>Ga0080004_1124248_pt1 | contig 78545 bp, 76 predicted proteins | sample WasSprMetagenome_FD_69207 | JGI IMG/M metagenome (GOLD analysis project Ga0080004, IMG submission 69207) | Sulfidic aquatic microbial communities from Washburn Spring, Yellowstone National Park, USA - WS (SPADES assembly) (version 2) | ecosystem: Environmental > Aquatic > Thermal springs > Hot...
TGAAGTCAGCTACAGCATCCAGATATCCGCTGTACTCCTTCATCCTCCCCGTTATGACGAGGAGATCCAGATCCCTGGCGTGCTCAGACGCGTAAACTGAGGAACCGAATTGGACTATCTCCACTATTTCCGGGTTGTACTCGAGTAGCTTCCTCACAACTAGCTGAATATCCATCATATATTTGCACTATGCACATATTTAAGGTTGATCCTTCTCTATCCATTTAAGGCTCTCTAGAAACAGTATGAGGTAAAGAGCCCTACCCCTGATGGTTCATACGAGGTCCTCTGGCACTCTATCAGGCTCATATGCCACTTTTGGTATAATCCCAGCTCTTCTCAGCCTCTCCTTGACGTGAGGGTAGAGAAAAACATACTCCTCCTCCAGCTCTCTCACATAAACTGGATCTATCTCATTCAGCCTCTCTATGAGCTTCCCTACGCTCTCCTCACTTGAGAAGGAGAGCATGACAGCCGGATGGGCTGGGACATTTTGATCAGCTAGATGCTTCAATGCATTGAGCTGCAGCTCGAAGGCCTCTGGCCTAGCTCCGGTGAGGAGGCTGAACTCCTCCTCGCACGCCCCTTTCAGGGATACCCTCACGTGGACCCTCCTGAACATGGATAAGTCATAAGCCTTCGCTTCATCTATAAGGGTACCGTTCGTCTCCAGGATGAACTTGAAGCGTCCATCCTCCTCTACTAGCTCGAGGATCTTCATCAAGTGATCCCAGCATATCGTTGGCTCGTTCCCGGATACTCTGAGTAGCCTGTAGCCCCTTCTCTCAGCTATTTTTACTAAGTTGCGATATACCTCCTCGGGGCTGTAGAACCCCCAGCCCATGGCCGGATTATCCCTAGGCGTGTTGCTCCAGCAGAAGATACACCTCAGGTTGCAGCCAACGCAATCCGCAGTAGCTATTCCGCCGTACCACCTGCCCCCTCTGAACCTGTAGTACTTCCTGCTACCATCCCTCTCGACGATCCTCCTCGTTACCTCGGCGAGGGCTATGGGATCGTAACCCCTCTCCACAGTCTAACTGAGGGGAGATCCTATAAAAACCGGATAGTTGATCCCGGATTATCCTTCAAAATAGAGCTGGAGGTCGGCGGAAATCTTTGATATCTCTTATTATCAATTGGAGGCTCCGTCCTTAAAAGTGGAGTTCAGATCCCCTTCAAAATTATCCAGATCCTCTATCGAACATTCCACATATCTCCCTGACGATCTCCTCTCCGCCCTTCCTTACGCTCTCTGGGGCACCCTCATCTGCGAGCGTCTCAATGTAGCTAGGACTTGCTTCAACTTATTGAAAGCATTACCTCCTTGAAAAAGCTCCTCCGGAATCGGTATCCCTTCCCTCGTTAACCTCACACTCAAAGGAGGCGCCATCATCAGATTCTCAGAGAATTCAAGCTCTCGTTTCAATTCGCTGGGATCATTGATTCAATGAGTTCCTAAGCATAGCATAGATTATCAGAGTCTCTCCGCTCTAGTTGGGCTCTTAATAATGCACGGAGGCTTCATGAACTGATGACCGCATGCTTCACGATGGGATCGGGTATCCTGTATTCATCGTTCTTCTCCAGATAACCGTACTTGATCAAATTCCCCAAGAGTTCATCGAGCCTACTGTCCGGGATTGGCCCTGCCCTAGCAGTTACATAGGCTTTTATATCGCTCCAAGAGCTCGAGCCATGGGCGACAGCTTTCATTATAGCCAAATATCTTTTTCTAGATGGTGAGATCACCTTATCGAGCTCCTCCATCACTAGCTTCGATCCCTCCTCGAACACTTTAGCCAGCGCATCTTCATGCGGGAGCTTCCTCACGGCTCTCATGTAACCGTATAAAGTGAGCCATCCGACTATACCATCGAGCGTTTTTAAAGTATCCTCTATCTCACCGACCTTCGGCTCTATTCCCAACTCCCTGAAGCCTCTATGGAGGAAGTCGAAGCTCTCCTCCTCCGTGAACCTATCGACATAAACTTCCCTCCTGTACCTCCCGAATAGAGGTGCTCCAGGCTCATCGATCCTCAGAAAATCCCTTAAAACCCCAATTTCGCTTCCCGAGAGCAGGAAACTGAGATTTTCCAAGTTATCAACTGCCCACGCGATTATCCCATCGTATCTGATGTTTGAAAACCTGAGGTACTGAGCTTCATCGAACGCGAAGACGAACCTCTCACCTCTCTCCTCGCACCAATCGTTAACCCCGGAGAGGACATCCGTGAGGGACACCTTGGCATTGGGCTCTATCTCAATACCGATCTCCCCAATTCTCAGCCCCTTTATCCTACTGATAGCATCCCTTAAGCCTAAATAAAGCTTCTCACTGGCTTTCATTTGCTCCCTGAATCCTTCTAAGATATACTTGACCAAGAGGGGCATCGTCACAGTGTTCTCACTGAAGTAAAGCTTCCTTATGTCCAGAAGGACATGAGGATAATCCCCCAAGGAGACTCTTATTAAACTCGTCTTCCCAATCCTCCTTATCCCATAGACTATGATCAACCTCTCCCTCAAGTTCAACGCTTCTGAAATACTCCTGAGCTCCTCCTCCCTATCGTACAAGTCCTCCTTCCTCTCCTTCGGGTTCACATCGAAGTACGTTACTAACTCCCCCCGTTAGTTACTAACTCCCCCCGTTAGTGAGGCACCATCGAATTAAAAGCTATGCATTCCAGCCCTGGGTAGCTATTCAAGGAGCTTCGCCGCTTCCCTATAGACAGGATCGAGGAATTCATATCTGCTTATCACGCTCATATCCTCCAAATTCCTGATGATATTGCTCAGGACGCTGCTTGAAATCGTGGATCCCTCCCTCTCCTCAACGTACTCCTTAATATCGCTCCAGCTCCTCTTCCCCTCTGCTATAGCCCTTAAAACTAGCCCATATCTCCTGGGATTATCCCTTATCATGTTCTTAAGCTCCTCCAGAGCAGTCCTCACTGCCATGATCTTTATCCTCTCTAAGCTAATTCCACTCGAGTAAGCGTTCCCGAAGAAAGTAAGCCATCCCGGTATCCCATCGAACTCCTCGTAAGCCCTCTCCAGGACTTCCTCACTAACCCTCAGATTCAGCTGCTCGAAGCCCTTACTCAGGAAATCGATCGATTGATCCCTGCTCAGCCTATCCAACTTCACCTCAAAGTAGAACCTCCCATAGAGGGGTGAGCTGGCGTCCTCAACACCTACGAAATCATGAAGGAGGCCCGCCTCGGATCCAGTCAGGATGAAGGTTATATTCCTATTGTAATCGTAGGAATGAGCGAGGGCATCTTTCAACTCATTTGACTGAGGTCCCCTGAGCCTCTGAGCTTCATCAATAGCTATGATAATCTTCCTCTCATTGAGCTTATCGAATAGCTCTATGAGGCTCAGGGAATCCCTCCCCCTCCAAGAGAGCTCAACCTCGAGGCCCATGACCCTTATCCCTGAGATGAGATCCCTCAGCTTATCGAGGGAGCTAGTGAGCCCGTGAGCTATGAGCCTGTAGAGATCGGCCCTGCTGTAGTTCCTCCTGAGCCCCCTAGCATCTACTATCACTGCTGGAATATCTACCTCATTCAGGGCCACTTTGAGCACTGAAGTCTTTCCAATCCTCCTTATCCCAGTTATGAGGATGAGGGGCCTCCCAACGTTCCCCTTTATCTCATCTATCTCCCTCTCCTATCGTAAAGGTCCTCCCTCCTCTCCTTCGGCCTCTCATCGAAGAGCACTTCTGCCCCAGAAGTTAACTTCTGCCCCAGAATAAAAGCCTTACCCACGGTTAAGTTAAAATATTCTTGTATTCCATCTAAATATTATTCAGACATCCCTGTGAAATTTATTTAATGGTGAAATAGAGCATTAATTTGATATTATTTTTATCATTATCTGCATGAAATATTACAGCTATCCACCAACGTCAGGGGAGCGTTAAAGGGAGCTGCAATTCGGCTATTGCCTCCATAACCTTCTGGATGGGAGGGCCTAGGGTCGTACAATAGCTTAAAAAATTAACATTTCAGCCCTTTCGGGGGTGCCAGGGGTGGACTACAGAACGGTGGTCGGACTGAGGATCACAGTATTCCTGACAGTTTCGCTAGTCATGAGGAGCCTTAGGCCTCAGATACCTGTTTGGAGCATCATGGCTTTCACATAATTCCTCACGATCGTCTCGGGTTTGGTGGGCCTGGATGAGCTCGAATCCGTAATAGATGGATGTGGTACTATTCCTCATAGGCATGTTCACTATCGTGGGGCTCGCGGAGTCCTCAGGGCTCCTGGCAATGCTCCCCTCCTGGTTCATATCGATGTTTAAGAGCAGGTACTCCCTGATATACGCATCATCGCTGCTCTTCGGTCTCCTAGCTGCGGTGGCTATGAACGATACCGTAGCCCTCATGGGCCCGCCCATCGCATACGCAATATCCAGGGTCGCGAGGATCGACCCCAGAGCTATGTTCCTGCTGCTGGCGTTCTCCCTGACTATAGGCTCCGTGATGACCCCGATAGGGAACCCTCAGAACGTGCTGATAGTCGGAAGATCAGGTATGGTTGCGCCATTCTTGAAGTTCGTTGCGTGGCTCTCGGTACCAACGCTGCTGAACCTGATGGTGACCCCCTACATACTGATCAAGTATTACAAGATCAAAAACGAGAGAGTGGAATCTCTACTAATGCCTTATGAAGTCCTGAGGAACAGGAGGGATGCTCTAATAGCTGGCGTCGGTATTGTAGTGGTCATAGTTAGCTTAGTTCTGAACGATCTGCTCGAACTGATGGGCCTCCCTCACGTCTCCAGGAGGGGTTTCATACCGTTCGTAGTCGCCGCGGGGATGTACATGCTCTCCAGCAACCCCAGGAAGTCCATCTCGAATATCGATTGGGGTACCATCGTCTTCTTCATAACTATGTTCATAACAATGGAGGGCGTTTGGAGGAGCGGTATCCTCAGTCCCATGCTCGAAGCACTCGTCCCGACGAAGCTAGAAGGTTTTAAGAATCTCGCCGCTGTGACCGCAGCATCCGTACTGGGCAGCCAGCTCCTGAGCAACGTACCGTTCGCGAGGCTCTTCATCAAATATCTGGAGAGCCTAGGTTACGGCAGGGGGGATGACATAACTTGGATAGCCCTCGCTATGTCCTCAACAGTAGCGGGGAACCTCACATTGTTGGGTGCAGCATCGAACATAATAATGCTCGAATACTTGGAATCGCGCATGGGGACGACAATAACATTCCTTGAGTTCCTCAAGGTCGGCTCTCTAGTTACTATCGCCAATATAGCTCTTTACCTACCCTTCCTCGCACTTTCCTCGCTTTAAGCTGCAAAGATCATTTTCAAAATATTCCCTGGGCTTATCAGGTTAGCCGAACATATGATTTCATTCATGCGTCTCTCAGCAACTGCTCTGCGGAGATTGGAAATTTAGATGCAAATGATGTTAAAACCAGGCAACTAACTGCAAATTCCGCTTCATTAGTCAAGTTATCGGAGTCACCGCTCCAAGTAGGAGGCCCAGCACCATCGATATCCAGATGGGATTGAGAGCTAATCCTCTCGAAGCTAGAGCTGAGGCTAGGAGCTCTATGGGGATGAGCAATATGAGGCTCATGTAAGTCACTATGAGGAAGTAACCGGCATATCCGTCTCCCACGAGTATCTGAAGTATTAATGAAGCTATCATGAAGCTCACTAACATTAAAATGAGCCTTTGAAGGAAATTTCGACGTATACCCCCATAGCTCCTCGGGATAAGGGTCTCGAATATTAGGACAGATGAGGAGGAAAGAGAGCTCTATTATGGGGGGAAGCCTGAAAACGCTAGGTTCGACGTTGAGGAAGGGTTGCAGGGCATGATGCATCATTAGGTAAGCGAAGAGAGCTAAAAGTATAGCTGATCCAAGGGATGAAGGTTTCATCTCCCCGAATATCCCTTTAACTTGCGATAGATCTCTCCTGTATATTAAAAGCCCAAGGGCTTGGCTGTAGAATATCCCGAGTATGAAGCTAGCGATAGGAGCCCTCAGAACGTTTGTGAACAATGTCAAAAATATGAAGGAGATTGGTGCAAATAAGATTAGAATCAGCAGAAATTTTGCAGATATAAACTTTTCTGATAAATTTTTAACCTCTAATCTCCCCACGAATGCTAGAGGAAGTGAAACGAGCAAGGATATTGCAGATATACTCGAGATGAGCGTTAGAGCCAATCTCAAAGATACTGTAGTTTTAGAATCCCCTGAAATCCAGCTAACGATTTTTTCAATCGCGTTTGGGCTGTATAGAATCGTTAGATGATCATCGAAAGCTGAGATGTGAACATGCCAGCCACTCAATCCTTTCGCCATGCTGCTAGGGAATATCTCGCCCAAACCAGCTAGAACTAGGAGCTTAGAGCTCACGCCCTTGTCCGAGGGAGGGGATGCTATTACCACTATCTTGGAGGGTTCCTCAGCAGTTTCCAGAAAGTTAACTTTATATAACCTTATCTGGATATACCTACACGATAAATTTACAAATGAGAGATCCCGCATTCTGTGCCCGATATGTGGTGGTATATAGCACCGAATGGGCACTATACGCAGGATGAGGGGAGTTTCCGTTGCCCCTGAAAGCCATCAATGAGGCTAAGGCCGAGATGGAACGGATAGTAAATGTTAGCTATCCGACAACGGCTTCACGATGGGGGCCAGCTCCTGCACAGCCCTGCCCCCCATGCTGTGACCTATGAGCAATATCTCCCCACTATAGTTGAATTTCTCACTTATTAATCGGAAATCCTGTAATAAAACTGATAAATTATAGGATAGAGAGGAGGAACTTTTACCATAACCTCTCGCATCATAAGAAACGACTAAATAGCCCTGACGGGCTAACTCGAAGCCGATCCACTCCATCATCTCCGAGCTCCCACCGAACCCGTGGTAAAGGACAGCCAGGCCCTTGGGCTCGGCCCTCGGAGACCAAAGTAGGTATCTGAGCGTCGCACCCTGGGAGAGGAGGTAGCCCTCCCTGAACTCCACATCCTGCAGGAGGTGAAGGGAGGCTGAGGATATGAGCAGCACAGCGATGGATAGGGGGACCTTTCTCATCATCCCACTAGCCATCTTTAATAAATGAGAGGGGATAGCTCGAGGGACTGGGATCAGGGCACTGTAAGTAATGAAGGCCGGTAAAAGATGAGTAGCTCAACTGGGAGAAGCAATGTAAATGATACTCTGAGATGCGCTCTGGCTAGCTGGAACAAGGATTTTAAATTGGGCCTCGAGGTCTCATTATGCGATTCGATGCTAAGGAGTACCTAGAGTCCAAGCTGAGCGATATAAGGAAGGTTTTGAGGCCTGAAGAGAGCGATAAAGTCCTGGCGGCATGTTCCGGTGGTGTGGATAGCACTGTATCTGCTGTCCTAGTTGCCAGGGCCCTGGGGAGACCCATAAGAGCTGTTTACATAGACGATGGTCTGAGGAGGAAGGGGGAGCCCGAGAGAGTTCTCAGCGTCCTGAATGAGCTAGGCTTATCAGCATTCATTTATGATGCTAAGAAAGATGTCTTGGAGGCTTTGAAGGGTAAAATAGATGCAGAAGAGAAGAGGAAGGCTTTCAGGGATGCATTTTACACTGTCTTAGGGAGGATAATCAGGGAGATGGGCGCTGAGTACTTAGTCCAAGGTACCATAGCTGCCGATATAGTGGAGACAGTAGGGGGCATAAAGACGCAGCATAACGTACTCGAGGAGCTCGGGATAGCTGATAAGTACGGTTTCAAGTTGATAGAGCCTATAAAAGATCTATACAAGCCACAGGTCAGAATGCTGGCCAGGGAGCTCGGACTGCCGGCTGAGATATGCGATAGGAAACCCTTCCCAGGGCCGGGGTTGGCGATAAGGATAGTGGGGGAGGTGACCTGGGAGAAGCTGGAGCTCCTCAGGAGAGTGACTGAGATAGTTGAGGAGGAGACATCAGATATAGAGTCCTTCCAGAGCTTCGCTGTCCTCCTGGATATGAAAGCGACTGGGATAAGGGATGGGAAGAGGGTTTACGGTTACATAGTGGCTCTAAGGATAGTCTCATCTGAGGACGCTATGAGAGCTAAGTTCGTCGAGGTCCCCCACGGGAGGCTGAGGAGGATATCGACTAGGATAGTATCCGAGGTCCCAGAGGTCTCCAGAGTGCTCTATGATATAACTGACAAGCCCCCCGCTACTATAGAGTTCGAGTGACCTTCACCTAGCGGTCTCACCGCATTTCAATCCTCTTTTCATCGAGACGTATACTCTAACAATCTATGGAGTAGCTCAGGGCTTCTATTTAACCTTTTCCACGGACTCCCTCCCCGAACACACGCAGCTCAGGGAAAAGTTTAAGGGTCATCTTGAGAATGTTCGAGGGGATCGTAGAGCTCAGTCACCACAGGCGTATCCTCAGGGAGCCCAACGGCCTCTAAAACGTAAGCTTCATCGAGCCATACCCAGTAGATGCCCCTCATCCTCTCCGGGAGGGAGAGGTAGAACTCCCTTATCTCACTGGGGTCGAACCTCCTCGCTGCGGCTAGGCCTATACCGCTCGCAGCCCCCGTTATGACTACCCTCTTACCCTAGAGGTCGGGTACATAAGGCGCCCTCTACAGTCATAAAGAAAAATTTATGCTAGATCGTCCCCTCGGGAGACGATTGAGTTATTTCGGATAAACTATAGAAGGCCAATCTTTAAGATAAGGGACGTTATATCTCGCTATTTAGAGAAATTTAGAGGTCATTAATGAGATGTTAACCATTTAAGGATCTCTAATGGCCATAATTCCTGCTTGGATTCCTTATTAAACTGAAGTTCCTGAGGAAACGATAGGTAAATATTCTCTATTAAAAATGGGGGACTCCTCTTATACAAAGATTCATAAAGGGCATGCAATCTTTAAATTTTGTAGGTATGTATGTTCGTATGCCAAAACAGATCCTCTTCAGGAAAATAGCTTCAAATCCGAGGGCTCCACCTGAGCTCCTCATTTCAATCTCCAATCTCGAGGACAAGGGACTATGGAGGCTCCTGGCTCAGAACCCTAAGACTCCTCCTGAGGTCCTAGATAAGCTAGCTAATTCCGGTGATGAGGGGATAAGGATTTACGTCGCCTCCCATCCTAATTGTCCACCCGATAAGTTGAGGGAGCTCTCGAGGGATCCCTCACCTCACGTCAGAAGAGCTGTTCTTGAAAACCCTAACGTGCCTGCAGACGTTTTAAATGAACTTTCAAGGGATCCTCAGGCTGAGGTCAGGGCTAAACTCGCGGAATTAAGATATCCTGAGATTTTAAGCATTTTATCACTTGATCAGAGCAAGGAAGTCAGGAAGGTAGTTGCTTCAAATCCTAAAACGCCGGTAGATGCTCTCATTCATTTATCGAGAGACCCGTCACCGGAGGTCAGGGCATCCCTCGCCTCAAATCCAGCAGCTACCCAGCTGCTTGAGTATCTAGCTGAGGACAGTGAGGAGATCGTCAGAGCATCTGTCGCGAGCAACAGGATGATTTCAGATGATATACAGAGGAAGCTAGCGAATAATGGATCGATTTACGTCCTAGAAGCTTTAGCCAGGAATCCCGCTGTCAAGAAGGAGGTTTTGGAGAAGCTAGCTAATCATGAGAGCGAGTGGGTGAGGAGAGCTGTTGCATCTAATACATCGGCCCCGAAGGATTTACTGGAGAAGCTATCTAGAGATAAAAGCCCGAATGTAAGAGCTGCTGTTGCATCTAACCCATCGTCTCCACCTGAGATACTGATGAAATTAGCTGAGGAGTTCCCCAAGGCTGTAGCATCGAATCAGAACGCTCCTGAGGCTATCCTGAGGAGGCTGGCTGCTGAGGGAAGTGATGATATCAAGCTAGCTGTAGCTGAGAACAGGAAGTGCCCTAAGGATCTACTATTGAGCTTAGTCAGATCTGATAACTTGGAGATCAGGAACGCGGCAGCTAAGAATCCTAATGCGACTTCGGAAGTCCTAGATGAACTGGCGAAGTCCGCTAATGTCTATCTGAGGATTTTGGCAGCTTCAGATCCTAGGACTAGCTTTGAAACCCTGAGGAAATTGGCGGCCGATGATAATGAGGAAGTGAGGGATGCTCTACTTTTCAACCCTAAATTGAACATGGAGCTCATAGCCAAACTATCAGAGAGACCGACTCCCCTCATGAAGTTGAGATTGGCCCTGGATCCAAATACTAGCCCTAAGATCCTTGAGAAGCTAGCGGAGGAGAGAGATGAGGAGATAAGACTGGCAGTCGCTTTGAATGCATCTACTCCGATCGAAGTATTAGCTAAGCTCTCCAATGATCAGAATGAGCTCGTGAGGAAGTTAGCCCTCTCTAGGGCTCTCTTCAGATAAATTTATAATATCTTGATGCAATATAACATTATGATAAGGTATAAATGTGGCGTATGCGGCTACATATATGATCCAATGAGGGGGGATGAGAGTAGGGGGATTAAGCCAGGCACGCCCTTCGAGGAGCTCCCCGATGACTGGAGATGCCCCATCTGCGGCGCCCCTAAGAGCCAGTTCTACCCGTTGGATGAGGAGTATTAAAAGGGGATCCATCTGATAACCTGGGTCATCCCGAACGAGATAGCTATATCCAGGATCCCCGTGAAGAGGGAGGACATAAAGGCCATCAAATCTATGGGGATAAAAGCTATAGTCTGCCTGGCGACTGAGAGGGAAATATATCCTTTCTGGGGAGGCATACTAACGTACGAAGCCAATGTGGTCTCAGAAGGTATGGAATTCTATTTCCTGCCTATAGAGCCAAAGGGAGCCCCTGACATCAGGGAATTGATAGATTTGCTGACTTGGATCTCATCTAGAGCTACTAAGGGGAGGCCCGTAGCTATCCATTGCTTCGCAGGTGTGGGGAGAGCAGGTACCGTCGCTGCTGCTTACTTGATATTCAAGGGGATGACCCCTAAAGCCGCTATAGATCAAGTGAGGAGGGTGAGGCCTGGAGCGATAGAATCTAGCGAGCAGGAGGAGGTGCTCTTCCAACTCGGCTCGGTGATAAACTTAGTTTTGAAGAAGGAGATACCTCTGAAGCTGATATTAGAGCCTATAGAGACTAAGAAGCCCAGGCTGAAAATATTTAGATTGAGGAGGTAGCCTACCCTCCTCTCAGAACCTTTATCTCATCCCTATCCACGATACCGTTCCCGTTCCTATCCATCCACTGAGCTATAGCATAGTTAAGCTGCTTCACTTCCGGTAGGACCATCAGGCAAGCCTCGGTCCCGAACCTGTGAGTCCCCATTACGTAAACCCTTTTATCGCTCAACTTCACCAAGCAGTAGTCGACCTTGCCCCAAGAGCTCTTGTACTCAGTCCCGTTCACTATCATAGAATCCCTCGTGAATTTCACCCATTTAATAGAGCTATATCTATTTGAGAGAGGCCCTCCGACTACTATAACTCCTCCATTCGATATTAAAGCATCAGGGAAGTGCTTCCTTACAATTTTGAGGTCCACATCCGATCCGACGCTGAAAGATGGTATTGCTAGTGCGTCCCCTATCCTCTCAATCGTTATCGGGCTAGAGAGCTCCCCATTTATGTAAGCCCTGTACTTCTCCCCGAAGCCATCGTTAGTGTCATCGAATATCCACACGCCCACTATCCTCCCGCTAGCCCCGAGCCCCAGTTTCTCCCTCATCCTCCCCAACCAGGAAGCTGAGCTATCGGCGTTCCACACGCCAGTCACTACGATCTGCCTCTTGAAAGCTCCGCTGTATAGAGCTAGCTCGAGGGGATCGTAGAGCTCAGTCACCACAGGCGTATCCTCAGGGAGCCCAGCCTTCACTGCCTCTAAAACGTAAGCATCATCGAGCCATACCCAGTAGATGCTCCTCATCCTCTCCGGGAGGGAGAGGTAGAACTCCCTTATCTCACTGGGGTCGAACCTCCTACCCTCCCAACCGTACCAGACAGCAATTCCCTGAGTTGACTTAAGATTCGATAGGAAGTTCATCAGCTTGAGGAGAGCCGAGTTCACGCTACTCCCCTTCGATAGGTAGTCCCACTCCCTCCCGTACTTCTCCTTCGGGAATATAGCGTAGAGTATCCCGAGCCCCCTCTCACGGGCGAGCTCGTCCATCAGCTCGAGGTTCCTGAGGAACGTGGGCTCATCATCCAAAGGTATCACCAATATTATGAAGTTATAACCGGCTGATGATATAACTTTTAGATCTTCATCTATCAATCCCTTATATTTCGATAAGTTTTCCTTGACGTAGAAGTATGTCCTGTCGCCGTACTCCCTCTGCCACTTGGGGGAGGATGCTTTAGACGGGAGTATGTAGACTATGCCGCAGAAACTCACCCTAGGCTCCGAGGATAACTTAACTCCTAAACCGTAGAATTTGTTCAGGATGAGCTCAGCTACGTAGAGGAACCCGAGGGAATCGGTGGATGAAGCTACCTTTATGAAGGTCCCCTCCCCCACCTTCATTGCTGCGGGATCGAATGCCCCATCCGAGCTAGCATAAGCCTCCAGCAGCATGTCCCGGGCTATGAAGGGCCTCATGCTCTCGAACTCCTTCAAACTCGGTATGTACTTCTTCCCTACCTCAGTAACCCTCACCTGAACTGCTTTATCTGAAGTCACCCTCCTCCCGAACGGGACTTCCTCTATCCCATCCCTGTGCTCGATCCAGCCCTCGTGCCCTATGTAGTAGAACTCCCAATCCCCCGTCCACACTATGGTTCCCCCTCCCCTCAGCCACCTCACTATCAAGCTGCCCTCGGTCCCATCCCACACTTTATCCGGTAGTACATCGCTAGTCGGTACCAATATCGCTCTCTCTCCAGCTGATAATATATTGGCCAGGGAATCCGCATCAACTATCCTGTAATTCACGTTATATTTATCGAAGACCGATGAGAGATATTCCTTGTACTCCTCTGGGTTCCTTATCCAATTGCTCCCGTACCTCGGATCGAAGTATATTATTACTTCGGGCCCCCTCGAAATTCCAGCTGTGCAGGGGTTAACCCCTATCTCCGATAGCTCCTTATCAGCTATGTAGGGCACGAAACCGAGCTCAATTATGGCTTTCATCACCTTAATTCTCTTCTCCACATCCTTAGGGTCTACATAATCCACTACTATGACAGGGACCTTCTCACTTATGTGCTTTAGCTTCTCCAAGTAGTATGCCCTCTCCTCATCGCTCACTGGGACGTAGTTGAGATTCTCATCCAGCCCCCAGAAGAGGTCCTCGAAGAGGAAGCCGTCTATATAATCCTTGACGGAATCGAATATCTCGAATCCCCTGTTTATCACTATTAGCTTATCTGGATACTTCTGCTTCAGTTTTATCACGAAGTCGGCTAGAGCATCAACGAAGCTCCTCTCATTTCCATCAGCGACTAGCTTGTATGAATCGAGAGTATCTAAGAAGAATCCATCGAAACCCCTCTCAACTATGGATCTGGCCACTCTCTCTATCAGGAAGTTCCTGTACTCCGGATTCCTCACATCCGCTACATAAGCCCCCCAGACTGGGTTATAGCCTATAGCGTACTTCTTTATCTCATCGAAGTAGCTCCTATATTCCTCTATCTCCCCCACGCTAATGTAAGCTATTAGCTTAGCTTTTCCGCTCCCCGGCTTTACGTAAGGGTTGTCGGGGTCCACTATGATCCAATCGTGCGTTCTGAGGATCTCTGGAGGGATTGGCTCCTGATTATAATATACTAGGACGCAACTCACTTTCTCCTTAGCTTCCATGAATGGATAGCTTGAGAAAATAGGGATAGCTATAAGCAGGAATAAGAGCAGGGGAGCCAGCTTCATACGGATCGATTATCTGAGAATCCTATAAAATCGCTAGCTCAAGTGTATACCAGATAGGCTTCATCCTCATCCAGGGAGCTCCAAGATACCCTGATCCCGATCCTCCCGGGGACGTATGTAGCTATTTCAGGAGGGAGCCCCATATCAGCTAATATGCCCTTCAACTCCCGGACCTTCGAGGGCCTCCTCTTCATAACCTCCTCCCTCAGGGATGAGATTGCCTCCTCAGATATCAGATAGCTCCCTATCAGCTCGAAGCCCTCCGGGCAGCAGATCTCCCTGAGTTGAGCTTCACTTATCCCCAAAATGGATTTAAGTTTATCTACCTCTAGGAATTTGCCATCTATCCTCAATTCAGCTAGCTCCTCCCTTATCCTATCCCTCTCATCGGACCAGTATCTCTCCTCTATCTCCTTGAGCTTCCTAGCGAGCTCCACGGGATCTATTTTCCTCTCGAAGTAAAGGATATCCTTCCTGATCTTCTCAACCCTGGAGCACATCAGATCCCTCCTAGCTATTATCAGGAGGGGCTCCTTCACATCCTTCAGTTTCTCTATCTTCCTCTCGACGTACTCAGGGGTCCAGAAGCCCATTATCTCCACGTATATCCTGATCCTCCCCTTCTCCAGCATGAAATCAGGTATTATTACGGAGCTTCCGGATACCAGGGGCTCCGGTTCCCTATATACCTTCCATCCCTGCGGGCACATCTGCGGGAACTCCCTCTCCAGGGAGCTATCATAATCTATGCCCCCCTCGTACTCTGGAAATATATCCCTCATCCTGTGGGAGACCTCCAGCCTTACCATCTTCCTCCTCACTATATCGGCCCTCAGATACCAATCGCTCATCCTCACTATGAAGGGGACTAGCTTAGCCATAGCCACTCCGTACTTCGTCGTCAGCTTGAGTATCGACGCTGGGCCATCTATCGTGAGCTCCAGCTTATCCCTCCTGCTAGCCGTGTACATCAGGCCCAGGCCCTTGAGAGCCCTGAGCAGGGGCTTGACCTCCCCTCCCGAGGAGGAGGTGAGTAGATGCATCCTCGAGGACTTGAACAGAGCTGTCTGGAGCAGGGCTAAGTTGTACTCCTTCAGTAGCTCCTCCGGTTCAGGTGCATTGAATTCGACGAGCTTCAACTCAAAATCAGCCCATAATGCTCTCTCCAGCTCCTCCTCATTGACTCCTATTTCCTCAGCAGCCCTCCTTATTGCATCAGCCCTCTCCTCATAACTGACGAAGCCATGATAATCCCGATTCACGATCCTGTAAACCCTCCTCCTAGCTTCCAGAGGATCTAGAGAGCTCTTAGGTCTCTCAAATCTCCCCTTCCTCAGCAAAAGGGTGTATAGACCCCTCACGAGCTTGTAATCTGAATAATATTCTTCTATCTCCTCTTCTTCCTCCTCTATCTCCTTCAGCTCCCTCCCCACCTTGAAGATCCTTATGAGATCCTCCGCCAGCTCCAGCTCGCTGCCCAGGGCCCACTTTAATATGAGCTTACCTCCGACCACCTTGCCCCTCAGCAGTTGAGATGGGAGCATCGCATCACCGCTGCAGCGCCTTCCTCCTCCTTCTCGATACCCTGACCTCGCTGGTCCCCCTCGATATTACTTCATATAGCACGGCCCTCTTCCCCTCCCTCTTCCTCAGTATCCTCCCCAGCCTCTGCACGAACTCCCTCCTGCTCCCAGTGCCTCCGAGTATTATCCCCACCCTCGCATCGGGTACGTCCAAACCCTCATCCAGCACCTTGGATGTGACTATCTTCGTCACGGAGCCAACTCTGAAGGCATCCAGAACCTCCTTCCTCTCCTTCTTATCCGTCCTATGTGTTATCAGTGGTATCAGGAACCTCCTGCTTATCTCCTCAGCCATCTCGTTGAACTCCGTGAATATTATGACCTTATCATCCTTATGGCTCTCCAGAAGGCTTTGAAGGGTATCCAGTTTCGATCTGGAGTTAAGGGCTATCTTCCTCATCCTGTGCCAAGCGAGTAGGGCCCTCCTAGCTGTTGGATTCGATGAGCTCATCCTTATCAATTTCATGAAGTCCTCCATCCCCGTGATCCTGAGCTTGAGATCCCTGAGAGCTTCCCTATACTCCCTCAGGCATTTATCGTATTCAGCCCTCTCCTCCTCGCTCAGATCAACCCCTATCCTTACTGTATCGAACTCCGAGAGATGAGTACCAGCTAGTTCCTTGGGCCCGATCCTGTAGACCACTCCCCCCACTATTGGGAAGAGTAAGCTGTGCCTCCCGTCCTCCCTCTCCAGGGTAGCTGTGAGCCCCATCCTGTATGGGGAGGCCAGGGATTCCCCTATCTCTATATATCCAGCCGCAGCCAGATGATGGACCTCATCGAACACGACGAGTTCGAACTTATTCCCGAGCTCATCCGATCTCAGGTAAGCTGAATCGTAAGTTATAACGGTAACTGGCCTCAGCTCAGATTTACCTCCTCCTATGATACCGGCCTCTATCCCCAGCTTAGTCAAGAGATCGCTCCACTGATTCAGGAGGGGTATCGTCGGTACTATTATGAGGGTGCTCTTCCTCAGCCTCTCTATGGCCTTCAGAGCTATGTAAGTCTTCCCAGCCCCTGTGGGCAGCACTATTATCCCTCTTCCCTTCTCAATCCAGGAATTGAATGCTTCCATCTGAAAGGGCTTGAGCTCGATCCTCCCCCTAACCTCTGGCACGGGCAGGGGGTCCATGACCTCATCTATAGCATGGGGGAGGAGCTCCTTTATCTCGGGGTATCTGAAGGCCGGAGCCCTTAAGGCCCCTACCCTCCCATCCCATCTGCAGTGAGGCAGTTTATCGAGGCCCTCCACTAATATAGTGCCTCTATCGTATCTCATCCTCACAGCTTTGCTCATCCTCTCCTTCCCCGCTGGAAGTCTTAAAAAGCTGATCCCCTAATTCAACTAGCTGTGCTGAGGTAACGTTTATTATATCCAAGGGCCCGGATCGAGGGATGAGAAGGAAGGAATTGCTGATCCTCTTGGTGCTCTTGATAGTTGTTCAAGCAGCCTCAGCTGAGGATCTGAAAGTATGGGCATCCAAGGGATCTGTTGGGGCTGGAGAGGAGATAGAGCTGAACATCCTCTGGGGAGATACCGGCTGCAAGGAGTATCATGTGGTCATCTACAGGACTTACCCGAGCGGGGAGGTAGTCAGATATCCGGCCGAGGGATACGGGGATCCCCTGAAAGCCCCTGGACCCATGGGTATCAGGAGGACCTTCAGCGCCGATAGAGCGGGGATCCATACCTTCAGGGTCGAGTTGTACTGCGGGACCACTCTACTGGCTAAGGGCGATGTCAAGGTGAACGTCACCAAGGGGGCCTCGCAGATATACTTGAACGCTTCCCCGAGGAAAGTGAGGGTAGGGGAGGAGATCACGTTATTCGGCTCCATGAAACCTGAGAGAGCTAATCTGAGCCTCGAAGTAGTGAGTCCGGATGGAGCTAGGAGGAACTTGACGCTTATCGTCGAGAATGGGAACTTCTCCCGATCTCTCCTCCTGAACGTGAGCGGGACTTGGAGGTTCAGAGCTCTCTGGAGTGGGAATAAGGATTTCTCCGGATCCTCAAGCGATTGGATAGATGTGGAAGTCGCGAAAGGTCCGTTGAAAGTGAGCGTGAGGACGGATCCACCGGGATTGACTGTCTACGTTGATGGGAAGGCCTATCCCGGAGGAGGGGATTTCGAATGGGAGGAGGGGAGTATTCACAGCCTATCCGCTGATGCCCAGAGGACTGAGGATGGGAGGAGGTACATCTTCAGGGGATGGAGGGGCATGAGCAACTCGACTTCCATCTCAGTTAGAGCTGAGCCAAGCTCCTATGTGGCTGAGTACAGGGTCCAGTACTACCTGAACGTCACATCCGAGCTGGGGGAGGCGGAGGGCTCGGGATGGTACGATGCTGGGAGCTACGCGAGGGCGAAGCTCAAGACAGATAAGATAGAGGAATTCCCCTGGATCTACGTCTTCAAGGGATGGGGAGGGGATGCGAACGGGAGCTCACTAATATCGGATCCAATACTGATGGATAAGCCGAAGGTAGCTTTAGCGAAGTGGGAGAGGACTCTGAATCCCCTCTACATGATCACGATCCTCAGCATATCCCTGGCTGTGATATTCGGGCTCACTACATTCTACCTCCTGCTCAAATACAGGAGGAAAAAGAAGCCGTCGGATGAGAGAGTTAAGAGGATAAGGGAGAAGATATCGAAGCTGGAGGAGATGAGGAGGAGAGGGGAAATACCTGAAGGCGTCTATGTGAAGCTCAAGAGGGAGTACATGATGGAGCTGAGGAGGATCAGGGGAAAGGAGAAGGGCTGATCTGGTTAACTCAACTTCACTTTTTAAGGCATTAATTAGAGGGTAAAGTCTTGCCTTATAAGCTATCGGAGTAGAATAAAATATGAGGTACGTTCTTCTGGCCCTCCTCATCCTCTCGATATTGGGGCTCGCCTATTATTACAATAAAGCTGAGGAGCTCCAATCAAGGATATCTGAGTATGAGAAGAATTTGGAGGAGCTCAAAAGGAATATTAGTGAGAAAGAGATCCTTTTATCCGATGCAGAGAGTAATGCGGCTGCTCTGAGGAAGGAGTTGAGCGAGGCTGAGGAGGAGATAGAGAAGCTGCGGGAGGAACTGAAAGCGAAGCAGGATGAACTATCATCATGCCTCTCCAAGGAAACTCAACCGGTTGAGATTAAGGTAGAGAATGAATCGGTATGTGAGAGGGAGTTAGCGAGCTGCAGGAATGAGCTCTCATCAATCAGGAGGGCTAGAGTTTACGTAGTTCATTGGTGGTACGATAGTTTCGGCTGCGTGCCCTGCGGTACAGCCAACGTTAAGTTCCACATAGTCCTCTTCAACGCTGGCTATGAGACCGCTGAGGACTTCAGAGTTATAATAACTCTTTACGGTGAGAGCGGTCCTATAAACGTCATTAGGATAGATGCCGGTTCATTGAGCGGTAGAACAGCGAAAGTGCTGGAGCAGATCGTCACGATATCAGCTAACTTCAGGAGAGCTGAAGTCAGTTGTGAGTCTTGATTATCCTCGATCTGATCGAGGGAGATGCTGTGAAAATTCCCGCTCATCTGAGCTGAAATAATTCTCCTAAGCTCGCTCAAAGATATATTTTTCCTTAAGGGGGCTGATCGGAAAAGGGAATTAAAAATGAGAGGATTTTGAGGTCAGCTCTCGAGGGTCGATGCTGGAACGACCTTATACACTGTATACTCCCTATATCCAGTTATCACCTTGTAGTAACCCGAGAGCTCGACATCGAGGGCTTCGTCTCCCGTATCTACGAGGAGTGGTCTCCCCCTTAGGGATTCTAGCTTCCCCCTCGTAGCCACTATTATGATATTGCCCTTCCCCACCCTCCTCAGGACTTCTGGGCTTATCTGCTGATTCCCCCTCCCGAACACATAGCCCTGGCCTCCTATGGGAGTGACTACTACTTTGGCCTTCCTCCCCGAAATTAGCTCGATTATCTGCCTCTCATTGAGGTCCTTCCCAATCAACTCACCGTTAAGGATTGCATCAACGCCCAGAGGACTGAAATCTAAGTTGAGCGCTTTCATCACTTCCTTAGTCGTGCTCCCGGGCCCTATGAGATATATGACATCTCTCTCCATCACCTCGAGGAGCTCAGCCGCTATGGCCTCCCTATCGTAACTCTCGGAGTGAGATGATGGCACCTTACCTCCCGGGATATAATTGGAATCGTAAGGTATCTTTAGGTAGCCATATAGCTTTACGGATAATCTTCCCTCCCTGAATGAATCCTCATCTATGTCCAGGACTTCGGCTTCTATTACCTCGCTCACTTCCCCCCTCAGGAACTTGAGAGCTAATTCCCCTCCAGCCTTGGGGCTAGCTGAGAATACTGAGGAGTAAACTTTGACCCCAGCGGGTATGCCGAGTGTGACTAAGCTAGTCCCTATAGCTCTACAGACATCCCTCGCTGTACCATCCCCGCCCACGAAGAGCAGTATATCGACTCCCACCCTCCTCATATCCTCAGCAGCTCTCACAGTATCCTCGGCAGTCGTCTCCTCTCCTACGCTCCCCAGGACCTCAGGATTGAAGCCAGCCCTCTTAGCGGCATTCTCCCCCATCTTATGCGGGTAAGTGTAAATGGTGAGGGAATCCCTGATTGGCAGGAGCGCTTTCAAAGCATCCACAGCTCTATCCTCGGCCCAAGGTTTCGCTCCCAGCTCTATAGCTTTCTTCAGCATCTCAGGCCCGTCAGTGCCCTTTAGGCCCACCCTCCCTCCCATTCCAGCTATCGGATTCACTATGAGCCCCAATTTCAAAGCTTACCACCGTGCTTCTTCAGGAAGAGCCTCCAGGTTATGGACCACTTCTTCGGATCTGAGAACCAGCTGTTATCCTCTATCTTATGGATCACGCTCCTATGCGGGGCATTTATTACAGTCTCCGGCTCCTCGTAAGCCTCCCTCAATACTTCCTTCAGGGCCTCTACGTATTCGTCCAACTCCTCCTTGGAGTAGGATTCAGTCGGCTCTATAGTTAAGGGCTCCGGTATTATCCACGGGTGGTGGCTCGTCCATAGATGGAACCCGAAGTCAGCCATCCTCCTTATAACATCCTCGGCTCCGACTCCGGTCTCATCCTTCAGCTTCTTGAGGCTATACCTAACTTGCTCTATCCTTCTCTTATTAGCTGGATAAGATATATCGGCTCCCCTGACCTCCCTCAGTATCCTGTGCATCACGTAATTATTATTCAGGACAGCCACTCTAGCGACTTCCTTCAGTCCCTCCTCTCCCAAAGCCATTATCCAAGCGTAAGCTCTCACTACTACTGGGAATACACCGTAAAACTCCCTGACCTTCCCTATCGTATCCGGGAGGTCATAATTCAGGTAATAGAGCTTCCTCTCTGGATCGTAATCGACTACAGGGACCGGTAGGAAGTTCTCAAGTTCCTTCCTCACCCCCAGGGCCCCTACAGCTGGCCCTCCGCATCCGTGGGGGGATGAGAAGGTCTTATGGAGGTTGAAGAAGCCCATGTCGAAGCCGCACTCCTTAGCCCTGACTATCCCTATTATGCCGTTAGCGTTCGCTTGATCGTAGCCGCAGAGCCCTCCGGCTTCATGAACTATATCGCAGAACTCCTTTATCCTCGGATTGAATATTCCAGTGTCCTCGGGATTCGCCACTATCATGCCCGCTGTCCTCTTGGATACGGCAGCCTTCAGGGCTTCCACATCCGGTATGCCCGTCTCCGGATCTGGATATATAGTTATCACCTTGAATCCCTTCACAGCAGGAGCTGCTGCATCAGATGGGTGGGAGAATATAGTTGTTATTATCTCATCCCTCTCCTCGCCCCTCTTCTTGTGGTAAGCCCTTATTATGGAGGCCATGGCGAATATAGCTTGAGATCCTCCTCCGGGCTGGAAGCTGAACCTATCCAGCCCGGATATCTCCCTGAGGAAGAGATCGAGCTTGTACATTATTTCTAGAGCTCCCTGGACAGTTTCCTCATCTTGATATGGGTGAAGCTCCCTCACCATCGCTACGAATCTCTCATTCACTTTAGGGCTGTACTTCATAGTGCAAGTGCCCTGTCCTATGTCTATGTTCAGATCGGCCCCCAGGGTCTCCTGGGATAACCTCAGGTAGTGCTTTAAGACCCTCATCTGAGATACCTCGGGTAGCTTCGGCGGGTCCTTCCTCCTCATATGCTCTGGTATCGAGGATAGGACGTCGCCAACTTCCCTCCTTATTTTATCATCGAGGGGTATCAAAATGCCCCTCTCACCCTCATTGCTCAATTCGAATATTATGGGCTCCTCCCATCTCGCCTCGTGGAACCCCCTCCTTACCTTCACTACCCCCATACTCTCACCCCAGGATCCTCCTGAGGGCATCAACTAGTCTGTCTATGTCCTCCTTAGTGTGGACTTCAGTGAAGCAGTAAAGGGCTGAGTTCCCTAGCTCCGGGAAGTGCTTCCTGAGATCTATGCCCCCGAATATCCTCTCCTTCAGGAGCTCCTTGTTTATCTCCTCGACGCTCTTCCTCCCTGGGAATTCCACGACGAACTCCTTGAAGTGAGGGGCCTTGAACTTGGGAGCCTTGAGGCCTATGCTCGAGAGGGCTTTCATAGCGTAAGCGGACCTCTGGAGTATCGCTTCTCCGAGCTCTCTCATACCCTTAGGTCCTAGGAGGGATAGGTAAACAGCTGCAATTATTCCGTGAGAAGCTGCAGCTGTCCCAACGAATTCCTTAGCCTTCTCCCTCTTCTCGAAGGATGTCCTCTCAAATAAGACGTCTCCGAAACCGTATTCTCCCTCTTTCACAGTCTTAGCTAGACCGAATATCCTGTATGGGATCTCCCTAACGAACTCCTCCTCATCCCTAGTGGCTAAGAAGCCACCCAGCCCTCCCCCGAAGTTCATATGTATCCCCAGAGGCTGAAGATCCCCCACTGTTATATCAGCCCCGTAGTGGCTAGGAGGCTCCAACACGCCCAGGGAACTCGGATCCACACCTACTATGCATACAGCTCCCATTTCATGAGCTATCTCGCAAATCTCCTTCCCTCCAGTCTCTATGAAACCTAAGTAAGATGGGTTCTCGAAGTATACGGCCGCTGTCTCCCTCGATATCTTCCTCTTCAGGTCCTCTATATCCATTATCCCGCTCTCCTTATCGTAATCCACTTTGATCAGCTTGAGGGCCGGATCAACGTAGTTATTTACCACTAAGAACCTCTCCGGCGATATGGTCCTGGGTATGAGGACTTCCCTCCTCCCGTTTATCCTGTGGGCCATCCTCATCGCCGTGCCTGCAGCGTGCCCCCAGGAGTAGATGGGGACTGTTACTACATCCATATCCACTAGCTCCGCCATCAAGCTCTCGAACTCGAAGAGGGCCTGCCACCTCCCGTGGTCCTCGTAGGGATCCCCAGCATATGCGGTGAGGAACTCGGCCCTTCCAGCTATCTCATCGCATATCGCCGGGACGTAATGGGGCCAAGTCCCCCCTCCCTTGAAGCATAAATAATCCTCGCAACTCACGTTCTTAGAGAGGATCTCCCTCATATGCCTGTAGAGCTCGTACTCGGATCTGAGTGGCTCAGGCAGGTTCATCCTCCCCTTGAACCTTATCTCCTCAGGTATGCTCGCGTAGAGCTCCTCTATGCTCGATACCCCTATGTAGGAGAGCATCTCCCTCTTAACCCTCTCGACTGAGTTCGGGATGTAGGGATGGCTCATGCAGTACCACCTCCATCCACTACTAAAGTAGCTCCAGTTATCCAACTGGCCATATCGCTCACTAAGAAGAGGACAGCATTAGCTATATCCTCAGGTTTCCCTATCCTAGCTAGAGGCCTGTTAGAGGCCTCCCTCACGAAATCCTCCCAGTTCATACCGAGCTGCTCGGCCTCGCTCCTGAGCATAGGGGTATCCACATCCCCCGGAGCGACACAGTTGACCCTTATCCCATCCTTACCGTGATCTATGGCCATGGCCCTAGTCATGTTGATTAGGCCTCCCTTGGAGGCGCAGTAAGCCACTGCCCTGGGGCCTCCCTTCAGCCCCCACCCCGAGGCTACGTTGACTATGCTGCCACCACCTCCCCTGATCATGTAAGGTATCGAGTACTTTGAGACAAGGAAGGGACCCTTCAGGTTGACGTTCAAGACCTTATCCCACTCATCCTCACTGGTTTCAACGGCATCCTTCCTGACTATTACACCAGCAGAATTTACAACAATATCTATCCTGCCGAATTCCTCATAAACACTCCTAACGACTTCCCTGACTTCATCGGCTGATGTGACATCGCACCTGTAAAATCTAGCCTTATCCCTCCCTATCTCATCCAGCAGGCTTTCACATTCTTTTATGTCCAAAATAGCTATTTTAGCCCCCGCCTGGGAGAGCTTGAGGGCTATAGCCCTCCCTATGCCGGAGGAGCCTCCTGTAATTAGGGCCACCTTACCGGATAATGAGATCTGGGGATAGGAACTCATAGGGGTAGCGGGGCTCTTAATAAAAAAAGTTTTACGGTAAGATTATGAGTTAAGGGGCCATGAGAGGATGAATTCGTTTCCAAAAATGCTGTACCACACCGGACTAGTGGCAAAAATTTGGGATATTATAGTTGATTTAGTAGATGCCCAAACTCGTCTCCCTCAGGCAACCGGTCGATTGAGAATAGCCCCGGGAAGATGCAGCATCTTCACGCTTTTTCTTCTAGCCTAAGCCTCCAAAACCTAGCGATAATTGAGAGGATAGCGCCCGAGATACTTATCGCGACGTATATGATCAAAGCCGAGTTCATGGCTTTAAGGGGCTCCTCTATCATCATTAAAGCCGTTATTATGGAGCTGCTTATCGCCTGACCCATGAACCTCATCGATCCTAAGAACGCTGTCGCTGATCCGTAAAGCTTTGGAGGGGATGAGTTCAGCGCAGCCACTGTATTGGGGGATGCGAAGAGCGCGAATCCCGCTCCGAGGATAACTAAGGATATTTCCACCCTCAATAAGCCCTCGGACCCGAGGGGGATGAGGAGGGCAATTCCCAGGGCTATCACGATCATCCCGAGGGAAGCTATCAAGTGGGGAGACCTCCTATCGGAAGCCTGACCGGCTATCGGGGAGAGAGCAGCTTGAATGACTGGCTGGATTGTGAGGATGAGCCCCGCCTCACTCGGCGAGAGGAAGCCGTGCAGGTAGTTACTGAGGATTATGGTAATCGCATAGGTGGCGCTGTAATTCAGTAGGGCAGCCGTTGAGGAAGCCATGTAGCTCCTATTCCTCAGGAGCTTGGGATCTATGAGCCCTCCCCTTCTCAGCTCCAAGAGGAGCCATGAGATCATTAATATGAATCCTAGGACCAGTATATTATCGAGATTCGAAATTCCGTAGATCAGACAGATCATTGAAGCGGAGAAGAGGAGGGAAGAGGAGTAACTGGGCCTCGATCCCCCCTCCCCGAGCTCGGGGAGGTTCACGGAGAGGAGAAGGGAGACCCCGGATAATGTGCCCGTGAGAGGGAATATCGAGATCCAGGATATGAGATCTGATAATAAGCCAGCTGAGAGTGGCCCTAAGCTCAGTCCTATGTAAACTGCCGCTGTATTTATCCCTATAGCTTTTCCCCTTCCCTCCCTAAAGATAGAGGAGATGAGAGCCACGCTCGTAGCTGATATCATAGAGGAGCCCAGGCCCTGCAGGACCCTCAGGGCTATGAAGGACCCGAAATCCCTAACTAAGATAGTTGCGATAGAGGATATCGTGAATATGACGAGGCCAGCCCGGAAGACCTTCGCTCTACCTTTCCAGTCAGCGATCCTCCCGAAGGGGACCATCGAGGATGCTAGGGCCAGAAGATAAGCTGTAGCTGACCAGTTGGATAGGGCTACCTCTACCCCGAAATAGGAGGAGATCTCGGGGAGGAGGAAGGCTATTGAGGAAGATGAAAAGGGAGTTAGGAAGGAAGCTATAGCGCAGGAAATTAGGACCCTTGATCTCAGCTCCTCTAACTTTTCAGAGCTCAAGAGTGGCACCCAGGGGCTTCGATATGGTATCGAATATCACCCTCTCTATCCTCCTCCTTCTCTCCATATCCTGCTCTATCTCCTCTATCCTGAGCCTGCAATCTTTATCTATGTTGAAGCTCTTCCCGCTCTGGCTTATCCTCCCCATTCCCTCCCTCTCAAGTATTTTAACTATCCCTAGGATCACGTTACTCGAGAGGGACGGAGGGCTAGCTCCGTGCTTCCTGAAGGTATCCTCTATAGCCCTGGCTATGAGTTTCGAGAGAGTCTCATATCTCTTGGAGCTTTTAGCTCCCCTCAACTCCCTTAAAACGGAGCTTAAGACGTTGACAGAGGCTTCTGATAGAATATCCTGCTCACTGACTTCCTCCTTGACCTTAACAGCGAGCCTCATTAGGTTCTCCAGGGCCTCCTTCAGGTCCCTCCTGAGCGTCGAGTACTTCCCCAGGAAACTCATAGCAGCTTCTTCCTTTAGCACTTGAAGGGTCCTGAAGAGATCTGGCTTCAAATTCACGATATCGAACCCCATGCCCATCTTAATCCTCATCTCCGTTATATCATCCGGGTCTATATCAGCTATCGATATCAGAAGAAGGGGGTACTTCTCCATGATCTTGAGGAGCTGATCGCACCTCTCCTTCCAGTATTCGCCATATTTTATCTCGATTCCGACTCTAGATACGAGCACATTCCCCCTCATCCCTAACCTGGGATCGAAGGTCCAAACATCGAAATGAGCATCCGTCCTCGCCCCTGGAACGCTGAGGGGCTCATCGGAGAATACAGCTATGTAATCCTTGGTGACGTCCCCTATCCTCACCTCCAACTTTATGTTCCTCACCTCGCTCAATAAGAACTTCTTCAGGAGATCCTCAGCGAATCTCCCCTCCTCTATCCTTCCCATATCCTCGAATCTTCCCAAATTTTTAATTATCTCTGATGAGAGATCTGTGAGGCCCTTAACAACTCCACCTATCTCCCTAGTCCTCGAGAGCTCTGAGGCGAACCTCTCCATGAAAGGATATATCTTATCAAGCGATCTCTTTATAGCATACCTCATATCATCGTTTTGCTCAAAATAGGCCAGCCAGAGGGCAATTATCTTCTTTAATGCCTCTTTGCTAGCTCTCTCCCTCTCATCATCGCTCATTGAGAGACTGAACTCCCTGGATCTGTCCATTAGCCTGCTCCCCAGGGCTCTATCCCTCTTCATAGTATCGCTAGCCCTCTTGGATAGCAGCATTATCACGGATCCCCTGGGAGGGTTCCCGTAGCTTCCCTCAGTTATTCCCCTGATCAGATCAGCTAGGTATTCGATATCCCTCCTCTCCCCCCTCTCGAACTCGTCCAGGAGCTGATCTATCTCATCTATTATGAGGACGGTGGGCCCCTCATCACTCAGCTCCTCAAGGAGCAGCTCCCTAACATCCTTCAGAGGACTTATCGTTATTATCTTCGAGAATACTCTCTCTTCCCTCAGCCTTCTCAGGAGAATATGGCCAAATTGAGTCTTCCCTGATCCATATTCTCCAACTATGCTTATTATAGCTCCTCTCCACTCCCTCTCACTCAAGTACCTGATTATGCTTTCCATAGTCTCCTTCAGGCGCTTCGAGTTCACCAATATCTCATGCATTAAGCTCAGCTTGATTTCTAAGGGCCTCCTATCCGACCATAATTCGAGTATCGATCTTATAGAAGAGCTCTCAAGCTTCCTGAAGCTCTCATAAATTTGCCTTATCTCCTCCCAGTGTTCGAGGCTCATCAATGCCACCTTGCCGATATCCTCTCCCTCAGGGGTATCACGAGCTCGCTGTAAACTTCTCCGCTTATCCTATCCTGCCAGGTCGAGAATACCTTCCCTGAAACGTTTCCAGGTATCCTATCGATATCCTCGACGCTCTCAAGCAATTTCCTGTACTTCTCGAAGGATGAGACATTCACGAGGCCCTTCTTCCATAAGGAGAATATTATTCTCCTCGCAGAATCACCATAGACCTTCCTGAGGCTTGAGTATGTCAAGGAGCCCCTGCTCCTTATATCCTCGAGCACTCTCTCCTCTAAGGAGAGGGCTAAGATAGGGACTCTCCTCTCCTTTAGGAACCCGCCTTCCTTGAGCCATGAGATTATGGCTTTTGCCTCGGTATCGTTGATATTCATGCCGTTCCCCCTGATCGCTGACGAGAGGCTCGATGGGGAGAGGGGAATGCTCCTATCCATCAGGAGGGCGAAGGCCTTATCCAGCTTATATTCGCTCAGGAGAGCTTCCGCTACCCTTTCAAAGAACTCATCCATGGATTTCGCATCTTTAACTCTTCCCAAAATCCAGTTCAAGGTTTTCTCGTATTGCTCAGCTTTCCTCTTACTGACCTTCAGGAGGGCCATTATGCTGTTGACATCGAGCTCCCTCATGGATGTAGCGAGCTTGTAGAGGTTCTTGAGGGGCAAAGGGTAGAAGTTACTTCCGGGCATCCTCCATAGGCCCAGCGATAACTGAAAAAGTTTACCATGCTCAGTTGAGCTATGATGCTCTTTCATAGCGTCAATACAATAATCTTTATAAATAAATTGATGCTAATTTTCAAATATTGATGATGATCCTGTACAACTATTTTATTTAATAAGTGATTTGCCACGCGGCAAATTTATAAAGTGCGAGCTTGTTATAACCCTAGTGATAAGATGAGTAGTTTCGATGAGAGGAAGGAGCTCTTGAAGAATGCGATAAAGCTCCTCCACAGCGGATCTAGTGTTGAGGAGCTTAAGGAGAAATATGGTGATTTATTATCTGATATATCACCATTTGAGATTCCTCTGATAGAACAAGAGCTCATCAAGGAGGGGATAAGTGTAAGGGAGATACTGAGCCTCTGCGATCTGCATGTAGCACTCTTCAGGGATTCTCTAGCTAAAAGAGAGCTCAAGGGTGTCCCAGAAGGGCATCCGCTAGATATTCTCATGAGGGAGAACGATGAGCTACTCAAGGACGCTGAGGCCCTGGGGCTGTATGCTAGAGCTCTGAAGGAGGGAAGCGATGTCCTTAATTCCATAGAGGAGCTCTTAGGTGAGTTGAGGAAGCTGAGATCCCATTACAGGAAGAATCAGATGCTGATATTCCCCTATTTAGAGAGGAGAGGGATGACAGCAGTCCCAAGGGTCCTCTGGGGGAGGGAGGATCAAATCATAGTGAAGATGAGGGAATTGAGAGAAGCTTTAGATGAGTTTAAGAGTGGGAAAGAAGATTCTAAGGAAAAAGTAGCCTCCCTCTCCGAGGAAATATCGAAGGAGATCATAGATCTTGTGTTCAGGGAGAATAAGATACTTTACCCAGCTTGCTGGACTCTATTCTCAGAGGGGGAGTGGGCAGCGATATATGAGATCCTCGAGGATATGGGAGTTGAGCTGGGGAAGTGGTCACCTGAAGCCGAGCCCATCTATCCGTATCAATTGGTACCGGAGGTTAAGGATTTATCGACGCTGCCCATGGAGTTCAGGAATCTAGTTTCATCAGCGACTCCCGATGAATATGAGATAAGGAAGGAAGGGGATATTGAGATGGAAACTGGTTTCTTGAGCGTCAAGGAACTGGAGAGGATCCTGAGGAACTTGCCCATCGAGCTAACTTTCGCCGATGAGAATGATAGAGTCAGGTTCTACACCGAATCCTCCATGAGATCGGGCTTCGTGAGGACTAAGACTATAATAGGGAGGAGATTGAACTTCTGCCACCCGCCCAGGTTGGAGAGTTACGTGATGCTCAACGTCAAGAAGATAAAGGAAGGGGAGTTCCCCCACAGGGAGTTCTGGACTAGGGTCGGGGACAGGATAGTGAGGGTGATAGTAGCTGGCATCAGGGACGATGAGGGGAAATATCTGGGTACTCTGGAGATAGTTGAGGACCTCACGGAAATATTGGAGAATCCTGAGGAAATAAAGAAGAGGATAGTGGTGCTCTGAATGAAGAGCCCCTTCTTCTTAGCTGATAGGTACTTAATCCCCGGCCTCTACAGGCTCCTAGTAATGAACTTGAGGAAGAGGGGCCTTCTGGAGGTTGAAATAGCGGAAATTTTAGGGATTTCGGTTTCAAACGTCTCAAGATACCTTAATATGAAGAGAGGAGCCTTATTGAGGCTCGAGGATTTAGAAGAGGCATTGAAGCTCACTGATGAGCTGGCTGAGTCGATAATAGCTGGGGAGAGGGTGAGCATAAATTTCAGCATCTATAAGATAGCATCGGAGCTACTATCGAGGAAGCTCCTTTGCGAGTTCCATCGTTCAATCGATGGGATCGACCGCAGCTGTAATATATGCCCGGAGATATTCAAGTAATTTTTAATATGAGTGATTCCTCTATCATGGGAGAGGGGGCCGGGGGTTACGGCTTCGAGCTGGGGAAGGTCCGCCCACGCCCCCAGCGCCGCCCCTCCGCAAGGAGGCACCTCGAGAGGGGTGGGAAGGCCCACAGAAACGACACGTCCTCGGGGGGATGACGATGATGCCGGTGAGGCTGAGAATCCCCGAGGGACCGGTGAAACGGGGCCCCGGCGGCGTGCAAGCCGATTCCCGCTATGAGGGGCTGGGGCGAGCGGGAGGTAGGCGCTTAGCCAAATCCCCCCAGTACAGAAGGCGGACTATGGCCCCCACTCCCTCATCTCATTAAAACAATGCCCCTAGGATCCTTCACCCTGACTGCTAGAGTCTCCCAAAGCCTGAAAGCGTGAGATCCATCTATGGGCCCTATGTACTCCAGGACCGTATCCGCGCCTATGGCTACATCCAGCACCTGCTGATTCGATGATATTAGGACCGCTTCCTCATCGCTGATAGCTGGAGAGGCTATCACATCCTTTATCAGGGCCTTGAGCCTCTGAAGCTCCATTATACCGGTCCTCTCATGGACTGAGACTAATTTCGCATATCTAGAGGGGCTGAGGAATAGTAGAAAGGGCCCGGGGAACCCGTTGGAGAGTAGTTTGGATAGGGCTGATGCGACCTCGTTGACAGCTGATCCGGGCTCATCCCAAGAAGATATTCCCACCTTCATCCCCGCTTTCTCCTTTATCCCATCTAAAATTGCTTTCTCCTCCTCGAAAATCAGCTTACTCGCTGCAGTAAGGGCTTGAGGTACCTCGAGCTTCCCTATGGATTTCGAATAATCTAGGGAGGCTTGAGCTATCTCAAAAGTCTGGGATATCTCCCTCAGTTGTACTATGTACCTCCTCGATTTTATGCTCCCATCTAAGGATACCTCCTCGACTGGCACTGCATCGATCCCCCTGCCTAGTGGAGTGACGGGGAGGCTGGGCCTGACCCTCCTGATAGAATTCGCGTAATCCTTGACTAAATTCTGAAGCTCCTCCCAGCCCTCAGAATCCTCTCTAGGACTAGATGGATCCTCCACCTTTATTCCGGTGAGCTTAGAAACTTCTTCAGCGCCCTTAACTAGCTCCAAGACTTGCTCCTCATCCAAACTCTTCAATAAAGCCAGGAACTCTCCAACGTGGGTCTTCTCCTCCTTAGCTATATCCTCAAAGACCCTCTTAGCTGCCTCATCATCTATGCTCTTAGCTAACTGCAGGTAGAGATTTATGGCATCTAGCTCAGCTATTATGCCGAGCCTGAGGGCCTGGGCTATCTCATCCTTGGAGAACTTCCTCCCCTCCGGGAGCTCTATGGGGTTCTTGCTGAGCATGAGCTGAATGGCAGCGAAATAATATAAATGTTCCATAACTTCAGCCGGGGACTTTCCATGGAAAAATTTTAATTATCGAAGCTGTTATTCGTTGAGGTGATCCCTTGGAAGAGGCCTCGGTAGGGGACGTCGCTAAGAGGATAGTCGAGTTGATAAAGGGGGACGATCTCCTGAAATCGCAACCACTCCATAGGATAATGCTGGCCCTTCTCCTAATCGCTTCCACTATAGTGGATGTGCTCAAGGAGGATAATATTGATCTGAGCGAGGACTTCATGGATATCGTTAGGACCATGCTGAGGGGGGACGATCCGCTAGCCGATATGATGGTGGGCTGAGATGTATCAAAAAATTTTTTAAGGATAGATTCAGTGAGCCCGAGACCTCTCATGGATCGATACGCTCAATACTACGATCTGCTTTATGCAAATAGAAATGTGAGTGAAGAGGTCGACTTTTTGGAGGAAGTAATTAAAAAATTTTACAGTGGGAGGGCGAGGAGAGTCCTAGACGTGGGATGCGGGACTGGGATGCACAGCGTGGAGCTCGGGAGGAGGGGATATGAAGTAGTAGGCATAGATGTATCTGAGGATATGATCGATAGAGCGAGGGAAAAAGCTAAGAGGATGGAGAACGTAAAATTCTTAGTAGGAGATGCCTCTAGCATGGAATTGAGAGGGTTCGATGTAGCGATAGCTATGTACGGTGTGGTGAGTTACTTCACTGAGGATGAATCGCTCGTGAAGTTACTAGGAGCTGTGAGGAGGAGCTTAGTGGATGGAGGTCTCTTCATATTCGACACTTGGAATATCTTGGGAGTGATAGAGAAGAGGGTCTACTATGAGATGCCGACCCCCGAGCTCAGGAAATCCGGGAACTCTCTAGCTATAAAGGAGAGCTCATGGACGATAGATCTCGAGGATCAGATAGCAGATCTCGATATAAGTTGGTCTATAGTAGATCTACCGAGGGGGAGCGTGGAAGTACTGGATCATGAGATAAAGCTGAGGCTCTTCACCCCTAGGGAGATAAGGTATATATTGAGGAGCTGCGGCTTCTCAGTATGCGAGATCTACCCGGGCTATGAGATAGCTCCTTTCTCAGGGAGCAGCCCCGAGATGGTAGTAGTAGCTAAAGCTTCGCATGAGGAGTTGATGGGATGAATATGAGCAAGGATAAAGAGCTCCCAGTTCAGGATCATATAATAGAGCTCCTGGAGAGGCTGAGGAGAGCATTGATCTCAGTAATAATATCGTCTGTAGCTGTCTCCATTTTCCCAGATCCCTCATCTCATAGTTACAGGCCCCTCATCTTCTCGATAATGGATAGAGTGAGGAGGGATATGACTGACTTGAATAACCCGATCCTGAGGCCCCTAGCCAATATCTTCGGGGTAAAGGAGATAAATATAGATCTCATAGCTTACAGCTGGATAGATTCTATAGAAGTAATTTTGATGCTCTCCCTCCTCTTCGGCTTAGTCATATCCTCTCCCTATATAGCGAAGCAGATCTACGATTTCGTTGAGCCAGCTTTGGAGGAGAGGGAGAAGAGGATAATAATTCCATTCGTCCTAGGATTTTCCATTCTCTTCTCATCAGGCGTGATTTATGCTTATTTCGTCGTCATGCCCCTGACAATATTCTTCCTCTCGCTGATATATATAGCGAGCGGCATAAAGCTGATATTCTCTATTGAGCAGTTCTTCTCATTCATAATAACGGGCTTGGTCATCGTGGGACTCTTCTTCACCTTCCCATTGATAATAGCGGTACTATCTTACTTGGACATCCTCAGGCCAGAGGCCCTCAGGGAGAAGTTCAGTTACATCTTCTTCATAGTCCTCGTCATACTAGCTATCGTTACTCCGGATCCAACTCCGGTCTCCATGATAGCCCTCTCAGTACCTTTCTTAATACTCTACTACCTCTCCTACTTGCTAGCGAGGAAGTTCGGTCAGCATGTGACGTGAAATATCGCGTTAACCTTCCTACCGCTCTTCCTCAATTTATTGAAAGTCCTCACGGCATCCGGAGTCCTCTCAACTATTAGCTCTATATTCAGCTTTTTACAAGCTTCCTCAACGCCGGACAGGGGCATGAGGCCGCTCTGCCCAGTGCCAACTACTAGCACCTCTGGAGGCCTCTCGGAGAAGTAGTGAAGCACCTCCTCCCCCGTGAGAGGGGTATGCCCACTCTCCACAGCCGATAGCTCCTTCTTCCTCTTCATGACACGGTCAGTTATTACCACATCGTAATCGTACCTGACGCCATCGACTATTATGTAACCGAAGCCCGTCCCATCGACTCTCATAAGGTTATATGAGGGGGCTAATTAAAATGATGCAGTGGCGGCGGATGGCAAAGCTTAAAATCTGTGCAACCAAACCAGCTTATGCTTTACGATAAGTCCCCGCCTCAACCGCCCGAGGATTTCAAGATATTGAAGTATGAGGAGCTACTATCGTTCGTTAAATCTATCTTCGTCAAGCTCGGGGTGCCCGAGGAAGATGCTTTCATAGTAGCAGATAATCTAGTCACAGCTGACTTGAGAGGAATAGACTCCCACGGCGTCGCGAGGCTGAGGAGGTACGTGGATGGGCTGAGGAAGGGAGCTGTGAAGGCGAGGCCCAACATAAGGGTAGTGAGTGAAGGACCTTCCTTCGCCCTAGTGGACGGTGACTCAGGGCTTGGACAAGTAGTGGGGAACTTCTCGATGAAATTAGCGATAAGGAAGGCTAAGGAGAGCGGGATAGGCTTCGTCACAACTAGAATGAGCAACCATTACGGGATAGCCGGTTACTACGCTATGATGGCTTTAGAGCACGATATGATAGGGGTCTCCATGACGAACTCTAGGCCCCTAGTCGCCCATACCGGGGCTCTGGGGAAGTGGCTGGGAACGAATCCGATAGCTCTAGCCGCCCCCACGAAGGTGCCTCCGCCCTTAGTCATAGATATGGCGACTAGCGTAGCCCCGATAGGGAAGATGGAGGAGTACTCCAGGCTGGGGAAGAAAGCCCCGCTGGGCTGGGGGATAGATTCTGAAGGGAATTTATGCGATGATCCAGACAAGATAATGAAGGAAGGCGCCCTTCTTCCACTTGGAGGATTAGGTGAGTTAATGGGAGGGCATAAGGGATACGGTTTAGCTTTACTCGTGGAGCTCTTCACCAGTGTGCTGAGCGGAGCAGCTATGCTGAGGGATGTGGGCCAGACAGAGGCACCTAAACCAGCTAATGTGGGCCACTTCTTCATGGCGATAGATGTATCGAGGTTCATGCCTCTGGACGAGTTCAAGGATAGGATTGAGAAGCTCAGGGCTGAGCTCAAGAACGCTCCGCTGCACCCTCAGTTCGATAGGATATGGGTGCACGGTGAGAAGAGCTACCTGACCTCCATGAAGAGGATGAAGGAGGGGGTACCGATATATAAGAAGGTGTTCGAGGAGATGAGAAATATAGCTATGGAGCTCGGGATCAGCTTTCCCTGGGAATGATCTTATTTACTGCTTCTTCAATGGCCTTCAGTGAAGCATCCACTATATCCCTGCTGGTCCCAGCAGCTTCAACCTCCCCCCTAGGTCCTACAACCCTTATCTTAAGCTCAGCTATCGCCTCAGATCCAGATGAGACAGCTATTAGCCTGAACCTCCTCAAGTTGAAACTCGGTATGCCCTGTATCGATCTTATGGCCTTAGTTATAGCGTCCACCGGACCAACTCCACTCGAGGATGATATCACTTCCCTCCCACCGATCAATGCCCTTATTGTTGCTGTGGGAGTTATCCCGCTCCCGGTCACAGCCACCCACTCCTTCACCTTGAAGAGCCTCGGCCTCTCCCCCAGCACCTCCTCCACTACTGATCTGAATATAGCTTCAGTAATTCTGACTCCCTCTTGAGAGAGCTCCTTCACCCTAGCCAATATCCTCTCCACATCAGAATCGCTCGCTGAATATCCCATCTCCTTGAGCACTTCTTTAACTGCCTTCCTCCCTGAGTGAGTCCCGACCCAGAATCTCCTGACCCTTCCAACTTCCCCGGGGCTCACTATCTCATAGCTGGAGGGCTCATTAGATATAGCGCTGACGTGAACACCGGCTTCATAAGTGAAGACTAAGGGACCTACTATAGGGGATATCTCGCTGATCGGGATACCGCTTATCCTCTCTACAGCTTCGCTCACGCTGGGCAGGAGTTCCATCTTCACATTAGTATCGAGGCAAGCTAACCTCTTCAACCCGACTACTACCTGTTCTAGAGGCGCTATACCAGCTTTAGGACCGAGGCCGTTGACCGATACGTGTATCTGATCCGCTCCAGCTATAGCTGCTGATAGAGAATTAGCCGTAGCCATCCCCAAGTCGTTGGAGAATGTCACACTTATCGGCTTCCTTATCCTCTTCTTCGCCTCTAAAACGATTTTCTTGGCATCATCAGGGAGCATGGCTCCGACTGGATCGCTCAAATTTATCCTATCCGCCCCGGACTCCTCAGCTATCCTGCAGAGATCCCAGAGGAGATCATCGGACCTTCCAGCATCCTCAGCCGTGAATTCAACAGTGAGGTCATGCGATTTAGCTAAGCTCACCGCTTCCCTGACCCTCTCCCTCGCCTCCTCCTCTCTCATCCCGTAAGCTCTCTCCAGCAGCAACCTGCTGGCCGGTATGAATATGTTCACGCTATCGACTCCAGTCTCTACAGCGGCCTTCACATCCTCCCTTATAGCTCTAGCTAATGCGCATACCTCGGGGGAGAGGCCCGATCTCGATAACCTCTTCACGTTCCTCACTACTTCCATGACTACCCTCTTCTCACCCTCGGAGGATGCGGGGAAGCCTGCTTCGATGACATCCACGCCGAGGGTATCGAGATGCGAGGCTATCTCGAGCTTCCCCTCTAGGCCGAAGGAGACGCCGGGTACCATCTCACCCAGGGTGAGGGTGGAATCGAATATCCTTATCATACGGTTAGCTGCTCGCTGAGCTTATAACATCTTCTCCCAGGCCCTCTCGGGTGAGCTCGATGACTTCGATGGTAAGGCAACTACTTCCACCTCCACCTGAACGGGGAAGGGGACGCAGCTCCCCATCCCCCATATGAGGGCTTCGTGATCCGAGAGCGTGGGGAGGTAGGATGATACCTCCTCCACCTCCGTGTACTTAGATATAGCCTCCTGATCGTTCCCGTTCCTCAATCTGAACGCTACTACGGTATTCGCCTGGCTTATGACACTCTTGCTGACGTAAGCCGGTCTCTGCGTCACGATCACGAATCCCAAGTTGTAGCCCCCGGCCTGACTTATCGCCTCTATCAAAGATTGAGCTACCCCGGAATCGTAGGGATCCCCGACTATGGAGAAGCCCCTCTCCGGGATCACGTACTGAGCTTCTTCAACGACAACTATCAGGGCGAAGTCCCCCTCCCTCCTCCTCGATACGGCGTAATTCGATAGTTCCTCAACTATGTTCCTTATGGCTAGGAACTGATCCTCATACCTCCTGTCCGATGAGAGGTCCACTATTACTATGGGGTTCTTCCTAACCTCATCGACGATGCTGAGCTCCTTTCCATTCCCGAGCTTCGGTATCTCCCTCTTCAGCCTGGATTCTATCTCCCCGACCAAGGAGGGCCTCACCCTCATCTCCCTAGCCACCTGCCTGAGCTTCCTCAGAGCTTCCGAGGCATCTCCATCGGCATCCCTCAACGCCAGGAGCAGGAGCTGATGGGAGAGGGTCCCGGGCTTATACCCTAACCTCTTGGCAAGAGCTCCGGGGCTCATGCTCCTCGGCAGGAATGCTGAGTAATCGTATATCGCTCCCCCCTTGCTCGAGAGCCTCTCATATTCCCCTCTCCTATCGAGGATGAGGAACCTGGGCCTGGGCTTGAGGTCAGAGGACTTCGCTATCAAGCTCGAGACGAAGCTGCTGTTGTGGACGAATGCTCCATTAGCTAGGAAGCTCTGAGTATCGGGCACGTCGAGATCGTAAACATATTTCGCATTCGTATATACCTTCCTGACGCTCACCACTCTCTCCAGGTTGACGGATGCCCTGTAGATGAGCCCCTCCACTTTCCTGACTTCCTTGAGCAGCGTTCCTCCGTCCATCCCGAGCTTCTTCCAATTCTCCAGTCGATCCATGAGCATCCTGAATGAGATGGAATCCACTAGGAAGCCTTTTGGGCAGAATTTAACCGTGGATACGCCCAGAATAGATAGTATCGTCGATAGGATTAGGGCTCTCTGTTCCTCCAGCATGAGGAGGGATAGGTTGCCCTTCTCGTGAATTGCCGTCCTGAGGAGGAGCTCCCTGAGGGCCCTAGCTAGAGGATAAAACCTCACCCCAAGTTCTTCGACCTCCTCGGGGAGATTAAGGAGGGAGCTGAGGCCTGAGGAAACTATCTTAGCTAACTCGGGAGATCTCACGAAGATGCCCCTGTTCTTCAATGTGATGAAATCCACTCCAGCTTCGAGGCAAGCTAACTTCACTTCAGCTATATCGGGATCCATTATGAGGACTCCATCCTTCAAAGCAACTCCTGAAGCCAAGCTAATGCCCAGGAGCCTATCTAGATGCGCTTGATAGCCAGCTGGCCTTAAGGAAGCTCCCCTAGGGACTATCAAATAACTCTCGCTCATCCCAGCTAGTTTCTTGGGTGTGACCTTGAGCAAATTAGTCCCATCGGAGACCAAGAGGCTGTGATCCTCCGTTACCCTTACCTTCCTCCCGGTGGATGTCTCAATCTCGTAAATATCCTTATCCAGCTTGTGCCTGTATATCCCAGCTACTTTGGACCATCTGGGAATGAAATCGGGCCAGAGAGAGAGGGTCTCATACCCTAACTCCCTGAGATCCAGGAGAACTTCATCTGGGGCCTCTCTCGGTAGCAGGCTATCGAAGAACCTTTCCACCGGGCCTATGAAATACCTCCTCCTCAAGGAATCATATATTATTATTATAGTGTCTCCTGTGACGCTCTTCCCGCTCCTGGTCATCCCGGTGACGAACATATGGCCCCTCGCTATCGCAGCTATATCTATGGAGAACGGAACCCTAGTCCCCTTTATCCTGCCTATCGTGAGGGGGAGCCCCTGGGAGAATCTGGGGGTTAGGAAGGAGCTCAATTCCCTCGGATCAGGCCTCATAACCGGGGAGAGAGTCGAGGGTGGGGCTTCCAGTCCCCTTATCCCGGATTCCGACCTATAGCCCAATACCTCGCATTCAGCTATCATGTACTCAAGATCGCTACTGTAATCTGAGATCAAGCCTGAGCTGCTCGCAAGAAGACCGGCTTTCCCTAGATCGACTTCCTCATTTATTGTTTGAATATCCCTAACCCTTATGAAGACCGGAACTCCCTCCCAGGGATGATCTATGACGTAGAAATCTCCCAGGGATACTTTAGCGTTCTTCAGAACCACGAATAATATCTTTTTGGGGGTTGATCTTGATATCACGTGCCCCACAATTTCTCTCAATCAATTTCACCCCTCTGAATCGAGAATAGAGCCAATTTCTCGGAGTTAATTCCTCTCTTCCTAGCCTCCCTCAAAATCATCCTGTATATGAGGGAGCTCTGCTTATCCGTGACCTTGGAGAGCCTATCCACGGCCAGTATGGGCATCGGAAGCCCTGTGCTCGGCTCCGATATTGAATATATGTAGGAAGCTAGAGCGTAAGCTTTATCTACAGAATATTCGGGGAGATCTAGCCTTATAGGGGCTCTCCCCCTCCTCAAGAATATGGCCCAGGGCCTGAAGCTCCTGGCATCTCCCAGATAACTGGCGACCTCCTCCCATCCGCCGCTGATCGGTATAGGGCCTAAAGCCTCTCCCTCCTTTATTGAGAGCGAGGATATCAGGGAATCCGAGAGGCCATCTATCCCGAGCCATTGGGAAATGTAATGGCTCCTTATCCTCTTCACAACGCCCAAAATGTATTTGCCCGATGCTTCGGCTTCCCTGAGAAGGGATGAGAGGGTTCGCAGAGTAGCTTCGTACACCTCCAAGTAGGAGTTGGAGTAGCTCCTGCCCCTGGGCGCGTAGTATGATCTGGGCAGGAAGAGGGGCCCATCTATCAATATTAGATCGCTCTTATCTAGGAGAACGGATGCTAAGTTGTACATCAAATAGTAGCCTATTATGGATGAGAGCTTAACGCCTTCCTCATCATCTAGGCTGGATGATGGGGGCTTCAGAGTAGCTAGGAGGGGATCGCATATCTTGATCCCGTCCTTGAAGGCAGCTCCTACAGCTATGCTTATCGGCTGATAGCCTATTATTAGATCCTTCCCGTTGGATCCTGCATCGACGGCGGCGACCCTAAGGCTTATCAGCTCATTATTCAGCTGAGTTATCGGTAATATCTCCCTAAGCTTGGGGATGTAGAGCTCAGCCCTCTCCACGAGCTCTATTATATTTGAAAATAGGTCCCTGGAGAGTCCCTCTAAGACTTCATTGTATTTACCGTAAGGTATTATGCGGGGAGAGAGCTTAGCGAGATCCGCATCATTGATCCCCTCATCTCTCTTTTTCATAAGTTTCCCAATACTTACATATTTATTGCTTAATAAAAGGTGATGATGTCATATTCAAGTCGGGTAATTAACCTTTTTGATAATAAAAATTCCTTCATATGTGAAGAAAGATATCAGAGGATCAAAGGCAATTAGGCTGATCAAAAAGGTTATAAGCTAGTCAAAATACATTTTGATGATGTCAGCGAGGGGGGTCGGGGTAACTCTCAAGGGAATAGAGAGAGCTCTAACGCAATACGAGAAAGTTCTGGATCTATCAGATTCCTGGTACATCTTAATAGCCCCGACCTCCCTCAATTTCCATTTATTTTCTAGAATATTGTCGAGCGAAGTGAGGATGATAATCTCCTCGATCTTCATAAATGACGGCAGCGAGGGGGATGGATTCAGGGAGTTCAGGGATAGATTAGCATTCATATACGGAAAGGATCATGTGGTGGAGGAGATCTTCGAGAGGATAGACCAAATAGAGATAATATCGAGATTCTCAGAGCTATCTAATTTGATAAGAGAGTACAAGGGTGGAGAGCTCGGATTGAGAGCTCTAATAGTGTGCTCAGGCCCTTACAAACTTGATCTCTTTCACCTCTCCCTCTATCTGGATGCTAGAGCTATAGAGCTGACCGAGGACGGATTCAGGGAGTTGATAAGCTATCCGACGTGGAAGCTGAATGAGGTATCGCTCTCAATACTCTACGTGGCTATGAAACTCGAGGCCATGGGTGAGAGGGTCACGCCCCACTCCTTAGCGAGGTACGTGAAGCTGAAGGAGAAGGGGGAGAGGAGGGATGTCAGATCCAAAGTGGTCAGCCTCGATTATCACATAAGGAAGTACTTGGAGAGGGAAGGGCTACTTCAGAAGGAGAGGGATCCTGAGAGCAAGAGGGGAGTCGCTTACAGACTCACAAAGAAGGGGATCAATGTTGCAAAGTTGGTTGAGGCCCATTTCAGGAGTCAGGGCCTCAAGATGGAGGATCACATAGATCTGAGCTCGCTCAACCAATCCGTTGAGGTGAAAATATCTTCATGATTTGATCCTCTGAGTCACTATAGCAGGGCAGATCTTAGTAATTCCTCCCATCCCCTCTATCTCCTTCAATATCCTCCCGAACTCCTCCTCATCCCTGGCCCATATCTCGGCCATTATCGAATGATCCCCCGCAGTTATGTAGACAGATCTAGCGTACTCCTTTTCAGCTATTTCCTTTGCTACTCTAACTATATCGCCCGGGGCTACATCTATGCCCGTCAGGGAGATTATGGAGTAGCCCAGGGAGGCTGGGTTTATCCTGGCCGTGAATCCCTCTATTATCCCCATCCTCTCCAGCCTTCTTATCCTCTTCCTAACAGCTACATCGCTTATCTTCAGCTCATCGGCTATCCTCCTGAAGGAGACCCTGCCGTCCCTGGAGATCATCTCCAGGATCTTCCTATCCCTCTCATCGAGTACTTTCACGGCCCTTTCCATCATAAGGCATGCACCACCCTCTTATAAAAAAAAGTTTCCCATGTATGAGGAAAGATAATCGTGATGAAAAGCTCAAGAAGGCAATCCCTCGAGCACTGTCGTGAAAAAGTCATGATGCTCCTCCTCATCTTTCAGGATCTTTTTGAATATCTCAGCTGTGGTGACATCGCCTTCCTCATTCGCTACTTCTATTATCTGCTTGTATAGAGTTATCGCCTTCTCCTCATCCTTAACATCCTGCTCTATCATCTCCCTCAAATCCTTCCCAACTTTTATCGGATCCGGTACTGTCGTGGGGGTGCCTCCCAGATACCAGAGCCTCTCAGCTATCTCCTCGGCGTGCTTCATCTCCTCTATCGCTATTTTCTTGAGCTCCCCGGATAGGAGCACATGCACAGGGCCCACTGTCTGGACATGCTGCCACATGTACTGAATAGAGACCTGTATCTCCCTAGCTATAGCTTGATTCAACAGGGACTTGAGCCTCTCACTAGCTTTCCCGGCCATAACCATATGGTACACCATGGAAACATAAAACTATAGGAATATAAACTTTCGCATACGGACGTCGTCCACGCATAAGGAAAGGGTTTATTACTACCTTGGGACAATATGTGGAGGTCGGATCATCGATCAGATGGTTATATTGAGCTCGCTCCTCCCCGAGGCTCAGAGAGAGGGGGATAGGGAGAGGCTTGATCCCCTGATATTGGGATCCATAGCTCTATTGGGATTGAATCAAGATGAGTTAGTGGCATGCGACAGGAGGCTGAAGAGAGCGGGAGTCTTCGAGGTGCCTAGAGGATCTATATTAGCTATATTAGCTCCCACTAGGGGAGGACTAGCTAGATTAGTCTCCATAGGCAGGGTCATGGCTACAGCCACGACGCTGAGCGATGCTTACTCCTCCTACAGCCCGCTGAGCTACGATGAAGTGAGGGGGATAGATGAGGAGGTGAAGGGAATAATAGGGAGGAGAGGGATAACTCCGATCGAGAGGGTTAAGGATGGCTACCTAATAGTAGCTGAGAACGTGCTCAGGGAGGGGATTTACTACTCGGGGATGGGGGAGTTCCCGGATAGCGGCTACCTCCTCTCCGAGAGATGGCTCGAGCTGGCCGGACTTAAGGGCGGAATATCGGGACTCTGGGGTAGGATATGGGGGAGGCTCTTCGTCCTGGAGCCGGGGGAGGCTATAATCTTGATGCTAGGGCTACTTGCCTCGTCTCCTACTATAGAGGAACTCATAACCGAGGGCGATCTGGAGTCGATAAGCGGGGTGAGCCAGCACGAGTTCTTCATGAGGCTAATAGAGGGTGAGCTGAGGAGGATAAGGTACATGGGGTGGCACTTGATGAGGAGGTGAGGGGATGAGGTGGAGGCTCCTGCTTGAGAGCGGGGACGCTGCGTTGAATATGGCGATAGATGAAGCTCTAATGAGGTTCGGAATACCGACTGTCAGGTTCTACAGGTTCTCCCCCAGTGCTATAACTATAGGTTACTTCCAGAGGATCAGTTCATCGGTGAACTTGGAGGAAGTGAGGAGGGCTAATGTGAGAGTGGTTAGGAGGATAACTGGCGGGGGCTCAGTATATCACGATGAGAATGGCGAGCTGACTTACTCAGTAGCTGGAGGGGAAGCCCTCTTCCCCAGGGGGGTTCTGGAGAGCATGAAGTACATATGCGAGGGGGTAGTGAGGACTATAAGGATTCTGGGAGCTGATGCTGAATTCTCGGGGGTAAACGATGTCTTAATATCCAATAAGAAGGTATCTGGGAGCGCTCAAGCCAGGGAGGGCGGAAACTTGCTGCAGCATGGGACTATAATGTATGCGACAGATCTGGAGAGGCTCGCTTCCCTCCTATGGGTCCCGAGGGAGAAGTTAGAGGATAAAGGCCTGAGGAGCATCCTTGAGAGGGTTACTACGATCTCCAGGGAGGTGAACAGGGATTTGAGCTTCGATGAAGTCTTGAACGCAGCTATAGAGGGCTTCTCATTCTTAGGGGAATTTCAGGAGGGTGAGCTGAGCGAGGAGGAGTGGAAGCTCGTCGATATGCTGGTCGAGAAGTACTCGAGCGATTCCTGGAACTTCAGGAGGTGATCTTATGAAAGTGATCAGATCCAAGGCTGGAAAAACGCTTGAGATAAGGCTGGAGCTAGATGGGAATTTGATAAAGGAGGTGGAGATCTCGGGAGATTTCATGGTTTTCCCGAGCGATGCAATCGAGGAACTTGAGAGAAAGCTGAAAGGTAGGGCCTTAGGGGAGCACGAAGGAGTAGTTAGGGAAGTCCTGAGGAAGGCCGAGCTAGTCGGGGTAACCGAGGATGATATAATAGAAGCTATATGGGATGTCGCGGGATCTTAGGGCTACAGATGCGAAGCATCACTTGATTCTAGAAGGATCTAAAAAAATGTTCAATTTTATTAGGCCGACCGATCGTTGGGAAAAGCTTATATTTTATGGCTGCTAGAAAAATATCATGAATTCCCTCAGGTGGATCGCTATCCTGATGCTAGTGGTCATCCTGCTGACCCCCTCCCTCGGGCAGAGCTCATGCATCGCGGCATCCTACGTTTCATACACCGAGAGGATAAGGCCCGGCGAATCCGGTCTCCTAGATGTTCTCTTGATTAATTCTTGCTCATATCCTATAAATCTGATCCTCAAAATAATCACACTCGATGGTGATCCCGGGAACGATTATGAGACCCCCGTATACGTGAACGCGGGCGAAGTGAAGATCGCCAGGAGGAGTATATCAGTTCCCTCCTATTATGGGAATAAGACACTCCAATTCTACGTCGTCATCTATCAGATGGTGGGGAGCGCTTACACTCCCGTGATCGAGCTCCCCAAGCTGAGCGTATTGGTCTTCCCCGAATTCAGTATATTCGTTAGGACCTTCAATAACACTGTTGAAGCTGGAGGGAAATTGCTCGTCGGCATTAAAGCATCTGAGGATGCCGTCAATTCTATGTACGATGCGGTAGCATTTCTGAGCACCGATGCAGAACCGCCCACGAAGATCCAGGTGATCGAGCTCAATTTATACCCGAACAGGGAGACGATGTTCTACATGGATATACCTAAGAACATGAGGCCCGGGACCTATCATCTATCATTCGAGATATGGAAGAAAAATTACAAGCTCTCGGAGAGCGATCCTCTTAATCGCCCGCTAATAACAGTGCTTTCGGCTCCTCATACCCCAACGTATACTACTTCGACTCGGACTGCTACTGAAACTCGGACTGCTACTGAAACCAGCCCAACAACGCAGACGACGGAGGAGAGGACAACGACTCTCAAGACTGAGACTCAGACGGTCACGACGCAGACGGTCACTGTCACCGAGACCACAGGAGTATCGACTATCCTGCTCGCCTTAGGAGCTATCGCATTGATTTTAGTGATAGTGGTGCTCTTACTAATCTTCATGAAGATAAGGAGGGGCAGCACAACTTAATTTTTTATTTCAGTAGCCCGGGTATTGGAAGCAACAGTTATTGGAGGGCTGAATTCACCAATATCTCAAAATTCCGCTCCTCAAAACTGGATCAGCTATCTTGTATCCTTCCTCCGTCTTCTCCAGGAATCCGGAATCCACTAAGTTGCTCAAGATGGAGGATAGCGTATTGCTGGGTATCTTACCGATCCTCGCCTCAATCCCCCTCTTTATCTGGGTCCACCTCGCACGCTCTAAAGTAGCTATCACTTTCAGCGCTTCCCTGTACCTTGCCTCAGCCAACCCGTATATCCTCAGGGCATGCTCGAGCTCGCTTATGGCGAGCTTAGAGACCCTCCTCTCTATAATCTCCACGGACTCCCTGTTGCTGATCATCGAGAAGCCGAAGTAAGTGAGCCATCCTATTATCCCATCGAACCTCCTCGCTTCCTCCAGTATATCATCACTTACTTTCATTCCAGCCTGCTCAAATCCCTTCCTCAGGAAATCCATGGCTTCTTCATCGCTCAGCTTCCTCATCCTCACCTCCTTGAAGGGTCTGCCGTAAAGAGGGGCTTCGGGATCGTCCACCCTGAGGAACCTATATAATAAGCCGACTTGAGAGCCCGATAAGATTATCTTGAGGTCGAGGTGATCGTAAGCGTAAGCTATTATAGAATCGAACCTATGCCTCGATCTCCTCAGCTCCTGAGCTTCGTCTATAACTAAGATCTTCCCCTCCAATGCATGTAAGACACTTACTAGGGAGTTGAGATCCCTCTCCTTGAATCTTATCCCTATCTCGGATATGCTTATGCCCTCAACTCTGCTCAATATCCTTCTAGCCCATGACTTCCTGGTGAGCTCAGCTTCCAATAGTTCGAGGAAGGAGCCCATGCTTATCATCCCTGGAGGGAGGAGCCTGCAGTCGAGGAAGATGTTGTCGAGCTTCTCCTCATTCAGATATGTCAATATGAGCGATGTCTTCCCATATCTCCTTAAACCAGTCACTATAACAAGCTTCCCCCACTTGAGGCCATCTGAGAGTTCCCTTAGCTCCGCCTCCATATCGAAGAGGTCTTCCCTCTTGGTCTTAGGCTCGGTCGAAGTACATCTAGTTACCCCCCTAAGTTAGTTAGGGGGGTAACTTACTCTTAAAGGAGCGCCCAGCGTAGGGATGAGCTCCAGGGATACTAATATGAGCCCCGTTATTGAGAGGGACAAACATTTTTTAGATGCTGTACTCCATATCGCTAGCGATCTCAACGCCGGTCTCAAGCGGTATTACCACGGGCCTCCCTATGGAGTTCCCATCCACCATAGAGCTGGAGACAGTCGCTGCCACTATCAATATCTTGCTGGAGAGCTCCCTGAATACCTTAGAGAACTCCGATTTGAGATCAGATACTCCTTCAAAAGCCTCAGCGGGTAATTTCAGCAGACCGAGCATCTTCCATTCGGAAATAGGAGCTCAGGGGCTTCTAAGTATAGGATAGCTCTCTCATAATCAGATCCTTCCTCCGCGGGCTCCTTGATAATAGCATCTAGCCATGCTCAAGAAACCGAGCCCCATACCAACGAATAACGCGGGGGCGACTTCGCCTATTAGGATTCCCACTCCCAACCCGAAAAACATGAAAGCTACGAACAGGAAACCCACGAAGCCCTTACTCCTGGAACGCTCTGACATTTACTCAGGGATTCCTCAATAAAAAGTATTGGAAAGGTCTCATTTGAGGAGCTTCATAGCTCATCGAGGACCAGGGATGCCATCACCTTAGCGTCCTCGACCATATTATCTATTACGCAATACTCATCGGGTTGATGAGCTGTCTCCTCAGTCGTCATCCAGACAACAGCTTGGAGACCGGCTCTCCTAAGATAAGCAGCACATGTACCTCCTCCTATTCCCATCGGCTTGGCTTCCTTCCCCCTCAATAGTTTCACCGCTCTCTTTATCCTCCTGACTATCTCCGATTCCGGGTCCGTGAATGAGGGCTCGCTCCTCTCAACTTCCTCCACAGTTATATCAGCTCCGTAAACCTCGAAAGCCTTCGCTATTTTCTTAGCAGTCTCCAGGACTTCATTTATATCGTATCTAGGGAGGATCCTGCAATCGAAGTATACTATATCGGTCCCGGGAACCGTGTTCACGTTCTCCACGCCCCCTTCCCTCTTCGTGGGCTCGAATGTGCTCACAGGGGGGTCGAAGAGCTCATCTACCTCATTGAACTTAGAGTGGAGGGCATCATCTATTGCTATAGCGAGCCTCATCCCTATCCTATGGGCATTCAATCCCTTCTCCGGAGTGCTCGCGTGAGCCTGCTTCCCCCTCACAGTCACCCTGATCCAGAGTATGCCTTTCTCAGCTACCTCTATCATAGTCCCGTCCTTATTGCCGGCGTCGGGAACTAGTATTAGATCTTCCTTGGAGAATATCCCCTCGGATATCAAGTGCAATATCCCGTACCTACTCCCAGTCTCCTCATCCGATACTATAGCCAGGTTCAGGCCGTAATCCGCCCTTACCTTGAGATCCGCTAAAGCCTTCACAGCGTAAAGAGAGGATATTATGGCCTGCCCATCGTCCTCAGTCCCTCTCCCATATATCTTCCCTTCCTTGATTATGGGCTTGAAGGGATCGGAGCTCCAGCCCTCCCCAGGGGGGACTACGTCCATGTGGCTGACTATCCATATGTTCCTCCCGCTCCTCCCCTCATACCTCACTATTATGTTCGGCCTGATCCCGGAGGGGACTCTGCTATCCTCAGCATCGACTCTCTCCACATGAAGCCCCATGCCCCTCGCTAGCCTCTCTATGAACTCAGCCTTCCTTATCTCACCATCTCCTCCGTTCTCAGGCCCTATACCTCCTAGAGGGATCATCTCAATCATAGAGGATACCATATCTTCCCTCAGTTCATCTATCCTCCTCGATATCTCATCTATCATAAGACATGGGGGAGGCGGAGCTTAATATTGTGATGGCTTCAGTGAGCCAAGTGACCCTGAGCTCCTCTGAGGCAGCTCCAATTCATTATCTCCTCCCTTGAAAACTTAGCGAAGTAAAAAAAGAAATTTAAGAGCTTAACGTTTCTTCCACGGGTTAGATGACTTCTTCCTCCTCGAGCTCTTCATCATCACTATAGCTACTAAAAGGAGGGCCAATGCTAGTAACTCGGGCCTGATTATAGAAGCATATGAGATCTGAGGATTGCTTATCGATGCATTAGAGCTCTCCACTTCAGTTGCCTCAATCTTTTCATTTGCCTCGAAGACCTCTATCTCAACTCCAGCCGTAGCGCTGTTATTAGCTCCATCCACTCCCATCACATTTATCCTGATCCTCCCCGGCTCCTTCCCCTCTATCCTAGCTAGCGGGGGGCCCGCTGTCTCGAAGATACCATCGCCATCCAAGTCCCAGTACAGCCTCTCGAAGTCCCCCTCAACCCTCACGATGGCAGTCCCCCCCACTGGAATTCTCTTATCGGCCTCTATCTTGATGGAGGGCGGTGTGTTATCTATAGTGACCTCCTTCAGGGAGCTAACACTCCCCGATTCTAGCTTCAATATGTACTTCCCATCCTTCAGGCCCGATACATCCCAAAGGATGCTCTCATTCCCACTCACTTCCTTTATCAACTTCCAATCCGCTCCATCCCCGTAATAGAGTGAAGCTCTATCCAGCCCGATTAGAGTGCAATTCACCCTGGCTTCCTTAGAGATCAGGTTGTTCACGCTCAAGATAAGGGAACCGCTGGAATTAACTCTTTCCTCTTTACTCCTCTCGATCCTGTACCTCATCACGACGTCCTCGACGTTCCCGTACTTATCGACTAGATGGAACTTGAAGAGCCTGTATCCGCTGACCATCTCAACTATAGGAGTGACGTTTATGCTCACTACAGATGTCTTCCACACCCTCCTCTCTATTATCTTTATCCAGTTCCCAGGAGTCCCATGGTAGACAGTGAGGAATGCGTACTCATCTATCGGAGCTATTATCCTGACCGTTATGTTGGTGCCCTCAGTTATCTCCGACATGTTAGAGGGCTCTATCACCATCTTGGGTGGCTGCGTATCCACCTTCAGGTATAGCTTCGAGCTAGTCGTCAGGATACCATCGGATGCCTCAATAACGATATTTTCGAAGGAAGGGACTTCCACGCTCGTAATACTTCCTGATTCCACAGTGCCGCTCCAAAGCTCAGTCGATGATAGGATCCTAGCCCTCAGCCGGCTCGATTCATCAGTCACCTTGAAAGTTATCTTGACGTACTTCCCCACCTTCGTGTAGTTCGATGGGGAGATTATCTCCACCTTAGGGGCCTCATTCTTACCCATCTCATCCAAAAGAGCCACTCTTCCCTGCTCCAAATAAGCCCCTATCCCCACTAAGATCTCGAGGAGCCCGTCCCCATCGTAATCAAGTAATATTGGCTGCGTCTTCGCCTCGAACCTCATGTACCTCTGGAAGTCTACTTCCCCTCCTGATACCCATCCGCTGAACTCCCTGAGGCTCACTCTCCACTTCTCCTTTCCATCGTTGGAGAAACAGTAGACGTATTGGCCAGCCGCTACTATAACTTCGGGCCTGAGGTCCCCATCCACATCCGCCACTACGGGCCTGTTGTAAGGAGCCTCTACTTTGGCCCTCCAGGATAGGCTGGGGGACCTAGCCACTAATGTCCCATCGTTGAGTATGTAGATGAGCTCTGGCCTCTTATCTCCGTTGAGATCATATACAGCTGGATCCGTGGCACCTCCCTCAGCCCTGAATATGATTGAGTCCCCTTTCACCACTTGGACGATGTCCCCGCGCCTGCAGGCCACTTCCAGCTTCCCATCACCATCGAAGTCCACAGGTATGGGGAGGGAGGAGCACCCTATGTTTGAGTAGGGCTTGAGGCCATCGGGCCCCCATATGAATATGCCGGAAGCTGTGGATACGAATACGCTCCTTCCCTCCACGGAGAGGCCCAGCACGGCATCCACTTGATACTGCTTCGGATCCGACAGGGGGGATTCGAAGTAGAGGAGGTGGCCATCTAAGTATGCGAGAGCTTCATCGTACCCATCCCCATTGATATCAGCTACCAGAGGTGCCGGAGGCTCTACTGCGGCTGGGAAGTCCCTCTTCATGCTGGAGTAGATGAAGCCCGTCCCGGAGGAATTGAACCTGGATGGAACTGGCTGCTCGTAGAACCTGAAGCTCCCGCTATCCATTATTATCGCTAGCGAAGCCACTTGCTTCTCCCTGCTGTAGCAGATAGCATATATAGCTCCTCCCCTCGATGTTGTCCCGTGGGCCATCTTGACCAATCTGCCGGAGCATATGCTGAGCGTCCTCAGGGCCGCCTTAGAGTCCATGTACGTGATGGTCCCGTCAGATGACGCTGCGACTATGAGGCTCCCCACGGGCACTATAGCTACTGGATCCCCGGGAAGCCCCTGCTTGAACAGCAGCACTTTAGCCCCTCCCCTCATTCCCCCAAGTCCCTGATAGTATGAGTCCTGATAGCAACTAGCGAGCAGGAGGGGGAAGAGCAGTATCAGCAGTAGTGAGCGTCTCATCGCGACATAAGGACGGAGGGGTTAATGACCCCTTCGCATCATATGTAATAAGGCAGTAATCTCCAGTTATCAGATGTTCGTGATATCCGACTTCATAAGAGTGGAGAGGATGCCTGGCTTCTCATGCAAGCTCTGCGCTCAGTGCTGCAGGGATAGGATAGTGGTACTCTACGATAGAGATATTGAAAGATTATCAGAAGCGGGATTCTCCGATTTCTATGAGGAAGCCAGTGAGCTGGAGCTATACTTAACTGGAGCTAAGTACAGGATGAAGCTGAAGGAGAACGATGAATGCATCTTCCTCAAGGATGATAGGTGCATAGCATACGAATACAGGCCCGATACTTGCAGGAGGTATCCCTTCATAGTGGGGGAGGATTTCATACTCGCATCCATCTCATGCCCCGGTATAAAGTGGGATGAGGAGGGGGATGCGGAGCCCTTCAGGGAGCCATCCGAGGAGATATCCAGAGCATTGAGGAGAATAATAAAGCTCTAATATTTTATAAACACAAAAATATTAATAAATACTTGGAAATAGAGAAAATAATTTTCTCAATACTCGCTGAATTTTCCCGCGCCCTTCATGTAAAATTTTTTAAGGAAATGGGGGAGCTCACCCCGATGGTAGATCCAGTCCTAAGCTTCGCTATATCAATAGCTCTGCTCATAGGACTCCTCGTCATGAAGCAAGAAGTTCATATAGCTGTTTTAGTCTCAACAATATCTTTTGGGATCCTTACACTCGGAATATCCTTCCTAGAATCGACTTTCAAGGGGATATTCTCGAGGAGCACTCTCTCCTTAGTAACAGCTTTCTCATCCGCCCTCTTCCTCTCCTATATGATGAAAGTCAGCGGGATCCTGGATAGGATCACTGACTTTGCCGTCAGCCTGGGCCCCAGATTCGCATCCATATTCATCCCCATTCTAATAGGCTTGATACCCATGCCCGGAGGGGCTCTGGTCTCAGCTATGATGATGAAGGAGCATTACATGGAGAGGCAGAAGCTGGATAGCGACTTCGCTACTTTCATAAATTACTGGTTCAGGCACGTTACAATTCCAGTATGGCCCGTCTTCCAATCGATAATAATAGCGTCCGTCATACTCAAGACATCGGTGGTCAGGATAATAGAGGCCACATATCCAGCTGCAATAGCTTCTTACGTCGCTGGCTTCCTCATATTCGCCCTTGGCATCAGGAAATATGAGAACTCGTTCGAGAGAGGCAATGTGAGTTACAGGGCTTTAGTCAATCTTTGGCCCTTCTTACTCATAATAGCACTCATATTCTTGATTAAGCTTCCAGTGGACATCTCCCTCCTGATCTCAGCGATATTAGTGACTATTTACACTAGGCCCTCGAGGAAGGAGGTGAGGGAGGGGTTGAAGTTCGCCCTCTCATTCAAGATACTTGCAGTAGTCATAGCGGTCACTATGTTCACTCAGTACGTCTACGATAGTAAAGCTGCCCTAGCCCTCTACAACTTCATGCTAGCTAGGAACATACCGGCCCTCCCCCTCTGCTTCCTCATAACTTTCATAATAGGAGTGACTACGGCGGGGGAGTACGTTTACACGGGGACTGCTTTCCCATTGCTCAGCGAGATAATAGGGACTTCCTCAAACATAAAGGATATCTTCCTTCTGATGAGTTACACCGGCGGTTACCTTGGAGTAATGCTATCACCGGTTCACTTGTGCCTCGTCCTGACCCTGGAGTATTATAAGGCGAGGTACTCTGGAGTTTACAAGTACTTAGTGCCGGCAGTGGTCATAAGCCTGGTGCTAACATTTCTCCTATCCTTACTGGGGTCGATAGTTTGATCTGGATCGATATAGTGAATGAAGCCAACGTCAGGTTCTGGAGGAGGTTCCTGAAGAAGTTCAGAGGCCAAGTTTTCCTGACGACGAGGAGGAAGGGCTCTTTAGTTGAGCTCCTGAGGGCCATGATACCGATAGAGGCTGAAGTAGTTGGGGAATGGGGAGCTAGCGATTATGAGAAGCTAATATCATTCGCTGAGAGGGTAAAGGAGCTCGCGTTGCTTATAGCTGATAGGGAGGTTGATCTTGCGGTATCTAAGGCATCAGTTGAGCAGGCTAGAGTGGCCTTCGGCCTGGGGATACCTTATATAGCTATGAACGATAACGACATCCCTCCTCATACAGTGACGAAGCTCACCTTCCCACTCTCAACCCTATCCATAGTCCCCGAGTGTTTCTCAGGCCCCACTTACAGCGAGACTATGAGGTTCAGGGGGCTGTTCGAGGTCTCACACGTTTTGGATTTCATGGAGGATGGGGAGTTCGTGAAATCCGATCTAGGGCTAGATGAGGGGGATTACATCGTGGTCAGGTACCCGCCAGTGGCATCCCATTATCTGAAGGAGGGCGGCCCCTTCGAGAGTATCGTGGAGAAGTTCCTGAGGGAGAAGGGGATTCGAGCTGTCAAGATAATGAGGGAGGGGATCATAGAGCTGCCATCCGGGGAGAGGGTGAGTGCGAGTATAGATGGCATCTCCCTCATCTCCAGATCAGCTGGCGTGATATCCGGAGGGGGGACTATGGCCAGGGAAGCGGCTCTGCTGGGAGTACCTTCCATCTCCCTCTTCCCGGGCGAGGATCCCTGCGTGAGCAAGATACTATTGAGCGAGGGGCTCATGAGGAAGGTTACTGATATGAAAGCTAGCGATCTCCCCTCGGTTTACGATGAGCTCAGGAAGGAGTGGGAGAGCGAGAGGCTCAGGGAGAGGGCTAGGGAGTTCTTGAGGGGATGCGAGGATCCGGCTGAGGTCCTCGTGAGAGTTATAAGATCGAGATCATGAGCCCTTTGGTCCCTATTAAGTTAAGACAGGATCAATTTTTATAAGAAATCGAGTAGTGTTCGATCTGATGAAGGAACAGGATAGGGAGTTCATCTCAGAATCGACATTATCGAGGGATCTGGAGAGAAAGCTTTTGATATTCTTCGATTCCAGCTGCGTGGTTGAGAAGGGGTTCCACTTGAACCTCTCCGCTTATAAGATCCCGCGTTATATAGAGGAGTATCTGATCCTGAAGGAATGCAGCGATAAACCTCTATCCCAATGCTCCTCCCAAATTCACGAGCGCTTGAGGGAGCTGAGGCCGGAGCCCGAGGAGAAAGACGTCGTATTGAATAAGCTCATGAGTGAGGGGGAGCAGTTCATACTGGACGATTTCAAAGTAGTGACTGATATAAAGTCAGGGGTCCATAGGCTCGAGATACCCGTCCTGAACCTCAAGAACGCTATGATAGATCCCAAGATACTGGAGGAGCATGAGAACCTGCTTAGGAACGGTGTCTGGGGGATAGGGAAGCTGATCTTCGATGATGAGAGAAGATATGGGGATAAGAGATCAGAGCCCGTACTGATGGTGGAGTTCTATCCATATGAGATAAGCAGCTTCGATATCGAATACTTCCGAGGGGCGAGACCCCATTTCACTGATGAGGAGTGGATGGATATCCTAATACAGAGTTTGGGCCTCAATCCCAGCTCTTATGATTTCGAGCAGAAGATCCTCTATCTGATGAGGCTGGTCCCCCTCATAGAGTGCAACGTGAATATGATGGAGTTCGGGCCCAGGGCTTCGGGGAAGAGCTATCTCTACAAGAACATCTCCCACAAGGTCAGGGTAATATCGGGAGGGAGGGCCTCCCCCAGCGAACTCTTCTACAATAAGCTGACGAAGACAATAGGACTCATAGGCCTTATGGATGCCGTAGTATTCGATGAGATCAATTACTTGAGCTTGAGCGGGACTGAGGAGATGATAGGGAAGCTCAAGGACTATATGGAGAGCGGGAATTACGAGAGGGGAGGGAAGCTTGTATCGAGCGATTGTTCCCTCGTCTTCATCGGAAACGTTGAGAGTATACCCAGCTCGCCCCGCGACATCGATAGCTTCCTTCCGGAGTTCGCCAGGGACACAGCCTTGATGGACAGGATACATGGCATATTACCTGGCTGGAAGCTCCCGAAGATAAGGAGCTCGCAGGAGCATATAGCGAGAGGGAAGGGCCTCTCCTTGGATCTCATATCATACTGGCTGCATGAGATGAGGAAGTTCGATGCCTCAACAATCGCGAGGAGCTTCATGAAGTTCGGGAACGTCAGTATAAGGGATGAGAGGGCCCTGATAAGGCTCGTCTCCGGGGCTATAAAGCTGATCTACCCCGACCTCAAGGTCAGGGATAGGGAGACCATGGAGAGGATAGTGAATATCGCGATAGAGATGAGGAAGCTAGTGAGGGATTGGTTGAGGCTGAAGCTTCCTCACGAATATTCCAACGAGCTCGAGGTGGAGTTCAGATGGAGATCGTCCTGATACCCAAGAACTTGAGCATTTCTTTAGATTCTGAGGTTATGAAGAGCGGAATAGATCCCTCTGAGGTCAAATTTGAGCTCAAATGGGCTTCAGTCGATTACGGAGTCCTTATTAACTGGCAAGTGAGTTATACGAATAGATCTGGGAGGAAGGATTTCGTCCCATATCTGTATAAGAGCGGTAAGATCCTCGTCTTGAACTCCCCAAAACCCAAATTGACCGATTTCAGGGCTTCGGACTACCTCAGCTTCGAATTAGGTGGGGAGATCGAGTTAGAGGTTAATAGCGAGATATCCAGGGGAGAAGCTAGAGAATTTTTATTAGAAGCCCTCTCGGAGTCCCTGAGGGTCCCCAAGAGTTCAGTTAAAGTATTGAATGCTGAAACCGTCCTCATAGCGAGGAAGCTCAAGTACTCCCTGAAGTTAGGAGACAGGGAGATCGGAGAGGCGGAGCTGAGTGAAAGGGGAAGGAGAGTCTCATTGAAGCCAATACCGCTGGAGGAACTAGAAGCCACTGTTTTGGAGTCCCTCAAGAATTCGGATCAAGGGGCCGGGAGGAGGATTATAACGAGGTCATGGGATGCCCTGTTCGATAAAAAGAAGGCATCTGTAGGAATCGAGATCCTAGCGAGGGGATCAGATGATGGCTACGCTAACTTCATAGTGAAGATGGGTGGTGAGTTGGAGCTCATCAGGGTCAACAGGTACTCTGGAGCGATGAATAGGGTGAAGCTCCCGGGATTAGAGGAAATGAGGAGGAACGTCATAAGGGAGATCTCGAGGATAACATCCGTAGATCCCTCCATGATCGAGCTATCCATGGAAGATATCGCTAGATCTTACAGAGTGGTGGAGAGGGATGGTGAGACTCGCGTGAGCTTCATCATGACCCTGACCATAAATTTCGTGGTATTGAACGTCTCTTACGATGCTTCCAGCGGTGAAGTGCATATTCTGAGTAAGAAAGTTGATGAAGGCGCATTGAAGCGCATATTGAATGCAGATGAGCTCGATTATGATGTGGATGACTCCCTGCTCTACGTCAAATCGAGGAGAGGGAGCTCATGGAAGTTCTCGGTCTTCAAACTGAACGATCTCAGGGGATCCCCGGATATGTCGCTGCTAGTTGAGAGAGCAGCTTACGATCCGAAGAGCTCGGGATATCTGCTCTTCTGTAAGTTCGAGGGTAGTGATGCTTGCCTCTCCTTCCTCCTGAAGGGGGATGAGGGAATCCTCCTGGGAAAGGGATGCCTGGAAGATATAATAAGGGAGGCTGAGATGGAGCTATCCTCGAAATACAACTTGGGAGTGAGCCTAAGACTGGATTTTGAGAGGAACCCCAGTGAGATCTTATGGAAGATAAAACCTGAGTCGCTCTTCAAGGGAAGGAGGGGGAGAGTGAATGCTTTCCTCCATTTGAATGGCATGGACCGGATGGGGATGTTCCTCTTCGTGGTTCGCTACTCCTTTGGGGATGGTTCAATGGAGGTAGAGCCCAGGATCCTGAAGGAGACCGTTGAGAGGATAGTTAGGGGAGCGGTAGGGGGAGAGGTGAGGGTGATGAGCTATAGATATGAACATCCGCTGCTTCAGGTCACTGTTAAGGATGAAAAGCAACTTATTGACCTCAAGTTCGATCTCAGGGATCCGATTCATCCAGCTCTAGTGGAGATGAAGGCTAGAGCCGGTATCCTGGACCGTCTGATGGGCTTCCTCAATCGTTGAGCTTCCAGAGTATGCCTTCCTCACTAGCTTCAGCATCCACTATGCCCCTCTCATAGAGCCTGGAGAGCAGGGACCTTATAGTCACTGAGGAGAGTATTACAGATCCCGGGGTCAGTTCAGCACCTCCCTCCCTCAATATCCTAGCTGATAGAGCTTCGACGCACATCTTCCTCCCCCTGAGGATCGATATCACCTTCTCCCTTATCGATTCCATCGCCCTCATGTTCATCTCTAGGAGCTCTATAGCCCTCTTCCCCTCGACTATAGGCCCGTGTGAGGGGACTATCTTCTCGAATTCCCTCGCATTATCCCTCAAGAACTCTATGGTACTCATAGCGGTCTCGAAATCCAAGAAGTAAGGGATCACAACGTTCTTCAGGAGTTTATCTCCGAAGAAGGAATCGGCAGCGTACAAAATCCCTCTGGCTACATAACCCACTTGCCCGAATGTATGGCCGGGTAGGGGAATCGCCTCTATCCCATCTAAATTGAAGGGCAGCTTGAATGGATTATCCACTTTCAGGGGAACTGCCTCTACGTGGAATATCAAGTTCCAGGGAGCGTAACCCCCGAACGTAGTGGCCTCCCTGAGCTCCGGGGACTCTATGAAGGGGGTCTCGGAGAGGGGAGCGAAAACGCCTAGTTCGGATCTCAAATCCCTAGCGGCTAATATATGATCTGAGTGGGAGTGAGTTATCAGAACAGCTTTTATCTTCCCCTGAGCCTCTATATCAGCTCTCCTCTCCTCGGAAGATCCCGGATCTATTATGTAGTAGCCATCCGATGAAGGGATGAAGAGAGTTGAGGGGCTCCCCGGAAGCACTTGAATGCCATCGCCTAATCCTCTGAGCATGAGCTTGCATGAATGCAGCGTTAAAAAATCTTCTTAAAATTGGGGGCCAGCTCTCAACTTAGGCTCCTCTAGACCCCTCCTCTCTATGAAAGTCCATGAGAAGCTCTTCCCCCTCATCCTAGCTATTATAACGTCGAAGAAGCACTTCAGCATTAAGATCTCGTGGAACTGCTTGTAGCCTATTGCGAATAGCGGGAGAAATATGAGTGAAATATCCCTCTCCTCAGCCAATTGCAATATAAATAAATTTATTAATATCTGTAGGGTGGAGAAGAGGATTATCTGGATGATCAAGGGCCATATGAGGCCCCTCAATATTGCTATGATTATCGATATTATGGATAGGAAGTCTATCAGAGGTATTATTAAGTTGTTCATCAGGATCAGTGAGAAGTCAAGCATAGTCAAGCCTGAGAGCGAGAATGCATCCCTATGTTTTATTAGAACTTCATAAGCCCCTCTATACCACCTCAACCTCTGCCTATACAAGCTCTTCAGCTTCTCAGGGGCTTCTGTGAAAGCTAGAGCATATGAACTCGCTTGAACGATCTTTCCGGACTTGAGGGCCTTCAATGTCACGTCGAAATCCTCTGTTAAAGTATCTGCATCGTAGAGACCACTGCTTTCTAAAACGTTTCTCCTGAATGCCCCAAGAGCTCCAGATATTATTGGAACAGCCCCCAATACGCTCAATCCCTTCCTGAATAGGTGGAAAGTTGCTATGTATTCTATCGCCTGCAGTTTCGTCAATAAGTTCACTTTATTCCTCACCATGACATTACCAGCTACGGCAGATACCCTGGGGTCCTGAAGCTTTCTAACTAGCTCTTTTATAGCATCCCTGCTTATTATAGTGTCAGCATCCATTAGAACTATGACTTCGCCTCTCGCGAATCTCAGGCCGAAGTTGAGGGCTCTGGCCTTCCCCCTGCCTCCTAGCTCCCTCCTGAGGACCTTGACCTTGGGCCCCTGGTAAATTGATGCTATCTCGAATGTCCTATCCGTAGATCCATCATCGACGACCACTACCTCCTTGGGCTCATAATCGGACTCCAGAACTGATCTTATCGTGGATCCTATTACCTTCTCCTCATTCCTAGCTGGGATTATCACGCTAACCAGAGGCCTGTAGAGCAGGGGCTTCCTCGCTTCTATCTCCTCCATCCTCTTATAGTAGGCAGCTAGGGGCACCAAGAGGAGGTAATGCCAAGATATCGAAGTGAAGCCGAATGATATTATCCCATAGAGGATCGTCTCGAAGGTGCTGAGGCTCTCCAGGGAGGCTACTAAAGCTAAGGAGATGGGGACTATTATGAGGAGGGAGAAGAGAGCGGCCCCTCCTAGCAGCTTGCTATCCATCGATATGAAAGCTTGAGCTGAGAAATAGATAGCGAATATCAGAGCGAAAGCGTAAGCGAGGAATGTGTGCGTCCCACCTATGAAGAAGGGCATCACTGAGATATTGAGGAAGATCAGGAAGAGGGTGAGATATATCCTCCTCAAGTTTCACTCCCTTTTACATGCAGGGAAAGCAGCACTTCCCCTATCTTCCCTACGAGATCCTCATCCTCCAGCTCGAAGACCCTTATGCCCAACCTACTCGCTTTCGCTTCCATTAAGCTGTCCTTCGCTTGCGTAACTAATATCCTCTCCTTCGCCATGACATCGAGGGACTTGGCGAAGAATGAGAGGAGTCTCTCATCATCGATAGGACCTCTGACGAAATCCAGTACTGCTATGGGCTCATCAGATCCCTCTAACCATACAGCTATCGTGAAATCGTATTCTGCGCCGGATCTCCCCTTAACTCTAGCTCTAGGGCCCTCTACCCTATATCCTATATCAGCAAGCTTCCTCACGATATCGAGGATCTTCCTGCTAATAGGATCGCTCTCAAGGGCCTCCCTGACGACCAGATACTTGTAGACCTCCTTGGGGATCAGCTCTATCATTGGGCCCTCATGACCGCAATTCAGACATCTATAAGAATATAAGGGGACTGAGAAGACCTCCTTGCAAGATGCACATCTGTAAATATCAGCCACTCTGATGTAATCTACCCCCGGGGCCTTCAGTCCCTTCCCGCACTTCGGGCATATCCTCCTCCCATCAGGACTCATGAACTCCTCCTCGAGCCCTGAGTAACCGCAGCTCAAGTGCTCTATTACTATGCCCTTAGAGAAGTTCAATGAACCGCAGTAAGGGCATTTAGCCCTCAGAAGGAATATCTCGGATCCGCAATTCGGGCAGCTAGCAACTCTATCGTGCAACTCCTTCCTGAGATACCCTCTCTCATATAGATACTCTAGGGCCTCCCCTACTCCCTCGCACTCCCCCCTCAAGCAGTACTCGTAACCCTTCAGGGGATCGAAACTCGGCCTTATCTCATCTAAGGCCTCACTTATTATCAGATCGATGAGCCTCAGGGCCCTCTCGTGCATGGGATCACCCTACCACCTCTCGGCGATCCTTCCCCTTCTCCTCCTTTATCAGGGAATGGAGCTTCGTCAATGCCTCATCCAAGTTCGATGCCTCAACTATCTCTATGTTTAAGCTCTTAGCTAGGGTTTTCGCCTCTTGAGTAGCTCTGGGTATCGCTACTAGCACGCCTCCCTTTGCTGATATATCGAAGAGCTTCCCGAATAGAGCTAGGATTTTCTCCTCCCCCACGCCCTCGCTAGATTCAACGATGTCTATGAATCTTTCCGAATCCCCTTCCTTAACTGAGAGCGAGAACCTCTGAGTCAGGCCTGAGGCACCTATTACTTCACTGGGATGCTTGACTTCCACCCCCTTCCTCTCAAGCCCCTCGGATATAGCTCTCTCGAGCGAGGGCTTGAGCAACCTCTCCTCGATGACCTCGTACCTCAATAGGGGCTTCAGATCTAACTCGCCCTCACTCATGGACTCCCCGCAATCGGAACAGATGAAGATTAGCTTGGGGGAGATAGATGCTCTCTTGCAATTCTCACAATATATCACGTTCTGATACTTATTGTAATCGACTCCTATTGCCCTCAACGGCTTACCGCAATTCGGGCACCTCAGGATCTCCCCCGATGAGAACATGTCCGAGGGAGCGGTGAAATTGCAAGATATGTGATGGATAGCCTCCACCCTCCTTATATTCGGCGAGTCGCAGATCGGGCATAGAAGCCTCAATATCAGCTTGTGGGAGCCGCAATTCGGGCAGGTGGGTATGGTCCCCACTTTAGTCCCTTTCAATATCCCCTTCCTCTCAAGCTCTATCAAAATATCATTTAAATTCGGGAAATCTTCATGAGAAATACCTAAAGATTCATAATAACTTACCCCATAATCGTAATCGAGCTTAGGCTCTATCTCCTTCACTCCCTTCTTTAGGAGCAGGTCTATCAGCATATCCGCGAACTTCGATGCCATTCAGATTATGCTACCTCAATTTCAAATAAAGGTTGCGAATGAAAGGAGTGTCTTTTCACCTCCGAGAGCTTCATAAAGTATCTCGAAGAGATCTAAATTGATATAGCTATTATTATCCCAGCTGTTATTAATATTGTACCAATAACCTCATTTCTATTCAATTTATTTCCACTAAGGGCAGAGGTTATCTGGGAGACTGGGGGAGCGAGGGCTGTCGTCAGTGAAGCTAGAGCCACGCCTAGCTCCCTGACAGCGTAGAAGTAGAGCGGTAGAGATATGCCCACCCCTATCATCCCCCCTAGAGCTGCTTTCCCCTGACCCCTCACCCTAGGGCTCGGGAGGGAGAGCATGAGATAGAGAGAGGCCACTATTATCGAGTTCCAAGTGGCTAAGGTCACCTCGCTGACATAATTCAGGGCTTGCTTAGCCGCTATAGGGCTGAGGGTCCACCCTATGGATGCTATTAGGCTCAAGACTATCCCTCTCATCTTCCACTCCCCTGAACCCCTCGAGATGAGCCATATCCCGAGGAAAGCGAGAGCAGCCCCTAAAAAAACGAAGGCTGAGAATGGTTCCCCTATCATTATGCTGGGGAGTATGGCCGTCCATATTAGGTAAGTGAATCCTATGGGCGTCGCTCTGCTCGGCCCTATAATGGCTATAGACTTCAGGAATGAGTAATCAGCTATTCCAGTGCCGAGAGCTGCGTTCAGGATTATGTAAATCATCGCTACTCGCGAGGGCAGCTCGAAGTTACTTAGATAAAGGAGGAGGAGTACTGATAGAGCTCCTAAGGACTTCCAGAAATTAGCCCTAGCAGATCCGCCTTCTCTGGATGCTTGAGCGTACAAGCTGGGGGTTATGCCCCAGACGCACCCCGCGAATATAGCCGCAGCTAACGCTAGCAAGACATCCCCGGGCGTAATGGTAATATTAAATAAATGGTGAATGAGCTATGCGAACTTCCAGGATATCCGGGTTCTACAATCTCCCGATGGATGAGAGGCTGAAGATAGTTAAGGAATTCGCTGGCCTGACCGATGAAGAAGTTGAGGTACTGAGAGAGGGTAAGCTCCCCAGGGAAGTCGCTGATCATATGATAGAGAACGTCATAGGCCTTTACTCCCTCCCCTTCGCTATAGCTACTAACTTCCTGATAAACGGGAAGGATTACTTGATCCCCATGGTAATAGAGGAGCCCAGTGTAGTAGCTGCCGCTAGTAATGCAGCTAAGATGGCCAGGGATTCCGGGGGATTCGAAGCGGAGGCCACTGATTCAATAATGATATCTCAGATACAGGTAGTCAAGGTCCCCGATCTCGAGGAGGCGATCAGGAGGATAATGGCCGAGAAGGACAAGCTGATAGCAGCTGCTAATGAGATGGATCCCCTGCTGACTAGACTCGGAGGAGGGGCTAGGGATCTCGAGGTTAGAGTCGTGGGCACCGAAGCCGGGCCGATGCTCATAGTCCACCTCTTAGTGGATACTTTAGATGCGATGGGGGCTAATACTGTCAATACAATGGCTGAGGGCCTGGCCCCTACTATAGAGAGATTAACAGGGGGGAAGGTCTATTTGAGGATATTATCGAATTTAGCTGATAGAAGGTTGGCTAGAGCTAAAGCCAAGTTCTCGAAGGAAGCTATAGGAGGGGAGGAAGTCGTCGAGGGGATAATGTGGGCCTACAGGTTCGCTAAACACGATCCTTACAGGGCTGCTACACACAATAAGGGGATAATGAACGGTATAATAGCTGTAGCTCTGGCGACAGGCCAGGACACTAGGGCTTTGGAGGCTGGAGCCCACAGTTATGCCGCTAGGAGCGGGAAGTACACTACCCTCACTAACTACTGGGTGGATGATAACGGGGACCTCTGGGGTAGCATAGAGCTCCCATTAGCAGTGGGAACTGTTGGAGGTGTCGTTAGAGTCCATCCTATAGCTAAGATAGCCCTGAAAATATTGGGAGTTGAGAAAGCAAGGGAATTAGCTATGATAATGGCTTCAGTTGGCCTAGCTCAGAACTTCGCAGCTCTGAGGGCTCTGGCTACGGAGGGCATACAAGCGGGCCATATGAAGCTCCACGCGAGGAATATAGCTATGTCAGTAGGCGCTTCCCCGAGCGAGATCGATGAGGTCGTTGAGAGGATGATAAGGGAGAGGAAGATAAACGTCGAGAGGGCTAAGCAGATACTGGAGGAGATGAGGAGTGGGAAGAAAGCTTGAGATATTCCTGGTGGAGATGCCCCTCTTAGCTCCTTTCGAGATAAGCTCTGGGGTGAGCGAGAGGAGACAGTGCGTGATAGTGAGGCTGGAGGAAGATGGCTTAGTCGGCTGGGGAGAGGCTCCAGCTGATTCCCAGCCTTTCTACTCATATGAGACATCGGAGACAGCCTTCTACATAATAAAGGAATTCCTTTCGAAGCCCTTAATGGAAGCTAAGGATCCAAATGAATTCCTGAATAAAGTTAGGAATGTCAGGGGGCATCAGATGGCGAAAGCTGGTGCTGAAATGGCCCTCTGGGATCTGGAAGCCAAAAAGAATTCCATTCCATTGTGGAAGCTGCTGGGTGGTGTTAGGGAGGAGATAGAGAGCGGTGTCAGCGTAGGGATACAGAGGAGCGTGGATGAGCTCCTGAGGGTAGTTTCCTCCTACTTAGATGAGGGATACAGGAGGATAAAGCTTAAGATAAAGCCCGGATGGGATAAGGATATAGTTGGGGCCGTTAGGAGGGAATATCCGGATATAAAGCTCCAGGTTGATGCTAACGCAGCTTACAGGCTTCAGGACTGGCCCTCCCTGAAGGAACTGGATAAATATGAGCTCCTGATGATAGAGCAGCCCCTGGATTACGATGATCTAGTCGATCACTCCATCCTCGCTAAGATGCTCAAGACGCCCATATGCTTGGATGAATCCATAAAGAAGCCTGAGGATTCTTACAAAGCTTACAGGCTTGGCAGTTGCTCAATAATAAACTTGAAGCCAGCTAGAGTCGGGGGCCTCCTCAACTCCAAAATTATACATGATTTCTGCGAGAGCGTCGGCATGCCAATCTGGATAGGGGGAATGCTCGAGACTGGGATAGGCAGGGGCCATTTGGTGGCTGCAGCTACCCTCCCGAACGTGAAGTTCCCTAATGACATATCAGCCAGCAGCAGATATTACGAGGAGGATATAGTCGATCCCCCCTGGGAGCTGACATCCAGAGGTACTATAAGAGCTCCTGGAGCCCCAGGAATAGGAGTTGAAGTTCTCGAAGAGAAATTGAGGAAGTTTTCCCTCAGATCCTGGTCTAGCTCTTAATGAAATCTAGGATACTGGAGGAGATCATATCCGCTGCCGTCGCAGCCACTATTATGGCCATGAACCTACCGAGCCCCCTCAGACCGTTGACCCCCAGGACTTTCCTGAGCTTCCCCGAGTTCCTGAGTATCAAGTAGCTAGCTACCGTAACTAAAGCCGAGGCTAGGGTCAGGATGAGGGAGGAGCATAAGTAACCGTAAGTCCCGGAGTACTTGTTGGATAGGAGGAGTATTGTTGTCATGGTCCCGGGACCTACTAGCAGGGGAGTGGATAGAGGAACTATAGCGAGCTCCTCTTCCTCGACGCTCTTAGTCCTCGGCATCCCCTGGAGCATATCGACCGCTAGCACCATGAGTATAGCGCCTCCCCCTATCTTGAGCCCCCTGACGCTTATCCCCATAAGCTTGAGGATTAGCTCTCCGGCTAAGGAGAATATGGACATCATGATGAAGATAGCTACCGAGACGACCCCCACTATCCTCCTCACCTCGCCCTCATCCCTGCCCTCGGTCAGGGAGAGGAAGATAGGTATCACGCTTATGGGGTTCAGTATAGCGAATATCTGGATCGCTGAGATACCGACCTCCTCTATGCACATAGGTCACCTTACCGGTCCCCGATATATTGTTAATCGAGGGTAATCTTCATGAAGCTCCATACATTCAACATTCATCGAGAATTTTTCTGATATACAGCTTGGGTACTTAAATATGGGATTCAATGGAGAATCTTTATATAAAACGCACCCTCAATTCAGCTCGATGAGAGTCCTCTTAATATTATTTCTCCCATCTTGATCGCAATTTCTTCAATAATGCCCTTCCAGATACCTGAATGGACCCCGCTAGCCATCTGTTTAATCTTAGCTCCTCTCTCCTTCATTTAAATGTTGAGAGCTGCTCATGAATTCAGGGAAAATGAATGAGGGAAGCAATTCCAGTAAGAGATCGAAAGTTATAGCTGGCTTGAAGGTCCTCGCACTATTCATCTTATCCTGGCTATCCTCCGGTTATTTGCTAGGGTTCGTCAGCAGCTCCCAAAAAGTTAACTATTATTGCTCTTGGTGCACACTCACAATATTTATGTAGAAGATCCTTAATTCTTCTGTGCCCGGTATGTGGTGGTAAGTAGCACCGAATGGGCGCATGCACAGGATGAGGGGAACCCCGTTGCCCCTGAAAGCCATCGAGGATAGCAACAGAGCTATCCGAGATGGAACGGGTAGTAAATGTTAACTACTCGACAACGGAATTGGTCGGGAGGGACGTGAGGGTATCGATAGAGTATGTCCTGAGCCCCTCCTGAAGTTTTTAGTTAAGATCACCCCAATGTATGCTCCATCAGGATCTTAACTCCTATACCTATTAATATTAGCCCCCCTACTTTCTCAGATTTATCCCCTATCCCCCTCAGCCTCGAGCCCAAGCAGTAGCCAGCTATCGTGAGCAAGAAGGATGAGCCTCCGGCTACCAAGGAAGGCTTTATTATCTCTAGGCCCAAGAGGGAGAGGGCTATCCCGACTGATAGGGCATCTATGCTAGTAGCTATCGATAGGATGAGTAGCATGGCAGATTTCACCTCATTTCCCCTTATCATATTCATTCCAGCGAAAAGGAGGAGCAGGAAGGCTATCCAGTGATCGAAAGCCCGTATGTAAGATTCCAAGAGGAGCCCGAAGGAGTAACCGGAGAGGAGCATGAAGGATTGGAAGAAACCGAAGGATGTCGCGTAAGTGAGCGCATCCTTTCTCACATAATTGGAGCAAGCGGAGTTTGAGATAGATACCGAGAAGCAGTCCAAGGCCAAGCTGATGGATGTGAGTAGGGTATCCATATTCCTCTGGGCATCGGGACATTAAAAAGTTAAATTGCTTGCCCGGGATTCCCCGAGAGCTAGGGCACAATCATGGCATCTAGAGGCATTAAAAAGTTAAAAATTTAAAATTCGATGCCCATTTTTGATATTTGCACTTCTCTCAACTCATCAAATCCTGAGCTTCTCAGGGCAAGCTACTCCCCGTTAGGGAGATGAACCAAAAATTTAATTTAGTGTAACTCTGAACTCAGGGGCGAGACCATGGAGATGTTCAGGACCCAGGATTGGAAGACCGAGAAGCACGTCCCTGTCATAGAGATAGTCGAGAGGAAGGAGGATCAAGTTACAGTGAGAGTGACTGTCGGGAAGGAGATACCCCATCCGAATACCACTGAACACCACATAAGGTGGATCTCCCTCTACTTCTGGCCCGAGGGTGAGAACTACCCGTTTGAGATAGGGAAGGCAGATTTCAGCGCCCACGGGGAGTCGACCCAGGGACCCAACACGAGCACAGTTTACACCGAGCCGATAGCTCACTTCACCTTCAAGACTAAGAAGAAGGGGAAGCTCATAGCCTTCAGTTTATGCAATATACACGGCCTCTGGAGGAATGAGGAGCCCCTCCCATAAGATTATATTTTTTACTTATAAGGCCGGCATGTGGAGACCGTAAATTCTCTTGACGCCACATTATACGTGCTGCTCTCACTCCTCTTGGGCTACTCCCTCATATACACAAATCTCCTGAGGAGAGGAGAAGAGAACGTCATCTTCAAGTACGTTATGTATGTGGGAATGCCTGCCTTAGCTTTCACGAGCCTCTCGAAGGTGCAGTTAGATATGGGCTTCCTGAGGGCATCCCTCTCCTATGCGCTATCCATGGCCCTGATTTCCCTCTCGATATTCCTCCTCTCTAAGGTCCTGGGATGGGGGAGGGAGAGAGCTTACCTCCTCATACTGATAGCTAACTTCGGGAATACTGGCTTCTTCGGTATACCTTTCGTAAGCTTGGCTTTTGGGCAGGGGAAACCGCTTCAGCTCTCAATATTCCTATGGGTCCTCACCTTCCTCTTCGCCTCCTTCGTATGCATACCGATGCTCGAGAGCCTCAGGGGAGGTAGCTCCGCGATTAGGGCCCTGAGGAATCCTCTCCTCATCTCAGTGGCCTTCGGGCTATCTGCATCGATCCTCAAATTGAGCCTCCCCCAGCCCATCTCACTCTTCCTGGATTCATTAGCTTCTACAGCATCTCCCTTAGCTCTGATATCTATAGGAGCATCAATTCCGGGCTTAAGTTCCATAAGAAAATCTAAGATATCTCTCTTCCTCTTGAAGACTTTCATATCTCCGGCTCTCTCGATGATAATAGGCCTGATCCTCCGTCTTGAGATCATAGAGCTCAGTGTCCTCGTGATCATGAGCGCCATGCCAGTAGCTATTTTCCTAGGTGTATTCAGCAATGAGTACGAGTTCTATAAGGAGGAGGTAGTAGCTCAGATAGCCCTTACCTCGATCTCAGCCCCGATATACCTCAATTTATGGCTCTACTTACTCTCAGCCCTTTAACCTGGGGATGCAAACGCTGGCCTCGGGGAGGACGGCTACCTCCCCGCTCACATTGGATAGGGCCTCATTCAAAGCCTCTTGCAAGCTCCTGAAGGGCCTTATCCCTATCCTCCTCAGAACTTCCTCATCGAGATCAGTGACAGCGTAAACATTGAACCTTTCCAGGACATCCAAGAACTTAGCTGCCTTATGATAACCCAATTTGTAGTCCCATATCCTTCTCTTCACCTCCTCCCTAGTCCCGCTAGTGAGGAGATCGTAGAAGTTCCTGGGGCCTATGCCGTCCCAACAGGGGGCCACTAGTATTATTATCCCCCCGCCCTTAGTCACTAGCTTAGCTGCTTCTAGTGCTTTCTGCGATTGATAGAGGTCTATGCCCATCTGCCCGGGGGCTACAGCCACCACTATCTCAGCCTCCCTGGGGAGGTAGATTGAGTAGTAACGTTCCACTTCCCTAACTATTGAGTAGAAGGATTCGAAGGGATCGCCAGCTCTCGCAGCCCAGACTTCGCTGCCTCCGCTTATCGCAGTATTTATAGAGAATATGGGGACTCTCTCAGCTATAGCCTTAGCTATCTCCTCCAGATCCTCGTGCACCGGATTGCCATCTAGCTTTCCGAGGGCTGCTTCCGGGAGTAAAGCCATTCTATGGTTCTTCTCTATGGTCTCGTACATGCAGAGGCCTGGGGCGAACATCTTCCTCCCCCCGCTATAACCTGCGAAGTAGTGAGGCTCTACAGAGCTTATGGTGATCAGTAGATCGCTCTCAAACACCTCCTTATTCACTAGGATCGGAGTTCCTCTGCTAGTCTCTCCCAAGTCAAGGAATTCGCTCCTCTTAGCATCATGAGCTATAGTCCTTCCTCTCAAGCTATCGTAATGGTGCCCGAGTATTATATCCCGATACTCCTCCTCAGTAGGCGCCCTGTGGGAGCCAGTCGCCACTATCACCCTGACTTCCCCCCTAACCCTCCTCAATACGCGATCCAAGATCATTGGAGTCGGTGTGAGCCTCGTAGCATCGTTCACTGCGATTAGCACTCTTCTAGCATCGTAATCCTCCAGCTTCCTCCCTATCGGATTCCTCAGGGCTTCCTCCACGACATCTCCAGCTACTTCAGGCTCATTTATTTCGAAGACCCCCATGAGCCTGGATTCCGGAACATCGGCCCAAATAAGCTCCTTTCCGTAAGGGACGCTTATCCTCAAGGTCTCACATGTCTCATGGTAAGGGATAAATTGAAAAACTTTCTCCCCTTCATATAAGATTCATCTTGCTCCATCGGGATGGGGAGGTGGAGCAGTTAGATCTTCAGATAAGGAAGGTGATACTCGGGGGATGGACTCCCTTTACGATATCGCTTACTTATAAAGTTTTCCTCCGAGATACGCTATAATCTTAGAGAAAAAATTTTTACTTGAGCTTATAGCGGTAATATGCTAGTGTAAAAATCTTTTAAAGGAAAAGAGTTCTCGACAAGTTGATATGGTAATATCTTAAAACGGAGGTCATTCTTCAGCCACTATCGAGAACTCCCAATCCCTCGTTAAGAATGTGAGCTGAGCTATAGCAGCTATGAGGAGTGAGAGGAGACCCGTATATCTGGAGATGAGCCCAACGTTAACGTCCATTGAATTCACAAGAAATTCATATCTCACGGGATCGCTCAAGTAGTAATTCGTCTGATTTATGTAAATGACCCTCGTCACCAAAGTCCCATTGGCTTGAGCCAGGATACCATCCTTCCCATAACTGCCTCTGAAGTACTCTATCCTGCTATCGACGGATACTTTAACAGTCCTCCCACCCACGGAGATCTCATGCTCGGTCCTTATCTCCTGATCCCTTATCTCTATGGTCTTCGAGGCTTTCTTAAGATCATAAAGGAGACTCGCTGCGGCCAACCTATTCAGGAGGACCCTAGTCTCCTGCAGGGCCATAGTGGTCCTGTAGGATTCGAAATCAGGTGGTCTGAACGCTACATAGTCTATGTAAGGCGTACCATCCAGCGTGTATTGTATCGTCGCTACTTTCACCCTCCCGACGCTGGGTGCAGCTATGACTGTATAAGCCCCTCCCAGTATCAAGGCTATAGTGAGGAAGCTCATCACCGCCTTAGTCGTCGAGCTCAGCCCCCTGTAGTATGAGGAGGGGAGCCTGAGGAAGGGTATCGATGTCGCATGAGTTATGATCCTGAGGATGCCTATTCTCCTCCTATTCGCGAGTATAGGGAGTAAAGCTATCCCCGCGAGGAATCCACCCGCATGAGCGAAGACAGCGACACCGCCAGCGATCATAGCGAAGCCGTATATAACTTGCATCGCGAACCAGAAGAGTATGTAGAGGGAAGCCCTCATCGGGAAGCAGAGGGGGAAGAAGAAAACTGGGATGCAGACTACTAAGGATGTCCCGGGATAGAACAGGAGATAAGCTCCTAAAACTCCGCTTATAGCTCCAGAAGCCCCTATCGCAGGTATAGCGTAGGATGTGAGCCCTCCTATGAATGAGTAAGCTGAGTGGAAGATCGATGCAGCTAGGCCCGAGATCAGGTAAAGGAAGATAAATCTAGTTGAACCTAAAGCATCCTCAACAGCCCTACCTGCGAAGAAGAGGAAATACATGTTGAAGAATATGTGGAAGATATCGGCGTGCAGGAACATGGATGTGAGGAACCTGTACCATTGGTCCGTATGGGTGAGGAGTGAGGGCGAGAACCCTCCGACTGTCACCCAGTAGTCGCTCACGCTGAGGAAGAAGTTGTTATAGGATGTAGCTAGGTATATTATCGAGTTTATCACTATCAGGGAGATCGTAGCCCTATGCTTCGGCCTGAATTCGGGCATAGTGATAGGTATGCCTAGCCCCATAGAGATCCTTTTATGGGCCTCCCAACTTAAAAAAACTTTTTGGGAGTTCATGTTAATGGCCTCAATGCGAGAAGTGACCTTACTGATATTGGCTGGAGGGAGGGGCGAGAGGTTCGGTGGGAGCAAGGCCCTCTATGAGGTCAGAGGGAGGCCCCTGCTCTCCTATTTAGTTGAGAGGGTCTCTAGCTTATCAAGGAGATTGATAATATCAGTCAAATCGGATCCTGAGATTTACTCCAAATTGTTTCCAGATGCTGAGATAGTAGTGGATGAGCACGAAATTTATGCACCGATCGTCGGTTTGATGAGCTCCTTAGCTGAGGTGAAGACTGATTACGTAGCTGTGCTGCCCTGCGATTCCCCTTTAGTGGACCCCGAGCTCATAATACTGCTCCTCAGGAGGGCTAGGGGGAGGGGAGGGGCCGTTCCCATCTGGGAGGATGGGAGGATAGAGCCCCTACTAGCGGTTTATAAGACGGATGATTTGAGGAAGAGCATCCTGGACTGCTGGAATAAGTCGGATCTGAGGGTAAGATGTGCGATAGAGTCGATGGATATCGTATACGTCTCTATGGATGAGATAAGGGGAGTGGATCCCGAGCTCAGGAGCTTCCTCAACATAAATACTCAGAAGGAACTCGAGCTACTCAATGAATTGCTAGGAGATCCTCTACCTCGAGCCTCCACCCAAGAGCTCCCCTGAACTCCTCGACCCTCTCCACCCTCTCCGTCTTAGGGATGGCCGTGACTCTCTCATGAGATATTAAATAATTCAGGGCTATCTGGACGGGAGTCTTCCCATATTTCACGGCTAAATCCCTCAAAATCTTACTCTTAGTTACATTCCCTCCCTCAAGCGGTGTGTAAGCTTGTATAGTTATCCCGTGCTCTATGCAGAATGGGAGAAGATCCTTCTCAACTCTCCTATCAATTGGACTGTACTTGACCTGATTCACGACTATTTCAAACCTTCTGGTGGATGATATCGCCTCCTCCAGCTCTCTAACGTCGAAATTGCTCACCCCTATGTGCCTGCAGATCCCCACCTCAGCTACTCTCTCCAAGTATCTAATCTGCTCCTTTATGCTAACTCCCTCGTTAGGCCAATGTATCAGGATGAGATCCGCTTTATCTAAACCGAGCCTCCTCAAACTCTCTCTAGCCGCTTTTATAACGCTATCCTCGCTCTTGAAGTGCTTGGGCAGCAGCTTAGTCGTCACGAAAACTTCATCCCTGCCGAACTCCCTGACCACTTCCCCGACGAGCCCCTCCGTTGAGTACATCTCCGCTGTATCAATCTGATTCAATCCCAGCTCTATAGCCCTTCTAAGGGCCTTCCTAGCGCTTTCTTTATCCCTGATCCCCCAGGTACCGATCCCTATTGCCGCTATCCTCTCTCCCGCCCTCCCGAGCTCCTTCCTATCATCGAGATCCACGATCATAGAAATCCGCCTCAAAAAATTAAAAATTCAGATCCTCTCAACCTTCACGGTCAATGGAGTGATATTAGCTATGTTATCGCTCACAGGGCACCTCTCCTCAACTCTCCTGATGAACTCCTTCAGCTTCTCATCATCGGCATCGCTCTTAACGCGGAATAATAGCTTTATCTCCTTATATCCAGCTCTCTGCCCCTCCTTGCCGTAGAAGACGGATGGATTGAATATACCGATCGCTTCGAAAGTAGCATCTTCTATCTTTATTCCCATATCGTTAGCTACTAGCGTAGCTGTTATGTTCAAGCAGCCTATCAGTGAAGCGAGCATCAGATCGAGCGGGCTGGGAGCCTCTCCACCGAGCTTATCAATTGATAGCTCGAAGTTCCCGCATCTAACTTCGCTCATGGTAGGGGATACTCTCCTCCCGGAGGCCCTTATCTCGATATCCTTGTACTCCGTACTCACCACCATCTTAACTACAGTTATTAAATTTATTAAACTTTTGGGTTCGACGAATTAACTGTTAACGATTTATATCTGAGGCTTCAGAGCTCCCTATGCTCGAAGTGATACTCTGCCTAGCGGCTGGCTTGCTGATATCAAGATTCTTAAAGTTCCCCATCGAGCGCTTTCTCCGCCCCCTAGCTTATTCCCTCATATTCCTCATAGGCCTCGAGATAGGAAGTGAGAACTTTTCAGCTTTGCCTGAGATGATACTTCAATCGTTAGCTATTGCCCTCTCAACGATCTCCGGTAGCATAATAGCTCTCTACCTCCTCAGGAGGCTGAGATGATGAGATACTCCATCGCACCCATAATCTTACTCTCTTCGGGGATGATAATCGGCTATCAGTTCAGAATAACTTTCGCGAGGGATTTAGTGAGCTACCTCCTCTACATAATGCTCTTCCTCATAGGCCTCGAGATAGGAAGTGAGAGGGTTAGGATAGGGAAGGATGATCTCCTCCTCCCCCTCGTAACCGTCGTCGGGACCCTCGCAGCCGCCTCCCTGATCTCGCCCCTAATAGGGCTCCCCCTGAAGGTCACGCTGAGCGTAGCCGCTGGCTTCGGTTGGTACACTTTAGCGGGCCCCCTGGTGACTAGCTTGCTGGGAGCTTATGCGGGAGCTCTAGCATTCCTCTCGAACCTCCTCAGGGAGATGATCTCCCTAATCTTCCATAGGACGATATCTAAGATTGGATGCAATGCCTTGATAGCCTGCGGAGGCGCTGCCTCAATGGACACGTTCCTCCCCTTCGTAGTCGATGCCTGTGGTCCTGAGAGCGGAGTCAGGTCCTTCATATCGGGGCTAATACTAACTTTAATTACACCTCTAGCAATCTCATTCCTCTCGAGCTTAGGGTGATCTCATGCATGAGCTACTCTGCAGGGGGGCCAGGGTATTAGTGAGGGGGTGCGAGGTCGAGGTGCTCACGGACCCGGCTGTCTCCAGCTGCCCTTACGTCAGGGCAGTCTATAAGATCGAGAATATAGATAGGGAGGCAGTGAAAAGGATTCTGGAGGATAAGATAAGGGAATTTGGGTTCTTCTGTCCCCATAGATCCCTCGAAAGTGATATAGCTGTCCCATTCGGGAGTTCGGAGATGATAAGCTCCGTGATGGGGGATCTCATAGATTGCGCAGTTGTAGTATGCGATGGTGCGGGCTCGGTCATAACCCGGAACCCGAAGCTCGTGCAGGGTATAGGAGCTAGGATGAACGGGCTCCTCAAGACAGTTCCTATCCCGGAGGTAATAGAGAGGATAAGGGAGATGGGAGGGGTCACGCTCGAGGATCCTAGGATAGATCAAGTAGCCGCTGTCAGGAGGGCTATCGAGATGGGGTTCAAGAGGATAGCTGTCACCGTGATAGGGCCTATGGCCCGAGATATAGAGGAACTCAGGGCTATGGAATCAGCTGAGTCTGTGAAATTGGCCATATTTTCAACTTGCAATACGTTAGTGAGGGAGGAGGATGTCCCTTACCTTGAGAAAGCAGATATAGTTTGCGCCAGCGCATCTAGAATAGTTATGGAGAGGATAGGGCCTAGAGCACTCATCCAGCTCGGGGTACACATACCAGTGTTCGTCCTCACGAGCTTCGGTAAGGCCATAGCTCTGAGGTATCTGGAGGGGATGAGATCGCCCATCTTGATATCGAGATCCAGGCTGCCATTCCTGAAGGAGGATGCCCTTCCGAAGCTGAGGGACATTTAAACGATTTCAATGCTTTTAATCTCACGATCTAGAGATTTGGACTCGCCTTAAGATTGATCTGACTGAAGGGTCGATGGAAGCGAGCGTTATTAACATTAAATTTTTGGCTGCAAACCTTTTATTTATCCTCAATCGATGCGGAAGGGGGGACCTTGAAGGCCTATAGGCTCGATCTCCTTTATAAGTGGAGCTCCGGGAAGGGCTTCATAGTGACTCCGAGGAGCAAGATAAAATGGGAGGAAAATTACACTGGGGACATGAAGAAAGTCCAAGAGGATGAGAGCTATCTCCTGGTGAACTTATTCTACAATATGGATGAGGAGGGAAAAGTTACGAATATGGGCTTCTCGATCAACACGAATAGTAGCGATAAAGAGATGCTCGAGGAGATCAAAAAGGTCATTAAGACAAGCTGGATAGAATATCCGGATTCTCCCGATAGCCTCAACTATAGGATAGCTGGTATCTTAAGCGCATTCACAGGGATAAAGGAGTGGAAGTTCCTGGAGGGCTCCTAACTCTGTAGAAGCGGAGTCCATTTTTAGCTTCATTATTTTACATGAATTTCGGATGAAAATGTAGAAGAATTTTATGATCAAATATCATTAAAGAGTATTTCCGTATCAGGAGTTCGAGCTCGGGGATCGATGGACTTAAATGAATAGCTAAATCGAAGTAGCGGCATTGAGCTGGCGATGGCTATGAAGGGGCAGTTGAGGAGGAGTATAGCTTCCATCTTCTTATGGACATTCCTATACTTCCTGATAAATTCTATTGTTTTCGTCACAATACCATCTATATTCCCGGGGATTAGTGAGACATTAGAAAAATATTATGTATATCTCTCCGTGGGTATAACGCTACTCCTTGGCTACATGATAGTGAGCTCCCTCTCCGATTTCGCTTACTGGTCGATCAGGCTGAAGTACGAGGAGGGGACGGCTGGAGCTGTGAGGAGCGTAATAAAGATAATTGGTGTAGGATCGCTCCTCTCAGGTATAGCGGGAGCTGTCGCTGGAGGAGCGGCTGGTGTGGCTTTAGGAGGGTTCATAGGGATCGTGATAGGTCAGGCTAGTCAGCAGATAATAGGGCAGGGAGTCGCAGGCCTGATAGTGCTCGTTACGAGGCCTATCTCAATAGGGGACAGGATAACTGTGTCCAATGAGACAGGGGTCGTCAGGGACATAAGCACTATGTTCACAGTAATCGAGAGGGATGATAAGAGCGTTGTGATGATACCGAACGGCATGCTGATGGGATCCAAAATATACAAATTTCAGAGCTCTTGAGCTACCTCCACGAAGCCTCTAGATGCCCTCTTAACCATCGAGAGGAATAGGGAGATGAGCCTCCTGACCAGGGGGTTCATGTCCTTAGCGTACCAACTGAAGATATCATCGAGCCACTTGATATCATGCCTTAGGCATACTCTCATCAGTTCGAGCTGCTCCTCAGTCGGTTCCCTCTTGTACCAGCTCTCCCCCCTCAGCAAGCCCATAGGGACGAAGTACATCGGGACTATCAAGCTCCTGAAATCCCTCAAATCCTCGACCAGCTCTATGGAGGCTATAGTATCCTCGGGTCTCTCCTCCGGTATCCCAGTTATCAGAGTGGCCGCTGGGACTATCTTGGCATCGTGCATTATGGAGAAGGCATCTATAACTACATTCCTCCAATCTTTCACGCTGTATGGGAGGGCTTTAGCCGGCATTATCTTCTCAGCTAATCTCACGCTCCCCGTCTCTATACCGACCTCAACTCCCTTGTAGTAATCACCGAACATCTCGCTTATCCTACTCACCAACTTGAAGTTCTCCTCAGCGTACTTGACTGCAGAGAGGCTGAAGTGACTCCAGGCTATGTTGACTTTCTTACTCTTGACGAGTTCATGTAGCTTGAGGAGGGACCTCTCGTCAGGGTATACGCCCCTGGAACCGTAGAGGAGGACATCATCTGAGTGCAGTATGACCCCCCTCACCCCTCCCCTCAAGTTTACATCTATCTCCTCTGATATCATATCTAGGGTGTAATGCCTCAGAGGCCTGAGGGTGACCGAGCAGAATCTACACCCCCTGGGGCATCCCCTCGAGACCTCAACGAGCCCGTTCACTGAAGGCTTCTTTATCAGGGGTATCTCATCCAGCGAGGGGACTTCATCTACCCCGACCTGTATTAGTTTGGGCGGCTCCTCCCCGTCCAATATCTTCCTGACGACATCCACTATTACCTTCTCCCCCTCCCCATCTACTATCGTAGTGATCCCCCATCTCTCTATCAGCTCGGGTTTGTAGAGCCACTGCCACGCCGCAGGTCCCCCTACCACTATCTTAGCCCCCTTCCTCCTGAAGTACTCCATCTCCTTGCTCTCCATGAACCTCCTGAAGCTCCTAGCGTTAACTGGCTCCTTCCCTGTGAGCACCCACCACTCGCTACTGGGAGGGCCAAAAGCGAAGTAATCGTGATGACCTATAGCCACTACTCTCGCCTCAGGATGCTTCAATAAGTGATCTGGATCTATGACAGCTGCATCTATTCCAGCATCTAGTAGGGCCGCTTCTATCTTCCTCAGGCCGTACGGAGCTTGACAGGGCTCACCAATCTCATTCACTTTGATCTTCGGTGCCGCTATGCTCATCCATATCTTCTCCGGGAGGAATATCGGGGGAGCTGTCGTCATGAAGCCTATGAACTCCTTACCATGGTGATCAGTTATCATCGTCCTGTCGCTCGTTATCACTACATCCATGGACGTACACCTCTATCGTTCTCATGGGATATCTCCTCTGAAGGTCCATGAAAAGTTCCACCGCTTTCTCAATGCTCTCAACTCTCAAAACTACCTTCTCACTCACTCTATCACCTCCAAAATGGCGGAGAATTCTTCCTTGATCCTGTACTTCAGGTAATCTATCAGGTGCCTGTTCGAGTGTCTCCTCTTAGCATCCCTGAGGAGGGAGATCATCCTACTGATGCCAGTTAAGGCATCTCCTTCGCTCCTCATCTCGATGAGCTTGCTCGATAGATGAACTAAGTCCTCATTGGGAAGGATTATCTTCCTCTGCTTGTGCCTCGAGTCCTCAGAGATCTCAACGAGTCCCATCTCGGCTAACTTCCTGACTTCCCTCAGGACTATAGATCTCGCTACTTTCCCCCTTAGGCGATTAGCTAGAGCATTCACTGAGCTCCCTCTGGGGCTGGATAGCAGAGCATCCAGCAGCAATCCATGAACCGGTCTGAACATATACCAGTATATGAATACACCAGTTATAAGCTTTTCCCGGGATTCAGCCCTATACAACAGCAAAAATTTCACCAATACAACCAAAAATACTAAATTTATTCTTAAGAGCACTAGAATTAACATAATTTTTATATGATGGGCCAAGCACTATGCTAAGCATTATAATTGCATCATCCAGCCTTTTAACTGAAAGAAAATTTTATATTTTTTATTCTAATTAGCAGCAACTTGTGTAATTATGCTCCGGAGGCTCGACCTACTCTACGTCTGGGAGGGGGATTCCGGGGTCATGCTCACACCTAGGAGCAAGCTGAAGTTCGGGGAGCAGTTTCAAGCTGACATCAGAGGAATCCCTGAGGGGAAGGATTACCTACTTGTGAGCCTCTTCTATGAAATAGATGAGAGTGGGGGAATCAGTAATAGGAGTTTCTCCATCAATACGAGTCTAACTAAAGGACCATTTATAGATGAGCTCAAGGGCCTCTTGGATAACTATTGGCTCTATCCTATGGAGAGTCTTCCAGGCTTGAATTACAGGATAATGGGTTTATTGAGCTTTCATATAGGGATAAAGGAGTGGAAGTTCCCGGATTATTGACATTACCTCTCACTCTATGATCCTCCTGAAGCTCAAGGATGCAGCTACGAACATTATGGTATCGAATATAGCTATCGCGACTATATCCAGTATGATATTTGAGAGCTCCCCAGTGATTAGCAGCCCTCTGACAGCATCTACTACGTAGCTCAGGGGGTTGATTGAGGAGAACTCCCTCAGTATCGGTGGCATCATCTGTATCGGGTATAAAGCGTTGCTAGCGAAGAAGAGGGGCATCACTATAGCCTGACCTATCCCCATGAACCTCTCCCTCGTCTTCATGAACGAAGCTATTAGCACAGATACTGCGGCGAAGCCTCCCGAGGACAGGAAGATTATCGTGAAGGCTAGAATGAAGTGAGCTGGATTTGGGATGAAGTGTACACCGATTATCAGAGCTACAGGTAAGATTATTAAAGCTTGGAAGAGGGCTCTAACGCCCGAGGCCATGGAACGGCCTATTACCATCGAATATCTCGAGGCTGGTGTGACTAGGAGTTTCTTCAGGATCCCTGAGTCCCTCTCCCAGACGATCATCAGCCCATAGAATATGCTCACGAATGTAGTCGATTGTATCATGACGCCAGGGGTTATGAAATCGGTGTAAGGCACGCTCGTCGGTATTCCCCTCACTCTCCCCATCACAGGACCGTAGACAGCTAACCAGAGGATCGGTTGTACCGCTCTAGAATATATCTCAGTCCTATCGTGCCATAATCTCCTCAGCTCGAGCTCAATCATGACTAACATATTCCTGAGGGCTTCCATATCATCCCCTCCTTATCATTCGACGGACATGCACGATCTCCCCTATCCTCCCCCTCCCCTCCAGCCTCTCCCCAGCGTACTTCAGGAATACATCATCTAGAGTCGGCTTATTTATGGAGATCCTCCCTACGGAAGCCCAGTTCCTCACTAAATCTATCAACTGGGGGAGGGCACTCTCAGCATCCCTGACCAATATGCTCAGCCTCCCATCCTCACTGACTACATCGAGCACGAAGCTAAGACTTCGGAGCTCCTGAATTATCTCCTGATTATCA
>Ga0080004_1144534_pt1 | contig 78297 bp, 88 predicted proteins | sample WasSprMetagenome_FD_69207 | JGI IMG/M metagenome (GOLD analysis project Ga0080004, IMG submission 69207) | Sulfidic aquatic microbial communities from Washburn Spring, Yellowstone National Park, USA - WS (SPADES assembly) (version 2) | ecosystem: Environmental > Aquatic > Thermal springs > Hot...
GGTCAGCCATTCACAGGATCACAGTCACTGTTTGCTCCTCTACAGCTTCTAAACACATCATCCATTGTTGACAGCCTTAAGCCTGAAGGTGGATACATAAACGTCGACTTCGAGTACATACTCAAGATGCAGCCAAGCTACATATTCATTGATGAGAATAACCTCAAGGTTGTACTAGAAGACTTCGCTAAGAATAGGGATCAGTACTGTAGCTTGAAGGCGTTTAAAGAGGGGAGGGTATATGGTGTAATACCATTCAACTACTACCATACAAATGTTGCAACAACTCTTGTAGACGCTTACTACATAGGCAAAGTTCTCTACCCGAATCAATTCGCAGATGTCGACCCTGTCCAGAAGGCTGACGAAGTATTCACAGTGTTTATCGGTAAGCCAGTGTACCAAGAATACGTTAATAGTGGTTATCTAGGATTTGTAAACCTAAGCAATATGTTTGCATGTGGTTAACTTGAACTCTCTGGAGGAGTTATTTAAGCTAAGAGTATTTTTTATACTTCTCCTACTCCTAGCCCTACTCATACTAGTACCAGTCTCAGTGTCTATGGGAGTTATTAATGTTACAGCGATTGATGCTTTAAAGATCCTCATAAGCAGAGTGCCCATACTAAACAACTATGTAGATACCTCTAGTATCCCACCAGATGCTGTGCCTGTACTAATGTTTAGGCTTAGGAGAGTTCTTGTAGCAATAACTGCTGGAGTTATTCTTGGTGCTGGAGGAGCCGCAATGCAGGCTGTTCTCAGGAACCCTATGGCATCCCCATTCACTCTAGGGATATCCCATGCAGCTGCCCTAGGAGTTGCAGTCGCATCTATCCTTGGCGTAGGTGCCTACACCCGGCATATACTTCTCAGCTTCGTTAACCCCTACATACTCCCAGTATTTGCATTCGCATCATCACTTATCCAGGTAGCAGTGATCCTTGCTCTAGCCTATAGGGCAAAGCTTAGTGAGAGAGCTTTGATACTAGCGTCGATAGCTATGAGCTTCTTCTACCAGGCGCTTCTAAGCCTCCTCCAGTACTTGTTCATGAACGAGCTTCAGATTGCACTAGTGGTTTTCTGGACGTTTGGAGACTTGGGTAAAGCAGACTGGGTGTCAACCCAGATAATGCTTGTATCGGCAGTAATCCTAGCTGTATACTATTTTATTAGATCTCTAGACCTAGACGTCATATCCCTAGGGGACGACGTAGCCTCCTCGAGCGGTGTTAACCCAAAGATTCTAAGGTTAGAGGCAACAGTTGTTTCAGCTCTTGGAGCGTCGATAGCGACGTCATTTGTTGGTGTACTAGCCTTCCTATGCCTCATAGCACCACACATAGCAAGGCTTGTTATTGGCTCTAGCCATAGATACCTAGTTCCAGCTTCTATGCTTACAGGAGCCCTACTACTCCTACTAGCAGATGATGCTGGGAGGGTGTTGATAAGTCCTGCAACACTACCTGTTGGTATAGTGCTCTCATTTATTGGTGCACCACTACTCATAGTGCTTCTTATTGGTAAGGGTGGTGAGTAGGGATTGGCGGTAATAAGGGTTCTAGATGTAGAGGTTAGGTATAGGAGTGTAAAAGCACTTGAGAATGTGTCTCTAGAGGTGGAGGAAGGCGATATACTAGCAGTTCTAGGTCCAAATGGCAGTGGCAAGACAACGCTCCTCAAGACAATTGATGCTATTGTTAAGCCTGTTAAGGGCTCTATATACATAGATGGTAGGAGTATTGGGGAGATTAGTAGAAGAGAATTGGCGAAGATAGTTAGCTTCGTTCCTCAACACATAAACATCTATCAGGGAGTCAAAGTAGTAGACTTCGTCTTGACTGGTAGAAGACCACACATAGGCATAGCGCCAACGAGAAGAGACGTTGAGATCGTATTAAATAACTTGAGGCTTGTTGAAGCAGAACACTTGGTGTTGAGGGATATCACAGAGCTTAGTGGTGGAGAGCTACAGAGGATATTGATAGCTAGAGCCCTAGCCTCAGAGCCAAGAATACTCCTACTGGATGAGCCAACGGCAAATCTAGACATGAAATACCAAGTAGCAGTACTAGAGCTCGTAAAGAGACTTACAAGGGGGAAGAAGTTAACAGTGATAATGGCTCTACATGACCTCACACAAGCATATAGATACTCGACAAAAGCAATCCTATTAAACCAGGGGAAAATAGTTGCACTAGGAGAGACAATAGAGGTAATAAGGGAAGAAACAATAGAGAGTATCTACGGAGTAAAAGTAAAGATATTGAGAGACATAAAGGCCGTTACACCAATAGCCTAAACCACTACACCAAAACTCCACCAATCACCCCCCAATTCCTCAACACTACTTCAGAGATGGTGAGAAACATAAGGTGCTATAATAACCCAGGCTATGAAGTCTAGAAAACCCTATCACATACAAGGAACCCGTAGAACCACCCAAGTAGGAACCTTACAAGTACACGGGGTATTAGGGGCTAGAACTCTACATGTACCCACAACCACCTAAGCCTCCCGGGGATGCATACATTGTAGTAGGGGTTGCAGAAACCGCGGAGGGGACTGAACCGCGATAAGGGTTTAGCTAAGAACTTCGCTACAAGGCTCAAGATCTACGAGTTCAGTGATATAGATAATATAGAGAAGGCGGTGACTATAGCTATGGACAATAGTTTACGATGCTACATACATAGCACTAGTACAGTCAATTAGGGTTGCGTTGGCTACGGAAGATAGCAATATAATACAAGTGGCCCCAAGATATGGAATCATAACGCTAAGGCTTGAAGACATATTTAAAACTCGTTGAAACATCCTAAAAACCAGCACTCACAGAACCTGGGAAACATTTAATTAAGTATTGCTATTGATGCTCAATCCATTGAAGCCCGTTGCATCAATATTTTTCTCTCGTAGTGCCCAAAGCTATGTAGGATTTCGTTTCTACCGTTTCTCGGCAGATAGTGGTTCATCGCCTTTCATATTCGCTAATTTCAGAGCCCCGCCATGAATGGCGGGGTTTCCAGTTGTAATACTTGCGTATACCTCGATACCTACATAGTTATAGCTAATCGTTATACCTAGCTTCTCCTCGATCCTTCCAGGTTTGTTAATGACACCCATGCCAAGCATTAAGAATACCCTACTAATATCGTATTCTCGGTGCTTGGTTTCATGAGTCAAGCCTATGTATAAGAACGTGTATTCATTCACACGGTTCGGTGTGCTCCCAACTATACCTTTGCTACTGGCTTAAACTGCTACACTATTAACAGCTTATTAGTGGTTTATTTTACATATATTATGGGGTTGACTATGAGTACTGTTTACAGTTTTCGTATACCTAGGAGGCTTAAGGAGGAAATGGATAAGCTTAGAGACGTAGTTAATTGGAGGAAAGAGATAGTGGCGTTTATAGAGGAGAGGGTTAAGGTGTATAAGAGGCAGAGGGCTCTTAGAGAAGTTGTTGAGATCCTCAAGGAGCTTCCAGAGACGCCAAGTGGTATTGCAGCTAGGCTTGTGAGGGAGGATCGTGATAGTTATTGACGCATCTACCCTCGCTAAGTTTATTTTAAGGGAGAAGAATTGGGAGAGGGTTTACGAAGTATTGTCTAAGGAGACTATCTCAGTAGACCACGTGGTTAAAGAAGTTGCTAACGCCATATGGAAACACTACTCTATATACAAGGCTTGTTCACTTGATGTAGCAGTTAAGAGATTTCAATTACTTAGAAAGATCATTGATGAAGAGCTAGTGTCTTTGGAGAGCGAGTTAAAGTACTTAGACAAAGCGTTTGAAATAGCTGCTCAAAACAATATATCAGTATACGATGCACTATATATAGCACAGGCAATTACACGTAGTATACCACTGGCAACAAGCGACAAGAGGCAAGCAGATATAGCTGAGAAAATCAAAGTACAAGTAGTCTACATACCCTAAACCCCATGAGAGCACAGCGTTGATAAAGCATGTAAGCTCTTGATCTTCTATTCGAATAATCGCTAAAGCCAGCATTACTTTCCCCCACCCATAGCTTTCTCAGCCTCAACCCTCAGGTATCAAACCACTTGTTAAAAAGGCACCTAGTTGCGAAAATGCCTCCTCGCAACTGTGTTGAGCTTCATGAAGGTTTATAAGGCTTGGCACTATTATATATTTTAACGGCTCTCCCCGAGGGCAACGACTCAAGATGTGGGGTCTCTGGGGTGGCCCTGAACGCCCCCAAGCCCGATGAGAACCCGAGCGGGATGCAGGGGAATAGAGATGATGCGATGACCATAAAACAATATAAACTCATATAAGAGCTGAACCCCTACTAGCCAGGAGCTCTGCGAACCCCCTAGCACACTTAACTTTCCTCTCGACAAATCCTATGAAATCACTCCATAACATAATACTAGTAAAAGGTTTATTTATCGGTAGAGTGTCTGACCTCCTCCCCGCCATGAATGGCGAGGGTTCCTGCCATTGCGGGGAGGTTTGGGGGTTACATCCCCTCTTCCTGAGGGTTCAACCCCGGGCCGGGCCTCCGACCCGTTACCCCTATCCCTCTCGGGACTCGGGGTTATGCGTAGACTACTTATCATCGCCTCGAGGGCATAGACGCTTAGTCTGGTGTGCCCAGCGTTTCCAACGTGCGTCGCTAAAGAGTAGCCCCCGAGACTCACACACATCACAAACATCATCATCAAGAAAACTAAAACATACACAACTTATAAGCTTTTCTATCCATCCCCGCCTTAAAAGGCGAGGCTTTCAGTTGTAATTATGTATTAAGATATGTATTGAGTGGTAGATAAGTCCAAGTACAAGGCTGTTGCAGAACTAACGATAAGTTTAAATATCTGTGAATCTTTGTAAATACTGGATATAATGTGTTGAGTGAGCGATATCTTAGTACTAGGGAGTTTGCGGAGCTTTTGAGTGTTTTCAAGGGTTACCGTGGTTAAGTGGATTAAGAGTGGTAAGATTACCTGCTTACGAAGTCCACGGCAAGTAGAGGATTCCTTACAGTGAGGTTGAGAAGCTTCTTAAAGGTGTTCAGAGAGTTAAGCGTGTAGCGATATACACATTATTCGCATCCAGAATCTACGGTGAGAGGTATAAGGAGGTGGTGAGCTGTATTGGAGGAGCAATCAAAAACTCTAACTAAAACAGTTATTCTCGACTGCTACGCAGACAAATACGCTAGGAGGGGCCTCAGGGAAATCGAGAGTGCTTATAGAGAGATGCTTGTTGAGATGGTTGAATACGCTGTTAAGTATAAAGCGTCTCAAGAAACTCTACATAGCGTCTTCTACGAGAAGTTTAGAGAGAAGTACCCGTGGTTACCAACCAGGGTGATTAAAGGTGCTTATAGAGATGCTGTTAGAAGAGCGAAGTCATTTAGAGAGCGTAGGAGGAAGGGTAAGGTGTACAAGGATAAACCAGAAGTTAAGAGGGTAACGATAACATACTCTGACTCACAAGACTGGAGACTAGAGGGTGGGGTCATTAAGTTAAGGACTCATGGAGGCTGGGTGGAGCTCAACTATAGAAACCACAAACAACTACACAGGTATCTCTACAGCGGTTGGAGATTAGCTAGTGAGTTGAGGCTTAAGATCCTAGGTAAGAAGATAATCGCGTACTTATCATTCACTAGAGAGCTTGAAGCCAGTTACAACCCTAGAAACTCCGTTGTCGTAGATGTCAACGAGAACAACGTCACTGTAGCGTTGTTTAAGGATGGTGCTCTCGCAGACGTCTACAGAGTTGAGACCCGTCTTGGAGAGATTGTCATTGCCTACTCTGAGAGGAGGAAGAGAATTACACGAGGCAATTCAACAAAGATTAGGGGGGTCAGGAAGAAGCTCAAGAAGCTTAGAGAGAAGGAGAGGAAGCTAGATATATTGAGAAAGACAGCTAAATTCATAAAGAATCTCGCTGTTGAAAATAGAGCTGTAGTAGTGGTCGGCAATATTAATGAAAAGGCTAAGGAGAGAATGGAGGAGGACGCTAACAGTAAATTAAGGCACAGGGTTCATCAGTGGAGCGTTAGGAAGTTAATTAAGTTACTCGACGAGAAACCCGTGCACGTTATTAAGGTTTCTGAGAGAGGGACATCATCTAAAGACCCGTTCACAGGTAAGAGAATTAATAAAAGGTTTGAGCCCCTAGTGATCCGCACTGCGGTGAAGGGGCTCAAGAAAGTAAAGGTATTAAAGATAGTTCTTAGGATAACAAAAGCAAGTGGGAGAGTCCTTGAGAGAGACGTCGTAGGAGCAGTAAACATTGGGTTAAAGTATCTGAACTCAGATGGGAGCCTCGTGGCGTTAGGCTCGACCGGGGCCCATAGGGTGTGGGTGAAGCTAGTGAACCCACACCGAGGCCCAACCCCGCTAACAGGATTACAGATATTTACAAATACCATCAAGTACCGTTAGCGGGGAAACGCCCATTACAATTCTATGGCTACGATCTCATTATGAAAAATGGTGATTAATAAGCGGGTGAGGGAGGAAACCCTTTAATTCTCAAGGAAACGTAATGTTCGGTGCTGCTCGTGGTAGAGGAACTAACCCTCGTAAGCGAATCCGTCCTATGCAGCGGTAGGAGGGTCAAGCTCGTTCAGAAGACTTACCTACACTCAGGCAGGACCGTGTTGAGGGACGTAGTCAGGTTTGGTGAAGCAGTAGCTATACTGCCGGTCAAGGACGACGGCAACCTGGTCTTAGTGAATCAATACAGGGTCCCCGTCAATGATTGGGTTCTGGAAGTCCCTGCAGGCAGGGTCGAGCCAGGGGAAGACGTAGTCAGCGCTGCGAGGAGGGAGTTGAGGGAAGAGGTGGGGTACGAGGCCGGCGAGTTAATTAAGGTTGTCTCAGTCTACACAGCACCCGGCTACAGCGACGAAGTACTCCACATCCTCACAGCCAAGAAACTAAGGTTTGTCGGTGCGTCACCAGAACCCGGCGAGATCGTGAAGACCGTTGAGTTAAGCGTTGACGAAGCACTTAAGACCTTACTCAACTCTAAGAACGTAGACGCTAAAACGTTGTTAGCGATCCTATTATTTAAGATGTTGAGGAACGCATAAACTTAATTTTTATCGTTAACGTAAAGTTATTTAGAGGTTAGGGGTGTTGCTTGCTGACGCGCTTCGAGGAATATAATTACTTGTTAGAAAGGTCTAGGAGATTCCTTGAGACCGCGGAGATGCAGTTTGAGAGAGGTTTTCACGACCTAGCTGTTTTCAGTCTTGAGCAAGCTCTTCAGCTCTACTTGAAGGCATGTCTCCTCAAGCTAGGAGTTGATTACCCGAGGACACACAGCGTTAGGAAACTTCTTGAACTCACCTACAAGCTCACGGGCGCTGAAGAAATTAAGAGAATCCTCACGGATTACGCTGTCGAGCTCGGCTCGCTTGAGGACGCGTACATCACGTCTAGGTATGTTGCAAGAGAGTATAGTGGGGAGGAAGCCGGGAGGCTACGTCAGGTCGTTAAGAGGTTGATGGAAGTTGTGGGAGGAGTTGTTAATAGGGGAGGCTGAGGAAAGGAAGAGAGTATTCAAGAATCTTGAGGCGTACATCAAGAAAATAGTGGAAGTAACGAGGAAACTCGACCCAAGAGCTGAGATCTACTTATTCGGGAGTGTCGCGGAAGGAAAACACCTCCTATCAAGCGATGTGGACATCCTGGTAGTAACGAACACGCACCCAGGCAGAGTCCTGGCTGAGCTGTGGCTAGCCGGGATCAAGGAACCATTCGAGATACATGTCATAACGAGAAGCATGCTAGAAACTTATGAGAGGAGATCGAAGCTAATCAGGGTGGGCGCGGAATTATATTGAAGATCCTGACCTGAGGCACGTCTTTAAATAATCGAGCATGAGCTAGACCTAATAGCTAAGACCGTACCGGAAATCACGTCACGTTGTTCCTACCCTCCTCTACATCCTCATCCTAGGGAGTGGGTCTTTACTCGCAAAGCTTATAAGCTCTGAAAGGATTTCTTCTTGGTGTGACATGTGTCAAATACTGAAGAAAGGAAGGTAGAGCTCGTTAAGAACTTGATTAGGAAGCTTCATGAGGGTGTTAAGCCTGAGGAGCTGAGTAAGGAGTTTAGCGATGTCTTGAAGCAGGTGTCTCCTTTCGAGATAGCTTTGATTGAGCAACAGCTGGTTAGGGAGGGTCTGGAGGTGAGCGAGATTCTTAAGCTTTGCGATCTGCATGTCCAGCTCTTCAGAGAATACTTAGCTTCCAGGGAGTTGAGGGGTGTTCCTGAGGGGCACCCGCTCGATCTCCTACTCAAGGAGAATGAGTTGATTCTTAAGTGGGGTGAGGTTCTCGGGGTTTACGCGAGCTCCGTTCTTAGTGGTGAGGGCGAGGGTCTTAAAGACGCTTTCCAGCAGTTGGTGAGGGTGTTAGAGAACTTGAGGAATGTGAGGCTGCACTACAGGAAGGTGCAGATGCTGATCTTCCCCTACTTAGAGAGGAGGGGGATTGTGGCCGTGCCCAGGGTTTTGTGGGGGCGTGAGGATCAGGTAATCCAGAAGATAAGGGAGGTCAGAACACTTGCTGAGAAAGCTCAAGGTGATGAGAAATTGATTAAGGAGGTAGCTAGCAAAGCTCTGGAGATCTCCAGAGAGATTAGCGAGTTGGTGTTTAGGGAGAACAAGGTGTTGTTCCCGGCTGTTTGGGTTTTGTTCACTGAGGGTGAGTGGGCGGCTATAGGGGAGATAGGCAGGGATATCGGCTACTTAGTGCCTGTTAGCGTGGAGTGGAAGCCTGGCGCGAAGCCGTTGATGCCTTACGAGATAACTCCTGAGGTAACTAAGGAGCAAGCCGAGGCGTTACCGCCTGAGTTCAGGGAATTAGCTCTTAAGAAGCTTGAGGCAGATACCTACGAGGTCAGGAAGGGAGGAGACATAGAATTCAGCACAGGCTTCTTAAGCAAGAAGGAGGTGGAAGCCATTTTCGAGTCCCTACCGCTAGAGCTAACCTACGCTGACGAAAACGACAGGGTGAGGTTCTTCACCAAGAGTAAGCTCTCTAAGGGGTTCGTTAGGACTAAGACTATAATCGGTCGTAGACTGCTCTACTGCCACCCGCCAAGACTTGAGGGGATGGTTAAAGTCAACGTTGAGAGACTTAAGAAGGGTGATGAGTTCAGGGAGTACTGGACTAAACAAGGTGATAGGATAATTAGGGTGCTCGTAGTGGCTGTTAGGGGTGAGGGAGGGGAATACTTAGGAACTCTAGAAGTAGTTGAGGACTTGACTGAAGTCATTAAGAATCCTGAGGAAGTGATGAGGAAGGTGATGGTGCTTTAAATGTCTTCGGTTTTCGAGTTAGGGTATAGGTACTTGATACCGTCGCTGAAGAGGAGGCTAGCGGAGCTGATGAGTAGCGAGTTTAAGATGAGTGAGGTGGAGATCGCTAGGAAACTGAGGATGACTCCGTCAGCGGTGTCTAGGTACCTGAGTCGTGAGAGGGGGGTCGCTGTGGAAGTAGCTAGGTTCCCGGACATAGACGGTGAGGTCATGACGTTAGCTAGAGATCTAGCAACCCAAGACCTGGACTGGCTGGCAATAGAGACTAGGCTCCTCAAGATATCCTTGCTAGCTATGAGCAGGAAATACTTATGCGAGTTCCACCACAAGCTCCAGCCAATGATAGATCCTGTTGGATGTAGGGTGTGTCCCGAACTCTTCCACTTAATTCATTAAAGTTTTTGATTTCTGTAAGGCTGACTCACTCCTTAGTAAGTAACTTAATGAATTCTCTCATCCAGTAGGGGATGTCTGGAGGTATTCTCGCGGTCACGACGTTCTTGTCGACGACGACCGATTGATCAACCCATTCACCACCTGATGCCATAACATCGTCGGCTATCCCCACATAGCTAGTTAGCCTCAACCCCCTAGTAACGCCCGCTGATATCAGTAGTTGAGGGCCGTGGCATATAGCAGCGATAGGCTTCCCTGAATCAGCGAAGTACTTCACTATCCTGACAGCCTCCTCCCTAGCCGAAGCCCTAACTCTTTCAGGCCCCCTACCACCAGGAATTACCAAAGCCACGTATTCCTCGGGATTCACCTTACTTAAAGCCACGGCACTCACGACGTAGCCGTGCTTACCCTCAACCCTACCCTCTGAAGGAGCCGCTATAACCACGTCAAAACCTTCCTCAACCAGCCTGTAGTAAGGATATAAAACCTCAATATCCTCGAATTCAGGACCTACGATCATTAAAACCTTACCAACCATTTAACAACACACCACACTAAATACAGCAACAACGAATAAATACTTTAATCAAGCAAGCTCAAGTCTTGCGGGTAGTTACGCGCTTGTTAACGGATAAGTAACCGTGTTGAGAACCCGCAACGAACGTTACGGTAGGTTAGGTTAAGCCGGTGAAAGTTGAGGCGTTTATGTAGACGTTTAATAATTTCTTTAACGCCCTCCTCAGATGTTCCGCTACCGTTGCTTTTGAGACGCCTAACCTGGCTGCTAGGTCCTCTAGTCTTACTCTCCTCGGCCACTCGAAGTAACCTTCTTCATGAGCTACGCGGAGTACGTAAAGCTCGTACTCTGTAAGTGTCGGTATTGTGAGGAAGTTTTTGATTTCCTTAGTTGGTTTTAAGATTTTTACGTCCGCGTCGCACGGCGAGAAATCCTTCACATACTTGATTAGCTTGACCTTATTGTAGCTCGGTAAGAATGCTGGGAAGTATTTGAAGCCGTGCATTACGGTAACAGACCCTACCTTCACACCACCCACTTTGTGAAGTGCTTTCATCACCCCATAATTTCTCTTAATGATTATCAAGAACTGCGGTAATCCGGGAAGGCTCAAGACTTCAGCATACTTAACGTCCGTGTAAGACCTACTCACGTCTAGAAATTCTTTAATTTCATTCTTTCTTGAAGGCACTATCTGGAGTGTCATGTAGCTATAATTATCGATAAGACTGAGTTGCGGTAATAGGAGAACTACGTTACGCTTACTAGTAAAATCGGTGAGTACGTCCCCGTAATGAGCTACCTTAATCGTCGCAAAACTTATCGTAGTCCTATACTTACTCAAGCCCTCTTCTCCGTTTCTAGTATGCTGACAAAACTTAAAAATAAAACCCTAAATCGTCTGGCCAAACAGGTTAGGAGCTATTTTTAATAACTGCGTCAAAACCTATATCGTGGTGATTAACATAAAGAAATCAGCTATTTTTAGGAAAATGCTTAGCGAGCCTGGAATAATAGTTATGCCAGGCGCTTACGACGCTTTGAGTGCTAAAATAATTGAGATGGTGGGGTTTAAGGCAATAATACACACAGGCTACGGCACGGCGGCCTCACTGCTCGGCATGCCGGACATAGGTCTAGTAAGTTTCGGCGAGATGGTGAGTAGGGTTGCGTCCATAGCTAGAGCTGTTAAAATACCTGTTATAGGCGATGCTGACACGGGCTACGGTAACCCGATCAACGCTTACAGAACCGTCAAGGAATATATTTGGGCAGGTGCTGCAGGACTCTTCATAGAAGATCAAGTCTGGCCTAAGAGATGCGGACACATGTTCGGGAAGTTAATAGTTGATAAGGAGGAGATGGTAGGTAAGGTGGCGGCGGCTAGCGACGCTAGGAAGGAGGAAGACCCGGACTTCGTGGTCGGTGCTAGAACTGACGCAATAGCTGTAGCAGGAATCGACGAAGCCATAGAGAGAGCTGAGGAATATAGGAAAGCTGGGGCGGACTTCATATTTATCGAAGCCTTCGAGAACGTGGATCAGATGAAGAGAGCTGTTAAAGAAGTTAAAGCTCCTCTAATGCTGAATTTAATTGAGGGTGGTAGAACCCCTCTAGTGTCGGTTAAGGAAGCTGAGGAACTAGGCTTTAAGATAGTTATATTCCCGTTAACGGCTCTATACTCAGCCGCGAAAGCGATGATAGACACCCTAACCATCTTGAAGGAGAAGGGGACAGCTCTAGAGTACCTGGACAAGCTGGTGACGTTCCCTGAATTCGCTAAGATAGTTGAGATTCAGAAATTCAGGGAGATGGAGGAGAAATACTTACCTGAGAAAATGCTTGAACTCATGTACGGTAAAGGACCTAGGAAGATCGTTTAGGTGATCCTTCATGAAGCTCACGGTAGGTAAGCTCCTCTTGATTCTGGTCTTGCTGTACGTAGTCCTAGCCACGCCTTGGTATATCCCTAAAGTAGTAGAGCCTTTAGTGCTCGGTATTCCGTTATGGGCTATGATAACGGTAATCATCATCTTGATACTCGGGTACGTTCTAGTGTACACCGTCGCGTTAAGTATTGAGAGGAGGGTGGAACATGGCTAAAGAATTTAGTTGGGGTATTGACTTACCGATACTGGTAATACTCTACATACTCGTCATAATCTACATAGGTTACTACTCATACAGGAAGAGGTTAGGAGTTAGTGTTAAAGAATTCTTCACCGCTAGTAAGACCTTAGGGTATGTAGTGTTAGGTATCGGGCTCTTCGCAACCATAGCTAGCGGCAACACATTCCTCGGATACGCTGGACAAGCGTATAGGGCTGGCGGCTACCCCTTCCTGGTAGTGCCGGCGTTCTACGTTTCCATACTCATAGGCTTCCTACTGCTAGGTAGTAAAATGATACCTCTATCTAATAAGAGGGGTTACGTAACGCCTGGGGACTATCTTAAGGAGAGATTCGGGTCAACGGCTCTCACGGTCTTCCTACTAATACTGATGTTTTGGTGCACCTTCGTGCAATTCTTTGAGCAGTCCATAGCTATGGGTTATATAGGTGAAGTTACTTCAGGCGGGTATTTGACTTACGAAGTCTCCGCAGCCATCTTTACTATAGCAGTACTCATCCTGATGCTACTCGGAGGTTTTAGAGGGACCGCGTTAGCTAACTTCTTAATGGGTGTCGTGATGATTGCTGCGATGCTCGGAGTGCTGTTCGGCATCATACCTATACTTGGCGGTGCCGGGATCCTGGCAAGCGCTGTTACCTCCGGCGCAGGAGTTAAAGCGGTTTTAGTGGAGAAGCCGGAGACGTATTTAGGGTGGGTAAGTACGGTGTTGTTAATCATGTTCGGTGTCGTAGCGTACTTCCAAGTCTGGAATTTCATAATAGCTAACAAGAACTTCAAGAGTTTGAGAGATCAGTTTAAGTTTACCCCGCTAATATACTCTATAATCCCGACAATCTTCGTGATCTTAGGGGTTCTAGGGCTCGCGTTATTCCCAGGACTCTCGAAGTCGGAGTCTGAGAAAGTTCAGATTTACTTATTGAATGAAGCGGCTAGTAGGTCTCCGGTAGGGTATGCGTTAGGTGAGCTGATGCTTTTAGGGGTTATAGCTGCTACGTTATCTACTGCAGCTGCAGTGATTTTCGCTATGTCGATGACTCTAGCGAAAGACTTTTACGTTAAGTTAATTAATCCTAGAGCTGATGAGAAGAAAGTATTGAACGTCAGCAAGATTATAATGGTGGCTTTAGGTATCTTTGGCTACATAATAGTCATGACGCCTAAGCTGACTCTGTGGGAGTGGGTGGTTCTGAAGTTTCAGGTAGGGTTGCAGGCGGTAGCTCCGTTCCTGCTGAGCCTCTACATACCTTGGGTTAATTCTAGGGGTGCTTGGGTAGGGTCAATCATAGGTTTCATAATAGTTGTCGGGTCTTACCTAAGTGGAGTCACCAAACTCTATAACTTCGACTTAGGGGTTCTAGGGTTCTTAATAAACGCTGCGTTAGTCCTCGTAGTTAGCTACTTAACGAAGAAGCAGGATGAGGTCTTGAGAGCTTCTGAGTTATTAGCTACGTAGGGGGAGAATATTGCATTCGCTGACTGCTAAGATACTGGCTAAAGCCTCCGGCAAGGAGAAGGTGGAGGTTGGGGAAACGGTAATAGCTAAGGTAGATAAGGTCGTTATACACGACGTCACAGGACCCATAACTCTCGAGGTAATCGAGGAGCTTAAGTATCAAATACGTGAACCTGAAAAACTTTACGTGTTTTTAGATCATTATAGTCCATCGCCCTCGGTCCCTGCTTCAAACATCCATAGAAAATTCAGAAGTTTTTTCGGTAACTATCCCCAAACAAAATTTTTTGATGTTGGTGAGGGGATCTGCCATCAAGTCATGGTTGAAGGCAACGTGCTCCCCGGCGAGGTCGTGGTAGGCGCTGACTCACACACAACTACTTACGGCGCTCTAGCAGCTTTTTCAACCGGTGTGGGTTCTACTGAAGCGGCTTACGCCATACTCACAGGTAAGCTGTGGTTTAAGGTTCCGGAACCCTTGTACGTCAAGCTAGATGGGGAGCTCCCAAGGTATGTATGCGGTAAAGACGTGATACTTAGGATCTTAGGGATTATAGGTCAGGAAGGCGCTAATTATAAGTCGCTGGAATTCTTGGGTTCAGGACTTAAGTCTCTGAGCATGAGTGATAGACTCACTATAGCTAACATGAGTGTTGAGGGGGGAGCTAAGAATGCTGTGTTCCCCCTTGACGGTACATTAATTAGTTACTTGGAGGGGTTCGGGCAGCACATAGAGTTAGGTAAGCTAGCGTATCTTAGACCTCCTGACGGGGTTAACCCGGATTTAGTTATCGACTTAAGTAGATTAGATCCTATGGTAGCTAAGCCTCACAGCCCGGCTAACGTGTCTCCTGTTGGGGACGTTGAAGGCTTAAGGATTGATGCGGCGTTCATCGGTTCATGCACTAACGGTAGGTACGAGGACTTACTGGTGGCCGCCGAGATCTTGAAGGGTAGGAGGGTATCTAGGAGTGTTAGGTTGATAATAACTCCTGCATCCAAGAAAATCCTGAGTAAGATATTGGAAAACGGCATCGCGAAAATCTTCTTGGACGCGGGAGCTGTTATAACGCCTCCTAGTTGTGGCGCGTGTTTTGGAGGACACTTAGGTGTCGTGGGGGATGAGGAGGTAATCATATCTAGCTCTAACAGGAACTTCGTTGGGAGGATGGGCTCTCCTAAAGCTAAGATATACCTCGCGTCGCCGGCTACCGTAGCTGCCTCGGCTATAGAAGGACGTATCACCGACCCAAGGAATTATTTGAGGTGAGTTGATGGGTCTCAGAATAGTTAGGGGTAGGGTTCTGAAGGTTGGTGACAACGTAGACACGGACGCTATAATACCGGGTAAGTATCTCACATTAACAGATCCTAGAGAATTAGGTAAGCACGCTTTAGAAGGCTTAGATCCCAGCATGCCGAGCTTACTTAAAGACAGGCAGATAATAGTTGCTGGCAGGAACTTTGGTTGCGGGTCGAGCAGGGAGCACGCAGTTCTCGCATTGCTGGGTGCAGGCGTTAAAGCTGTTCTCGCAGAATCATTCGCCAGGATTTTCTACAGGAACGCAATAAACAGGGGCTTGCTCGCTATAGAGGTGCCTGGAGTAAGAAACGCGGTCGCAGACGGTGAGGAAGTCATAGTAAACGTGGAGGAGACCACGTTAATTACTGCATCAGGAAAAACTTTGAGGTTTAAACCCATACCTAAGGAGCTCTTAGAAATAATAGAAGCCGGGGGGTTAGTAGAGAGTCTTAAGAAGGGACTCACTAAATGAGTCACGAATACTTTAAGAACCTAGATAAAGAATTGCTAAACCTAAGGAGATATTGCCATCCGGACGCACCAAACGAATTCATAGTGATTTCCGAGAACGCCATACCGGTTAAAAACGATACTAAGAAGGTTGAGTCTATGGTAGTGAAGGGTAGATACGTTGAGATAATTTATGATCCGCAGTTAAGCGGTAAGCTAGAGGTCATAATTAAGAGAGCTCCTAAAAACACGTTATTAACTTACAGCGAGGTATACGAGATCCTGCAAGAAATCACGAGAAAAGTAGGTTTTGATATTAAGTGGAAAAGACCTTTCCCTAGAGGATCTTGCTAAGTAGTCTTTCGTTAAATATTTTAAATCAGTAATTGTTTAAACTTTTAGGTAGTTGTGCGTGCTTGACGAGGGAGAGTTTAGGAGGTGGTTTGAGAGCGCTTTAAGAACTCTTGAGTCCGCTAGGGTGGATCACGCGCACGGATTCTATAGTTGGGCTTGCTTCAAAGCGCATCAAGTAGCTGAGAAAGCGGTTAAAGCCATCTTATGGGGCGTTGGGAAGCCGCGTGCAGGTCACTCACTACCAGCGCTTCTCTCAGAGTTGCGAGTGATTATAGGCGAGGTCCCGGAGGATATCGTAGAGTTCTGTATGAGGTTAAATAAGTATTACGTGCCGACCAGATACCCTGACGTCTGGAGTGAGGGGATACCTGAAGAGCAGTACACTAAGAAGGAATCACTGGAAGCTATAAGCATGGCTGAGAACGTGTTAAATTGGGTGAGGGAGCTCTGGGAATCATTGAAGAGAGGGTGAGGAAGCGTGAGGAATATCTTGAGGGGGCACGTGGGTTCGCTGAGTGCGTACTACGTAGATTAAGTAACTCAACGATAATAGTTTACGGTAGTGTAGCTAGAGGGGATTATAACGAGTGGAGTGATGTAGACGTTCTAATAATAACGGCGGATGAGATCCCTACAAAACCCGTGGAGAGACTTGAGACCTTGTATGAGTGTTTGAAGAACAACTCCCTCATAGAACCGGTAGTAATCACGTACCAAGAATTCACTAAGCTACTAACCAAGAAAAACCCGCTAGTAGTTGAGGCGTTAGAAAAAGGAGTGTTTTTAGTAGATAAGTTGAGTGTATTGAGAACTCACGTTAGAAAGTCTTGAGTATGCTTAACATAACCCTAGCGTTCTCAAGCATCCAGTGATCGTTATTGAAGAACACGTAGATCCTCTCAGGATTCAGAGAGATCACCTTCCTAGCAAGTTCCTCAAGCTCCTCCCTACCATACTCGTAAGCATACCACACCTCACGCCCGTGCAGTCTCAAATACACGTTAGCGTTAGTCTTAACAACCCAGGAAATAATTGGGGAGTCCACAGACACTAAAGTCAGCCCCAGGTCACGACCCCATAAAACAACTTCCTCGGTGAAGCAGGAGGGGTGCCTGAACTCCACAGCAAACCTCTGCTTAAGTCCTGATTCCTCGTAAAAGACTCCAACCCTGTCCAGCAACTCGCCACGGCAGGAAAAATTCGGCGGTAGCTGAAATAAGAAGAAATCTATGCTCTCCTCTAAAGGCTTGAATAACTCGTAGAACCTGAACCACGTATCTAGAGCTCTCCCACCCATCTTACTCGTGTGAGTTATGCTTCTATGAACCTTGATAGACCACCTCAGCTTACCACTCCGCAACCAACCAATGACTTGATTCTTGTACGGGAATCTATAAAAGCTCGCGTTAAGCTCCACCGTGTTAAGACCTGAAAACTCTGCGTACCAGTCTAGGGAACCCCCTAAATTCCAGTCGTAAAGCCACCCACTAGTACCTACGAAGATCTCGGGCACTTAATCACCGAAGAATATACGTATAGCAAACATTAACTTTTCTTCGTGAAACCCTTTATTATCTCGCCTCCCATAATGCTTGGGTAACGTTCGCGATGCTCGGAGGACTCGTGGGTAGTGAGTGGGTAGGTCTAGGGATAATCACGTACTTAATTATCTCACTAATCGTGAGGAGTAGGAAGACCTACATACCCGTGTGGAGTATTATGGCTTTCTCAGCCTTCATAACGGTGATCACCGGGTTAGTGAGCTTCAACGAGGTTGGTTTGGTCATAGACATTGACGTCATCTTGTTCTTGATAGGCATGTTCAGCTTAGTCGGTCTTTCAGAGTCTTCAGGTCTTCTCTCAGCTCTCTCCGCTTGGTATATAGGTAGGTTTAAGAGCAAGCACTCCTTAATCTACGCTTCATCACTCCTTTTCGGGTTCTTATCAGCCATCGCGGTGAACGACACGGTAGCTCTTATGGGTCCCCCCATAGCTTACGTAATCTCGAGATCTGCTGGGTTAGACCCTAAATTCATGTTCTTGCTCCTAGCATACTCCCTCACGATAGGTTCCGTAATGACCCCTATAGGGAATCCGCAAAACGTGTTGATAGCTATAGAGAGCGGTATTACTGCGCCATTCATACAATTCGTTTTGAAACTCGCGATACCGACACTCATCAACCTCATCGTAGTCCCGCTAATCATGATAAGAATTTTTAAAGTTAGGAACGAGCCAGTCAAGGTTGGCTTAATACCTCATGAACTAATTAAGGATAAGCGTGACGCCCTGCTAGCAGGGGCCGGGTTAGCTACCGCGGTAGCGAGCTTGGTCGTGAATGACTTACTAGAACTCCTAAGCTTGCCTCACGTAACTCACAGAGGTTTCATACCGTTCGTAATAGCGGCCGGCACATACCTCCTAGCCAGGAATCCTAGGAAGGTGCTCGCAGGTGTTGATTGGGGGACTATAGTCTTCTTCATGACGATGTTCATAACCATGGAGGGCGTGTGGAGGAGCGGGGTCTTACAACCGATCCTAACATTCTTGCTACCGAGCAAGCTCGGGGGTCTGGAAAGCTTGTTATCCGTCACCATAGCTTCACTTATCTTAAGTCAGGTGCTCAGCAACGTCCCCTTCGTAAAGCTCTTCATAACGTTCATGAAAAACGTTGGTTACGTATCAGCTGACGTCAACGTGTGGCTGACTCTAGCAGCTACGTCGACGATAGCGGGAAACCTGACAATTCTAGGGGCTGCGTCAAACATCATAGTATTAGAAACCTTGGAAAGCAGGATGAATACCACGATAACATTCACGGAATTCTTCAAGATAGGGTTGCTCGTAACCGCCGTTAACACTCTGATATACCTAGCTTTCTTACTCGCTTAAAGAACGAGTAGAGTAATCTAAGCAGTCAACTAGAAGCGATCCTTAAAAACAGTTCTCAGGGTTGCGGGAAAATAAACAAAAAACGTTAACATTCGTTACTCTTAAGAGACTATCCTCTGCTCCACAACTATCATCGTGGTGGTTCCTCGAACTTGAGGTATCTTCCTAATCTTGTTTATTATTAAGTCTCTAAGTGCTTCGTGCGTGGGAGCCTCTATCTTGACTACCACGTCGTACATGCCGTAAACCTCGTAAATCTCCTTAACCCCCTCTATGTTAGCGAGAGCGTTTAGTACGTCAGCTTCAGACCCTATCTCAGTATTTATGAGAACTATAGCTACAGGCATACTGGCCCACAATATATATAACGTAATCAAAGTTAAAAAGCATTATGTTTTAATGATCGTTTCCTCAACGTTTTACGAGGGTATCATGTCAGCACAGTATATCTTGACGCTCAGTATCTTCCCGTCCTCAAGAGAGAGTTTTTCTCTTAGGTTATGCCCGGATATTATCTCTATGACGTTCGGTTTGTGTTTGCTTAGGTAAGGTCTGATTATCAGAACCCACTCTTCCGGGAGTTCAGGGATCTTGCCGAACCAGTAGTAGAAGCCCCCTCTCTCAACCCCGTCAACTATAAGACTCCTTATCACTGACGGAGTACATTCCTTAATTAATTCCTCGTATGTCTTGCTTATCTCTAGGTTGAGGGTCCCCGGGTAAGGCTCTTCGTCAATTAACTCAGTCAAGATTATGTTGTACGAGGGCATAGCGACATACTTAGCTCCGACGCCGAAGCCTGTGATTACCTTACCTTCCACTACTACGTGCAATCTTACTCCTCACCTGCTTAGAAATTTTATCGGCGGTATATATTGGTTCCGGCAACACGTTATTCTTGAATAGCTTCGGCGTAATCTCGACCACGAATCTCAGACTTACTTTATTTCCTATACTCATGTACACCTTCGTAGCACCTCTCACAACTACGTAAGCTCCTAAAACCCCGTTATTCTCTAAGTACCTCTCCCCATCGATCAATACCTCCCTCCCCGAAAGGATTTTCTTAGCAACCCCTATCGTGGGCTTGTCGAGAACCACCCCTACGTGTGACGCTATGCCGAATGACCTCGGGTGCGTTATGCCGTGCCCGTTAACTAGAATTAGGTCCGGGTCCGTGCCCAGCAACTCGTAAGCGACGAACATCAGCGGTGCTTCCCTGAAAGCTAGGAGTCCTGGCACGTAAGGAACTGAAACCTCGTCAGAGGCTACTGCGTACCTCACTAAACTCATGTCAGGGTACTTGTGTAGCGTGGCTACGGCAACTCCGGTGCTACCAACGTACGATAGGTCTAGCCCAACCACCTCCTCGATCTTGAGCGGCTCGTGCGAGGTATCAACAAGCCTAGAGAGTCTCTCCTGCAGTGCTGACGCCCTGACGTGATCGAAAAAAGACATGTGAGGCCTCCTTACGTTATGAGACTCACGAATTTCTCAGTTACTTTACTGGGTCTTATAGTCACTACGTCCACGCCGTCTCCTGAGAGAGCGTCTCTCTTTATAGCTGCTGAGACAGCTTCCACGGCTATCTGAGCCGCTTCATCTAAGGACATATCGTCCCTATACTTAGACTCTATGATGCCTATAGCTATCGGCGCTCCAGAACCTATAGCCGCGTACACGTCTTCTATCAGCGACCCAAGCATGTCCATCACGTAGAGGTGAGTGCCTGACTCATCAACCCCGCCGAAAATCACTTCAGATATGTAAGGCAGCCACTTATTCTGGTATAAGATGATTGAGAGTAGTCTCGCAGCCGAGTAAACACTTATGGGTCTATTATTCTCTAACTCGTACGAATGTATTAAAACGTTCATGGTCCTGTTCAGTGTCTGAATATCGGAGAAGAGTCCTGCGAACGCTAAGCCAAACCTATCCTTAATAGTGAACACCTTCTTACCACCCCTACTCATCACGAACCCGCCGTAAGACACCCTCTTCTCAGCAGCTAAAACCACGCCCTCCTTAGTCTTGATGCCGACGGCCGTAGCGCCCGTACCTATCCTCTCGTACGACATACAAACACCTAATTAATTGAGTCAAACACATAATATAAGGTTTAATACAGTGTAGTGAAGTGAGTGTTTAAGGTAGGGGTGCTGGCGATCAAGAGATTGGAAAACTACGAGTTGATTAAGAAAATAATCCACACAACACCGGCTGAGGAGTTAGGAGATTACGTTATCGTAGTCTTAGATAGGAAAACAGTTAATTCTCTGAAGGAAGTTAAAGCTAGTGAAATCACTAAATTAATGAAGGATAGGCTGGTCTTGGGGGACACTGTGATCCCCCTCCACAGAGTGGTCGAGATTAGGAGACGTGGTGAGGTCTTGTGGAGGAGGAGTGCTTAAGTAAGGCCTTAAGGAACGTTAGGGTATGGGATTACGCTGAGGTTAGGGAAGCTTTAATGAGTGTTTACTCAGAGCCCGTCACCCTAGCTAAGAAAGTGAGGAGGAAGAACTTAATGAAGTATTTAGTTAGGGTTGATAAGACTTACGAAACCCTCAACAAGGTTTTCGCGGTCTTAGACGTCCTGCCCAACCCGAACACGCTGAATCCCTTCTACGCAGAACTCTTAGCTATCTCGGGGATAACGGATTATAAGACACTCTACTCGAGATTGAGGGGGTTCAAGAAAGTCGTTAGAAAGTTATGGAGGTATTACAGAATCCGTGTAAAGCTAGCTCTAACTAGTGAGGAAGCTAAGAAAGACTTGAGGGAATTTATCGGTAGGTCTTTATCGGTGGTTAAGAGACTCAACAAAGATTTAAAGAAGCTTGAGGTAGCTATCAACGAGTTGAGGAAGCTACCCTGCATAGACTTCAACAACCTTAAGATAGTTGTTTCAGGGATGCCTCAAGTAGGTAAGTCAACCCTGGTAGGCAGGATCTCATCCTCGAAACCTGAGGTATCGCCCTTCCCCTTCACTACCAAAAACATTATCTCCGGCCATCTCCAAGTAGACCACATGAGGGTGCAGGTCTTCGATACCCCGGGAATACTTGATAGACCGATCTCGGAACTCAACGAAATAGAGAAGAGAGCCTTAGTAGCTATTAAGTTCCTCGCAGACGCACTCATATACTTGATTGACCCCAGACCCTCCGGCTACTACACCATAGAACAACAGATTGATTTACTCCAAATGATTAAGACGATATTCGGCGACAAACCCATCTTAGTAGCTATAAATAAAATCGACGAGACCTCTGAGGAGAGATTAGCTGAAGTCTCAAAACTAGTTAAGGAGGTCTGCGGCGACGAACCGTACAAGATAAGCGCGCTTAAAGGGGTTGGCATAGACTCTCTACTAGAGTGGATTAAGGACAGGAGTCACGAGTTCTACAGAGCGAGGGCGTGGGGGTCTTAATGAGGAAGTGGGGTGTGAAGCTCAAGCTGTACTGGTGTAACAACTGTAACGTCCCTATCAGGGAGAAGGTATGCGGTAGATGTGGGGGTGAAGGGGTTGAACTACATGTGGGGGAGCCCGGGGACATAAGACCCGGCTTCCCCGGCGATTTAAGGATAATTGAGGAAGGGATTAGGAACGAGTTCGGCACGCTTAAGTTTATGAAGCTCCTTGACCTAGACTCAAGCCTGTTCTTCCTGAATAAGGTCCCCCACGTAGACGATATGAGGGAAGTCATAGTCGGCGGGGTTATCGTCGGGAGACTTCACTTCGATCTTGACTCGATGTGTTGGAGGTGGAGGTTAAGCAAGTATAGCTCGGTGGTGGCACTCAGCGAAGGGCTAGTCAAGAAATTCGTTGTAGACAAGCCTAAGCCCCTGGAGCCCTTAGGTGATGGCGGTAGGGAGGGTGAGCAAGCAGTCGTTGTTGACGGGTCCGGGGAGCCCGTGGCTCTAGCGTTAACGAGGAGAGGTAAGTTTAGGGTGCAGACATTATTTAAGAAAGGTTCTGAGGAACCGGTGAGGAAGAAAGCTACGTTAGAAGACTTAATGAAGAGTAACGAGCTCTGGATTAGGTCGAGAATCTCTAGAGGGGTGAAGAACGTCGCTATAATGTCTGAAAAAACTAGGTTGCCAGTCGTTGTTTCATATTCTGGTGGTAAGGACTCGCTAGTAGCTCTCCACCTGGTTCTCAGGGCTGGTATAGAGCCGGTTATGTTATTCAACGATACAGGCCTTGAATTACCTGAGACTGTTAAGAACGTCAATGAGGTCAGCGAGATTTACGGCTTGAGATTAATCAACGCGAGCGCGGGCGATAAGTTCTGGGACGCGGTGAGGGTGTTCGGACCTCCAGGGAAAGACTATAGGTGGTGTTGCAAGGTAATAAAGCTGGTCCCCATATCTAGAGCTTACAAGAACAATTTCCGGGGGAACGTCTTATCGGTTGTCGGGCAGAGAGCTTTCGAGTCTATCGATAGGTCTCTCTCAGGCAGTGTGTGGAGGAATAGGTGGTTACCTGAAGTCTTGTCTATGTCGCCCGTGCAAGACTGGGATCAAATAAGTGTTTGGTCGTACATATACGCTAACAAACTGCCGGTCAACCCCCTCTATTTCGAGGGTTTTGAGAGACTCGGTTGCTACTTGTGTCCAGCAGCTAATGTCGCCGAGTATTACGAGGTTAGGAGGAAATACCCGGACTTGTGGTGTAGGTGGGAGGGCTTCCTGAGGGAGTGGTCTGCCGAGCGCGGACTACCTGAGTGTTACGTTTCAAGACATTTGTGGAGGTGGCATAACCCGGAAGCTCAGGGGAGGAAGAGGGTTGAGAGGTGGGCCGGCATCACCACCACCTCATGGGTCGCGGAATTCATTAAGAGGTCAGGGTTTGAAGCAACCCTGTTAAGCAATCCTCGAAGCAGTGAGGAAGTCTCTGTGAAGATCGCTCCAAAACTACCGCTAGATTCCTTCTTGAGTCAGTGGAGGGTTTTAGGGTATAAACACTCGGTGATCGCTAACGAATCACTAGAGATTAAGTCTCTCGACGGCATAATACAGGTGAGTGCGGAAGGCGTCATAAGAGCTATCTCAAGCAACGCGCTGGAGGACGTCATCACGGCCGTGAAGCTCGGCGTCAGGTGGCTTAAGTGCGTTAATTGCTTAAGCTGCGTTAATTGGTGCCCCCGTAACGCCATCAAAATCCTTAACGGGAGACCCTACGTGAATCCCTCCACGTGCTCAGGCTGTAGAGTATGTGTTGATGTATGCCCGATCGCTGAAATGTTGGTTGAGAAGAATATAGTTACTCAAATACTTGGGAAGCCTAAAAGCAGGGGTAGGAAGAAAGACGTAACAACAAAACTGGTCTCGATCTTAGGCAGGAAGGAGATTAAGGGTGGGGGTAGGGAGACCCCCAGCCTCGAGGAAGGATTGAGGAATTTAGCAGACTTTCTCGAACACATCGACTTGAGCTCTGAAGACGAGGAGTCTTGACTTAACTGGGATGCACGCCCTTAACGATGTCTGGGAGTCTTAACGACGAAGATTAAGGGAATTAATCAGCTTGTGGTCCTTCAATCACCGTTCAGGCAGGACACCACTCATCACTCACGATTAAGTAGGGAAAACCCTAACGTGTCGTGCCGGTAATCTTAAGCGTTGCTACCCTTGCTGTACTCACTGAATACCCGCAGGATCTCGTTCGTTATTTTCTCGCTGACGTACGGGAACACGGCTATTATCTCCTTCTCTACTAGTTCCTCACCTACCCACTCGCTAGAGGGGCTCAACACGTAGATAGGGACTGATTCCTCTGACTCGCTTATCTCGCTTGACTCATGCCTAGTTATTATTAAGTCGTGTTTCTCGGGATCCCATTTTTCGAGTACTTCAGAAACCACCTTCTTGACGGCTTCCCCAACACTTTCGACCTCCACTATATCCACTGACTTAACTTCCCCCTCAACTATTCTAGCTATCACGGTCTTCACACTCAAGCACCGCACACCTACCCGCTCAAGTAATTCCTCAGCGCCTCTAAAGACGCTTTATAATCTCTTTCTTGATCTAGGTAGCCTGCTTCACTTAAGTTAGGCTGTGTCAAAACCTTGATCACGGTCCCATCCTCTAGCTCCGCGAATAATTGAGGTAGCCAAGTAATGCCTAACTCGTCGGAATCGCCGTATTGTGATACGTAGACATAGTCACCCCACCTATACTCGAGAGGGATATTGAGTTCTTTAGATAACTTCTCGGATATTTCGCTGAAGTGCTTGTGTAGTGCGTGATCCTTATCCGTAACTAAAACCAATTTCTTAACCTTAGCCAGCTTTACTCACCAATAGATACTACGTGACAACAAATAAATAGTTGGTGAGGGCTACCGCCGTCTAAGTCCTGGGCGGGTTATCGAGTAAGCTGATTAGCTTTGTGATTCGCTGAGTCACTGTCACGGCGTTCAATACCACGCCTACAGCGATTAATAACTCCGCGTATTGTCTCGCGTTGAACATTAGCAGGGTTGTTGAGAGCACTAATAGTAACCCTCTCTCACCTCTCTCCATTAAACCAACCCCCTCCAAGTTTATCCCGTGTTGTGATGCTATGGACCTCAAGTAGCTTATGAGGAAGGACGTTCCGAGGAACAAGATCAGTATCACCCACTCAACCCTCATTAAGCCTAGACTCAAGACAAACATTAGTTCCTCAACCCTGTCACTGAAGGAATCTAGGAGCGCTCCCCTAGGGGTTGTTGAGCCGGATGCTTTAGCCACGGCCCCGTCGAGAGCGTCGCAAACGAGACTTAAGATCATTAATATCAAGACAGCTAGAACAACCTTGAAAAACGCGAAGGCAGGCGCTACGAAACTCAGTGTTAGCCCGCTTAACGTGAGCATATCAGGGGATATCCCGCGTCTCCAGAGGAAGACCCCTAAGCGCTTCAGGAACGGCGTTACGGCGCCCCTAATCCTATTGAGCATCACGCATCACTAGGAATACTCACTCTAAAATATTTTTAATGTTTGGGTAGAACTTTAAACGTCGCTATATGCTCGCTTTATAGCTAGCTATCAGCAAGTTCGTGTACTCGTGTTTCGGTCTCGTGATTATGTCGTCCATGTAGCCCTCCTCAATCACTCCCCCCTTATACAGTATTACGGCTCGGTCGCTTAGGTATTGTGCTACGCCTAAATCGTGCGTCACCGTTAGAATAGCTAGTTCTAGTTTCTTGTGTATGTTGTTAATTAGTTCTATGATCTGCGCCTGGATAGAGACGTCGAGTGCTGACGTAGGCTCGTCAAGTATTAAGATCTCGGGATCGTGTATTATGGAGCGAGCTATCAGCACCCTCTGCATCATCCCGCCGCTGAGCTCGCCAGGATACTTATCCAGGATCTTATCACTTAATTGAACCATCTTCGCGACCTCCCTAACCCTCCCCTCAACCTCCTCCGGTTTAGCTTTAGCGGACTCCAGAGGCTCGCTCAGTATGGTCCTAACACGTAGTTTAGGGTTCAACGCTTTGTACGGGTCTTGAGGCACGTAACCTACTTGCTTAAGCACGTTCACCCGTTCTCTCCACGGGAGCTTATAGATATCCTTACCTAAAACCTCGACACTGCCTTTCACAGGTTTAAGCAGTCCTAGGACCACCTTAAGTAAGGTGGTCTTCCCAGAACCGCTCTCACCTATTATAGCTACCCTCTCACCATCATATACTCTTAAATTCACGCCCCTTAACACGACGTTAACGTGCTTGAATAAGGATCTCCAGCCCCTGCCGGTAGTCTGGTAACCGGCTACGACGTCCTTAAGTAAAACTATCACGTTACCGCCCGGCAATGTTGGCGTACCTCCAGCAAGCTACCTCCCCATTATATACGTTGAAGGAGGGCGGGGGCTCAACACATTTCTCGAATGCTAGGGGGCATCTGGGCGCGAATACGCAGCCCGCGATTTCCTCGCCCGGTTTCGGGGGCTCGCCAGGTATTGATTTGAGAGGTCTTTTAATCCCTAAGAGCGGTACGGCGTCAGCTAACATTTGCGTGTAGGGGTGTAGCGGCTCGATTATCACGTTACTTCCTGAACACTTCTCAACGATCTTACCGGAGTAAACAACTGCTACGGTATCGCATATCTTGCCTGTCGATACGAGGTCGTGCGTTATCAGTATGAGGGTTAGTGACTCGGTTTCCCTAAGCTTCATCAAGAGCTTGATTAGTTGTAGTCTTAGGTGCGCGTCTAGAGCTGAGGTAGGTTCGTCGGCTACTAGGATTTTAGCGCCTGTTGAGAGAGCTATGGCTATAGCCGCTCTCTGCTGCATCCCCCCGCTAAGCTCGTGCGGGTAGTAATCAATCACGCTTTCCGGGTCTAACTCAACGAGAGATAAGTACTTCTTAGCTACTTCGAGAGACTTCTTTTTGTCCCATCCGTACACGCTGTTTAACACGTAGTAGAGCTGCGTCCCTATCGTCTGGTAAGGATTTAAGCTAGTGCCGGGGTTTTGGGGAACGTAAGAAACAACCCTCCCCCTGATACCCGTGTAATCTCTTAGGTTGCCCACGACTACAGGCTTGTTGAAGACGTATAGCTCCCCCTCAGTAACCGCGTATGGGGGTAGTATACCGATTATAGTGTTCCCTATGGTTGACTTACCGCAACCGGACTCACCGACTAAGCAAAACACCTCCCCTTGCCTGACCTCGAAGGAAACCCCTTTAACAGCCCATAATATATTCTCTTCCTCATCCATGTAACCTACTCTGAGGTCCTTAGCTTTAACAGCTAAAACCACAGCCTCCACCTCCTCCTCAGCCTCGGATCCATTTCCTCACGTAGTGTGTCACCAACTAAGCTGAAGCCTAACGCGGTCATGAGGAGGAAGAGACCTGGGTAAGCACTTATCCAAGGCGCGATTTCGAGAACGCCTAACCCCTCAAACATTATCACCCCCCACTCAGGAGAGTTTAACGGCAAGCCTAGACCGAGGAAGTTTATGGTGCTCGCTTCTAGGAGTACGCTACCCATATCGGTCACTGCCTGGACTAGGACCGGCGTTAAGACATTCCTCATGACGTGTCTAGTCATTATCTTCACAGGGCTTAAACCGCTGAGCCTAGCTAACGTCACGTAATCCATCTCCATAACGCTTCTAGCGTAGACGTAGGTAACCCGCGCGTACCAAGACCACCAAGTAATCACTAAGCTGGTTATTATGGTGGGTAGTCCAGGACCTAACGCTAGCCTCAAGACCAGCGCTACTATGACTGCGGGGATGCTGATGAATAGCTCAACCAAGTAATTGAGAACGGTCTCCACAACCCCTCTGAAGTAAGCGGCTAGAATGCCCACAACCAGACCTATCACCAAGCTCAACGAAATAACCGTAGTTATTTGTAGGACAGCTGACCTAGCGCCTAGGATGACTCTCGAGAATAGGTCCCGGCCCCTCGTGTCGGTACCGAATAAGAATTTAAGGCTAGGGGGTTGCTTCTCCCTCTGCGACGCTTCAGGCGGTACGTACCCCTCACCCTCATCAGGGTAGGGAATTATCCAAGGACCTACTAGCGCTAGAAGGAGTATAACCACCGTTATCGCGAGACCTACCTTAAACTTAGTTCTCTTAAGGTACCTCTTGAAACTCTTAGATAGATCGCCGTAGAACCTCTTACCGGAAGACTCAAGCGGCTTCATGAACTCTTTGATCGAGGTGCTCAACCTACAACCTCACCTTAGGATCTATCAGAGCTTGTATGATGTCCGTCAACGTGTTGACCAATAAGTAAAAAACCGCGACGACTATGACTAGACCTACCGCTAACCTGAAATCACTGTAGTTTAGCGAGTCCACCAGTAAGCTGCCCAGACCCTCCCTCCCGAATACTACGTACTCGACGGCCATGGCGTCAACCAAGCTGTACGCGAAAGCTAAGCCGATAACCTGCACTAAGCCAGGCGTTATAGCTTTCAGAGCATACCTCCATATTATTACAGACCTGCTAACACCCCACGCTACGGAAGCTCTTATGTAGTCCTCTAACAAAGCGTCAGAAGCTAAAGCTCTCGTAAGCCTAATCAATACTCCTAGCGGGTAGATAGATATAGCTATCGCTGGGGGGATGATCTTACTTAAGACATTCGTGAAGACTAGTAGGTTACCCTCGATCAAGCTATCAATTAAGTAAAACCCTGTTATAGGGTGGAAGCCTGTTGACGTAGCTATCTTGGGATCTACCCTGCCGTACGGGTACGCGCCCAGGAGTACTAGAGTGAGGAATAGCCACGCACCAAGCCAGAACGTTGGCGTGTTAGCTAGCACCGTGCCTAAGGACTGTAAAACCGTGTCCAGTCTCCCGTTCCTGTGGACCGCTGATCTAATCCCTAGGAAGACTCCTAGGGGTATAGCTATCAAGTAAGTTATGAAGAGGAGCTCCAGCGTTGCTACCAAACGCCTCATTATGACGTCGAAAACAGGGATTTTATAAGCTATGCTTAACCCTATGTTGCCCGTGAAAACGTCTGCAATGAATTTAATCACCTGAATAAACAGCGGCTTATCCAACCCTAGCTCTCTGCGAGCTAACTCTATAGCTAGTGAGGCGTTAGGTCCTCTCGGGTTACCAGCCCACTTAACTGCCGGGTCCCCGGGAGATATGATTATAGCCATGTAGGAGAAAATCACTACACCCACTACTACCAGGAAGATCCAGGCGGTCCTCTTCAATAGGTAGTTTAAGCTGATGGGCAATCTATGTTCCCACTCTCACGTACTGGAAGTATATTACGTACATATATAACGGATTCATACACTCGTCGGGTAGTTCTACCCTAGCGTTATGAATGAAGGGCCTTACCTCATCCCATAAGTTAATCCCTACCGCCTCGTTGAAGAGCTTTACTTGAGCTTCCCTGTAGAGATTTAGGGCTTCAGAGTAATTGATTCCCTCTAACTCCCAAGCCCGATCTATTAATTCCTCGAATTCCTCGTCCTCATAGCCCGCGAAATTCCATTCCTTTGAATCGCTGTGGAACATCGTGTAGAGGTAGTCGTACGGCGACGGTATCGTGGGCCACCAATCAGCTATCACTAGGTGTGGAGATTCATCCGGGTTCTCCCAAACACCCTTAGCTATCTCCTTAAGCTGTGACCAGGGTTGCGGGTTAAGAACTAAGTCTATGTTAAGGTCTTTCAGCCTTGACTGCAGCATCTCCGCGAATATCCTTGTTTCCTCATAGTCTACCTGATACAGCAGCTCTATCCTGACCGGTAATTGAACGTCTGACTCGTTAAGATATTGCATAGCTTCACTCAACCCGCACTCGTAGTATAGCCCCTCAGTGAATCCCGGGAACCCGTGCGGTACTATGCCACTCCCTCTCAGGCCAAACCCCTTCATAGCTAGCTTCACGGCCTCCTCTAGATTGAGTGAGCACGCGATCGCTTTCCTGAACTCAGTTATGTTCGTTGGGTATCTTCTGACGTTGAAGAAGAGTAGGTAGTTATGGTATGATGTTAGATTATGGACTTTAAAGCCCTTACTCAACAACAAGCTCACGTAGTCTCTAGGCACGCTAGAAGCTATGTCTATCTCGCCGGAGATTAAGCCGTTGTATTGTGATTGAGGGTCTGGCAGTATCTTCACGATCACGTAGTCAGGAGCTTGAGTATTGTTTACTAAGGACCACCCCCACCACTTATCAAATTTCTTAAGCCTCACCTCCGAGTCCGGCCTGTAGTACTCTATCGTGTAAGGTCCTGAACCAGCCTCATTCCCACTGTTAAACCAGCTCTCAAGCTTCTTGTCCAGGTATGACGAAGCCCCGCTAGATGAGAGAGCTTTGGGGGAGAAGATGTAGGCAGCGTAGGTAGCTGCTACCAGGAGATCTAGCCTTTGCGGGTACTCGAGTTTTATCTTGATAGTATACTCGTCAACCACTTCTACGTCTGTCACGGCTTCCCAGATGTAGCCAGCACCCCTACCCGTCTCTCTATACACGTCCCTAGCTCTCTCAATACTCAGCTTAACCGCGGTAGCGTTGAGCGGGGTGCCGTCATGGAATACCACCCCCTCCCTAAGGCGGAAGACCCACTCGGTGCCGTCCTCACTACTGTTCCACGCTACGGCGAGCACGGGCTCTAACTTATTCGTGAGGGGGTTGTAACGGAGTAATTGCTCGTAAACCAAGCCTATGATGACAAGACCTGTATCATCTTCTATGCTCGGATCTATGCCGGTAATCCTGTCATTATACGCGTAAACAACTACCCTCTGCCTAGTCGTTGGGGGTGTGAAGACATAGTAGTATGTGATGGAGCCTACCACGATAATGAAGAGGATGAGTACACCTACGAAAACATATCTCCGCACTCTCCACGTCACCGCATGAAGTTACCCCTGAAAGCTTAAAAACTTTTCACGCAAGCTTTTGAAGAACGAACGCGTTCATACACCATAGAAATAATAAAGCAAGCCTATCACGCACTGTAAAAAATTAATTAAAAATAAAAACTCATCAAAAGACTTATAACTGAAAGCTCTATCTTCCAGAGTGGGAGAGGTTTATTCAGATCTTGTTTTCTTGATTATTTGGTGATGCGTCCTAGGGTCTTGTGTTCGGGGACTCTCTGAACATTATAGCGTCCCCGAAAGCTTAGGAATCGGATAGAGCAACATCCGCAAAAGAAGGCGTAACCCTCAAGACCTTGGGAATTCTCGCTTTTAAGGACAGGGAAGACATCAACTCTCTTAGTCTCAGCACCACTCATATTTAATAAGCTTTGCACATAGAGTTTTTGGGTCTGGAGACGTGAGCTATTTGAGAGGATGAGGAATCCGGGATCTGAATGCGTGATGAAAGCGTACTTCACTGAAATTCTCTTGAATTCTACGTGGTTCGCGGCTCAGTGTTTTAATCTTTATGTCACTCAATTATTAAGGTATTTAACGTATTGACTTAGAATTCTTCGCTTTCTCACATAGTGGTTGACTAAATAACTATTTTTCTGAATTAATGTTTTTATAGGCATCTAACTATATATTATCTTTTGTTGAGGTAACGCTTAATGGGTAATGATGCTGAGATTAAAGACTTGAGATGGGTTAGCTTGCAGTTCACGGACTTAGCCGGTTTCTTCAGGCAGGTCATCGTGCGGGTTAGACCCGGTAGTAGGTCTCTTGAGGAACTTGTTAGTAAGCTTGATGGGAGTAGTGTTAAGGGATTCACCGGTATAGAGGAGAGTGATTTACTCCTTAAGCCCGACGTTAAGACGTTCGCGAAACTCCCTTGGAGTAATGGTACCGGCAGACTCATTTGCCGCGTTTACCTCGGTAGCGAGAGGTTTGTTAGAGACCCGAGATACGTAGCTGAGAAACTCGATGACTTACTCACGTCTACCAACATAAGACCTTTCGTATCCGCTGAATTAGAGTTCTTCGTATTCGATAAGGTGAGTGTTGAGGTAAGTCCTCAAAAACAATTTTTCGAGATTAGCAGTGCTGAAGCGTCGTGGGAGGACCTCCCCTTCGTTAACAGGGTTAAGGAAGGGTATTACGTGACGTACCCTAGAGATAAGTTCGTTGATTTTAAGACGGAGCTTGCTGAGACTCTAATTAATTACTTTAGCTTAGGTGTGGAAGCACTACATCACGAGGTTGCCGCGGCATCGCAACATGAAATATCTTTCGTGGGCGGTTCCCTCACGTACGTCTCCGACTCTATTCAGACCGTTAAATACGTTGCCAGAACTCTTGCTTTCCTGAAAGGGTATGTAGCCACCTTCATGCCCAAACCCATCTACGGTGATAACGGTAACGGCATGCACGTGCACGTAAGTTTATGGAGGGGGGACGAAAACATGTTTTACGATCCTAACGACGAGTACGCGTGCTTAAGTCAGGAAGCGAGGTATTTTATAGGCGGGTTAATAGAGCACGGTAGGGCGCTCTCAGCTATAGTCAGTCCCACGACTAACAGCTACAAAAGACTTATTCCGGGTTATGAAGCCCCAACGTATCTAGCTTGGGGGGCTGGTAATAGGAGTGTGGCTATAAGGATACCAGCATATGAGAAGTGTAGTAGGTTCGTGAGGATGGAGTACAGGCCTCCGGACCCAAGCGCCAACCCCTACTTAGCGACGACAGCTATAATCCTAGCAGGTCTTGACGGCATTAAGAAAAAACTAGATCCCGGAGACCCGGTTAAAGAAAACATGTATGACGATTTAGTAGCGAAGCGTGGTAGCGTTAAAAGCTTGCCTAAGAGTCTTGACGAAGCGTTAGACGAGCTTGAATCAGATAATGATTGGCTTAGCCCGGTGTTTCCCAAAGAACTTTTAGAAACCTATGTTGAAATGAAGAGAAGAGAGTCAAGGGTGCTGCAGTCTTACCCAACACCCGCGGAGCTCTATCATTACCTAGATCTCTAGACGTTGTTATTTACTAGCTATGCTTTATGTCATTTCCCAGTAAGTGGTGAGGAACGAGGAGACGAGCTCTTAGGTTTATTTTTATATAGGTCGTTCAACATATTATTATGAGGTGGTCTGTTGAGTAGGGATCAGGTGATAGGGTATCTACTTCTCGCGGTTTCCGCGGTCGTGATAGTGGTTTACGGGTGGTTAGTCTTCTTGAGTGAGTATTCCCTACTGATTCTACAGATTACGGGTTTCGTGGCGGTGGCCGGGGTTTTCGGTATCCTTGCTTGGATTGGGTATACGCTGGCCACGACGCCTCCGCCGAAGCCTATAGAAGAGATAGAGAAAGAGATAGAAGCGGAGTTAAAGAAGCTTGAGAGTGAGGTTGCTGAGAAGGGGGTATCCAGCACGGAGGGTTCTGAAGGGAAGTCTTAAACTGCTTTCCCACCTAGTTTTTCAAGACTCATCCTTAACTCATCAATACATGTCTTTAACTCGTTAATTTTATGTATTGTCCTCATCTCTATTCTCTTAGTATAGACTGATATGATAGCCATTAATAAGGATTGAAAACCTGCTAGGGTTAGTAGTATCGCTACTAACCCTTTGAGATAGTAATTAATCCCTGTGAAGAAGTAGTGGTAAGCGACGTAAGCTCCTAGAGTGAGTCCCGGAATTAGGAGGGCCGCGCCTAACAAGAATATTAGGTAGCTAGGGTTATACCTCCACGTTAATCTAATTAAATCCCAGGTTATCTTGAAGCCATGCGAAAACCCTAGTTTCTTAACGCCTCTCCTCCTCCTGTACCTAATAGGGATCTCGGAGATCTTGCCTGTCGTATTAGCTACGTGAGAGAAAATCTCTACCTCAACGCTGAAGTCTCTCGCTTCGTAAAAGATTTCCTTCAGAATACTCGATTTAACTACGTACATGCCCGTCAAGACGTCGGAAATCTTAGTACCGTAGAGGACGTTGACGAAAGTCGTTATTATTCTATTCCCGAACTTGAAGAGGCTGCTCATAGCTCCCTTCTCCACGTACTTCCTATAACCTAAGACTAGGTCATAGCCTTCGCGAATCTTGTTGTAGAGTTCGGGCACGTGGGTGGCTGGGTACGTGTAATCTCCATCCATTACTAAGGCATACGTGGTTTTAACGAGCTTAGAACCTGTTCTGATAGCGTCCGCCTTGCCAGACCCTTCCTGCAAGACTACCTTCACACCTTTACTCTCAGCTATTTCACGCGTCCCGTCATCACTGTAGCCGTCGACAACTAATATCTTGTCTGGCGGGATACCCACGGAGAATAACTCATCCAAGACTAGACCTATGCTTTCAGCCTCCCTGAGGGTTGGTATAATTACTGTTAAGTCGTCGTAAGACGTCTTTAACACCAATAAAATATAATAAAACTTCAGGTAATAAACTTAGATGGTGTGGGATGAACTCATCGAAGATCTATGTATCGCTGATCTTACTCACCCTGCTGATAGGTCTTGTTTTTCAGTCAGCCGTGGTCTTATGTGAGGACCCTTACGAGAGATTCCTAGAAATGTATGGTAGGGTCGTGAATCTAGCTTTGAAGGGCATTAACGTGAGTCAGTATGTTACTGCCTTAAACAACGCGTTACAGCTTCTCGAGGAGAATAGGTCTGAGGAAGCTATAGAGTTAATGAACCGTATTGAAGCCAACCTAAGCGAGCTTGAGCCTAGGGCTGACAGCATAGTTTTCTCGCAGACTGTGAGCAAGTACGCTACGGCCGCAGCAATACTTTCCCTGCCAGTACTGGTTTACTTACTGCTCCCCAGACTCTACATCTACGTCTGGTTTAAGAGTAGGAGGAGGTGGGTTTTAGTTAATGAACGTGGTAAGCGATGAGGTATTCGCGGTAATTCTCGCCATAGTTGTGGTTGGCTCGGTGATCTCGGTAGCCACCCTGTTAAGACCTGAGGTCACGGAACCTTTCGTAGCTCTTGGTTTGCTAGACAAGGATTGTAAGATAGGTAGTTACCCCGAGCTCGTGGTGGCTGGGGGTGACTTAGACCTATGCCTCTACATCTTCAATTATAAGGGCTACCCGGTACTAGCTCAAGTTAGGTATAAGATAGGTAGGAGCAACGAAATACCAACTAACACTACACCAGCTAACTTGAAAACCTTAAAGAATTTTACTAGACTCCTCAACCACAACGAGGAGGTGCTGATAAGAACTAAAGTCCCGGTGGTGGTTAACGAGTCATTGGTTGGGGGTAACGTCACCTTAATCTTCGAGTTATGGGTCTATGAGGCAAGTAAGGGTGAGTGGGTCTATAGCGGGGTGTGGACAGACCTACATGTTGAAGTAACGGGGGTTCGCTAAATTGCCTGGCAAGACTCTCGAGGAATACGTTAAGTCTCTAGGGTATAACTACAGAGTCTTGAGGAGGGTTTATGATGAGGTATTGGAAGGCAAGATAAGAATAGCTGATCCTAACCCTCCGAAAGTCTTCGCAGAGTATTTGCTGAGACCTGATTACTCTGCCTGGCTCTGGACCACCATCGCTTTAGTAGCTACTTACGTACTGTCTCTCTATCTCACAGACATAATACCTCAAATCACTTACTTAAGGTACGTGGTCGGGTCTATACTGGTTCTCTTCTTAGTCGGCTACGTCACGGTTGAGCTGCTTTACCCTGATGAGGAGTCTTTAAGCGATTTAGAGAGGCTAGCCCTCTCGATAGGGCTCTCCCTAGCTATCGTTCCCTTACTAGGCTTAATACTCAACTATACTCCGTGGGGCATAAGATTAACCCCCGTCCTAACCACAATACTCGCCTACACGATTCTCGGGGGTTTCGGAGCTGCTTACAGGAAATACAGATACGTTAAGCAGGCAAAGATGGGATTATGAGACGAAGACACGGATTCACTACCTTGTTGCTTTCCCTCACTAGGAAGAGACTACCCATGATCGTCTTACTAGTCGTATTACCTCCCACGCTAGTCTTCCTCACCTTAACGCTTTCAGTCAACTCTATTGAGGCATACTCAGAGGAATTACTAGGATATATCAACGGCACCTCCATAACTATAGATGAGGGCGTTGACTCTCAAGGCTGTTGCCTCCCGATAAGATACGGTTTAGCTACTGTATCCCGCTACGAAGCTCTACTACAGGCAGAGGCCATCGTGGTGGATGATGTGAGGGATTTGAAGAATCTCGTAAACATGAGTCTAAAAGTTGCTGAAGGTTATTGCGGGTATGTGAGAGCCTCGGCTAGTCCCGCTTTGATGAGAACGCTGAACGCGTCTCTAGGCGGGTTTCTTAAAGTATGTGTGGGCGGAGAATGCTTCACAGCTTGCGTGGCGTACTCCCACGACGAAAAACTGAGGGATTTCCTGATATTAGAGGGGGTCAACGAGAGTGTGGGGCTGAATAAAGGTTTTTTATGTGTGCGTGACGCGAGGGAAGTTGATAAATCCGTTGTGGGATCCCTGATCAGAGAGCTCGCTGAGTTTTCTGAACGCTACACCTTAATAGTGTTCTTGTCTTACATACCTATACTCTACTTAGCTAACGCTAAATTACTTGAAGGGCTGAGGGAGGAGTTGAGGATTCTCGGTATGCAAGGCTTAAGCACTCACGACCTACGCTTAATCTTTACGTTATCTACCTCCGTGGTTGCCGGGCTGGTGGCTCTATACACTATTGCGTTAAGCTACCTGGTAGTGAGTGCTGGAATTGCCTTAATGAAAACCTTGATGAATCCAGTGCTGCCTATGCCTGAATTACGCGGAGAATACGTGATGCTGGCTGCTCTCATCCCCCTCCTAAACCTCCCGGTAAGTTACTTAGCTTTCAGGTTAGGCGATCGGCGTGTCAGTGATTAGCTGTTTCAGAACGATTATTAAGTCACACACGATAGCTACGCACGCAAGCTTCATAGTCTTGTTAACCCTGCTAACAACTATTTCTTTGAGTGTCTTAGGTATTTTCACGTCTCTATACAACTTCTACGAGAACCTAGTCCTAACTAACGGTGAAGGGATAGTCATCTCTAGTTACGCAATATCTCCGCTAACCTCCGTGGTTAGCGGGGATTACGTGAGGAATTTAGTAGGTAACTTAAAAGGTGTTAGCATGGAACCGCTAGTATTCTCTATCGCGTACTTTAAGGGTAAGACCGTGGTTATTAGAGGGGTTGAGGAAACAGAGTTCTCCCATTTTTGCGATGGTCTAGGATGTAACGTTTCCTGCGTTATCGTCGGCGAGGGCCTGGCGAAGGAGTTAAACGTTAGTGTGGGGAAGACGCTCGCGTTATACTCGCCTTTCATTAAGGGAACCGTCCTCGTAACTGTTTGCGGCGTTAGACGGTTCCACACACCCCTAAACTATGAGGTCATAGCTGGTATTGAGTTATCCAGGACTATTAGAGGGATAGGCAGTAATTACTACTCGGTAGTGATTCTTCGAGCAGAAAACCCAAGCGTCTTAAGCAATATAAGTTCGAGGATAGGTCTCAGTCCTGAAGACACGAAATTACTTCAAAAAGCTTTACTGATTTTATCACAGCGAGGTAACGTCTTAGTTCATGAGTTGCGTGGCGATATCCCGGAAGTATATGTAGCTAAGCTAGGTATACACAGAGACTTCATTTTCTCCCTCTCCTACACTGTCGCAGCCTTAGTGATAATCAGCGACGTACTTATCGGCGAGCACGTCTTTAGGTCAGCTAAGAAGACCGTTGCAGTACTAAAATACCTGGGGGTTTCCAGGAGGAAAATCCTCGTTGCCTTAACTCTGCAGACCCTGACTTACGTCGCGGTAGCTGTCTTAGCCGCTCTCACAATGCTTCAAAGCTTTAGTGACTTAATTAAGCTAGAGGTACTCAGTCACTACGTGAGTCCACGGATATCCTTCTACGACATACTATTCGTGTTCTCTTCTGAGACTTCCGTACTACTTGCAGGTATCGCATGGGGGTTCGTGAGGAGTGAGGAATAAAGCATTATTCTTAGTTGTTCTCACAGCATTATTGATTAGGTTAACCCCGACCTTAATAACTAACCAGCCTTTCTCAACCGATACGTGGCCTTTAATAAGGTTAAGCAGAGCCCTCTTATCAAGTCCTGAGTATAGGGTATGGGACGATTCTTTGTTAGGCGGATATCATAATAAATGGCCTGCAGTAGTTCTTGAGGGCGCTTTATATGACGTGCTCACAGGTTTAGAATTAACTTACTTCTTCAGGTTTGTGGGGGTCATCATCACTCAAGCCTCTGCGTTAACCACTACCTACGTCCTAGTCAAGAAGTATAGGGGGACATACCCAGCTTTGCTAAGCATGCTGGTTTTTACTTCCATACCGTCTCTAGTTATCTTCACATCAACTACTTTAAAGGAGGTTTACGCTTACCCCTTAGCTCTATTATTTATTGCTTTAGTGGTTACCGGGCGTTGCCTGAGTACTTCGGCGCTAGCTTTTTTAGTGGCTTTCTCTTTAACGATCTCACACCAGCTGACCCCGTTAATGATTATTGCTTTCATCGGTAGTTATTTGTTCACGATGCTAGTAAAGCGTTTGGAAGGTTCTTTCCACGCAGTTAGTTTCGGGAGAGGTGTTTTAGCGTTCTCGCTACTCGGCCTCACCTACTTCACCTACATGGTTTCTTACGGTTGGAGAGGGCTGATATTTAAGTTTGGATTAAGTGATTTCTTGACGTTATTCGTTTTAAGTATTGTGACGTATGGCTGGTACACGCTCGTTGGAGGGGATTTCACCAAGACTTTATTAGTTTTGATTCCAGGGGTTACGGCAATCTTAGTATCGAATTCTAGGTTTCTAGGGATATCTTCCGCACTCCTGTACGCAACCCCCCTCATCATTTTGTCCCTCCTCCATACACGAAAGAAGGGAAGAGAAGATCACGGACTTCTAATACCGTCCACGCTCCTCCCGATATCGGTAGGGCTTCAATACATCGCTATATACTCCCCGCTCCTCACGTCTATACTGCACAGAATACTTAATTACCTGTTCTTTACCGCTATAGCGATCACGGCTTCTCTAAACGTGCGTCAAGCAAGTATTAAGAGATACGCGTTATCCGCGCTCATAATCTCCACAGCCATCACGGCGGCGTTATTGATTAACTTAATGTTCTGCGGCGACCCAATCACTTACTACTGGAAGTATGGTGAGCGTGAGGTGGTCGGGTTAAGTAACTTAATTAAATATTCTAGTGGTGGGAAGCTGTGTGGTGATGTTAAGGTAAAGTATTTAGTCGGTGATGCCGTAACCGTGGATCCTCTCTGCGGTCTTGAGTTGATTAAGGGTGGCACGGGTCCGCCGACAGTACTCTACTCTGACAACTTCAGGTTTGGGTATGTCTTATCGCCTGTTGATATTTACGTGATTCAGGGATTAAGTTCGCTGAGTTTGGTTAAGGGCTTCATCTACAATAACGGTGGTGTTTACGTGGTGAGGTGACAGGTTTGGAGTTGCTTGAGTTAAGAAATGTTAGTAAGGTGGTGGGTAACGAGCTCGTTTTAGTAAGCGTGTCCCTTAGTCTGAGGAGCGGTGACGTCTTGGTTGTGAGGGGGAGGAGCGGTGTTGGTAAGACGACACTGGCTAAGATAGCCTCGCTTCAGTTAGTGCCTGACGAGGGTTCCGTGAAATTCATGGGTGTTGACTCAACTAACTTAAACGATGATCTTAGGTCGTTCTTGAGGCTCAAGTATATAGGGTATGTTGACCAGGAATACGCTCTCTTACCGAGGCTCACGGTTTACGAGAACGTTGAGTTGCCTCTGGCTTTGCTGGGGGTTCCGAGGAAAGAGAGGAGGGATAGGGTTAGGTATGTTTTAGACCAGGTTGGTTTAGGGGGGTTGGAGGATAGGTATCCTACCGAGTTAAGCGGTGGTGAGAGGCAGAGGGTGGCTATAGCTAGAGCGTTAGTTAAGAAGCCTAGGCTACTGGTTGCTGACGAACCGTTCTCAAACCTGGATGAGATCACTACGTCCAGAATCGTGAGCTTGCTTAAGAACTTACTTCCAGAAACTGCAATACTCATAACTACTACAGACTTAAGCACTGACTACGGTGTAGGCGTCAGCAAGTTTCTGGTGCGCGGTAAGCTTGTTTAAGCATTCTTTAAGGAAGTCGAAAACATTATTTTAGCTAGACGCCCATAGTAGTTACGGGTTAGGATGTACATGTACGCAGGCGAGTCACGGGATTACGGGAGAGTCGTTGTCGCCGGATTCACGATCCTTACAGGACTCATGGTTTTCCTCTTTGAATCCCTTTATAGAACAGTTCTTGAAGACTACATGAAGTTAGCGTTAGTAGAAGAGTATAGTTACTTAATAGTAGTGTTGTTTTCGGTGATGATTCTCTCCTACTACTTACTTAGGGATTTAGGTTTGTCTTATGAAGTGAGGGTTGGTAAGACTCTGGCTTCAGCCTTGCTCGCTAGCTTGAGTTTGGTCTTCTATGTTTCAAGACTTTTTGACTTGGAGTACTCGATTCAGTACGGGAGCATTAGCTTAGTGCTTATTACGTTATCTTTAATCACGGTAGTCTATAATCCGTCAACTCTTAAAGACTTAATACCGTTACTCTCTCTATTCTTCTTAGTCCCTTTACCAACTTCCTTCGTAGACTCCATAACTCCTTATCTTTCAAGATTTGTTGGCAGGTTAGCAGCGTTGTTAACCGGGGCAACCCTTGTTGAAGGCCCGGCTTACACCCGCTTAATGATAGAGACCCCTTCAGGACCGACGCTGTTCGACGTAGGGGTTGTATGTACTGGGATAACCGTCATTTCATCGGTTCTCGCGGCGGTTCCTGTTATAATGTACTTAACTGTTTCAAGCCCGTACAATGTGAGGAGGAAGTTAACGGGTGCTTTAGTGTCTTTCTCACTAGCTACACTCATAGGTTTTTTAGGTGGCTTGGTTAGGGTTGTGTTAGTAGTGTTTGCTAGCACTACTTACGGCGTTGAGGTAGGTATGGGTTTTACCCGCTACCTACCTTCAGCAATTTATTCAGCTATTTCGGTTCTCACGGCTCTCTTAATAGCTAATAAGTACGTTGGCTTAAGATATGTTACCCCGAGACCTTTATTAAAGAGGGTTAACGTTGAGTGGGGGTATGTGGCCGGGGTTCTCATGGTTGTGCTAGCATTTCTTTCAGCGTACACCATAACATTGTCTCAGATAGTCGCTAGCCACGAAAACGCCTCGTTAAGTAACGGCATAATCGTTGACTTAGCTGAGTTAAGTGATTTCACGAATCACCCCCCTAGATATGTGTTCAACGCGAGCAAGAACTTGAAACTCGTTCGCTACTCCTATAACAGCTACTTAACTAGGGTTTTAGGCGCTTCCAGTGTTTATGATGTCTTGGTCGTAGGAAACGTTAGTTACACGGGGTACGTGGAGGTTGTTGAGACTCCTGGCAGGCTCCACACATGGCAGTTATGTTTGGCTTTGCAAGGATATAAGGTGCCTAATTCTTGGAGTAAGTTAGTTAACGGGACTAGGCTGTATTTCATAGAGGTCGGGAAAGAGGGTTTTAGAGGGGTCTTAGGATATTTTTTAATACCGGTCATTGCTAAGGCACCTGAAGAAAAAGTCGTAGCATATGTTAGGGTGTCCTTAATGAGGTTGTCTAGTGGAGCGAGCGTGGACTCAGCTATTAAGGAGGTTGAGGGAGGGCTTCTGGAGATCTCGGCCGGCGGGGGCTCGGCTCAAGCCCTCGAGGACGTTCTCTACTGGTCTATACTCACGTCACAAGCGCTAGCGTTGTTCTTGGCCACTTACTTAGTAGTGATTTGGTTTCCTAACTTAATTATTTTTATACGGAAATCCATTAAGTTTATTAGGTTATAGTTGAGGGACGTGAGGTGGAGTTAGAGGAAGCAGCACAGGTCTTGAGAGACGCTGTGGAGGAGTTGAGGAAGGTTTACGTAGGTAAGGTTGAGGTCGTTAAACTAGCAGTAACCACCTTGTTTAGTGGTGGTCACTTACTGATAGAAGGTTATCCTGGGACGGGCAAGACACTGCTAGCTAAATCCCTATCTAAGGTAATTAGAGGGGAATTTAGGAGGGTTCAGGGACACCCAGACATACTGCCTACGGATATTTTAGGATTCCACGTGTATAGGCTAGACGGGGGTAAGGAGTTCGTTAAGGGCCCGGTATTCACCAATATATTAATGATTGACGAGCTTAACAGAGTCCCTACCAGGTCTCAAGCAGCTCTTCTTGAAGCAATGCAAGAGTATAGAGTTACTATAGACGGCATACCTTACCCCCTCCCCAAGCCTTTCATGGTAATAGCTACTGAGGTTTCTCCTAAGATAGCTGCCGGCGCGTACCAGATTATGGAAACCCTCGCGGACAGATTCGCTGTTAGGGTTCCAAGCTATTACAACCCTCCTGAGGACGAGGCAGAGATCGTTAGGAGAGCTACCATGGTAGTGGACCCGCCTGTGAGTCCCGTAACCACGCCGGACGTCGTGTTGGACATAAGTAACAGGATTAACGAGTTAGTTCACGTTAGTGACGCGATAAACGACTACATAGTTAGGTTGGTGACGTATTTAAGAAATCATGAAGCAGTTCTTTACGGGCCTTCCCATAGAGCTTCAATACACTTAGCGATAATTAGTAGGGCGTACGCCTTAATGGATGGGAGAGACTACGTCATACCGGATGACGTGAAGAGCTTAGCGGTCCCCATAATAGCTCATAAGATTAGGGTTAAGGACGAGTACGAAGCTGAGGGAATCACCCCCGAGTCCTTAGTGGAGGAAGCACTCAATAAGGTGCCCGTGCCTAAATAGTTGATGAGTCATGCTACTGGAACTCACAACATACTTAATTTCCTCTACCGCGAATCTACTCTCGGTAGTTACTGGCGCGAGCCCGCTCAACGTAGTCGCGGTCTTCTTCCTACTCATAGCTACTTACAACGTGTTCTTATACTGTGTTTACAAGGGTGTTAAGTCTACCTTAGTTTCCCCCATGTTCGTCACTATCACGTTGCTATACTCGGTCTTCAAGATTTTAGGGTTGCCGGACTACTTAGTTGATTTGGTTTTGCTGTTTGCTGTACTCGCGTTACTGAGCTCTTACTGGGGTTACTCGAGCGTTAGGGGGGTGTTCAATAACGCTACACCCTTTGTTTTGCTAGCTAGCGCCTTACTAGGTATTTGGGTCGGTTTAGCTACTCCGGCTAGATACTCACTAGCTTCCATAGTGGACGTCATCGTTTACAGATTGTTTAGGGAGCGATATTCCCTGGATGCTGTCTTAAAATACTTTATTCTCCCATGTTTCCTCACAATATATCTGAGCCCGGCACTATACGTCAACGCTTACGTTCTCTGCTGTAATCTCTTCCTATTCTTAGTTAAGGTAGTGCTCCACGAGAAAGACGAGAGCAAGACTCCATACGTGATTAACCTGGACATACTCATCAAGCCTTTAGTGGTGAGGTGGTTTGCTTGAATAAATCATTACTTATCTTGAGTTCCAATATCCTCGTGATCTCTTCCCTAATCCTATTATATGGCGTGGTAAATCAAGAACCATCCTTAATAGGTGTTTCCTTATCGTCTATTCTCACAGGACTTGTCTTGTTAATGCTTAGCTTCGCTGTCTCAGAATCAATTATCAATTCCCTCACAGAGTACCTGAGCTTAACTAACAACGCCTTAACGAGCGTTATAGAAAACGTGGATCTCCTGGAGTCAGACTTCTACGTGGCGCGGGTAGATAACGAGTTAAGGTTAGTCATGCTTAAGAGAGGTAAGCCGGAAGCAGTCATTCCAGGACTAGGTGTTAAGTTTGGGGAACCTTACCTAGCAATACCTGTAGAAAACGTTCTCGAGGAAGTTACTCAAGTTAATGAAGTTACCGAGAAAGTTGTTGAGACTAACTTGAACTCCGTTCTTGTAGACACTCTAGGCTTGTGCGGTAGGGTGGTTGTTAAATTAACTGAAAAGCTTATCAGAGTTGATTTAATAAACGTGAACAAGGTCTTAAGAAGGTTTGAGAAGATGCCGTTAGATCCTGCCAAGACTTTAGTAGCCGTAGCTACCGCTAGACTGGTGGGTAAGGACTTAAAACTTAGTGATTCAGGAAACACCGTGGGCGGGGTCTACTACGTCTTCGAGGTGATCGAGTAGGTGGTTGGGGTTACCGAGAGGTTTGTGTTGCTTTACGTGACGCTCTCATCAGCTTTCAATATTTCTCTGCTACTCTTGAGCGAGTCTAGGATTGACACGTACGTAGCTCTCAACATACTCTCATTCTACGTGAGTTACTCTCTTGCAAGACCGTCAACTAGGTCAGCTACGATAGTGAGATTAATTCACGCGTTACTACTCTCTATCTTCGCCTTCCTAGTAGGCAGTAGGGTGTACGAGGTTTTAATGAGATGAGGATAGGTGGGTTAACGCTATTGCTAGTTGTCTTGGCCGCGATATTAACGCCTTATTTGACGAGCGCCTCAGAACCTGAGCTCGTGGATTGCTCAAACCTGCTAATACTTCTCGATAAGTCTTTAAGAGCTGTGGAGGAGGGGGAACCCAGTGCTTACCAAATGATTCAATCCATAGGTAGTGCTTCAATACCGGGTGACGTAGGCAACCTACATAAGAACTCCTACGACCTACTACTAAGATACTATAACCTCTCCGCACGAGCCATCGGCGAGACCCTAACCAAGGAGGAAGCTCGTAGAATGTTGAGTGAGCTTTCCGAGCTATATTCCAAATTACCTGACGTGATTAGTCAGTACGTGAATAGGTTGGCTGCGTGCGCGCATGACCCGGGATTAAGCAATAGCTTGAGAACGAGTATCTCGTTAAGCGTTAAGAGAATTAGTGACGAGTTGATTCCGAGCTTAACTCAAATAGTGTTTTCGAAGTATCTCACGTCAAACGGACTTATTGACGTGAGGTTAGGTAAGGAAGTCTACGCCTCAGGAGAACTCGTGGAGTTTGAGGTGATTTTAGGGGGCCCCGCCCTAACGTTGAGTAGTGCCTCCCTTTACACGTGGCCTGACCTAAGATTCGTTGAATACGCTAATATCACGTCATTAGGTGAGGGTAGGTATGCAGGCTTTCTGAGAACCCCAAGCGCTGAGTTCGTTAAGACTCCTACTAGGTCGGAGGGGGTTTTCATGTTGATTATCACGGCACGTAACGCTTCAAGCGGCGAGAGCTACGTGAATTATGAAATACTTAAAGTTGTTTACAGGGTTCCTAAGGTATGGGTTGAATGTCCTGCAACCATATATAGGGGGGATTCTATTGAGCTGGACTTATACTCGGATAACTACTATAACGCTACCGTGGAGTTCGGCGACGTGCTGGTCGGCTACTTAAGTTTGGCTCCGGGCTTAACACGCTACTACGTCAACACCTCAACGCTTAATTTAAGCGTTGGTGTCAGCCTCTTGAAGGTTTCTGTACGCCCTACTCAAGACTCTGCAGGACTGACGATCACCAAACCCGTCATGGTCTTGCCCAGAATACCTAAAGCAAGGATAGTGTTTCCTGAGATCTTCTTCACCGGTGACGGCTTCTTAACAATACTCTTAATTAACGAAGACTCTGAAGAAAGCCAGTTAAGCGTTAAGGTGTACGTCGGTGGCGCGTTGAGGGGGGAGTACACGTTGAGCGATGTCTTGGTTGCGAGAGTTTTCGTAGGATTCTTCCCGGCATTCCTTATGAACCTGAACGTAGTGGTGGAGTCTACCCAACACTTGAAGGAGCCATACCTCTACCAACGACAGATCTTCGTGGTTAATCCCGTCACCACATTATTGATGGGTTTAGCCTCAATATTCTTAATCGTCCTCATCTCTAGTAAGGAGAGAAGCTTCATGATATTCATTAAAGGCAACGTAGTGGGTGGCAAGACCTCCGTAAGGAGGGTGGTGCGGGAAGTGAGTTCCTATCTTACGTCACCCTACCTCATAAGCTCGAGGATCGCCGAGCTTTACTACGCTACGCTGAGGAAGCTGGGAATCCCGTTACCTAAGGTTACTGAGACCCTCAGGGAGCATTTCAGTAGGGCGGGCTTAAGCGGTTTTCTCAGGGACACCCTCTGGAAATTACTGATAATAACTGAGAAGGATTTGTACTCTAGCAAGAAGCAAGATTACCGTAAAGCAGTGGAGTTGGCTGAGGAGGTTACGAGGCGTGAAGGTGAGTAATCTATTCTTGGTTAACTTGTTGATAGGGGTTATGGTAGGGCTGGTAATCATATACACAATCCCCTCAACAACTAGCTACAGCGTCGTTAATTACGGAGATAACGGTATCTCGAGACTCAGAGAGTCTTACAAAGCTCTCGTGATCACGGACCTGAGCGCGTCACGTGATATAAGCCCTCGAGACGCTGTGTACTTAATCATCCGCTTAGATAACGTGACGTTAAGTGAGGCGGAGACCGTCTTGAGGTTAGTTAATGAGGGTGGATACGTGATATTCTCTGGGAGTTGGGGGGCTATCGAGAGCTTAAGTCATTACGTGAAACTTAACTTAACTGTTACGAGTAGCGTTATTTACGACATGATTTATAATGGGGGTGACAGGTTTCACCCGCTAGGATTCTCAAACCACTGTAACTGTACTCTCACTACCTACACGCCATATTATGTCGTAACAGATGAAAACACTGACGTGGTAGCGTACTCCAGTAATTTCTCCTACGTTGATTTAAACGGTAACGGCTACATGGATATTGATGAGCCGTTAGGTTCGTTTCCTTTAGGGGTCTCACTTAGTTATGGCGAGGGTCGTTTAATCCTTGTCTTCTCTCCCCAGGTTTTCACGAATGAATTATTTGAGGCTAATAAAGGCTTCATTGATTGCCTCGTGGGTGGTAGGGGGTTAGTTATTGATCAGTCAGAGATTAAGGGGGACTTCATCGAGTATTTGAGGCTAGTAGCTATCACGCATGAAGTTACCTACTCAGCACTTATTTTCTTAGTTTCCTTGCTGTGTGTGGTGGCTTATTATGTACTCAAGGAAAGGTAGGGTTGCATACTTAGTGGTTTCGTCGCTTATCGTGATTACTGGTTTCTATAACTCTCTAGTCTTGAGCGACCCTATCCACACGCTCTACAGCGTTGTTGCCGCGGCCCTCTACCTCTACTTGCGGGGCATGCCAAGACTTCTCACGGGTTTTTCCTGGTGTTTGCTTTCCTCAGGCCTTACCCAGTTATCCACTCTGCTTAGTGTTGCCCTGTCCTTCCTACTTCCATACTCTTACGAGGACGCGTCGCGCAAGCCTTCAGACACGCACCTATCTCTCAAGCTAGCTTCCGTGACCTTGGTTTTCACCCCGCTTTACTTACTGAGAGCGCTGACCTTAATCACAGCTACTTCATACTTAGCCGGCATACTTGTCGTGACCTTCATATCTTACGTTCGCATATCTAAGTCTCGCGTCGTCTTACACAGGGCAACGTTCTCAGCGTATTTAGGTGATTACGTTGAGGTTCCCTTAAGTATAGAGTCCGGGCATGAAGCGTACTACAAGGTCTTACTAGACGATAACGTTGCTGCAGGAGGGTTCTTGAGGGGTTCTAAACACTTAACTATTAAGTTATCATCGAATACAGCCGGGGTCAGGAGGCACTCTATCAAGGTAGTCTTAAGTGACTTAAGGGGGTTTTCCCGGGTTACGTACGGTCCTTACTTAATCAGAGTTAAGGCAGTACCTAAATCCCTGACCATAGTTAAGAGTGTTAGGGAGATTCTGAATAGGTATGTAGAGCTTGTTAAGCCCCCCATCATATATCTCGGCAAGCTCGAAGTCACTGTCCCGTCACGGGTTCCGGTGTCTAGGGGTGGTTTTGGGGGTGAGTCGGCTAGCGGGTATGTAGGCGTGAGCGGTGCAGGGCTTAGCGCGGGTCTCGCAGGAGGTGCTTCGGGTGAGGGGGGCGTGAGCGGTGGTCAAGGGCTTGATTCAGGGGTTTCAAAGCTTTACGGGGACCTGATTAAGTATAGGTTTAGGTGGGCGGTTCCGGCTAAAGTACTTGAATTCATAGAGTTTCAGACTTCTAAGACTTTCTTAGGTGATTACGCTGGTGTTAGAGAGTATTACCCGGGTGATCACCCGAGGAGCATACATTGGAAGAAGAGCGTGAGTACCGGCGAGTTAGCTGTTAAGGTATACACCCGCGGTGGTGAGGGGGGTGGCGGGAGGTTCAGTTTAGTCATTGCTGACTGGGACGCGTCTAACCCCGTAGAATTAGATAACTTGATACAAGCCACGTACAGCACTCTCTTAATGGAAAAATACGTGAAAATCCTCTACCTTAAGCTACCTAACGGTAAGATATACTTGGTTAAGGGAGGCATACTCGACGTCCTCAAAGCGTTGGATTTCGTAGTAAGCAGTGAGGATATTGAGTCAAGGTTTGATTACGAGAGCTGGGTTAGGAAGGGGTCATCGAACCTGATAGAAGAGCTTAAAGTAGCTAACGAGCCGTTAAGATCCATAGACAGGTACTATAGGGTTTTATCTGAGTCACTCATCGAGGAATTAGAGAGGCAGGGCTTGCCTAAAAACTCTAGTTTCGTGATAGTGCATCCTAGAGCGCACACCCTCAAGTACCTCTACTTAACTCATATGCTGAGAACGAGCGGATATACGGTAACACACTTAACTAAAATACTTCAGCCAAGTGAGATAAGTAAGAGACTTAAGGAAATGATTAAGTCTTAGGAACGAACTCACTTACGGTAATCTTAATATGCTTGCACGACCTCTCCGTTTTCTAGATTTATTATTTTAGAAACGTTAAGGTTTTTCAAGTAATCTGATTGATGAGAGGATATCACCATGCCAATCCCTTTCTCGCGTTTCTCTTTGAGAAGATTAATCAATATTTCTCTCTTCCTCACGTCTAGGTGTGCGAATGGTTCGTCCAGAACCAGTATCTCAGGGTTTAAAACGAGCGCACGTGCTAGAGCCACTAACTGTGCCTCACCTATTGATAACTCTTGAGCGTTCACTAACGCGCGAGCTTCTAAGCCTAACTCTTTAAGTATTTTCTTCGATTCCTTGAATGCTTCCTCCTTCCCGTACCCTCTGAGGGTGAGTCCGTAAGCGACGTTGTGAAGTACGGAGCCCTTCAAGAGGACCGGTTTCTCGTGTACGTACGTAATCTTCCTGCGTATCAAGGTTTTCTCGGAATCACTCAACTCCCAGAATTTCTTCCGGTCTACTAATACGTCGCCTTTCGATGGCTCGTAAATTAAGGAGATGATCTTGAGTAGGGTTGTCTTCCCGCTACCGTTAGGTCCCGTAATCACGAGCACCTCGTTATTCTCGACGCTTACGGATACTCCTTTAAGGACCCACCTCCCCCTACTCAGGTACCTAAACCACACGTTCTTGAGCTCTACGCGTACCATTCCTCATACGCCTTACTCAAGTACTTTAAAGCCACTGTTATAGTGATCGTTATCATTAATAATATAACGCCTAAGAAAACAGCTTCTTCGAACTCCCCTCTAGCGACTCCGAGAGCTATGGCCGTTGTCAACACTCTCGTGTAACCGCTTATGTTGCCTCCTACCATCATAGCCACGCCTAACTCCCCTATAGCTCTAGAGAAACCCATGACTGTCGACGCGGTTATGCCTGACATAGTTTCTCTTAGTACGAGGAACATCGTCTGGGTTTTGCTTGCTCCGAGACTGAGGGCTAGCTCTGAGAACGTTCTTATGGTGTTTCTTAATAATCTGTAACTCGCCGATATTATCAGCGGGGTTACGAGAATGGACTCACCTATTATCATCGCTTGCGGGGTGTACAAGAGCTTTAGTGAGGCTAGCGGTCCTGAAGAACTGAGGATGAAGTATAGGAGGAGTCCGAGCAAGACTGTCGGCATACCTACCAACGCCTCCACCACGGTTTCAAGAAGTCTAGACCTGCCCTTAAGCGCTAGGTAATAGGAAGCCGGGATACTCCACGTAAGTGATATGAGGGTTGCCACGCCGGATACGTAGATAGATCTTAAGACGGTGTTCAGGGTTTCGATAGTTAGCATTTGATCACCTCAGCCCTGAAGCAATCGCATCCCATAATTCCTGAATGATTGGTTCCTTATCTTTCGCTGGGTAAAATAGTGGTCTCCCGTACTCGTTAACCCCGAAACTACCTATCAATTCTCGCTGATTCTCGTAAATGAAGTTTACGAAGAGCTCCGCATACTTCTTCTCAAGACCGCTACAACCCTCTACCACGTACGCGCTATACACATTGATCGTGAGATTATCTTCCTTGTTCTCGTAGAGTATCCTTAACCTACCTAATCTCCCGCTATTCTCGAGTTTTAAGTAGGTTCCTATATCGCTTAACGTGTACGCACCTAACTCGTTAGCCATTACTAGGGCTTCACTCATCCCGCAACCGCAGTTTAGGTACCACCTAGCCCCCTCAACACTTAAACCAGCTAGTCCCCACACTCTTAACTCCCTGACGTGGGTCCCAGAATTATCCCCTCTACTAATAAACAACGCCTTGCTTCCCTCACCAGCGTAGTAAATCTTCTTGAAAGCCTCTACTAAATTGCTGGAGTTAGAGATGCTGGCAGGGTCTCCGGCAGGACCGACGAGCACGAAGTAGTTGTACGCGAAGATCTTCCTACCACTAATGACGCCCTTATCAATATACTGCTTCTCTAAGCCCGGCTCATGAATGAGTACCGCGCAAACATCCCTCTTCTCAGCTAGCTTAAGAGCAGCTCCACTCCCCACAGCGATAAACTCTACCCTAGCCTCAGGATACGCGGAGTTAAACCTGGAAGCTAGGTAGTCCGCTAACCCGGTAGCGTATAAAGAAGTAGTGGTCGAGACTCTAACACGTACGACGCCGCCACCTAAGTTGAGGAAAGCGTAAGATAGGAGGAGGGCTACCGCGACTGCCGATATAGCTAGTAAAATAAACGTGCGTGTAGTGCCGCGCATCAGCCAACACCCTCTATTAAACAATATAACGACCTAAAAAACGTTTGGGTGTTAGTGATCATAGAGCTTACGAAACGAATCGCTGACATGCTACCACGCTAGCTTATTAAATTAGGTTGCTTAAGAAACACGTTCTCGGCTTTTAGGAACCATGTAGGAAACTAACTAAAGATTTAAATTATTTTTGAGTAAAATATCTTGAGGTGAAATCTTGAAAAGTCTACCTCTCCTAAAATACCTGTCCATAGTTGTGGTAATCTCCTTAATAATTCCGGTAGCACTTCCGTTAACTACCACGTCCGCGTTAACGGAGTCCTCAAGCGTTTTAAGTTCTTCAAGCACTTCAGCTTACGTTAGCCCGGTATTGCTAGAGGATGATTTCTGGAAGTACGGCGCGTATGTTGAGGATCCCGCGTTCTTATCTTTCGAGTCCCCGGTTAGTGAGGGCACGGACTTCCACGTAGTTAACGAGAACGCTGAGTTAGGGAGGGTTATGATAGTTCTTGAGAAGGGCTTAACGCCCACGATCCTGAAAGGGAAGGTCAGGGGATTGCTAGGTGTGCTCCCGACGCATCTGTATAACGTGGTGCTCGCCGTAATATCGAGGGATGACTTAAGAGAACTTACCGCTACTCGCGGGGTTTTAGCCGTATTGCCTGACGTAAGGATTGACGCGTTAATCAATAAGGAGGTTCAATCCCTGAGGGAATATGAGGAAGCAACTCAAGATCAAGGCTATGATTACCAAGTCGCCGAGACCGGAGGTAGCTATCACTACACGCTTAACATAACGAGATCTATAGACGTGTGGCTAAATTATAACATAAGAGGTGAGGGCGTTAAGTTAGCTATAATTGATACAGGAGTTGATTACGGATCCCCTGGACTAGGCTTAAGCGCTATAGCGAGGGATGAGCACGGGTTGCCGATGATATTTGACGCCAGTAGCTTAGGCCTCGTATTAACTCCTGTGGTAGCGCAGGAAGTTGGTGACGGGTATATCTACGTCAACTCTTCTAACCTATATGTTTTCTACCCACCCTACTACGTATATAGATGGACCAACCAGTTATACGTAAGAGTTAGTGGGTGCAGGAGCTACACAGGATGGCTCTCGTTCCCGAACGAGTGGTATGTGGGCAACATACCTAGACACGGCAACATAAAGTTCGGTTTAATGGTTCAGTACATGACGGCTTCCGTGGGCGGCGTGTCAACTACTATAGTGTACACTATCCCAGTTATAGTGGTTGATAGTAACGGTGACGGATTTTACGACACGTTATACGCTGACACCACCACAGCGCTCTATTTGTTAAGAGCTGCTCTCTCAGGTCCGGGATGCTCCGTTACGATACCGAACGCGCCGACAGCCCCCGATTACTCCTTCGCAGACGAGGAGCCCGTCACCTACGGTAACGAAGTAATATCGAGGGATCTCAACGACGATGGCTTAACTGATTACTCAGTCGGTACTCTCGCCGGGTACGTGTATGACGCGGCTTACGCGATCTTTCTTGAGAAGATTGGCTGGCTTGATAAGTACGTGCCCACCTTACCCCCATTATATGGTTACAATACCGTGGAAGTTGTTGGCGGCGGTCTTCCTGAGGTATGGAGTGGGGAGCCCGTAGCGATGGTCTGGCCGGGTCTAGATCCTCACGGTGATTACGTTGTTATAGAGTATGATTACAACAGTCACGGGACTTTCTGCGCTAATACCGCTGCGGGGAGGGATTACTACGCTCAGACAGGTTATGGCGTCAGGAGTATCGCTGGTCAAGCGCCGGAAGCGAAGATAGCTGCTTCCCCGGCCCTCTACTACGGTACTGTAGCGGTCTCGCTATACTTCTTCAGCGGTTTTGATTTGGCTACGCCGTACGGTTATGGTTCTACCTACATATGGCCGGCGTTACTCACTAACCCGTGGATAGCTTTCGAAGGCTGGAACTGGAGTTGGGAATACTTAGGAGAACATCAGGTAGACATAACGAGTAACTCGTACGGTATTAGTGGGTGGGCTCTCTGGGGCTGGGTTTCTGGCATGGATCCTGAGAGCGCGGTCTTCGATTACACGACGATAACTTCGGGGACTGCACACTTCGTTGCTGTAGGTAATGGCGGTCCTGGATGGGGTACTACAACGGTACCGGCTTCCTCGACCTTGGCTATAGGTGTTGGTGCCGCCACTGAATTCACTTACAGACCGATCTACGGCTACTACTGGCCGGGTTCTAGCAGGCAGGTGATAAGCTGGAGTGATAGAGGTCCTACGGAGTTAGGCGTGGTTAAACCAGACGTGGTGGCTGTTGGGGCTTTCGCGTGGGGTATAGGTAGGACTTGGGAAGCGTTGGGTTCGAGAACGTTGAACGGCGCTGCGGTGCACGGGTTGTTTAGCGGGACTAGTCAAGCAACTCCTATGGCTGCCGGCGTCGGAGCTCTGGTAGCGTCAGCGTATAAGAGCGTAAGCGGTTCTAGGATGCCGCCCTACCTGCTTAAGACAATATTGATGAATACTGCTCAGGATATGGGGTTCGACGAGTTATCTCAAGGAGCCGGGTTTGTAGACGCTTATAAAGCTGTTACGGCCGTCATGGATCCGAGCTTCCCAAGAGTTTACTCCCCGAGCATACTGAACGACCTAATCTTGGAGATGGGCGATAGCTACGCTTCCTTCACTTACGGGGAGTCCCTTAAGGGTGTCTGGTACGAGCCGAAGATATTCATACCTTCGGTCAGGACTGGATCTAGAGTTACGAGGCAATTAGTCGTTGAGGGTACTGGGAACTACAGGGTTTACCCAGTCAGGTTGCAGAGCGTTGGTTATGTAGGGTTATGCAATATCACGACAGGAGTTCTTGACCCAGCATACATAACCTCATGTAGCGGTGAGAACATAGCCTTCAACGTTAACGCAGCGACTCAATACGGACACTTAATCATAGATATGGACAAACTCAAGCAGTACGACTTCTTCGAGATTGAGGTAGTGTTCCCGTTTAAGTATTTCGAGAGCGGTGGTAGGACAGGAACATTCAACGTGAGGATACCTACCACGGTTCTAGAACTTGCTTACTGGATTGACGCAAACCGTGATGGGGTCTTCTCATGGGCTGAGACCGCTAGGATGTACTACGACATAAGGAGAGCTAACGCTGTAAGGATCCAGGTAGGCGATTTGGAGGGTCAGATCAAGGAGATAGAGAATTTAGCCAGGGCCTACATGGGCGTTGACCCGGTGCAACTACCTAGATACTTAGTCGTTAGAATCGGTGTTTCCGGCGCTACCTTCAGGGGTATTCTACCGATAAAAGCTAGGGTTGTAGGGTATAAGTATGTTCCGTGGAACGACTTAACGATCATACCCTCTAGATTCACTAGTTCAGGTTATGTGAGGGTTAATGTTCTTGTTAAGGGTCCTGCGAAGCCAGGATTCTACAGCGGCTACGTAGTTGTTGAGGAGACTACGCGTGCGCACAAATCGTTAGTGCCTGTCTCCTTCTTCGTGCCGATAGAGCTCGGAACCCCGTCTAACTACGTGTTAACTCCCTACGCTGAGGGGAGGCAATACAGGAACACGTACCTTAGAGGAGCCTTCGATTATACTTGGAGGTATGAGTCAGGTGATTGGAGGGTCTTCAAGGTTTATGTTCCGCCGACCTTCAAGAACTTATGGGCTTTAGGAGTTAGAGTTACGTGGCCGACGCTTGACGAACCAGCATACGCTAGCAACTTAGACGTTCATGTCTACGGTCCATACACGTACTACATGGTTGAGGAAGGAACAGGCGTCGTATACCAGTACGGCGTTACCGGGGCTCAACTAGCCGCTGAGTTGAGTAGGGATCCGAGAGGTGGCAGTAGCTATAACCCGACGAGATTCTGGGATTCCGTAGGTCCCGGTAAGTCATTGATTATATCGCCCGTAACCTCAACAGGTGTTTACAGGGTGGTCATCAGGAATATCCAGTTTAGCGGCGTGAGTTATGAGGAGCCCTTCACCCTAGAACTAATACCTATGACTCTTATGGTTAGATTCACTTATAGACCTTCAACTAGGACAGGACTTGCTGAAGTAGTTATCACAGGACTCAGCGAGTTATTCCCTGCGGAGGTCTCGGTGGTTGGTGAGGGGATTGTCAAGCCGTTAGGCGGTACTACATACTACTACATCCCAGATTTAGCAGAGTACGGGATAACCCTAAGAGTTAGCTCGCCAACGATTATCGGCAATACCTACAAATTCTACGTGTCAATGAGTTTCTCGCCAAGCGTGAGCAGAGGTTATTACATCATACCCTTAGACGCCACAGTTCCATTCCCTGTGACTACGGTGGGCTGGATTGATTCAGGCACTCCCACAACGTACTTTGCTTGGTATGAGGTGCCGATATACCTAAAATTCGCTTTGAGCTAGTAATGAAAGAATAAAACCTTTTTCTAATAAAGCAAGCAATATTTTAGGTAGTTTAGAGAATTCTAACGTCTTCCCGTTAATAGTGTCTGTGAGTCTAAGAAGCTTCCTTAATGAAGCGGGACGTGATTATATAGCCCGTGTGTGTTACCCCGATTGATTTAGGTCTGAGAGCTTCCTGGCTTGCTTGATATTCCCTCAGCATTATTTCTGATACGTTGATGTTAATGAGTTTCTTGAATTCTTTCATGTGGTTCAGCGTTTTTATCACTTGATTTATTGTTGGAACGAATATCACCACACTACCCGAAGACTTCAGGGAGTTCTGTAGGTGTGGGAAGACGTCCCACGGGTTTGGTATGTCAAGGAATAGTGCGTCTAGCTCGCGCTCCTCAATCCCTTGAGTAACGTCTTTGTTTTTTATCGTTACCCTGCTGGAGAGTCCAGCTACCTCCAGGTTTCTTATCGCTACGTCAATATAGTCTTTGTTGATTTCGTAGCCGTAGACGTGGCCGCTGGAGCCCACGACCCAAGCTATGAGAGCTGTCAGGAAGCCTGTGCCCACCCCTGCTTCAGCTACTCTAGACCCTTCCCCGATACCTGACTGAATCACCATGTAAGCTAAGTCTTTAGGGTATATTACCTGCGTGACTCTCTTAAAATACTTGAACATTAAATCCACTAACGTAGGTTTCAGGACGTACGCCGTAACACCGGTGCTTAACTTAACCCTAGACCCCCACTCAAGACCTATTAAATCATCGAGCTTCAAGTACCCCCTATCTGTGTGCAGGGTTTTACCCCTAACTACTTTAACGATCTTAGATCTTCTCTCGTCCACATACACTAACACTAAATCTCCTACGTTAATCAACCTAGACCCTCAAACTAAATAATCGCGTAATTCTTTAAACTATTAACTTAGTCAGATCCGGTGTCACTCGTCACGTATCCGAAATACCTGCCCTCATCATCTAAATATCATCTTGCCTAACTACTTATATTTTTGCTTGATAAAGACTCAAGCACCCAGTTAAGGTATTCGGGATTACCAACATCTACCCCCACCCCTATCACTTCAGGTACTTTATACGGGTGATTACGTCTCACGAATTCTATTAGTTCTTGAACCTTACTAGACTCCGTCTTAATTATCAGTAAGGACTCAACGTCTTCGCTGACCTTACCTTCCCACCAATAAATAGACTTAACGCCGTTAATCACGTTAACGCAAGCAGCAAGTCTTTCCTCAACTAATTTCTTGCTGAGTTCCTTCATATCGTTTTCGGGGCCGGTAACGAGGAACAAGAAGAATTTAGTGAGGCCGGTAGCGCTCACGCCCCGCTACCTCTCCTCAAGTATTGTTAGAGCTGCCATGACCTTAGAATCCTCAACCATGTTGTCTATCCTGGAGTATTCGTTAGGTTGGTGTGCGGTCTCGTCTATCGTAGACCATACTACGGCCGGGATTCCTAGCTTCCTAAAGTAAGCGGCGAAGGTCCCGCCGCCTATGCCGCCGATCTTAGGTTCTTTCCCTCTTAACTCTCTCACGGCCCTCACGAGTAGCTTGACTATCAAGCTGTCGGGTCGTGTGGGGGGTGGTGCATCAAGTCTCTCAATCACCTCAACCTTGATTACCGGGAGTCTTTCCTCACCGACTAGCTTGCCGTAGCTACCCTCAAGCTCCCTAGCTATGTTTTCTGCGTCGCTCAATACGTCGTCGAGGCTGTAGTTAGGGAGTACTCTGCAATCGAAGACGACTTCGCACTCGCCAGGTATTATGTTCGGTGCGTTGCTAGTACTCCTCCATAGGGTGGGCTCGAAAGTGCTTGTTGGCGGTTCGTATAAGTCGTCTCTTAACGAGTACTTCTCGTGAAGTGCTTTACGCAAGGTGCTCACGTACTCGGGCAGGACGTTGTTTGGGTTGAAGCCTAGGTGCGGCATACTCGCGTGGACTTGCTTACCCCTCACCCTAACCCTAAACCATAAAATACTTTTCTCCGCGACCTCAACGAAAGTTCCCTCGCTATTCCCTGCGTCGGGAACTAACACTAAGTCTTCCTTCCTGAAGAGATCCGGGCGTTCCTTAACTAACCAACCTAAACCATACCTACTCCCAGTCTCCTCATCACTAACGAAAGCTAGCACGACCGTTCTCTTAGGCCTAACCCCTAAACTCATCAAAGCTTTGACGGCGTATAGTGAAGCAACCATGCTCTGCCCGTTATCCTCACTACCCCTCCCGTAGACCTTCCCGTCCTTAACTAACGGCTTGAATGGTTCGGTAACGGTCCACTGGCTGAGGTCGCCGGGCGGTACTACGTCTAGGTGCGTGAGTATCCAGAGCCTCTGGGACTCCGCGCCGGCCTCACCGTAATAATACGCTAATATGTTAGGTCTGACACCGCCCTTAGCTCTTTGATCGGGCACGTCAACACGCTCAACCTTGTCGAAAGGCCATTCACGAATCAATTCCTGAAGTCTTAAAGCCTTATCTAACTCTCCCTCACCCCCGTTGTCAGGCCCTATAGCGGGCACTTCAATCAAGCTCATTAACGTGTTAACCATTTCGTTCCTGTAAGACTCTATCACTCTCGCGAGTTCCTTAACTGTGACCACGTAAAACACCCATAATTATTCAGCAAGCACTTAAAAATATTCGTCACGATAACGACATTGGTCGGGTGAGTGGCGTGAAGTCTTGGAAAGCCTGGATATTCACGTTAGGTACTGAGGTGGTGAGTGGTAGGGTGGTGAACACTAACGCAGCATACCTAGGCAGGAGACTCACGCTACTAGGCTTTAACGTGTTAGGGGTTGTGTCGTTAATTGACGACGTCAATCTCATATCGGAATTCATATCTTACGTCCTTGCTAGTAAGCCGGACTTACTAGTGACTACCGGGGGTCTGGGGCCGACATACGATGACGTAACGTTGGAAGCGGTGGCTAAAGCCTTAAGAGTTGAGTTACGTCTTAACGAGGAAGCTCTGAAAAGCATTAAGGAGAAATACGATATATTGAAACTCCCCCTAACCCCTGAGAGGGTTAAGATGGCTTACATGCCTGAGGGTGGTGAGGTAATACCTAACAACGTCGGCACAGCCCCCGGATGTATGGTGAGGAGCGGGGAGACCCTGATTATCTCGCTACCCGGAGTCCCTAGAGAGCTTGAGAGTATGTGGGAGTCGTACGTCGAGCCGAGATTGAGGGAGCTTGGTGTGAGGAGGGTCTTCGCAGAGAGATCCTTCACCGTATCAGGGGTTCCTGAGTCTTCGGCGGCTAAGATCGTTAAAGAGCTACTGCGTAAGTACGATAATGCCTACATAAAAACACATCCTAAAGGACATGAGATAAGCGCTCCGCTACTCGAGGTTTACGTACAGGTATTCAGTGACGACTTGAGTACGGCGGAGAAAACCGCTGATGAAGTCTTAGAAGAACTTAAGAAAGGTTTAGAGAGTGTTGGCGGAGTTATTGCTGGTAGTGAAGTACGTTAACCCTATGCCCCCGGCAACCTCCTCCCAGGAAATGTTGAACGGCATTAGCAGTTGTTGGAACGTTGATTTAGCTGTTTTCAAGTATTCAGCTATGTCTACCTCGTCTATCTTAGCTAGCTGAACAGGCTTGACACCGCCGGACTTCTTGACTTTTACGTAGAGTATGGTAACGCCTTTCTCCACAGGTATTCCGTGCCTCTTAAGGTGGATTGCTGCTTTTACGTGTATCGGTGTTGTCTTGACGTAGTCTTCCAAGTCCTTACTCAACGTAGTCTTGAACACTACGTCGTCTAATGTGAAGTCTTTGTTCTTGAGTCTCATGTATAGTTCCCTGACCTCCTGCCTTATCCTATTCTTCACTTCCTCCAGCGATTCAGCGGTACCCTCTATACTGCTAATCAGTTCGAGAATCCTCGTGAAGGAATCTTGAAGTATTTTAGGTACGTTCTTCTTCTTACCTACGAGACCCTTCACGTCGATCTTGCCTTTCTCTAAAACCCCTACGTAGTTTTTCTTGAGAGCGAACGCCACGTATTTGTAGGTCTTGTCTTGCTCTATCTCTAGCGATAGCTCTTTCTCAACCCACTCGCTAAGCTTGCTTAAGGCGTTGGGGTCGGGACTCCATATGAAGAGGGAGTCTGTATCCCCGTAGATAACTCTGAGCCCCAGCTCCTCAGCTTTAGAGAGTGTTTTCGTTATGACGTACCTCCCTAGAGCAGTTACGGACTCGGCTAGTGAGGGTGTGTAGAATGGGAATGATTCGTGGCCGAAGACGCCGTAGCTAGCGTTAACGTATACTTTAAGAGCTTTCTGAACGACATCATACCAGTTCTTAATCTCCTCTTCCCTCGCTTGCTTAGCAAGCCTCTTGTAGACCCTCACCCTGAAATCCCTTAGCAAGCCGACCAGGGTTGAGGTTATTCCCTTCCTAGACACGCAAACCTTGTGCAACACCTCACCTTTCTCATCAACTACGTCCAGTAAATTGCCGTCTCTACACCAACCCTCAGGGGGGTCTATCGTCTCGTAACTAAGGTTCCATACCTTAATTATGCTCGGGTATAGGGAGGCGAAGTCCAGAACCACTACGTTGAAGTAGACCCCCGGTATCGGGTCTATCACTATAGCGCCGGCATACCTCTTACCACCTATCTTAGCGGCTGTCTTCACCTCGCCCTTCAGTCTCTTCAGCTCTTCTCTCTCGGGGATTAAGTAATTATTTCTTCTGTGTTCCCAGTACATGAGGTTCTTAACCCACGCGGAGACCTTACGCCTCGTAACGTCTTCTAAGGACATCTTAGCTAAACGCATTATTAAGATCATGAGTTTCCACACGAGCTCGTTATTGAATGTTGTTAGCGTGAGCGATAACTCAGCGTCCTTCATGTTGTACTCCGCTAGCTTATCGAGCGGTAGGTCGCTAACGCTCACGTCGATAGCGACTTTAGTCTCGCCTAGGAGGGCTTGAGCTATCGCGTCCAGGGTTTTCTCCTTGTATGCTTGGCTGAACGCGTAGTTCTGTATAGCTTCAATACTGAAGAATTTGTAGAGGTCTATGTGGAAGCCGTGCCTAACGCTAACGAAGTCTCTTACCTCTTCTATAGGTATGTAGGCCGGGTCTATGCCCAGAACTAAGGCTCTGTTGTAGATGTATGGTAGGTCGAACCCGTCCCCGTTAAACGTTATGATTAGGGGGTATTCGTTCATTACCCTGAATAATTCTAGGATTAAGGCTCTCTCACTATCGAATATCTCGACCTCGGCGTTAAGACTGCTTAATCTCTCAACGTTCTCAACGCTCATTCCCTCCCTGAACGTTATTAAGATCTTCCTTAAGCCGTCGGTGCCTGCTAGAGCCACGCTTATGATTGGGTAGTGCGCGTCTGACGGGTCAGGTATTCTGAGCCTGGTCGGTGTGTAGACTTCTATGTCTATGGCTAACCTCCTCATCTTAGGGGGTTTTTCCTCGAATAGCGGCGCCATCCTGAGAGCTAGTTCTAGGAGTTCTTCCTCGTCCTCAACGACCTTCTTGTAGAGGTTTAGCACGTCCTCCCCTAGCTTAGGTTGTACTAGGGTGATCCCCCTACCGTTCACCCTGTACTTCATGCCTGGCAGGAGGTTGTTGTCGAATACGTAGCAATCATGATACTTTATGTTAGCTTCCCACGCGTTAGTGACTAAGCCGCGCATTCGAGGTACTGCGAGAGGGTCTTTAACGATTATCTTGGTTAGCGATACTTCCTTACCTCTCAGCAGGTCGTACTTCTCAACCACCTCAACCTTCTCGAAAGACTTATCCCTAACTATCTTCTGATCCAGCTCGTTTGGCGGGGTGTTGGTTAGGAAGTAGGGCATGTGCCCCGTCTTATCAACCCACACGTAAGTCTTGTTGCTAGAATCATCGTAGAACTTCAAATAAGCTTTCTTAAGCTCCCCACTATAGTATGAGCCGAGCAAGTATGACTCAGGAACCTCATCAACAAACTCAACGTTATTGAGGGTCTCCGCGTACGTAGTCGACCTCATAGAACTTAAGAAAACATCGAATTCAACACCACCAACCACCACGACGGAATCAGGCTTCCTAACAGAGGATCCGGCAGAACCTAAAACCCCGCTACCTGAAGAGCTAAGCTTACCTGAAGCCGCGGAAACCTCACGAGAATCCCTAGGAACACTCTTAACAAAATCAGTGAGTTTCCTAGAACCACCCCTAGGAGGACCCCCAGCAGAGTTACGTCTCTCACTATTCCTAGGCATACCCAACCCTAAAATCTAGTACGGAGTAACACTAAATAACGTCTAACCGTAATAATTCAATACAAACTAATGAAGTAGAAAACACATAAAAACAAAGAAACGCTTGAGACATAGGGCCCGTGGCCTAGCCAGGATAAGGCGCCGGCCTTCGGAGCCGGAGAACCCGGGTTCAAATCCCGGCGGGCCCGTCAATGTAGGAGGTGACCAGGTACGCTGCACACACCGCCAGGATAAACACCGTAGCCACAGTGATTATGAAGTAAACCTTACTGCCACCCACGGTCATCTCGGGGACCGCCTTGTGCACTGCCTCAGTCAAGTAGGCGTCGATTAACAGCATGCATGCAAGCCCTATGATGATCAGGGTTATCTGGGTGGGGGTGGGTTCGGCGCTCACAAGGAACGCGACCGACGTCGCCACGTAGAGCTTGTAACTGGATGTCAACGCCGTCATCAACGCAAGTACTGAGGTCACCAACGTGATCAAGCTGCTCACCGCTGAAATGCCAGCACCGCTCAGCAACGCCGCGATGCTCAGGACGTCCTTCAGTAGGGACCCGAAGATAGCTGCTATCACGGCACTGCTTATCGGGGTCCAAAACACCGCGAGCACCAATAGACGCGCGCCAACCTTGAGCAAGAACTCAGCCGGCCTCAAGCCCTACCTACCACCCTCCTCAATTCAAGGTACGCCTTACTCACGTCATCCATGAGGGCGTCCTCGTCACGGGCACCCCACCTAACCCTCTCGTAGGCCTCAGTAATGCGTCCGAAGTGATCGCATACCTCCGGAAGCGCCTTGGCCACCCTGCCGAGGTACTCCCTATGTGTCTCGTTGGGGCTCCTCGGTACCTTAGTTCCCAGCAACTCAACAGCCCTCCAGTACGTCTTAATGATTTCTGAATCGGTGCTGAGCCAGTGTGGTCGATGCCCGGTTAGCAAGCCTGCTTGGGTCAGGGTTGCCGAGATCCTCCCCGCATGAGGAGGAACACCACCAGCACTGCCGAGAACGTGAGGATCAGCAACGCCGATGATGTAGGGAAACCGACGCTAAAGCCTATGGTCGGCAACACGAGTCCCACGCCCAGTGAGGGGAACCTGAGGCCAGAGGTCGAGGAGAGCAACACCGAAGCACCGCTGATTAGGTTGTTGAGGGCTTCAATGACTCCCTCATTCGCTTCAGGTTCCCTCTCCAGGAAGCGAAGCATTGAGCCCAGGGCCTCCCTGGCCAGGCCGCTCTCCAGCAGCTGGGGCAGTGAGTCTAACCCACTGAGGAGTCCAATAGATGGGTCAGTTAAGCTTCTCACCAGCAGATTCGTGAGGGTTGAGTCAACCCGAGCCACTAACTCGCTACTCACGCCCGACTTCCTTATGATGTTCAGCGCCCTAACGTAGTCCTCGAAGTTTATCTCGCCTGAGGAGTACATTCCCTCAACAACCCTGAGGAGATCCTCGTTAACGAGGCCGCTTGCCAGCGCCCCCTCAAGTAGGTTCTTAAGCTCCTCACTGCTTATGCCCTGGATCAGCTCATCGACGCTGAGATCAGAGTATTCAACGAGCGTTCTAACCCTGTATGCGCTCGCCGCGTAGCCGCCCCCTCCATTAGATCCGCCAACTCCTCTAATTCCTCCCTACTCCATGGGTCGGAAACCAGCAAATCAAAGCCCTCGTTATTGTTGATGCGGCTGAAGACCTCGTTGAGTAGTTGAAGGTACCTTGAGTAATCGATGTTCGAGAACCCCCGTGCGGTATATGGTGTCGAGGTAGTCCGGGAAGTCAGGGGTGTGTATCCTCGACACGTCCTCGGCCGTGCAGACCGCTTAAGCCAAGGTAATTACAAATACTACCGCGAGCAACGCCGCCAATGCCCTCAGCCGGGCAGCACTCAAGGCTTAGGGACCTCCACCTTAGCCAGGAGATCCTCGACAACCCTGCCCGGAGTAACGCCGCTGACCTCGTACTCGGGTTTAATGACTATCCTATGCGTGAGGACGGACTTAGCCACACCCTTCACGTCGTCCGGGATGACGTAGTTCCTTGAGTCCAGGTAGGCGAGCGCCTTAGCGAGCCTGACGAGCGCTATCCCGGCCCTCGGGGAGGCACCCAGTCTGACCACCGGGTGACTGCGCGTCTCCTCAACCAGCCACTTAATGAGCCTCCACATGCCCGCCGTACTCATGGAGCCGGCAACCCCCAGGAATATCGTCACATCGTCGCCGCTGAACATGTCCACTAGGGCCTGGTAAGCATCACCTGAAACGCCGTGTCGCTCATCTTAAGCAGGAACTCGTGAAGCTCCCTACGTCCCACGTCAAAGCTTTTCAACTCACCCAACATGAACGGATATTCCTCCATCTTTATCTCTGACCGTCGTTAATGAAGATGCATGAATTTTAAGCTTTATAAACATATATGAGCTTACAGTATTTGCTCAAGGTACCCTCATTGTTTTCGTTCATGAGGTTACAACTCGTAACGCGGCCCCATGAGTCACCACCAAGGAACCCTGACCTCCTCACAGCTGAAAGCCTTAGCCTTTCAAGGCGGGGAGGAGGTCAACGAATTCTATGCCTTAACACTGAGTAGAGGTTAATTGGACTGATTCACTAAAAACCATAGAGTAAGCTTGTTATCCTAAGAAAACTTTTAGGTATCTGAGCACTCACGTAGATCAGGTCGCTTGCTTAGTACCTCAGGATTGGCTACGTGCTTAGGTTTACACCCCTTCAGCACCCTTATAACATCCTCATGCACCATGGAGGTCTCCCTTCTTAGGGCTTCGTGAGTAAATCCTGCGAAATGCGGCGTGATTATCACGTTGTCCAGCTGCCTGATGGGGTGATCCAGTGGTAGGGGCTCATTCTCAAATACGTCCAGCGCGGCACCAGCTATCCACCTCTCCTTCAGGGCCTTTACGAGGGCCGCCTCATCTATTATGGCTCCACGTGATGTATTAACTATGTACGCCGTTGGCTTCATCAATCTCAACTCCTTCTCTCCAATCATGTGAAATGTCTCCGGGGTGAGTATCGCGTGTATCGTTATTACATCTGATTCCTTAAGCAGGTCGTCCAAGTTCTTAACTAAGGTTATGTTAATCCCAGCAAGAACCTCTGGGGTGACGTATGGGTCGTAACCTATTAACCTGACCCCGAATGACTGAAGGATTCTAGCAACCCTCCTCCCTATGGCCCCTAGACCCACAATCCCAACGGTTTTACCCTTGAGCTCGTGCCCGAGGGTGTTGCTTTTGACAAGGGTATCCCTCCAACCTCCACGCCTGAGGAACTGGTCAAGGAAGCATAGATTCCTGAGGGCACATAGCATCAACATTACGGTGAACTCGGCAACACTGTCAGAGTTAGCCTCAGGTGAATACACTACCGGGATCCCCCTTTCAGTAGCGGCCTCCATATCAACGTTATCCACCCCTGGCTTCGCACCGTACTTAGCTATGACCTTGAGTCTTGGAGACACGCTAATCACGTGTCGGGATATCCTCCTGTGCTGCGACGTTATTATCACCGCGTCAAAGTCCTTAAGGACTTCAGCGAGCTTGCCTTCATCATACTTAACTCCAGGCTCCCCTATAACGACCTCGGCGAAACCTTTGAACATCTCAAGTGTCTCGGGATACTCAGGCTCAGGTATGAAGACCCTGAATCTCTCCAAGGCTTTCACCACAAGTATATATGTTTGTTGCCATTTAAAAGCTAATGCCCGAACCTTCTCTTATAGTTAGAGGATCACGCCCGCTGTTGAATCGTTGTAGTACGTCTTCAAGGTTGCTTGGGTTGCCGCACTCGCTTCCTGTTATAGAGGTAAAGCGCCACGTATATGGCCACGAATACGGGGGTCAGGAACTCATAAGGTGCTAAGTTTAATATGCCGAGGGCTATAAGCAGTAATCTCTGAGGTAACCCTATGCGTGTATAGTGCCATCCCTCTATGCCGGCACTCAGCATGAGTATTGAGAGGAAGGAGTTCGTTAACCCGTAGAATATCCTGTACAGCTGATATAAGTATAAACCCCCGCCCAACGCCGGGAGTATGAGTAACGCCGGGTCTAAGCAGAATATGTATGGAACTAGGTAACCGGCCAACGCGTATTTACTCGCGTTAAGAGCGGTTTTCCAGAACTCCGACTTTGCCAACATGGAGCCAACGTAGGACGCTAAGGCTACCGGGGGTGTTAGATCCGCCAGTATCCCGAAGTAGAAGACGAACATGTGTGAGACCAGCTTAGCTGTCTCAAACCCAACCCCGGTCGTCGATGCCACGGCTCTCGCCATGGGGACTCCGACTATCGTCGACGTTATTATGTAGTTAGCGGTGGTGGAGGACCCCCATGCCCAGCACCAGGCTAATGCTCATCGCAACAACCATCAGTATGAATATGTTGCCGCCGGAAATCTCCACCAGCTGGTAGCCTATGACGGTAGCCCAACCAGTCAACGTTAAGACCCCCTGGATAAGCCCTGCGCATGACCCGGCGAAGAAGATGGTTACAGTGCTCCTCAAGGTCGAGTCAAAAACATTGAAGAGCGTGGAGGCCAGCTCCCTGCCACCCCTTATCGCGTAGCCGATGAGTATCGCTATGAATACTGAGAGAACCCCGGCGAAGAAAAGGGCAGCACTCACGGAGAGCCTGAGGAAGTATGAGATCACGCCAACTAATATTATCGACCCAGTCACCATCGCCTTAGTCAGCAACCCCAGACCCTTCTGGTATATCCAGGCCGATATTATGGCCGCTGCGATTGACGCGAGAGCGCAGTACTGGGGCTCAAGCCCCGAGAGCAGGAGAAAGGTGATGAGCGGTATGGGGCTGAGGAGGTAGATCCCCTTCATCAGCTCCCTGAAGGAAGGGAGCAACTCCTTTGCAATGGGTTTCACACCCTCTTTCGCGTATTGAAAGACAAAACGGTTAACGTAATTCCAGTGCCAGGTTAGGGGATAAGGGACTATTTAAGAACGAGAACGCAGTGACCATGATGACGGGAAGGAACATAGGCCTCCCAACCTTATCCACAGCCTCACGTGCTTTAGGGATGAGGTAGTTAGTACCTGACTCAAGTTAGCTTTATTATCACTGAATACCGTAAATCAGTGGAGATTCGTCATGAAGAGCTTCAGGGTCTTCATACCTGAGCCTGAGTGGCCTGAATCCCACAAAATCCTTGAAGAAGTGGCCGAGGTCGTTATAGGGGAGCCTGGAGTTAAGTATGATGAAGGCAAGCTCGCCCGTCCGTGGTGTACTCGCCTGAAGCTAACTCGGATAGCGTCGCGGAGCACACGGTCAGCCTAATACTGTGTTTGCTTAAGAGGGTATGCTTCCTCAACCAACTCCCTAGACAGGGCGTGTGGAGGGGGCAGCCTCCTAGCCGAGAAGAACCTGAACAGGGAGCTCAAGGATAAAAAACCGTTGGGATTGTGGGTCTAGGGGCCATAGGGAGGAGGGTTGCTAGAATCCTTCAGTCATTCGGGGTCAGGTTAATAGGTTACGACCCATACGTCCTGCCTGAAGCACTCACAGGCATCAACGTAAACGTGGTCAGCAGCTTAGGTGAGCTCCTCAAGGAGTCAGACGTGGTGACGATACACACGCCCTCTCCTCTGAAACCTACTATATGGTAGGGGAGAAGGAACTCAGGCTCATGAAGCCGACTGCGTACTTAGTGAACACGGCTAGAGAGGCTGTGATTAATGAGGCGGCTCTGGTGAAGGCCTTAAGGGAAGGCTGGATAGCAGGCGCGGCGCTGGACGCATTTGAGGAAGAATCACTTCCCAGCAATCACCCACTACTGCAGTTAAGCAACGTTATAGTCACGCCCTACTTCGCTTCATGCACTTACGAGGCCTACGAGAGGGAGACCACAACCGTCCACAGGGATGTAGTCAGGGTGTTGAATGATTGTAAACCCGCTAACATAGCCAACCCCGAAGTCCTGCGTAAACGCCCTGACCTAAGGGATTGCTCGGGAGATAATGTGGGGTGAGGGGTTCAAAGGGTACGGTTCGCCAGGCCTGGAAGTCATGTCGCAGCGTTGACAGGTGACGAGAGCTTCAGCTTCACCGCAGGCGAGCTGGAAACCCTATCTAGGCTGGGCGTTAACGTCAAAGTAGTTCTGTTCAATAACCAGAGTTACGGATGGATAAGAGCCTCAATGCTCTTCCGCTACGGACCGAAGTACTTCACAACGGAGTTTAAGCCCGTCGATTACATGAAGATCGCCGAGGGATTCGGTTTAACGGCCTTCAAGGCAGAGAGATCTGAAGAACTCGATAGGATCCTCCGCGAGGCGTTCAAGCTGGATGAGTCCGCGTTCGTGGGGGTGATCGTAGAGCCGGAGGATAAGCTCGTGTCACCGGTTCCTTCTTGGGCTAGGAGGGCGAAAGAATTAGGTCTGAGATACGTGTATTGAAGTGGGTTAATTAGCGCTTCAATCCTTGATCGAATTAAAACTGAAAGCTCTCGCCCTTTAGGGCGGGGTAGTGAAAGTTTTATAATAATTGTTCTTAGTGATGAGCCCCCAGCAATACTTGGAGTTTTGAGTTTCACGGGCTTCATTTAGCACTATGCCTTTGGCTTCATCGCCCTCAAAGTGACCTCGACCCACAGCCCGACCTTTATAGCTACCTTTGCTTCATCGTTGAGGGGGGATCACCGCACCCAGAGCAGACACTGACAAAACAAACCGAAACGAAAACTCACTATAAACCTGCATGAAACGCAAAACAACGCGTTCAGGCATTACTATGTCTTCAGTATCCGGTGAATCAGCGTTAAGATGGACTTATGCACGTTGAGTTCTGCACCATCCACGTATCTCACAACGAGCTGCTTATTTGAGTCAACAGCCCCTTCATTCACGGAAAGAGTAGCCATCAAGTCCTCGTGTTCTTGTTCGTGTATCCCTTCAGGCTTGTCACATATTTTAGATAACATACCACTAAGGGCATATCCACCCCAGTTTGAAATAGCGGCGGTCACTAAAACATCGGTTCTGGTGGCCGCAGCTATCCCGCCACCGCAAGGACAGCGACACTTATCACCGTACGGGACGAATTTTCTCACTGCATCCTCTATTAAACCCATACCTACTTCGTTTCCACCATCTCCGATACCTATGGTTAGGATACCTCTCTTCCGAGCCTCCACAACTATGTAATCAACTTTAGAGTGATACCTGCTTATGTCTAGCCCGCCCATGTTGTGATAAACATTATTGGAGTTACGACCTGCTTTTTCAATGGCTATTACCGCACTAGGCTTCAGCTCGTCTAGAAGCTTCTTGGCGTTTTCCTCAGCCATCTTCTCATCCATAGTAAATCCTATCACTGAAGCTGTATGCTTAGCTTCAACGCGGATCTTATTAATAGGTATTACATTTAAACCAATTCCCCTGACTACGGATCTCAGTATTCTAAGTGAAGTTCTAACAGGTTCGGTTACGAGTACTGGCTTACCCCCTAAACACACGCTAACGGCTCTAGCGATTGATGCTGCTCCTTGGGGTCCGTCTGTCTCCTGAATGAATAAAGGAGGTACTCTGAAGCCTGTCATTATTATGACGACGTCGTTCTCAGCGACCGATTTTTTGAGCTCTCTTGCCGCTTTAAATACTAGAGGTTCGCCAGTTCGCTCGTATGCTGCAGCATATAGCTTATCTATCACTCCTCTTCCTGTTATATCGATATTCACTAAAGTGTCTAGTAGTTTACCTATTACTTCAGGTGTGGGCATTAGTCACCACTCGTTCCTCGATCACAGCTATCGCGAAGTCCGGGCACACTATCTCGCACATTCTGCATCCTATGCATTTTCCAGGGTTCACTACTTCAGCGACGTTAAGGCCTCTCAGGTTGATTTTCGATGACGATACGGCGAGGACTTTCATGGGACAGGCTTCAACACAAATCCCGCAACCCTTACACAAATTTTCATTAATTACGGGCCGCTTCATACAGTACACCTCACTTCTTTATCGCCTCCCGGATAATATGTGTGACTTCTTCAAAGTCCTTGACAATCCTTATACCTGATTCTCTTAGAACTTGGACCTTAGACTGCCAGCTACCTCTACCCCCCATTATGATTGCCGATGCATGGCCCATGCTCCTCCCAGGCGGGGCGTACCGACCGACTATCAACGCTACAACAGGCTTTGAAACATTTTGCTTGACGTACTTAGCGGCCTCTTCCTCGAGAGTGCCTCCTATCTCCCCAAGCATTAAGATCACATCCGTCTCTTTATCGCGTTCCAGCGCCTCGATTACATCCGTCATCGTGGTGCCCCATATAGGCCCGCCCCCTATGCAAACCACGGAGGACTGCCCCACCCCCTCCTTAGAGAGGATTCTGGATGTGTCGTACGAGAGGGAACCGCTTTTAGAGACTATGCCTACGGATCCTGGCGTGAAGTATTTGTTGGGGGACACGGGATGCACTCCTAACTTGCACTTTCCGGGCACTATGATTCCAGCTGCCTCAGGACCCACTATTTTTGCGCCCTTTTTCTCGGCGTAGTTAATCATCTTGATTGCGTCGAGGTACGGTATGTCCGCGGTGGTGAGTACAATGAGTTTAACACCTGCGTCGATCGCCTCAATGACGCTGTCTAAGGCGCTTGCGGGCGGGACGAACACCACAGATACGTCGAACGGCCCTCTGTCCTGCTTGGCCTCAAGGAGTGTATCGTACACTGGAACGCCGTGGACTTCCATCCCGCCCTTGCCAGGGGTGACTCCGGCGACGACGTTGGTGCCGTACTCCAGCATCAGCTTGGTCTGGAACGAGCCTATCCTACCCGTTATGCCTTGAACTACTACCCGCGTACTTCCATCTAGCTTAACGCCGTTTATTTCAATTACCATCGCGCATCACCGAAACAAGCTTTTTGACGGCCTCGTTTATGTCCTCGGTAACGAAGATGCCTGAATCCCTTAACATTTTTTGAGCTTTATCGGAGTTGGTTCCAGCTACTCTGGCCACGAGTAGGGCGTCGTTATTTTGCTCCTTGAAGCGCAGTATGCCTTCAGCCATGTCGTCCATAATGTTAGCGCCGCCGAACCAGTTTATCAAGATTGCCTTAACCATGGGGTTACCCGAGATAAGCTTCAACGCCTGATATACCCTCTCGGAATTATTGGCCAGCCCGAGCTCACAGTACAGGGCCACGGAACTCCCCAACTGGTTGATTAAGTCATAGGCATACATGCCTATGCCCGCACCGTCGGAGACCAAGGCTATCCCCTCCCTACCGAAATTTATGTAGGCGGTGACGCCCAGTTCCCTTAGCTTTGACTCCTCCACGCGTTTAGTAACGCCCAGTTCCTCCTGCTCCCTCTCCAACTCCTCGTACATCTCGCGGTGTCTGTAACGCGAAGGATCATTTAACAGTATCTTAGCATCCACGGCGATCAACTCCCCTGACTTCGTCAGCGCTAATGGATTTATCTCAACGAGTTCAGCGTCGTACTCTGTGAGTATTTTATACATAGAGCTCAGGATGTCGGCGTACGTGTTAACGAGTCTCCCCGAGAGCCCTAACCTCCTGGCAAGGTATCGTGCCTGGTAGGTCTTTAAACCGATGAAAGGATCCACCTCAACCCTGAAGATCATCTCGGGTTGACGGAGAGCCAGTTCCTCGATGTCCACGCCGCCGAGGGGGGAGGCAAGAAACACAACCTTGTTGGCAGCGGTGTCTATAGTCACGCTCGAGTAAAGCTCCCTCTCAATGTCGATGAAGTCTTCTATAAGGACAGCGCGGGTCCTCTCTCCGTTCACCACCAACTCGAGGAGAGCGCTCACCAGCCCTGCTACATCCTCCTTCGTCCTCGCTACCTTTATCCCCCCGGCCTTACCCCTACCTCCACTGAGAACTTGCGCCTTAAGCACGCAGGGAAACTTCAGCTGATTCACCACCTTATCAACGTCCTCAACGTCCTTAACTAGATAGCTGGAGGGGCTCACCGGTATGTTGTACTTCCTGAATATTTCCTTTGCCTGGAACTCGTAGAGCCTCATTGCCTTGCACCCTCACTCGACCCAGGTCCCCGCCCCTTGATGCTTAGGGCGAGGTCCCTTCCAGCGTAATATGCCTTCCTATTAAGCTCCATGTATTTTCTTGGTACGTGCAACTCGATGGATTTGAGGAGGCCCGCCTCACTCACCACGTTGGTCAGTGCCTGCAACGCCCCTAACATGACTACGTTGGCCACCCTGATCTCCCCCAGCTCGGCGGCGGCCTTGGTTGCCGGGACTTTGTAGAGGATACCCACACGCTTCGTCGCGGGAGGCACCTCACGCACAAGGCTATTGTCCACTATGAGAACCCCGCCGTCCCTCAACGTGTTGATGTACTTGGCTAACGTGCCGTACACGAACCCAACCATGTAGTCCGCCTCATCGACATTGGGGGAGTAGATCTCCTCGCTGGATATCTTAACGTCAGCGTAGACCTCGCCCCCGCGCACTTCAGCGCCGTATCTCTGCGTTTGAACGGCGTTTAACCCGTCAATCACTGCGGCGTGGGCCAGTATAACTGATGAGAGAACTATGCCCTGACCCCCTATGCCCAGGAACCTCACGTTCCATTCAACCATTGTCCTCACCTCTCCGCACTGCCCTCCCTCACCCTCCTCATCATTTCGTAGTACTCCTCCTCAAAGGTAGGCCTCCTCTCAGACTTGAACACGCCTACGACTATCCTCCCCCTTAATTCATCCGGACTCAACTTCTTCGCCTCCTCCACATTAACGCTCTCCTCCTTGAGTCTCCTCCACAGGACGTCGGGGTCGTCCGTTCCGTAAGCCCTCCTTCCGTAGAACGTCACGCACTGTGAGATCACCTCCACCACGGAGAAGCCCTTATGGGTTATGGCCTTCTTCAGCGTGTCTATTAACTGGTACGGGTGTGCTGTGGTCCACCTGGCTATGAATGTTGCCCCGGCAGCCTCAGCGAGCCTGCATAAGTCAAACGGCGACTCGATGTTGCCGTATGGGGATGTTGATGTCACGACCCCCTTGGGAGTGGTTGCGGCCAGCTGCCCTCCCGTCATGGCGAAAACCCTATTGTTAACAATGATCGCGGTCACACCTATGTTCCTCCTGCACGCCTGCATTAAATGATTCAACCCTATGTTGGCTGCCGCCCCATCGCCTAGCACGGCTATCACGTGGAGCTCAGGGTTAGCCAGCTTTATGCCGCTTGCGTACGCCAGCTCACGCCCGTGAATCCCGTGAATACACTCGAAGTTCATGAATATTGGGAGTCTGGCCGCGCATCCAACCCCACCCACCATCACTACCTTGTCCAGGTTGACTTTCCCCTCCGCTGAGAGGTCGTCCAGGGCCTTCGCCAAGTAGTTCATGAGTTGCCCGATGCCGCAGCCAGGGCAGAACGTGTGCGGCAGTAGATCCTCCCGCAGGTACTTCAGCCTAGGATGCTTGTTGGTCCCGCTTGACATGATTACATCATCACCTCGCTATATAGATTCCTTATGCCTGAGGCGATCTCACCCAGTGTGAATTGCTCCCCCCTATTCTTAGGCAGTGACTTAACCTTCACCATGCCCGCGACCACCCTCTCGACCTCGAGGACGTACTTACCGATGTTGAGTTCAGGGACTAGGATCCCTCTGACGCTCTCAGCCACCTTCCTTAACTCCTTCTCGGGCACCGGGAACGGGGTGTCAAGCTTAAGTAGGCCTACCTTCACTTTTTCGTCCCTGAGCTTCCTCACCGCGCCTAAGGCAATCCTCGCGCTGCTACCGTAACTGACCACCGCTATGTCCGCGTCGTCCAAGTAAAACTCCTTATACCTCACTATGTCGTCGACGTTGTTCTTCACTTTACTGATTATCCGCCGGTACATCCTCTCGAACACGTCGGGGCTCCACGCGATGTACCCTCTCTCATCGTGCGGGTTCAGCGACCTAATCACCCTGTACCCGGTTCCCAACACCGGGAATAGCGGCACCCCGTTCTCACGGCCTTCATACGGCAGGAACTTCTCAGGCGGGATCTCGCGAACATCGGCTACCTTCCTATTAACCAACCTCGGCTTCACCTCATCCTCGCTCGGGATGTTCACTTTCTCCCTCATGAGGCCCACTGACGCCTCGAGAAACACGATGACCGGAATCCTGTACTTCTCAGCAGTGTTAAACGCGTCGATCATGAAGTCGTGGCATTCCTGAGGTGATGAGGGGGCGAACGCCACTGCCTCGTAATCCCCGCTCGGCCCCCACCTAACCTGCATTATGTCTGAGTGTGTCGGGTAGTTCTCCCCCCTAGTCCTCATGGCATCAACCACCACTATTGGGACCTCGACGGCGGTGGCGTACCCTAGTCCCTCCTGCATGTAGTTGAACCCCTCGCTTGCCGTGGCCGTCATCGCCTTCAAGCCGGCTAGCGACGCGCCGATAACTGAGAAGATCGAGAAAAGCTCGTCCTCTGACTGAATGAACACGCCGCCGACCTGGGGCATCCTCTCCGACATGTACATGCTTATCTCGTTGACCGGGGTTATCGGGTACGCGGCATAATACCTGCAACCCGCGTTGATGGCGCCCTCAACAATGGCCTGATTCCCAAGAATGAATTCCGTTCTCATTATGTTACACCTCCAAGAAATTTGGACATTTCCTCCTTATAAGTCTTCGCTAATCTCCTAATACCTTCCTCGATCCTCTCCTTGCCTTCAAACGTGAAGTCCAGCCTCATTGCGTTTTTCACGCTTCTATCTGGGTAGAAGGCCTCGCTTGGAACATAAACTACACCGTTTTCCACCGCTTTATCGAGGATAACCGTCGTGTTTAAGTTGCCTGGAGCTATGACCCAGACGAACATGCCCCCAGTCGGTTTAGTCCACTTAAACCCCTCAGGCATATACTCTTCTAGGGCATCAAGCATCGCCTTTAATTTGGGTTTGTAATATTCCCTTATCCTCGGGATATGCTGCTGCAAATATCCACTCTTTATGTACTCGGCGGCTATATACTGGCTAAAACTACTTGTGTGTAGGTCACGCCTCTGCTTGACGATCTCAAGTTTTCTGATGATTTGCTGGTCTGCCATGACCCACCCAATCCTGAATCCGGGGGCTAAGATCTTTGATAAGCTTCCTAGATAAATGACCCTCCCCTCACTGTCCCAGTACTTTATTTGGGGCGGGGCTTCCTTGTCAGAGTAGTTTAGTTCACGGTAAGGATCGTCCTCGACTATTAGGAAGTCGTATTGGCTTGCAAGTTCGAGGAGATGTTTTCTCCTCTCCTCGCTCATGGTTGTTCCAGTAGGGTTCTGAAATGTTGGGATGGTGTATACAAACTTCACCGCCTTACCCTCTGACCTCAGTTCTCGAAGCTTATCCTCAAGCGTGTTTGTGTTCATTCCGATATCGTCCACTGGTACCTGGATAAACACGGGGTTATACTGAGCGAAAGCGTCTATAGCCGCCACATATGTAGGTGCTTCAACAGCTACGATATCACCTGGATTTATGAAAACTCTTCCAATTAGATCAAGTCCCTGTTGCGCTCCAGAAGTTATTAGTAAGCCTGCCTTAGAAGCGTCTATTCCGTACCTGCTCTTTATGAAACCCCGTAACTGCTCTATAAGAACTGGACTTCCTGAGGTTGGTCCATATTGAAGTGAGTCCCCCCCGTAGTTCTCAAGCACCCTGCTAGCAAGCTCCTTAATTATCTCGACCGGAAACGTATCTGGGCTCGGATTGCCGGCAGCCAAGGAAATCAATCCCTTTACACCAACATACTTCTTCAGCAACTCTCTAATTATCGATGGTCTCATATCTTTTACTACTTCTGAGTAATACCTATCGTAACTCATGAGATCCATGACTATTCCGCCATATAAAATAGCGGGCCTGGGTTTATAAATGCCGATCCCCGCTCCTCGTACACCATTAATCCACGCCGAAGCAAGCCGCCTCAGCTCGAACTTAAACTTATATATTCACGTGTCTCAGTATTATGTGGTGAGTTTAACTGTGGAGAAGGTAGTAATTCCGGATACCCACACCTTCCACAGGTTTGATCCCTCGATAAAGGCTGCTTTCGAGGTTGACCTAGGCCGTCCTGTTGAGATAATCGTAAAAGATACCTTAGGAAACAAAATCAAAAGTGAGTCAGAAGTTATAACAAGCCTTACGCCTGAAACAGCTAATCCTGCAACAGGCCCGATATACGTAAAGGACGTGAGGAAAGGGGATGCCCTAGTTGTGAAAATATTGGAGATAAAGCCCAGGGAAGAGGGTTTCGTATACATAGTCCCGGGAAGGGGAATACTTCAGGCAAGCGAGCCTAAGACTGTGCTATGTAGGTATATTGATGGGGAAATAGAGATAAAGGGGATAAGGCTCAAGGCACGAAAGATGATCGGCACCATAGGCGTTGCAACATCTGAGAAGACCCCGACACTGTTCCCCGGCAGACATGGAGGCAACGTTGACTCAAGAGTTATAACTGAGGGAGCGATAGTCTATCTTCCAGTGGAATACGACGGGGCACTCTTCGGATTAGGCGATGTTCACTCAGCTATGGGTGACGGGGAGATGGCTACAGGTTGTGAAACCGCTGCAAGTATTACATTGATTTTCGATGTCGTAAGAGGTAAGGCACCCCTTTGGCCTGTAGTAGATTACCTGGATTCATACTACGTCATAGTGTCAGATGAGGATATACATAAAGCGTTCAGGGAAGCGAGTGAGATAAGCGTGAGAATATTGTCGCACGCCCTGAACATGGACTGGTACAGCGCTTATGCATTGGCTACCCTAGCTGTCGATCTCGAGGTAAGTCGAAGGGGTGCTCCGAGAACGGTAAGGGCACGCATACCGAAGCACTTGGTAAGCTTGGACAAGCTTCTTGAAGCCATAAAGCGTGAATTCTAAGACCGAATATTTAATGATGGGTACCTTAAAAATCTGAGTGCTGCTGGTGATTCGAATTTAAAAGGTTTTCCTCTATTATCAACAAGGGTTAAACTTGAAGGAAAGTACCTTAATCAAGGTGTGGGAAGTCACTGGAGGTACTTATGAAAAGTTGAGTAAAGAAATAGCTGTGTTGCCCGTAGGCACTCTTGAAAGACATGGGCACCACCTACCTCTTAGAACGGACACTATAGTAGCGCATTATATCGCTGAGAAGGTATCGGAGGCTTTAGGGGCACACCTATTCCCCTAATATGGTACGGGGTCACCATCACGAGGAAAGAATTCGCCGGATCACTCAGCGTAGACTCGCAGGCGCTATATGCTTATATTAAGAGCGTTCTGAAAGAGATCGCCAGGAGTGGTTATAAGTACGTTATTGTCCTGAACGGGCATGATGGGAATTCAGAAGTTGCTCAAGACAAGAAAAGAGAACTATTCACCTACCCCGGGCATGCGGGAGAGAATGAAACAAGCGTCATGCTGCATATTGCTCCAGAGCTAGTCTGCATGAGTAAAGCGGGAAAAACACATATACCTGAGCCCCCAAGCATTCCTGTATATTCTAGGAGGATTGCTAGGAAAATATGGTCTGAAGCATTCCTAGGAGACGCTACAATAGCTAATTCTGAGAAGGGCAAGGCACTGCTTGAGGTCATTATATCCGAGATAGTTAATAACGTTAGGAAGTTGATGAGCGAGGAAGCTTAGGAGCATGGTAGTTTTGGTGATTACTGCCATTGATGATTAAAGCGGTGAGTATTTTATCATAAAAAATCATAAACCCGAGATTACTCTTTAAGAAGATGGTCTTTCAGACCACGGAGGGAACGGGAATACTATGCTCTTTGTAGCGTATTCTACTGGCCATACCGTATACCACTTTCCATCAGGCATCAGCTGCATTATCGTTGACCTTGCCCTAATATTCTGGTGAAGGTCCGGACCCGTTGTCGAGAACTTAACACCATCCCATGGCGGGAATACGCCCTTCCCTATATCTATCTCCAGCAGGGCATCTCTGAGGGCCTTTCTGAACTCTTGTAAATTCTCTGGTGAAGCCCTCTTGCCGGCCTCCTCAAGAGCATAGTACAATATCCACACAGCAACATAATTTCTCATAGACGCATCATTCAAATCAATACCGTATCTCTCTTTAAATCTTGAGTTAAGATCCCTCAACTTAGGGTTTTGTTCAAATAGGTCCCAGTTAAACCCTGATTTATCAAGGACATACCATCCTAGGGAGCCCGTCTCCTTAGCGAACTGTGGATTCTCTACCACGCCGTAGTAGTATATTACCTTAGGTACAACATTGTATTTTGCTAATGTCTTCTGCAACAGGATGGCGTCTGTTAGGTAGGCTGCCACCCACAGCACGTCCGGGTTCGCTGCCTTCAGCCTTAGTACCTCCGCGTCCAGTGTTGGCGTCCCAGACCTGTACGAGATCTTCTCCACTACGGTGAACCCCGCCTCTTTAGC
>Ga0080004_1196691_pt1 | contig 78161 bp, 88 predicted proteins | sample WasSprMetagenome_FD_69207 | JGI IMG/M metagenome (GOLD analysis project Ga0080004, IMG submission 69207) | Sulfidic aquatic microbial communities from Washburn Spring, Yellowstone National Park, USA - WS (SPADES assembly) (version 2) | ecosystem: Environmental > Aquatic > Thermal springs > Hot...
TGCCTTGCCGGGTATGGGTTGGGCCCTCCCCACCCCCCCGAGAGTTCCGGCGCGCATGAATGGATCAACGAGGGCCCCACTGTCCCAGCCCGGGACCCCGTGAAGCCCACGGAGCCGGTGCACAGGCCGGCATCCCCCCGTAGGGAGAGAAGACCTCGTGGAGCTTTACCGCAGCCTGACGCTGGCCTTCGGATTCCGGTACGTAGAGTAGGCGGGAGGCTATGAGACCAGCCTTTCGGGGTTGGTGGAGCCGAAAGTGAAACACCGCCTACCGGGGTCTGAGGGCCTAACTCCGGGGTAGACCCGGAGGACAACGTCAGGTGGGCGGTTCGGCTGGGGCGGCACGCCTGCGAAAAGATAACACAGGCGCCCAAAGGTCGGCTCACCGCGGCTAGTAGGGGACTCGTAATTATTGTTGGATTATGTTGGATTACTTTAATTAAGTATCACACTTCCTCAATCCCCTGCTACCGCGGGCCGAGAGGCGGGTCAGAACTCCGCCGTAGAGTGCAAGGGCAAAAGCCGGCCTGACCGGACCCTTGAACGTAAGGGGTCCGGCCGGGAAACCGTGGCCTAGCGAACGCTCGTGCCCCCCTCGGTGGGGGCCGGGCATGACAGAAAAGTTACCCCGAGGATAACAGGGTCGTCGCGGGCGAGAGCCCCCATCGACCCCGCGGTTTGCTACATCGACGTCGGCTCTTCCCATCCTGGGGGTGCAGCAGCCTCCAAGGGTGGGGCTAAGGGGGTGAGGGCGCTTTTTAAAGCACCCTATATATCGGGATGAAATATGTATGTGAAATGTAAAATTCTTCACGCTTCTCAGCGCTACTCCCCCCTCCCCAAGCCCGCCCATTAAAGGGGAACGTGAGCTGGGTTTAGACCGTCGTGAGACAGGTCGGACTCTACCCACGGGGGGTGCGGGCCGCCTGAGGGGAAGGCGTCCTCAGTACGAGAGGAACGGGACGTCGCGGCCTCTGGTGGACCGGCCGTTCGACAGAGCGTGCCGGGCAGCTACGCCGTAGGGGGTAACCGCTGAAAGCATCTAAGCGGGAACCCCTCCCCGAAAAGAGGCGGCCGTTCCCGGCTTATGCCGGGAGGAGGGCTCCCGTAGAAGACGGGGTTGATGGGGCGGGGGTGTACGCCCCGAGGGTTTCCGAGGGGTTCAGCCTGCCGCTCCCAATCGCCCGACGCTGACAATGTCTGGGGTGGGGTTGGTGTAGGTGTTATAGGGGCCTGTGTGTGGCGTTCACTTATGTTTTGAATTTCTTTTCCCTAGGTTCTGTACCTCCTCTTAGGTACCATCCTACGTCAAACACGTTCTTAACTACTACGTCATTCCTTCCTAAGTCGTTAATTGTTGAGTCATCAACTAATGAGATACCGACTCCGTATACGTAGCCGTCACTACCTACTACGAATGCTATGTCTTTACGTCTTAGCTTAGGGTATACCTTAGTAACTGATGCTTTAAGTACGTCCCTCCCGTACAGGAATGGTTTTAAACCCTCATCAGATACAACTACAGTACTTACATACCTACCTAACCTACTGAAGACTGTATTAGCTAACATAGTCGACGGTATTAGGTATGGCTTCCTACCCCTAAACCTACCGACGTATATACCTACACAGTAAGGTACCCTACCACTACGTCTTAAGACATCAACAACACCTAACAAATCACTACTGACTAAGTATACCTCAGTAAATAAACCTGAACAAAGCAGTAACTCACTATAAGGACTTAACAACTCAGTAACATCAACACCGAAGACACGTCTCAACTCACTTAAAACCCTACTACATAACTCGCTAATCTCAAAACATGAGAAACACTTTAAAGCTTCCTTAAGAGGCATATGAAGAAACCCTCCATACCATGCACATGCGGGTAAGTCCTAACACACCTCCTCAACTCATCAGAAAACCTAAGCCTACCAAACTCTGTAATACCTGGGTAGAAATCAATAATCTTAGGGATATCAACAACCTCAACACCGTCTAAATCATTAAGTACTGAATCAACTACGAATTCATCCTCCTCAGGAGCAATACTACACGTACTGTAGAGTACATAACCACCACTACACACACTCCTCAAAGCAGTTAGTAAGAGCTCATACTGAAGCTGTGAAGCCCTAGCCAAATCAACAACATCAGTCTTAAACTTCCTAGACCTATCAACCTGTATAATACCCTCACCAGTACATGGAGCATCAAGCAACACCTTACTAAAGAAACCCTCGCCAAACACCTCAGGAACTAACCTACCATCCATCCTAACAACAACAACATTACAAACACCTAAACGCTCTAAATTACTCCTTAACGCCCTAACCTTAAACCTATCAATATCAACAGCAACTACAACTCCAGAACCACCCATAATCTGGGATAAGTGGGTAGTCTTACCACCAACACCAGCAGCTAAATCTAAAACCTTATCACTAGGCTTAGGACTTAAGATAATAGGAGGTAGTAGAGTAGCTAAACCCCTATGAACGTAGTACATACCAGCTAAGAACTCATGAGTAGCACCTAAACTAACAAAACCCTCACTCAAAACCTCAAAAGCATAACCACACCAACTAACACCACGTAAGGTAAAACCCAACCTACCTAAACGACTAACTAAGTAACTACAGTCAGGAACCCTCAAAGTATTACACCTAACAACCTTATTCAAACCCCTATCAAAAGACCTAAGCAACTCCTCAACAACACCCCAATCACTAAACATCATATAATACCTCTCAACCATGTAATCCCTAAACCCATACCTACTAGCTAATGCCCTAGCACGCTCACTAACACTAACACTAAACAACCTAACAAGCTCATCAACTTTCGGGAAAGTCATCAAAACCAGAATAACTAACTAGGTAATTAAATTAACGTAAAACTAAGCAAACACCGAGTACAGTAACTAACATACCGAGAAGTACTACAGGGCCGGGTAACTCACCAAGTACTAAAACACCTAATAATGTAGCACCTACGGGTTCAAGAGCTACTAAAGTAGATACTGTGACAGCACTCATAAACCTCAACAAGTAATTAAAAACTGTATGACCACCTATCATAGGCCCTAAAGCAAGCAGTATGAAGAAAAACCACGTACTTAGAGGGTAGTCAACTAAATCAACACCTAATGAAATAGCTATTAAGAAGGTGGTTAGAGCTGATGTGGAGTAAGCAGGGAGTACATACTCGATGAGACCACAGAACCTCCTAACATACCTACCAATTAAGAAGTAGATAGAAGCTGATAAAGAACCAACTAAAGCCAGTAAAACACCGTATGAGGAGTAAACATCAAAACCACTAACTAACGACATCATAAGAACACCTAAGACACAGAGGAAAACACCTAAGTACTGATTAAACCTCAACCTCTCACCGAAGATAAAGTAGGACTCAACAGCTGTGAGTACAGGGTAAGTAGAAACTAAAGTAACACTAACAGCTATGGATACATACCTTAAAGACTCAATCCAAGAGATGAAGTGAATACCTAAAGCAAGACCACTAACTAATACGTAGTACATACCTACACCCCTAACACACTTAAACCCAACCCTACGAAAACCAATCAATAATAAAAACAATACTGAGAAAGTAAGCCTCCAAAAAACAATAGCTAATGTAGGGGCATTAACCAACCTCACAATAATAGAAGCTGACGAAACACTCAACACACCTACAACTGCTAACACTAAAACCCTACTCATAATGAATAACTATTAAGTCTAAAGAATTAAACCTTACAGTAAGAGTAAGTTAGGGTTAGGATGATTAGAGAATATGAAGTTAAGTTAAGGGTCTCGGACCTAAACAACGTTAGGGAAGTACTGATTAGGTTAGGTAGTGAATTTGTTGGGAGCTACCTAGAGAAGGACTACTACATAGACTTCAGGAAGTGTTTAGGGGTTAGAGGTGAGGACACTGTATTCAGGATTAGGGTAAGAACCACAGATAATGTTGAGGAAGGGGAACTAACGATTAAAGGCCCTAAAGAATACCACTACGGTATTAAGGTAAGAGATGAAGTCAACGTAAAGATTGAGAAGCCTGAGGAAGTAGTAGGGATACTTAAGAAGTTAGGTGTTAAGGTGTTAGAGGTAGTTAAGGTAAGGGAGGAGTACGTGTTGGGGAGATACAGGATACTCTTAGATAATGTCTATAGGTTAGGTAATTTCATAGAGGTGGAGATACCTGAGGTAGAGGATATGAGTAGAGCTAAGGAGGAACTAGACAACCTACTTAAGAAGTTAGGAATTACAGGTGAGTTAATCAGTAAGTCATACGTAGAGATGATCATGGAGTTAGGGAGTCATGACTAGTAACACAATAGCTATACTCACAGACTACGGTCTGAAAGACCCCTACGTAGGGATGGTTAAAGCAGTGATAAATAGGGTAAACCCCCAAGCAGTAATTATAGACATAACACATGAAGTACCTAAGTACCGTGTAGACGTAGGTGCATTCATACTTAAAACCAGTTATAAGTACTTCAGGAAAGGAACTATATTCCTAGCAGTGGTAGACCCTGAAGTAGGGACTACAAGGAAGGGGGTAGTGATACGTACTAAGAACTACGTATTCGTAGGGCCTAACAACGGATTACTAACACCTGCAGCCCTAGACGATACAGTAGAAGGGGTCTACGAGATAAGGATGGATAGTGTGAGGTTGTGGGGGCCCTCAGAGACATTCCACGGTAGGGATATATTCGCACCAGTAGCTGCGTTAATAAGTATTAAGACACCTATAGAAAGTCTATGCAACCCGCTACCACCAAATGAATTAGTAGTTATTGACGTACCCCCGAGAAAACCTGAGTTTAAGGACGGTCAAGTAATCACGAAGGTATTCTACATAGACGACTTCGGAAACCTAATACTTGACCAGAGGTTAGAAGATATACTAGAGGTTTTAAAGGCTGGATTAGGTGATGACCTAATAATTAAATCTAAAGGTAGGGAATACAGGGCTAGAATAACTAGGACGTTCGCTGAGGTGTGTGAAGGCTGTATAGCAATATACCGTAACAGCTTAGGACTAGCTGAAGTAGGTGTTTTTAAGGGGAACGCATCTAAAGCTTTAGGGATATATGAAGGTGATGTAATACGTATTGGGAGGGTGTTGTAAGAGCTGTATACGCAGGTAGGTTCCAACCAATACATTACGGACATGTAAACGTGATTAAGTGGGCCTTAGAAAGAGTTGATGAGTTAGTAGTAGTTATAGGTACAGCTCAAGAAAGCCATACAGTAGTAAATCCATTCACAGCTGGTGAGAGGTTAATCATGGTGAAGTTAGCACTTAAGGATGAAGGCGTAGACCTAAACAGAGTCTACATAGTACCTGTACCAGACATACTAATGAATTGTGTATGGGTCCACTACCTAAGCATGTACGTACCTAAGTTCAAGTACGGAATAGCTAGAAACCCATTAGTAATCAGGTTATTCAAGGAAGCCGGTTATGAAGTACTAATACCACCACCATACAATAGAGGTGAGTATTCATCAACAAAGATTAGGAAGTTAATGTTGTTAGGTGATAGTAAGTGGAGGGAATTAGTACCTAAGAGTGTTGCTGAATTCATAGATGAGATCAAAGGTGTTGAGAGGCTTAAGCAAGTCGTAGGTGTGGATTAGTGGATAAGGTAGTAATAGACGGTAGTATAGGTGAGGGTGGGGGGCAGATACTAAGAACCGCAGTAGCTCTATCATCAATACTTATGAAACCTATAAAGATAGTGAATATTAGGGCTAAGAGACGTAACCCAGGACTACAGAACCAACACATCACAGCAGTTAAAGCAGCTGCAGAACTGACAGACGCAGTAGTTGAGGGGTTATACCTGAAATCCACTGAGTTAGTATACATACCGCGGAGGTTAAGACCAGGTAAGTACTCATTCGATATCGGTACAGCAGGGTCTACAACACTAGTGCTACAGACTATAATACCTATAATGCTGTTAATGCCTGAGGAGGTAGAGGTAGAGATTAGAGGAGGTACTGACGTACCGTGGAGCCCACCGATAGACTACTTAAGGAACGTCATACTCTACCACCTCAACATGCTCGGTGCTAAAGTAGATGTTAAGTTAGTCCGGAGAGGTCACTACCCAAGAGGTGGTGGTATAGTAACTGCGAAAGTACTTAAAACACCTGTAAAGCTAAGACCTATAAACCTCGTGAGTAGGGGTGAGGTAATTAGGGTTAAAGGGATCTCACACTGTGTTAAACTACCTAAACACGTAGCTGAGAGGCAGGCTAGAGCAGCTGAGGAATTCCTGAGGAACTCAGGAATTAAACAACCGATAGAGATAGACCTCGAGTACTACGACCCAGAGAAAGACCCACACCTAGGACCAGGGTCTGGAATAGTTCTATGGTCTGAAACAGATAACGGCGCATTACTAGGTTCTGACGCCTTAGGTGCTAAAGGTAAGAGTGCTGAGGAAGTAGGTACTGAAGCAGCTAAGAAACTAGTAAGTGAGTTAAGTACTAAGGCAGCCTTAGACACACATATGAGTGACAACATAATAATATACTTAGCATTAGCCGACGGTAAATCAGAAATCACAGGATCATCACTTACACTACATACGTACACAGTAATTGAAGTAGTCAAAACACTTACTGAAGCTGAGATAGAAGTCGATGGAGAACTTAACAAACCATTCAAAGCAGTCGTTAAGGGAATCAGCTACGCATTCCACCACAACACCCACCCATAACATATAAACATACCGTTCCCAGTAGATGATAGTTCATCACTTTAGATACTACATCAACTACTTCTCACGACTTAATGACCTACTACCTCCGACTACAGAAGTCCATCTTAACTCCCTCAATAGAAGACAACCTCATGAAATACTACATATCCCTCACATAATGAGTTAAGTATTAACTGTAGATAATTACCTAATCCCTAACTTGTTAATCATGTGAAGAACATGTAGTGAACTAGGGGGTTAGGAGGAAGTAGGGTTGAGAAGATATGTTTATGATTTCAGTAAATCAGATACTAACTACTACCCTCAGACTTTACCTTAATTAATGGTTGACTAACTAATATCTCAGCTGTAGCAGGATCGTATTTCCAGTCTGGCGGTAACTTACCGACTGATTTATAGTACTTAACTAATCGATGGATTTTAGATTCTATCTCTATCAAACCCCTCTCACTGTGGTAGTCCTTGGGGTGTGCTTCAAGATGTTTTCTAAGGTTTACAGCCCTCCTCATCAGGTTGTATAAGTCCTCAGGTACTGATAACTCTATACCGTACTTCTTAAGGACCTGACATACCTTAGCATTCAACACAGCCTTAGCCAGTGGAATACCGTATTGGTCCCTCAGTATAATCCCTATCATTGATGGTGGGTAACCCTTCCTAGCTAACTCAACTATTAATAACTCAACCTCCTCAGGACTAAACTGCAGCCACTTAGGTTGGACAGGGGCTGCAGGCCTAGTACTATGTGATTCACCCTTCTCCTTACCTCTCCTCATACCTCAACCTACGTAACATTACATATAACGTATTTAAAAATTATTGTTAAACCATTCAATGAATTTCTTAAAAGCTAAACCCCTATGTGATACTCTGTTCTTCTCATCAACACTCATCTCAGCGAAGGTCCTCTCATAACCTCTAGGTATGAATATAGGGTCGAAGCCGAAGCCACCAGTACCTCTGACCTCATAAGCTATAGACCCATATACAACACCTGTGAAGACCTTAACACCAGTATCAGGTGATGCGTAAGCTATTACAGATTTGAAGTACGCATCCCTCCTATCCAACCCCTCCATCAACTTAAGAATACCTTTAACCCCTAACTTCTTATAGAAGTAAGAACTCATACTGCCTGGAAACCCATTTAATACCTCGATAAAGAGGCCTGAATCCTCAACAATCAATGGCTTACGAACCATTAACAAAGCTGTTAATGCTGCGTAAGAAGCTATAACCTCTAACTCATCACTCTGAACTTCTAACTTAGGCACGTCAGTAGGTACTAACTCTATACCGTACTCAAGAGCTAGACTACTTAACTCAGTGAGTTTACCGCGATTCGACGTAACTATATATAAGGTCTTCCTCAAGACTTCCTAACCCTCCTCTCCTCAACATACCTACCTCTAAGCCTTATCTCCTTAACAGTATTTAAGATATCGTTAACTTCATTAGTGCTAAGCACTGAGCGATACCCCCTAAGAAAGTAAGTTAGTAGTTCCTTAGACATGTTATAGTGAATACTTTCGAAAGACCTCATAAGTAGGTGTATATCAACTGCTTTATCCTCAACATCATTTGAGATCTTAGACAAGCCGAAATCTATGATGTAGAGAGACCCGTTAGAAGACACTATAACGTTAGAAGTCGTTAAATCACCGTGTGTTATATCATTCTTATGAAGCTTACCAACATAAACACCTAATAACTCAAGGTAAGCCCTCCTAACATCCTCATCAACTAAACCTATATAATCCCTTAATAACACACCCTCAACATACTCCATAACTATGATTGAGTTCTCTAAATCGACGTAGAGTACCGTAGGAACCCTAACACCTAAACTCATAGCTAATAACATTATCTTAGCCTCAGTCAACGTCCTATCCCTACGTATCACTAGGTCGAGCTTAACATCCCTATAAGGCTTCGAAACCCTATGCTTAACTACCACATCATACCCTAGAAAACGACCTCTGTATAAGTTAGCCTCAGCCCCAGAAGCTATCAACACTAACTCATCCATGGGATATCAACACTGTCGGGTCTCCACCTCTGCCTAACATAAGCACGTTCAGGCTCTACACTCACACCATGCTTAAGTGCTAGAAGACCTGTCCACGCAATCATAACACCGTTATCTACGGCGTACTTAGGCTCTACAACACCTAACCTAACACCCCTCAACATACTGAGGACTTCGAACTTAGTCCTTAAGACCTTACTAGCCGCAACACCACCGACAATCAATAATTCCTTCTTCTTAGTGTGTGCTAGACCACGTTCAGAAACCTCAACTATAGAGGTATAAGCTACCTCCCTAACAGAATAACATATATCTCTTAAGTCATACACACCACTTCTAAAGAGTTTTAACGCAGCTGTAAGTAAACCTGAGAAAGATACGTCCTGACCCTTAACTACGTATGGGAGGTTAATGAAGTTCTTACCCTCATCAGCACACATATCCAACTTATGAACACCGTTAACTACGTACGGAGGTGCTATACCTACCTCCCTAACGAATGTATCCATGAAATTACCTAACGCTATATCTAACGTCTCACCAAAAACCCTATACCTACCGTCGGAAAACGCTAAGATCATGGTGTTCCCACCGGAGAGGTAAACTATTAAGGGATCCTTAAAACCAGTCAGTAACTTCCCAATCTCTATATGAGCTACTGCATGATTGACTGGGACTAAAGGTTTCCTAAAGTACGTAGCTAAAGCCCTAGCAATAGTAGCACCAACCCTTAAACAAGGACCTAAGCCAGGGCCTAAAGCAACTGCTATACCGTCAACATCCTTAACACCCAACTTAGCCTCTGATAAAGCCTCCCTCAACACCTTAACAGCATTATCCATGAAGTATAACGCAGCTTCTCTTGGGTGGATACCGCCACGTGATGGTACGTAGTTAACCCTCTTATCAGCTAGTATGTAGGGGGGTCTATCCTCAACAACACCTACACCGAAGGTATGAGCTGTCGACTCTATACCAAGTACTATCATCTAAACCTTCCAAAACTACCGCTTCTGAGTTAAGAACTCAACGTAGTTACATTTACCGCAATGCCACCTAGCTACAGGGGTTTTATGTAACGCCATTACCGAACCGCATCTAGGGCATTTCTTATTCTTAAGTACTATCCTCCCGGTAGTATAGTCGAACTCGTAGAGTTTATACCTCTCAGCCAACGTAAGACACCTCAGTCACCATGCCTCTTAATGATGTATTCAGGTTCGAAAGCTGTAGCCCTCTCCCTACTATCGTAGATGTTCACCTTAGCTAATGACCTACCGACACCGTACTCACTAACTATATTCCTCACATATATGTTCTCTGGAGGTTTACCGTAAACCTTAGACAATACCTCACGTAATTCCTTCCTAGAAGGAGTACCGCTACCGAGGTGACTTATAACGCAGGTTAACTCTAACCTCTTAACTAGAGGGTTATACCTCTCACTAACGACCTCTACATACCTCTGCTCATCCAACTTAACCACCTTCCTCTCCTCACTCATACACCCACACCTAAGTTAAACTCATAATATTATGATTAACTAACTTTTAAAACTATTTAATACGTATGGCATACCTACCAGGCCTTGAAATACCTAACATCCTAGCTACTTCAGACTTCTCAGGATCTACTATTATCGCAACACCACTCCATTCATCAGTGAACGTATCTGAGCCGCAGTTAGGGCATCTATCAACCTCATGATGTACTAAGAGTTTACACTTAGTACATGCTTTAAAGGGCTTCCTAATCCTCTCAGAAGACATACTATCAATCCTCAACCTTACCTAGGTAAGGCTGTCTTAAAGTCATAGCTACTTTAATCGATGTCGGTGCGTTAATACTAACACTTACTACCCTACCACGGACTACATCACCTCTCCTAAAGACCTTCTTAGTCTCCTCACCAACTAGTAAGTCCTGTAACTCATCATAGACTACCTTATCATCAAGAACTTGTGAGATATGGACGAACGCATCTATAGGCCCTATATTAACAAACATACCAGTCTTCTTAACATCTACTATCTCACCTAAAGTAACTTCATTAAGGATGGGGTAGTACGTCAGTACATCAGCTATGACGTCATGATATGTAGCTCCATCACCTTGTAGTATAACACCCTCAGGATTCACATTAACATCTAATATAGCTATCACTAAACCTAGTACAGAATCAACCCTCTCCTCATACCTCTTCCTCAGCTCATCCCTCGCTACCATCTCTAGAGGTTCTCCAAACCTATCTGGAGGGATTCTAACCACATCCCTTATCCTATATAATCTAAACATTCCCTAACCACCACACTATAAGCCTAAACTCTAAATACATATTAATATCTTAATTAAATCTTTAATGTTTTATAGTTTAAGAATAATACTTCGGAAGTAGTGTCTAGTGTGGGAGGTTAAGGGTATAGTAACACATACTTAAACTTACTAGCCCACCAAGTAATTACCTTAACACCTAACTTCAGTAACTCCCTCTTAAGTTCGTCATCATTTGTAGCGACTATGAACTCCCTCCTTAAGTCCTCACTAGACATGAGGAAAGCAACTATTGACTCATCCCCTGAACATTTAGGGGTACTGGAACTACTAATGACCCCTACACCATATTTTCGAATATATTCTAATGCTAGAGCAGCAGCACGTCCTCTAAAACCGTAACTCCTACTAACAATACTAGACAACTCGGTGAGTATACAATCTAAGACATAGTACTCACAACTACCTAACTCCTCATTAATTAAATTAATCACGTCTACACCGTCATATACCTGAAGCAACACACTACTATCGAGTAAGACCTTACACTTCCTTAACTCACTACCACTGCCTAAAACTTGATGAATCCCCAACCAACTAACCTCCACCTACCTAGTACTTGCCTACTAATAGCAACCCTCATATCGTCCCAAACCACTATAGGCCTCCTACACCTAACCTCCATAACATCCTGAGATAATTTAGTGATATCTGCTAGAGTTACTGCAGTACCGGCAGTCACCATTATCACCTCATTAGGTTTTAACCTCTCAACCTTAACAAGCTCTTTAGTCCCTAATACCCTCTCAAGGAGGTTATATTCTATACGTACATCAGTTATAGGGTCTGGTAAGGTACCGGCCTTACCTAACACATTACCTACTAACTTATCAGCCTTAGTTAGGGATGGGTCTAACTCAGTACCTATAGCTACTAAACCACCGGGTCTAGCCTCATTAAACTCATCCTCACCAAATTTAATACTAACGACCTTAGATGTTAGAGCTTCATAATATACCTTACCTCCCTTCTCAACCCTAACCCCAGGCTTTATCTCAATCTCATCACCAACTCTTAACACACCCCTAATGAGTGAACCACCAACAACACCACCAACTAAATCCTCAGGTGGTGTGCCGGGTCTATTAACTTCGAAAGACCTAGCTATAAACATTAGAGGAGGTGATGTGAGGTCACGCTCAGGTACTGGAATATACTTATCTATAGCCATGAGTAGAGCATCGATATTAACTTTATTCAACGCACTTACAGGTATTACAGGGGCTGACTCTGCCCAAGTACCTCTTAAGAACTCCCTAATCTGTCTGTAATTCTCTAAAGCTTTCTCCCTACTAACTACATCAACCTTATTCTGAACAACAACTACGTTCTTAACACCTATAATACCTAAGGCAGCGAAATGCTCTCTAGTTTGAGGTTGTGGACAGGGTTCGTTAGCAGCTATGACTAGTAATGCCCCATCCATCAAAGAAGCACCAGCTAACATAGTAGCCATTAATACCTCATGACCTGGAGCATCAACATATGATATCCTCCGCTTAAGTACGCAGTCATCATGTAAGGGCTCTGTTAAATATCTATCAGGCTCCGGTAGTTGTGGACATACGTATAAGTTCCCTATAGCATACCCTAACTTTATAGTCATAGCCCTCTTAAGCTCTTCTGAATGTCTAGCAGTCCAAACACCAGTTAATGCTTGAGTTAACGTGGTCTTACCATGATCTACGTGGCCAACAACACCAACATTCAGTTCAGGTTGTTTGATATTGTTATTACCCACCTACTACCCTCCCTTAGTAAATCTCTCAATAAAGACTACCTCACTAAAATCTAAATACTTGAATATATCATCAGATATTAACTTCTTAGCTATCTGAATGTTCTCACTTAAGTACGTACTCCTAGGCAGTTCTACAGTTAACTTCTTAGAAGGTTCATCAATACTTAACTTAATCTCATCTATATTAACTCCCTTAACATGCCTAGCAATTAAATACTTAACCTTCTCATCAACACTCTCTAACTTCTTAACTATCTTGAAGGAATATACTAGAGTCTTACCAGCGAGTGGGTGGTTGAAATCCACTACAACCCTACCACCGCTAACACTCCTTATAACCCCTAACTGCCCATTAATCTCAACAACCTTACCAACTTCAGGTCTAACACCAGACCTTAGGAAATCCCTTAAAGAGAGGGTCTTAACCTTATCGGGATCTCTAACACCATAAGCCTTCTCAGGCGGTATCTCAACCTCAACATCAACACCTACATCAGCTTTCTCTAAAGCTTCCTCAAACCCCTTAATAACCCTACCCTCACCAATAATCACTAATAACGGTTCGTAAGTCTTATTCGGATCGTAGACTTTATACTCCTTAGCCTTCTCAGCTGAGGTAGTCTCAACAACCTCATCACTTTCTTTAACCCTCACAACATAATCTACTAAAACCATATCATTATTACTTAACGGCATATCACACCCTCTTGATATACCCATTAACGTTTTTAAGCTTAAGTGATGTGATGTAAAAGTTATTAAATCATCACCTAAATGTTTAGCTATTCCTCAATTATAGTTACATCATCAACGTAGGATTAACTACCTCGAGATTTTAATTGATGATAACGCCAGTATAGTATGCCTTAATACATCATCTACTACGTTATTCAACGTTAATATCTTCTTAGGATCATCTATATCAGCATCTACTACGTAAATCAACGAATCATTAATTACGTAACTCCTTAATGAAAAACCTTCAGGAACATCCACATCATCAGGTCTTAACGCATTAGAAACAGCCTTAGCAGTATCAACATCATCTAAACCTAGATTAATAATTACTGAAAACCTCAAGCAAACCCCCAAGATAACTACTTAAACTCCTTAAACTTTAGTAGAGTACCAACCCTCTCATAAGGCCTCTTAACCAACGAATCTACAGTTTCTAGAGGTGCTTCAGATAGTGGTAAGTAGTTTTCACTGCCAACCTCATACACTACGGTAGAGTTCGGAGGTATGAAATACGACTTAAGTATTTTTGAGATAGGTGTTAAAGGTGTTAAGCTATCTAACTTAACCTTATATACATTCCTCCTAACCTGAGTTAACCCCCCACTCCTCACAGAATATACCTTACCTATTAAGTCCTTAAGTAGCTTCTCATACTTAAACCTTATTAAAGGTATATAGTTTGTAAGGAGTATTGACGTAATTATATACTCAACACCATATATATCTGATACTGATAACAACGCATATAGGAACTCGTATACGTCTTTAAATACCCACTCCTGAGTAATTATGTAGTTATCACCTATTAATTCATTAGGTGAGAACTTCATCTGAGTGAAACCTGATATACCATCCATTATATACTTGATTAAGTCCTCATCACTTAAACCCTTTAAATCTTTAACCCCTGAATACATCGGTACGAATAAATCCAAACTCCTACTTAAGACTATACTTAAATCAGATACAGAGTAATTAAAGAGTTTAGGCCCTCTAACAACCCTAATAAGATTTAAATCACTTAACTCCCTTAAGTAATTCTTAAGTAACTCATCAACTTGTTGATACCTCACCCTCGGTGTAAACCTACTCAACATTGATGCGAGGACGTAGTATCTAACATCATTTGTCACTATCATAACATCCTCAAGAGCTTTGAAGACGGTGTAGGAGTAGTACGGTGTTAAGACCTCATAACCAGTCCCTAACTTACGTACATCCATACGGTCACCCCTAGTAAAGCTTAAAGACCTCTTCAAATCCTTCACACCTACATCTATAGTTACCGTAGGTACATCATCTAAGACAGAGGTACCGTCTACGTCGAGTACCGTTAAATACTCAAACCTAACATCATTCTGCTGTAAGTACTTTAGAATGATACCTGCAGCCACTACAGAATCAACATCATATGAAGTCACTACCCTTACCTTACCACCTTTCTTCACATCACTAACTAACTTAAGTATTATGTCCCCCACACCCTTAAACATGTTCACTGACGTCAAGAGTACATCGTCACGATAATATTTTAAACAGAAGCATATATGTTCTAATCTAACCATAAGTGAAGGCAGTCCATGAAGTCTTAAGTATTTAGTATGTACTAACTCATCCCCATAATCACTGTATCAATACCGTACGCGAATCTACATTAACAACTCTTATAAACTCTTACTACTATGTTATTGAAGGTGTCTAAGTAAGTGTCTTCAAGGGCTGTAGTTAAGGATAAGTGGAAGATGAAGCAGTGGTATACAGTACTAGCACCGCCAGTATTTGGGAATGTAGTGATAGCTACAACACCAGCTGATAAACCATGGAAATTACTTGGTAGGACATTCGAGGTGACGTTATTTGATTTGACAGGGGATTTCTCACAAGTACATATACATCTGAAGTTCCAAGCTTATGAAGTAAAGGATGATGTAGTCTACACTAGGTTTAAGGGTCATGAGTTAGCTAGGGATTACATGAAGAGTATAATTAGGAGGAAGAGTAGTAAGGTTGCAGCCATAGTTAACGTAACTACTAAGGATGGGTATGGTTTAAGGATTACTGGAGTAGCTTTAACAGCGTTTAGGTGTAAGACCTCTCAGAAGAGAGCTATTAGGAAGATAATAAGTGAGGTGATAGTTAATGAAGCTAGTAATAAGTCATTAGATGAGTTAATCCAGGCTATGGTATTCGGTAATTTAGCTAATGAAGTATTCCAGAGAGCTAAGAAGATATACCCACTCCGTAAGGTAGAAATATACAAGTCTAAATTACTTACTATTCAGACCCCTGAAGGAGTTAAGAAAGCAGTGATAGTACCTCAGAGACCGGAGTCGTAAACACTAAACACTGTTTAAACTTAATTAATTTATATGTTAAATCCTAATTAGGTGTGTTTTTACGGATGCCGTAATACTAGCTGGTGGTAAGGGTTTAGGCCTAGAACCAATAACTAATACAAGACCTAAGACCTTAATCCCGGTACTCAACAGGAAATTAATTGAAGACCACGTAATGAAGTTATATGATGTTGGGATACGTAGAATCGTAGTAGTAGTAGGTTATATGGGTGATAAGGTAAAGTCTTTCGTGGAGGGATTATGTAGTAATTTAGGTATTGAATGTGAATTCGTAAGTCAAGACCCTCCATTAGGTACAGCACACGCCCTATTAAATGCTGTTCCATATGTTAAGAGTGAGGAATTCATCACAATATACGGGGATATATACTTTAAATCATCTAAGATATTGAAGGACTTAACGAGTTGTGAGGGTAACGTAGTAAGTGTTTCAGAGGTTAAAGACCCTAGTAGGTATGGTGTCGTAGTTGTTAGTGAGGGTAGGGTTATTAAGATCGTTGAGAAACCTAAGGAATACTTAAGCAATTACGTTAACGCAGGTATTTACAGGTTCACTAAAGACATACTGAGATTCCTAGAGAAGACTGAGGTTTCAGTAAGAGGTGAGTATGAATTAACATCTACTATCCAGTCAATGATAGATAACGGTATAGAGTTTAAGTACTTAGTAATTAATGGATGGTTAGATGTTGGGAGGCCTTGGTCCTTAATAGAAGTCAATAAGCTGGAGTTAGAGAGTGTTAATACTCAGTTAATTAAAGGTTCTGTAGAGGGTGGTGTAACTATTAAAGGACCTGTAATTATTGAGGAAGGGGCTGAGATCCTCTCAGGTACTTATATCGTAGGACCTGCATACATCGGTCATGGAGTTACAGTAGGTCCTAACGCATATATAAGACCCTATACTGTAGTCCTAGATAATTCTAGGGTAGGATTTAACGTTGAGGTTAAGGAGAGTATTATTATGGAGAACGTACATATATCACATCAATCGTATGTAGGGGATTCGGTAGTCTGTGAAGGTAGTAACTTAGGTGCTGGGACAATACTAGCAAATCTAAGATTTGATGAGAAGACCGTTAAGGTAAGGGTTAAGGGGGTTTTAGAAGACAGTGGTAGGAGGAAGTTAGGTGCATTCATAGGTGGGTATGTAAGGACCGGGGTTAACGTATCAGTATTTCCAGGGGTTAAGATCGGAGCTTACTCATGGATTTACCCAGGTGTCGTAGTCACTGATGACGTCCCCCCAAGAAGTATACTTAAGTATAACGGAGTCTTAGTCAGTATGTACTGAGTTATCCGTGAGCTAACGTAGACACTATCTTAACTACATCACCGTCATTAAGTACATAATCACTCCCAACCCTCCTCTTATCCTTAGCTAATACAGCGTATAGGAACCCCTTACCCAAGTCTGTATGTACCATATACGCTAACTCTGAAGCTGTAGTACCTCTAGGGACTAAGTAAGCATCAGGTAGGATATTCCCTTTACTATCAGTTAATTTATTAACGTCTTCAACAGGGTATACAGTTATCATGTTGAGGACGTTAAATATAGCTGTGTTTAAGGCTGTCTGAACACCAGTACCTCCGTACTTCCTCATGAAGTCTTCAATCATTTGAAGTACCTCCTTCTGCTTAGGTGTTAACACATCACCTCTAACTACGGTAAACCTACTATCACCTGGTAAGTAATCTATAAGTCCTGACTTACTAGCCCTCCTCAAAGCTAACTCATACTCAGCACTAACTGGAACTACGATCCTATCAGGTAGTTTATTCCTGATACGTACTAGATTATCCTCTGCCCCAGGTAGGTCCATCTTATTAGCAACTATAACTATAGGTTTTGAAATACTCCTTAAAGACTTAGCAAACATCCTCAACTCCTCCTCACGCCATGAAGTGAATTTAACGTTATCAAGTCTCACCTCCTTAATAGCTTTTACTACATGTTCCTTCCTTACTGATATCCCGGAGAGTTTCTGAGTGAGGTACTCTACGGCTTTATCATATGAGAGAGTATCTAAAGTCCTACTCAACCTTACCCAATCCTTAGATACTATACTGTAGAACCACTCATCTATTTCATACTCTATAGCTTCTATATCTACTAATGGGTCATGCCTCCCCACACCGACGTAATTACCCTCCTCATCAGTACTACCTGAAGCATCAACTACATGTAGTAGTACGTCTGCCTGCCTTAAATCATCTAAGAACTTATTACCTAAGCCCCTACCCTTATGCGCATCCTTGATAAGGCCTGCAACATCTATTAACTTTACAGGTATGAATCTATAACCCTTCAAACATACTGAGTTCTGAGGATCACACCTACTAAGCTTAAGTATTGAGTGAGCACATAACGTTCTTACATAACCTATACCTACATTCGGCTCTATAGTTACGAAAGGTCTATTCTCTATCTTAACATTAATTAAAGTAGCTGCTGAGAAGAACGTTGACTTCCCTACATTAGTCTTCCCTATAATACCGACTAAAGGTGTTTTTGGAGGTATCACACCCACCTAATACTGATATACTTAAGTCGTATAATAAATAAACCAGTTAATTTAAAGTATTTAACCTAGTTAAGTTTTTAATTCTGTAGACTAAATAGTAATGCTGTATTACGGTGTAGTATATGGTTAAGTCAATGTACCACTACATTGCTGAGACCTGGAAGAATAGGGAGGAGGTCTTAGAAGAGGTTATTAGGACTAGATTAATTGAGTGGCGTAAGGGACCATCAGTAGTTAGGATTGATAAGCCGACTAGGCTTGATAGGGCGAGAGCTATAGGTTATGAGGCTAAGCAAGGTTTCATAGTTGTTAGGGTTAGGGTTAGGAAGGGAGGTTTAAACAGGCCTAGACCTGATAGCGGTCGTAGACCTAAGAGGATGGGTGTTTACGGGTACGCTCCAGCAAAATCTGATAGGTTGATAGCTGAGGAGAGAGCTAATGATAAGTACCCTAACTTAGAAGTCTTAGGTAGTTACTACGTAGGTGAGGACGGACTATATAAGTATTTCGAGGTTATATTAGTAGACCCTCACCACCCAGCTATAAGAGCTGATAAGGATATATCATGGATAGTAGAACCTCAACATAGGGGTAGGGTGTATAGGGGTAAGACAGCTGCTGGTAGGAAGATACGTGGTTTACTAGGTAATAGAGGTTTAAGAGGTACTCATAAATGGAAGTGGAGGAAGAAGCAGAAGGAGAGGATTCTTAGGAAGAGGCATGAGGCCTCAAGAGGGGCTAGGTTAATAGCTCCTAAGAAAGTCTATGAGGACTTAGGTATAGAGAAGTAAGTGTAGTTTTTATGGATAAGACATTCAGAGTCAGGCATTTTAAAGCTAGTGTCTTCGCACACGCTACTGAAAACCAGAGTAAGGTTAGGTCATCATTACTTAACATAGTTCCCTCAAGTATGAGGGAATCATTAAACGTTAATGAAGAGGTAGTAATGGGTCACCACGGTAATGAGATAAGGATTTATGGGGTTGAATTACATAGCGATTCAGCATATGAAGCATTAAAGTACCTCATATGTTCCTTAAGCGAGAGCGATAAAAACATATTATTAATGTCCTTAGATAGTAGGGTTGGGGATAGTAGTTCACACCTATATATAAGGTTAGGGAAGCAGGAGGCGTATATGGGGAGGATAACCATCCGTGACGGTAATGACGTTATTAAGGTCTTAGTAACTGTTGAGGGATGTAGGGCTGTTGAAGACCTTAAGAAGTTTTTAACAGAGTTGATTAGGACTTGCTGAGTACTTATGTAGATTTAAACGTAAGGCCTTACAGGAATGTAGATCTGAATAGAGTATTAAGGATAGCCTCTAAGTTAGGGTATGTAGCAGTAGCTGTAGAGGGTGTAGATGTAGTTAGTAATGAGTTTAATGGTTTGAAGGTCTTATCCAGAGTTACTTACAAGTATGTAGGGAAGCCTACTACTAATTATGAAGGATTGAGAAATCATTTAATAGTTTATGAAATTGACCAACCCACAATGATAAAAGCTTTAACGAGCTTAAGAGGTAGGTGTCATTTAATACGTATAGCTAGAGATGCTTTAACCGGGATTAAGAAGAAACATATAAACGCGTTAAGGAGTTGTGAAATACCTATAGAACTCTCAGTTAAGGACCTCATAAGTAGCAACTCAATCAATTACACGTACTTAAAGAATTTCTTTAAATTACTACCGTATATTGAGAGAGGAGATATTGAGTTAGTAGTTAGTAGTTATGCTGGGGATGAGTACGAGTTAATTCACCCTCTACAACTAATAGCATTACTTAAGGAGTTAGGATTGAGTGAGTTAATAGCTACTAAAGCTTTAACAGGAGTACCTATGAAGATCTTAAGGATGGTAGGAAGTGGAGTTTGAACTAATAATTTCGTTAATTTCGTTAGTAGTAGCGTTAACACTAGCAGTTTATATGTATAGAATGGATAGAAGGCTTAAGATGTTAACTAATGCTGTTAGTAGTAAGTTGATTATTAAGGTATTAAATACGTTAAAGAGTAAGAGAAGGCTTAGGAAGAGGTATATGGTCTTTGAGGTCTTAAGTAATAAGCGTGTAGGTAAGGGGGATTTAGAGCATGAGATAAGGAATACCTTCAAGAAGATCTTCGGTGATATACAACTAGCGAGGGCGTCTATATCGTTGACATACTACGACGAAAACTTAAGCATAGGTGTGATAAAATTCACACATATATACAAATATAAAGTATTAGCATCGCTAGGAGTTATTAAGAACGTTGGAGATACTAAAGTACTTATAATACCCTTAAGAACTACAGGTTCCTTAAGGAAGGCCCTCAAATATATTAAAGATAAGGAGCAGTTCATAAAACATTAGTAATAGTAGCTGAAACAGCATTCAACTACAGCTATTACATCATACTTAAGAACTCTTTATAATTAGGTAATCAGTCTTGAGTATTACCTCTAGTAATAATTTATGTAGTGAGAGTATTACAAAGCATATTAAGCCATGAAAACCGATTAGAGAGGGTGTAGCGTTGTGAGAGGTAATGATTATAGCATTATAGGAATCATAGGTAATAACATATACCTTACACCACACGTTAATAAAGAACTCATAACTCCATACACTACATGTGGTAGTTCATCAGTCAGTTATAAGTTTAGGAAGCATTATGAATATTTTAATGCAGTGGTTAAGTACTTAAGGTGGGTTAGATGAGTACTGTAAGGGCTAGGGCTTACTGTAGTTCAGCTAATCTAGGTTCGGGCTTCGACATAGTTGCAGTAGCACTTGATGCTTATTATGATGAGGTAGAGGTTAGTCTAGTAAAGAACGGTAGTGGTTCTGTGGTGTTGGAGAGGGTTGAAGGTACATTCGCAGAGTTAGTTGATAGGAGTTTAAATACTTGTGTAGCTGCAGCTAAGGAGTTACTAAATTATGTAGGGAGGAGGGATGTTGATGTCCGTATAAGGCTTTGGAAAGGGATACCACCATCAGCTGGTTTAGGAGGTAGTGGGGCTTCAGCAATAGCTACTCTTAAAGCCCTAACTTCAGCATTAGATATAGAGTTAAGTAATGAGGAGGTTATAGAGATTGGAGGGAGGGCTGAGGCAGTAGTTGCTGGTGAAGCACATTACGACAACGTATCTGCTAGTTTACTAGGTGGTTTAGTCCTACTACTCTCTTTAAAACCTATTAGGACAGTCAGGTTTAACATATACGCATGCTTCGTCATAGCAACTCCGTTAGTTATGATGCCACCTAATAAGACAGCTATTATGAGGAGTGTCTTGCCTAGGTATGTAGAGTTGAGAGATGTTGTTAAGAATTCTGCTAAGTTAGCTGCTCTAATAGCTGGTTTCCTAACAGGTAATTATAGGTTAGCTGGGTATGGTATGGAGGACTACATAGTAGAACCTGCTAGAGCCCCCCACATACCATGTTATGAAGTCGTTAAGAAGGAAGCCCTAGCTAGTGGTGCTTATGGCGTAGCGATAAGTGGTGCGGGTCCCTCACTAATAGCTCTATGTGAGGATGAGGAAGTAGCTAAGAAGGTAGCTAAGTCTATTAAGGAATCCTACAGTAGGTGCGGTGTAGACGCGTTAGTTAAAGTCGCACACACAGGTAGTGCTGCAGAAGTTGTTGATTAGTTCATTACAATATTCAGATCGTCGTGGGTTATTCATTAAGTCATTTTGGAGCGGCGTCATCATCTACTCAAGACTGGAGTCTTAAGTTAATAAATCTTTATTAATCCTATAAATCTCCTACTTAATTAGATGATGTAACCGTCAGTGAATGAAGTGATGATTTATGGGACCCTCACTGACTAATACGGAGTTGTTAATTAACGTATGATTAGAGGTAGTAAGAAAGTAGTTGATATTCTTGCTAAGGTACTTTACGAAGTTAAAGAACATCACGTATCAGTTGATGTAGCGTTTAAGAGGGTATGTAAGGGTAGGTGTGTTAAGGGGTTAGAGGAACGTGAGGAGCTCTACAACCTAGTTAGGGATTTCATCTCAGATTACTTCAAACTCAAATGCTATGTTATGGATGATGAAGTAAGTTATAGGGAGCTTGCTAGACTATGGTTAGGGAGGGAGTACGAAGTAATCAATGAATTACACTGTATTTACTCCTACCCTAAATGGTTTGTAGATGAGTTAGTCAGTCTCCTCGGTGTAGATGAAGCTAGTAAGGTTCTTAACGCTATGAATAGTAGGGTCTGGTGGTTAAGGGTAAATACTTTAAGGACTTCTGAGGAGGGTGTTTTAAGGGAGCTTGAGTTAGAAGGTGTTGATTTTATAGTTTCTAAGGAAGTTCCATACATGATTAAGGTATTAAGTTATAAGAAGCCTATTAGGACGTTAAAACCTGTTAAGGAGTTTAAGGTGGTTCCTCAAGACCTAGCAAGTGCTGTAGTTGTTGAAGCACTTAAACCAGGATTTGACGAGAGTATCATAGACTTAACAGCAGCACCTGGTTTAAAGACTTCATTAATCATGATGTTATCTGAGAATAGGGCTAGGGTAGTAGCCTGTGATAAGAGTTTAAGGAGGTTAAACATTATGAGAAATCTACTTAAGAGGTTAGGTGTTGATTTAAGTAGGGTCTCCTTAATACACTCAGATTCTACAGTTATTAGCTTCAGACGTTTTGATAAGGCGTTAGTAGATGCACCATGTAGTAACTCAGGTGCGATACATAAGGACCCCGGAATTAAGATATCGTTAACTAAGGGTAGGGTCTTACATAATAGCGTGATCCAGAGTAAGTTGTTGAGTAATGCGTTAAGATTAGCTGATTATGTAACATTCTCAACATGTTCTATATTACCTGAGGAGGGTGAATTCATAATCTCTAAATTAGACTTAAGCGAAGTTAAACTGTCTAGAACTATCACTTGGGCTAGTAAGGGGTACCCAGTAATTAATTCCTACGAGAGTTTAATGAGGTTGATGCCTCATATCCATGAATGTGAAGGTTTCTTCATAGCTACTCTAACTAGGTAACTACTTCAGATCTGTTAAACTATTTTAAATTCTGTGTTGATACTTATTTTGGGGAAATCTATGAGTGTTCAGGTTTTTGAGGTAGGTCAACAAAGTCCTAAGAAGGCTAAGGTCTTAGTAGCTAAGTTAGGTTTAGATGGTCATGATAGGGGGGCTAAAGTAGTTGCTAGGGCTTTAAGGGATGCGGGATTTGAGGTTGTGTATTTAGGGGTTCATCAAACACCTGAGAATGTTGTGAAGGCAGCTATTGAAGAGGACGTAAGTGTTATTGGGTTAAGTATATTATCAGGGTCTCATCTAGAGTTAGTTCAGGACGTAATCAAACTCTTGAAAGAGAAAGGGCTTAACATACCTGTGATTGTTGGAGGTGTAATACCGCCGGAAGATGTTGATGAGTTGATGAAGTTAGGAGTGTATGCTGTATGTGGTCCAGGCACTCTATTAAGAGATATCGTCGACTTATTCAATAAAGCTATTAACACATCAAGAAAGACCACCTAGGGAATAGGTATGAAGCTACACCATATCGGAATAGCTGTTAAGGATCTAGACACTACTATGAAGTTGTATAGAGATGTACTTAAGCTGAGGTTATTAGGTGTTGAGGAGGTTGAAGAGGAAGGTGTTAAGATAGCTATGTTTGATGCTGGAGGTGTTAGGATTGAGTTGCTTATGGGTACTAAGCCTGATTCAGCTATATCTAAGTTTATAGAGAAGAGGGGTGAAGGTATACACCATATAGCTTTCCAAGTAGATGACGTTGATAGTGTTTGTAATGAGTTTGTTAAAGCAGGTCTACAGCTAACATACCCTCAACCTAAGCTAGTTGCTGGTGGTTCTAGGAAGATAAACTTCATAAATCCTAAGTCAACCGGTGGTGTATTGATTGAGGTATTAACTGAGGTGAGGTCTTCTGAGTGAGAAGATACTTCAGAGAATGATTGAGTGGGAGAAGGAGTTCTTAGAACCTTTTTTAAAGAAGTTCCCTGAGAGGAAGAGGGATTTCTTAACTGAGGAAGGTATCCCAGTCAAGAGGCTTTACACGCCATTAGATTTAGAGAAGTGGGACTATATAGAGAAGTTAGGGTTCCCCGGTACGTACCCATTCACACGTGGTATCTACCCAACAATGTATAGAGGACGTCCATGGACTATAAGACAGTATGCTGGTTACGGAAGTGCTGAAGATACTAACCAGAGGTTTAAGTATTTATTAAGTATTGGTCAGACAGGCCTCAGCATGGCTTTCGACCTACCAACACAGCTTGGTTTAGACCCTGATGATAAGAGGGCTTGGTATGAGGTTGGAAAGGTAGGGGTTTCAATGCCGACAGTTGTTGAGATGGATATAGTGTTTAATGACATACCTATGGATAAGATCTCAACATCTATGACTATAAACGCTACAGCTATTGAGGTCCTCTCTATGTATGTCTTAGTTGCTGAGTCTAGAGGTATTTCTAGAGCTGTCCTCGACGGTACTATACAGAACGACATACTTAAGGAGTATATAGCTAGGAAGAACTACATCTACCCTCCAGAACCCTCTATGAGGTATGCAACTGATGCTATAATATTCTGTGCTAAGGAAATGCCTAAATGGAATTCAATAAGCATTAGCGGATATCACTTTGAGGAGGCAGGGGCTACCCCAGCTATGGAGATAGCGTTCACGTTAGCTGATGCTATAGAGTACGTTAAGTGGGTTGTGGAGAGGGGTAAGATGCCTGTGGATTCATTCGCACCTAGACTCTCATTCTTCTTCTCAGCAAGGACTAACTTATTCGAGCAGGTAGCTAAATTCAGAGCTGCTAGGAGGATGTGGGCTAAAATTATGAAGGAGAGGTTCGGTGCTAAGGATCCTAGGTCTATGATGTTGAGGTTCCATACACAGACAGCTGGTGTTACCTTAACAGCTCAGCAGCCTGAGGTGAACATCATCAGAACTACTATACAGGCGTTAGCAGCGGTGTTAGGGGGTACTCAATCATTACATGTTAACTCTTACGATGAAGCACTCTCACTACCTAGTGAGGAAGCTGTTAAGCTATCTATAAGGGTTCAACAAGTAATACTTTACGAGTCTGGAGTTATAGATACTATAGACCCGCTCGGAGGTTCCTACTATATAGAATGGTTAACTGATGAGATTGAGGAGAAGGCTTGGAAGATAATTGATGAGATTGATAGGATGGGTGGTATGTTAAAAGCTATAGAGTTAGGGTATCCTCAGAGGGAGATAGCTAGAGCAGCTTATGAGTATCAAGTTAAGGTTGAGAAGGGTGAGATACCTATAATAGGTGTTAATGTACTTGTGGAACCGGGAGTACCTAAGGTTAAGATACTTAGGGTAGACCCTGAGGTTAGGAGGAGGGTTGTAGAGAGATTAAGTAAGTTTAGGAGTGAGAGGGATATCGTTAAAGTTACGAGAGCTTTAGATGATGTTATGAGAGCTGCTGAGAAACCTGAAGTTAATATATTCCCGTACATATTAGAGGCAATCCGTAGTAAGGCAACATTAGGTGAGGTGAGTAAGGTCTTAAGGGAAGTTTGGGGGGAGTGGAAGGCTCCAGAAGCAATTTAAATCTAGTACTAACATAATAACTAATGCTTTAGAACCCTCAAACCTTAAATAATTAATTAAATCACGTTTTAAATCTATAGCTGCTTTATCAGACCTCACAGCAGCTGTAGCTCTACAGACATAATCAGACCTCCTAATTATTATCCTGACATCATCTTCGTAAGTAAGTCTTTCATCACCTCTACCTACTATAACATCGTAGATACCGTTAGGGGTTAATATCATGGTTATGACTACTGATGTAGGCCTCCGAGCTAATTCCTTAAATGATGTGTTGAAGTCCTTTAACGCTTTAGTAGCTGAGATACCTACTATACAGTCTCCACGTTCTGTTAAGTAGTCCTCCTTAGTGAATTCTAGAGTTGTCTTATGCGTAGCTCTTACATTCTTATGACCACTAATCATCAGAACTTCTGATGCTGTACATGTTGATAAGTCTCCCTCCTCAACCATAGCTAACATCATTAAGTGAAGACTTATACTAAGGTATTTAAGATTTAATAGTCTTTAGTAGACATTACTATTGGTTGTTGAGGTATAGAGTACAGGAGAACTAAGGAGGAGTTAATTAATGAGCTCGTCAGGGCCGGTATACTTAGGACTGAGAAGGTTATTAAGGCTATGTCTAAAGTCCCTAGAGAACTCTTCATCCCACCTAACCTAAGGGATTATGCTTACGTCGACACCCCACTACCTATAGGTTATGGACAGACGATTAGTGCCCCACATATGGTAGCTTTAATGACTGAGGCGTTAGATCCTAGAGAAGGTGATAAAGTCCTTGAAGTCGGTACAGGTTCTGGGTATCAAGCAGCTATACTAGCTGAGATAGTCGGTGACTCAGGACATGTATACACTATAGAGATAGTTAAGGAGTTGGTAGAGTTTGCTAGGGAGAACTTAAGGAGGGCTGGATACTTAAATAGAGTTACTGTAATATATGGTGACGGTACTTTAGGTTATGAGGCTGAGGCACCTTATGATAGGATCATCGTAACAGCAGCTGCACCGGAAATACCTAAGCCATTAATAGACCAGTTAAAACCTGGTGGTAGGTTAGTCATACCAGTAGGTGATCTCTACATACAGTACCTAACAATCGTTACTAAGGACTTAAACAACAACATTAAGGTTGAGAGGGATACCCCCTGCGTCTTCGTACCACTAATCGGTAAGTATGGATGGAGAGGTGTTAAGGACATCATATAACTAATGTTAAGGACTCTAAAACCCTAGGTGCGTAGACTTCAAGATCCTCATAGACCTCCCTCTTCATCTTCATCTTCACTACCTCGTTAATGAACTTCCTTATATTCTCTGGTTCTCCATGATTTACTATCAACCTCTTAGGCTTTAGACCTGAAGAGATTAAATTCTTCAGGTACCTAGTTAACTGCTTATGGTCTGAATGTCCTGAGAACCCATCAATCGAGTATACCTCCATATTAACCTTAATAACCTGGAGTTTATCCTCAACCACCATATGAACCTCCTTAATACCGTCCCTCACCTTCCTCCCTAAAGTACCCTCAACTTGGTAGTTAACGAACACTATAGAGTTTCTAGGGTCTGAAGCCATAAGTCTGAAGTACTCAACAGCTGGGCCGCCGGTTAACATCCCTGAGGTAGCCATGATTATCGATGGTTCGTTAGATTCTACGATCTCCTCCCTAGCACTCCTATCATATAGGACTTTAAATACCTCATAGGTGAACGGGTTTAAACCTGAGTATATCTTCTCCCTCAACTCCTTAGACAGTAGTTCTGGGTATGCTGTATGTATAGCTGTGACTTCATTTATCATACCCTCAATATATACCGGAACTTTAGGTATGAGTCCAGACTCCATAGCATTAGCTAGTATCACCATAACCTCCTGTGCCCTACCAACGGATAACGTAGGTATTAAAACCTTACCCTTACGTTCTACAGTCTTCTTAACAATCTCTATGAATTTTGCCTCTGCCTCCTCCCTAGACGGTTGTTCAACACCTCCGTAAGTAGCCTCCATTATCAACGTATCAACTCTTGGGAATACGTCATTAGCTCTATTTAAGAGTCTAGTCTTACCGTACTTAAAATCACTCGTATATACTATGTTATGTAGGCCGTTACCTATATGTAGGTGGGCTATTGCTGAACCGAGTACGTGTCCAGCATCGTATAGGGTTAACCTTATGTCTGGAGCTATATCAGTAACTTCGTTATACTTCAACGGTATAGTATGTAGTAATGCCTTATGTACATGTTTTAGGTCGAATGGTAGTGGTTTTCCTTCACGTTTAGATATGTCTAGCAGGTCTAGCTGGAGGAGTATCATTAAATCCCTAGTAGCTTCTGTAGTATATACAGGGCCTTCATAACCGTACTTAAACAGGAATGGTACTAACCCGCAGTGGTCTAGATGTGCGTGAGTCACTACCACAGCATCTAACTCCTCAGGACTAATACCTATAGCATCGATTCTAGGCATTGATGATGAGGTATCAGGTGCGTTAGGGTTGAAACCGAAGTCTAGTAATACTTTACTCTCGGAAGTCTCAACAAGTATTGCTGACCTACCAACCTCCATAAACCCTCCTAAAGCTGTTATCCTGACATACCTATCCTTAAATAAAGTATCCCTATGTATCCTCTCACCGATACTTCGTAAGATCTTTAACCTCTCATCACTCTCACTGACTAAGTACTTCAGTGCTGAGTCTAGAATTCGTGATTTAAGTGGGGGCTTCCTAACTATCCTCGGCCTCCAACCAGTCTCTATGAATATCTTCTTATATAAAGCTCTATCATCCTTATAGAAGTACTTAGGTTCTGGGGTGGTTATGACTACCTCACCTAATACCTTATCAAAGGTTATATCATCTTCAGTTACTTTAGCTTCTGAAGCTGTAGTAGCTAGTATATATTTAATAACTTCCTTCTCAGGCTTCCTACTACTCTCATCAACTCTAACTACTATCCTCTTCCTGATAGTCTTAGCTATATTCTTGATTATCTCATCCTTCTCTACTATGAAATTAACATTCCTCACGTAAACAGCTATTTCAGGACCTTCAAACTCAATCTTAGTTACTTGAGCCTCCTTCGGTATCTGACCTAAGATCTCAGAAACTATTAACTGCCTAACTCTATCCACAGACGTCATGTAGTTAAATATCACCTGATTTTAAAGCTATATTCTCTATAGGAATCCTTAGTTATAACTACAGCATCCACAGCCTCACCAGTGAATACATCCCTCGCTATAGATGCTGAGACAGCCTTAACAGCTAGATTTAAAGCCTCATCAACAGGCATATCCCTCCTATAATTACTCTCTATAACACCTATAGCTATCGGTGAGCCGGAACCAGTAGCTGCGTAATCCTCCTCAACAACATCACCGAATAACTCTATAGCATATAGCCTAGGTCTATCATCATAACCTCCTAAGAGTAACTGAACTATGTATGGGTAATACTTTGATGAGTTAAGAATTAACGATAGTAGTTTTGCTAAGGACTTTAACGTTGGTGTGTAACCATACATCACCTTACGACTTAAGATCTCAATCTTCAGGAAATCAGCTAGTGTTTGAGCGTCAGCTACTAATCCAGCTATCGTAAGAGCAGCCCTATCATCCATCCTAATAATTTTCCTAACGGTTTTATGAGCTACATATAACCCACTACTAGCTCTCTTATCAGCTGCCAACACCACACCATCATTTACTACTATACCTACTGTTGTTGTCCCATGAAAACCTCTCAACACTACAATACACCTCAAAACCTACACAATTGAGTACTTAGTAATTTATAAATATTACTATTAGAATTCCTAACTATTTCCTACGGGTAACTTACCGTTTCTCAGTAGATGGTAGTTCATTGCTATTCATATTGTTTTTAGGCTCCCTACCATCTACTTCTCAACGGCTTTATCCTCCCGACCACTCTACAGGAGTTGTTCAACCCTAATCGCCTAGGGGTACATCCACTCCCATCAAGTAATCGGGGTTCACGGAGGATTCATCAACCTCAAGACCTCATCAGCTTCGAGAGCTACAATACTCACATCCTAGAAAACCTTATAAGCTTTTAAACATCAATGAACACAAACACTACAAATAATTATAAAACTGAAACAACCTAACAATTGTTTAAGGGGTCCTAAAAAGGGATGTGCTAGGGATGATTATAACTTAAATTAGGTAATCCCTAATTAATTCGGTGTTGGATTAGTGGGTAAGGAAGAGTTAATTAATCGTGTTGTGAGTGTTCTTAAGACTATTTACGACCCTGAAATACCTATAAACATCTATGACTTAGGACTGATCTATAGAGTTGATGTTGATGAGGATAATGTGGTATATATAGATATGACTTTAACAACTCCAGCATGCCCTATAACAGTGTTTGTAGTTCAGCAGGTTATCAACTATGTTAAGGGTGTGGAGGGGGTGAAGGATGTGAAGGTTAACATAACATTTAACCCCCCATGGAATCCGTCAATGATGACTAAGGAAGGTAGGGAGAGGTTTAAACAGTTATTCGGTTATGATATTGTTGAGGAATACCTTAAAATGTCTAAGTCAGGTCCCCCCAATGCCGGTTGAAGAACATAGGGAGTTATGGAGTGATATAAAGGTTAAGTTCTGCCTAATAATCACTAGCGATACCGTATTTAAGGGTTTAAAAAACGATGAGATAAGCCCTCTTGTTAAGGACTTAATCATAAACTCCGGGCATGAACTAATACTTAGTAAGGTAGTACCGAACGATGATGCAGTCCTATCTGAGGAAGTTATGAAGTGTTTAGACTTATGTGATGTACTACTAATAACTGGTGGTTCAGGTATTAGTAGGAAAGATATCACTGCCGATACTATAGTTAAATTCTGTAGTAAGATGTTACCAGGCTATGGTGAGTTATTTAGGTACTTAACATACCTTCAATTCGGTTCAGCAGCAATACTTACAAGAAATTACGCATGCATATCTAAAAACTCAGTAATCTTCCTAACCCCAGGATCTCCTCAAGCAGTAGAGTTAGCACTTAAGAAGTTAATACTACCTGAGGTTAAGCACTTAATAGGTGAGTTAAGGAAGTAACTATATTAACGACTAGTTAATTAATTAACGGTGGGTTTAACGAGTTATGACCTAGTCATAAGGAATGGTAAAGTCGTTACAGGTGTAACTCAGACCTGGTTCGAAACAGATATCGCTGTAAGGGATGGACGTATAGTCCGTATCGGGTATTTAAAGAATGTAAGTAGTGATGTAGTTATAGATGTTAAGGGTAGGTACGTAGTCCCTGGATTCATAGATATGCATAATCATTCAGACCTATCAATCATAGCATACCCTGAAGCTCTAAACTCTCTAATGCAGGGAGTCACAACTTTAGTCATAGGTAATTGCGGGTTTTCAGCAGCTCCGGTACTACCTAAGTCTTTAAACGATATTAAGAGATTCTGGAGTCAACTCTCCCTAGGTATCTCAGTAGATATCACCTGGAGTTCTTTTGATGAGTACTTAAGGACTTTAGAGACTGTTAAACCAGCTGTTAATATAGTCCCTCTAGTAGGTCACGGAACACTACGTATCAATGTTGCTGGATTCGATGATTACTTAAGTAATGAGGATTTAGAAATGATGAAGGAGTTAACTGTAGATGCTATGAGGGCAGGAGCCTTCGGCATATCTACAGGTCTTATCTACCCACCAGGATCTTACGCATCAACTAATGAGTTGGTCGAGTTGGCTAAGGTTGTAAGTGGTTATGGAGGTATATACTCAACACATATCAGGAGTGAATCACATAGACTATTGGAAGCTGTTAAGGAGGCGTTAGAGATAGGTTTAAGGGCTGGGATTCCAGTAGAGATAAGTCATTTAAAAGCTGCTGGTAGACCTAACTGGGGTAAGGTTAAGGAAGTTATTGACTTAGTAAGAAAGTATAGAGAGTACGGTGTTGAGGTAAACTATGATATGTATCCATACACAGCTGGTTCTACATCATTAATAGCGTTACTACCTCAATCATTATATAGGGACGGATTTGATATACTGATATCTAAGTTAAGTGATAAGGGGTTTAGGGATGAGGTGATTAAACTCGTAGAGAGTAGTTCTGATTGGGAGAACTTACTCAAAATACTTAGATGGGAGGATATAGTCATATCTTACTCAGGAAGTTGTAAACCCTGTGAAGGTAGGAGTATATTAGAATTAAGTAGAGAGTTGGGTAAGGACCCCTACGACATCATCTTCGACTTAATATGTAGTGATCAGGGTAGGACTTTAATGGTAATGCACTTCATGAATGAGGAAGACCTAATATACGGGCTTAAACAACCATACTCACTCATAGGTTCTGACTCCCTAGTCATCCCGTTAGGCATGGGTAAACCACACCCAAGATTCTTCGGTACATTCCCTAGAGTCATTAAGAGGTATGTTAAGGACTTAGGAATACTGAGTTTAGAGGAAGCAGTAGCTAAGATGTCCTCAATACCTGCACAGAAGTTAAGACTTAACGATAGAGGTATAATAGCACCTGGGTTTAAAGCAGACCTAGTAGTGCTAGATATTAAAAATATTGAGGATAGAGCTACTTTCGAAGACCCTAACAAGTACCCAGTAGGTATAGACTACGTCATAGTTAACGGAACCATAAGCGTTTCTGAAGGAGAATACGTAGGAATTAGAAATGGTGAAGTCATTAAGAACCCAGCAACCTCAAGTATTAACCAATAATAAATAATCATGAATGTTTAAAATTTCAAAAGTAGATATTATCAAGGTGTGATTAGTGTCTGCTAAGACTTCATCAGCTCTAATAGCTGTGTTGACTATCTTGATAGTTGTTGCTGGTGTTGTTGGTTATTTTGCAGGTTCTTCAGCTGTCCCACCACCTAAGACAGTAACTATAACTACTACTGTAGGTACTCCAACAACAATAACAACTACAATAACTACTACAGTAACTGAGAAAGTAACAGTTACTGCAACACCAACACCAGCAACAACGCCGACACCAACACCTACATTCCCACTACCTCACTGGCCTAAGAGTTTAGTCTTTCGTGGCGGTGCTGTGGGTAGTTCATGGCTTGTATTAGCTTCAGTCATAGCTAGTGTCATTGAGAAGGAATTAGGAGTTACAGTACGTGTGGAGCCTGGTGGTAGCTTAGCTAATACTATGGCTGTAGCTAAGGGTGAGGTTGAGTTAGGACTATCTCAAACTGCGTGGATGCCTGTCTTCACAGATCCTGAGAAGATTAAGAGTCTTGTTGGTGAGGCTGTAAATGCGTCTAAGATTAAGATCTTAGCAAATGCTATACTTCCATTCTACTTTGAGATGGTTTACACTAGGCCTGAATCACCAATAAACAGTATTGAGGATATAGCCAAGGCGATTAAGGAGGGTAAGACCTTAAGGATGGGTGTTGGTGGTGCAGCAGGCTCTTTAGATGACATCATTGCTAGGATGATACTTAAAGCCTACGGTCTTAGCCCGGAGGAATTAATTGCTAAGGGTATGTTGACATTCTCCTCAGAATCAGACGTCGTTAGTAAGATTGTTGAGGGTAAGTTAGATGTGGTTTTCGAAACTACTATGCCTGGTGCCTCAGCATATAGAGAATTAGAAGTTAGAATGCCTAACATCAAGTTATTACCGTTGGTTGGTAAGGAACGTGACTACCTACTAAACTTCTTCACAGGTGGTGGACTCTACACATGCTCACTACCTGTAGGGTTATTCAAGTTTATAACTACTGAATACCCGACCCTATGTACAGCAACTATAATAATAGTTAATGCAGACCTACCTGAAGACCTAGTATACCATATAGTGAAATCCATAGATAAGAATAAAGACTACATCAAGAGTAGCATTGCGGCCTTCGAATTCAATCCGAATGAGGTTTGGAAGACTTTAGGTGGTGTAGAACTTCATCCAGGTGCTGCTAAGTATTATAAGGAAGTAGGTTATATGAAGTAAGGCTGTAATTAGAGAGTGACGAGTGAATGGCTAAGAGAGAGTTAGGAGGTAAGGTATCAGCTGTAATTAAATTAATTCTTTTTTTAGCGGCTATGTATAACATCTACGTCCTCGCATTCGCAGTTTATGACGTATATCAACATATGATGATTAACTTACTCTACGCATTACCCCTAACATTTATAATGTACTCAGGCAGTAGGAGAGCTACTGGTAAGATTCCTTGGTATGACTACGTACTAGCTATAACGTCATTATTAGTTGTAACGATATTGCTAATGAATTTTAGGTCTTGGTTCTGGGGGAGGTTATGGTTAGTTACCCCAGTAACTACTGAGCAATTCGTAATTGGTACCCTCTTCATAGTATTGTTGTTGGAGGCTGTTAGGAGGGCTGGAGGTATATTCATAACTGCTGTAGCTTTAGTCTTCTTAGCATTCCTACTACTAGCTCCTTACATACCAGTCGTAGGTTTTAAGACAACTCCACAGAGGGTTGTTGAGTTCTTATGCTTAACTCCTTGGGGGATATTCTCAACACCTTTAGAAGTCATATCAACCTACGTCATAGCCTTCACACTCTTAGGTGCTGTATTCACATTAAGTGGTGTTAGTGATTTCTTCATAGATATCGCTAAGGCTTTAGTTGGTAGGAGTTCTGGAGGCCCTGCTAAAGTCTCAGTCATAGCATCATCACTCTTCGGTACTGTATCAGGTTCTGCAGTTGCTAACGTATACGCTACAGGAGTCTTTACGATACCTGCTATGAAGGGTGTAGGCTTCCCACCATATGTTGCAGGTGCTGTTGAGGCTGTATCATCTACTGGTGGTCAGATTATGCCGCCTGTAATGGGTGCTGGAGCCTTCATAATGGCTGAACTCCTAGGAGTTCCCTACGTTAAGATTATGATCGCAGCGATAATACCAGCACTTATTTACTACTTAGGAGTTTACGTACAGGTACACTACTATGCTGTAAAATCGGGTTTGAGGGGGTTACCAAATACTGAGATACCTAATGTTAAGGACGTACTAGTAAGAAGGGGTTACTACATCATCCCATTAGCTGCGTTAATCTATATGATCACTATATTGATGTGGTCTCCAGTAACTTCAGCACTCATAACATTATTCATAGCCTTAGCTGTGAGTTATGTTAGGAGGAGTACTTGGATGACCCCTAAGAGGGTATTTAAGGCATTAGTTAACGGTATTGATGAGGTTATATCAATCGTAGTTATAGCTGCAGTCGCCGGTATGATTGCTGGTTCAGTAACTTATAGTGGTTTAACGCTCAAGTTTTCATACTTAGTTAACGTAGCCTCTATGGGTATTACAACACTAGCCCTACTATATACAGCACTGCTAACTATATTACTAGGTATGGGTATGCCGACAACGGCTGCATACGTATTAGCGGCTTCAGTAGCTGTACCGGCAGTAATATCTATGGGTGTAGATGCATTAGCTGCACATATGTTTACTTTCTGGTACGCAATACTATCAGCTATAACACCGCCTGTAGCCCTAGCTGCTTACGCAGCAGCAACATTAGCTAAGGATCATCCAGTCAAGATTGCTATTTGGGCATGTAAGTTAGGATTCTCAGCATTCGTAGTTCCCTTCCTCCTCATTTACAGGTCGTCAATACTTTTAGGACATGGTAATACACCATTAACTATAGCTATGTATGATTCAGTAATAGCTTTCTTAGCTACTTACGCTATCGCAGTAGCTTTCTCAGGGTATTTACGGAGGGAGTTAAAGTTATTTGAACGTATATTACTTATAGTTGGTGGTATCATTCTCTACATACCTGGTACCCTTTATGATTTAGCAGGGTTATTAATAACGAGCTTAACAATACTAGCACATATATTAACTACATCTCGTCTTAAGAAGTACAACCTCCAAACACGATAACGAAATTAAGTTAGATCACCACAAGTACAGAACATCTCATGTATAGCTTTGTATAAATCTTCAATACCGTAACCATTAAGTGCTGATACTGCTAATAATCTCTCAGGTCTTAAGTACTTCTTAACAATGTTTAAAACCTCTATCAACATATCAGTAAGTATTTCTCCCTCACTCCTTAACTCATCAAGTATTTGCTCTACTTCAGTATAGTAACTAGGTGAGTAGATAACACTCTTAACGTTGATTAAATCAGCTTTACTTAACACTGGTAACGTAGGTATCCCTAAACCTAACCTAATTACTATAGCCATTAACGTAACTACAGCAGCACTATTACCTCTAAGTCCTAATGTAGGGTCTAAAAGGAAAACACCTACAGGTTTTGAAACTTCCTTAATAATATTTATTAATTTCAGGCCTGAACTCCTAAACATCAGTATCTCTAGTTGACCAGGTGTATCCACTATCATTAGGTCGGAATTAGAGTTGATATTCATTAAATTCTTACTTAAGTACTCGTAATTTTCAGATAGGATATCTATAGATCTAATGATAGCTCCGTTAGGTCCTAAACCCTCCTTAAGCATCACATCACGAGCTCTAACAACATCTCTAGCATCAAATGTGGGTTTATACGGTAGGACTTCAACAGCTGGGTCTAAGTTAATATACGCGACGTTGTAGCCTAACCCTTCTAACCAATTACCTAATGCACTAGCTAGTGATGTCTTACCAGATCCTGCAGGACCTAACATAACTATAGATAACTTCCTAAGTAACACACTTACCCTCCATAACGGATTAGGTAGTATAGTGTTTAAAGGTTATTAAACTTTAGTTAATATACTTCTTCAGCTCCTACAAATACCTTAACTGTAGATACGTTCCTTAACTCCTTAAGATCTGAGATTTTGAATGGGTCCCTATCAACTACTACAATATCTGCTAATTTTCCAGGCCCTAGAGAACCTACCTCCTCATCTCTGAGGAGTTCTGCAGATCCTGTAGTATATAGATGTAATGCTTCAGTTAGGGTTAATCCCTCATCCTCAGTATACCTACATAACTCTATAGAGTCTAAACAGCCTCTCGTAACTGCAGCATATACAGTCTCCCAAGGATTTACAGGTTCTACAGGTGCATCTGTTGATAAGCCAATCACTAAGTTAAGGTTTAGTAAGGTCTTAAACCTATATACAAACCTTACTCTCTCTAAACCAACTCTCTTAACAACCCACCAATCAGTTAATATGAAGTGTGGCTGTATAGATATACCGGGTCTTAACTTAGTAATGAGTCCTAACTGATCATCCCTAACTACTGATGCATGTTCTATCCTAAAGCTATTGATGCCTACCAACCCTACTTCCTCAGCAGCTCCTAACACATTATCTAATGCTCTATCACCTATAGCATGTATTGCTGGTTGAAGACCAAACCCTACAACCTCCCTTAATGCCTGAGCTAACTCAACCCTACTCATAACCTCAACACCATTAGTTGACGGGTCATCACTATACGGTCTAGACAGTAATGCGGTCCTAGCACCTAAAGAACCATCAGCAAAGAACTTCACACCAACCACTCTTAACCACTCACTACTTAAACCACTCAATAACTTAGCTGTAGGTCCGAGAGATTTTAAACTCCTATAACTCATGTACATCCTAACCCTAATCTTTAAAGCCTTCCTCCTCTGAAGACTTAAGAGAGCTAGTAATAACTTATCACTAGCTGTAGTTGATATCAACCCGATAGACGTGACTCCAAACCTCATTACGTGGTTTTGAGCATCAATTAATAACTTCTCAACCTCATCTAAGGACATCTCATACCTAATCTCCTCAAGGACCTTATCTAATAAATCCTCAACAACTACACCATTACTTAAATCTACGTTACCTCCACTCGAAAGTCTTAAAACCTCTAACCCCTTACTGTTTAAAACACCTAAATGACCGCAAACCCTTATAGCTAATACAGGCTTATCAGGAACTGCATCATCTAAATCATACCTACTCAACATCCTACCACTAAGTAGTTCATGGTCAAAGCCCCTAGCAATAACCCAACCACTCCGTGACTTAGAAAACTCCTTCAACAACCTCTTCAACTCCTCAATACTTCTAACACCTCTTAAATCTAAGGAGTTAAGGACATCACCAACATCAAGTAGGTGTATATGTGAATCTATAAAACCAGGTAGTGCGGTATATGATTTAAGATCTATTAAATCACAACCTAACACATTACATAACTTCTCAACATCCCTAGAACTACCTACAAATACTACCCTACCACCACACGTTAAAACACCATCAACAACTCTTACAGGGTTAAATGAAGTATATATCCTACCTATAAACCCCTTACAGACACTCTCCAAATCTAACCCCAATATACAGTTACTAAGACTTCATAATAAGTTGTAGTTAGTGTGGTAGGACTCATCATAAGTAAATTTATACTTAATAGATTATTTAAGGAGTTGGTGGTTATGTGAGGAAGTCCTTAACAGTGTTTTTAATAGTAATTACATTCTTAGTTATTGTTTACCTTGTAGAGATTCCTTACCTAGATCTTGTGAGGGCTGTGATTAATGATGTTATTGACTCTATAACTAATCGTAGGAAAGTCTTAGAGTTACAGAATGAGGTTGAGAGACTTAAGTCTGAGAATGAGATGCTTAGGAAGGACTACGAATCCCAGATAAACCAACTTAAGATGATGTACGAGGCTCGAATTAATCAACTACAGGATGAAGTTAATAAGTTAAACACTCTAAACAATATGCTTAGGGAGAACCTAACATACTATATGGACGCATTATCTAAGTTAAGTTCGGAGTACTCCGTAGCACAGCACGAACTCGTAAACCTACAGAATAAGCTTAAGAGTGCTGTGTTCCCGGCAGAACTATTCACTATGTCTCAGGAGGAAGTCAATAACTTCCTTATTAAGTCAATTAATTCAGTGATCAATATATCTAAGGAATTACCTAAACCCTCACTTGAGGGATTCCTCATGAATGTGTTTGAGTATGTTATGAATAGTACTTACTATCAGTATGATTCTATAGCTATTAGGTCTGAGAATACTACTAAAAGTAATTACTGGAAGTTAGCTAATGAGACTCTAGTTGATTTAGGTGGTGATTGTGAGGACTTAGCAGTGTTAGTATACTCAATAATTAAACCATACATAAACAACACATACCTGTTGGAGTGGTATAACGATGTAACTGGTCATGTAGCTGTAATTACCTATGTTAATGGGTTCTGGTATGTTGTAGACCCTGCAGGGGATTGGTTGAACGGGTACACTTTATTAATAAGACTTACACTTAAGGATCGTTTAGGTAGGGAGTGGGTATGGTGGTTATCACCAACTCACATCCACCCAGACATAAAGAAATTAGGAATTCGAAACAACCTCTTCACATATGAATGGGTAAGAGATAATAAAACAGTAACTACGGTTAAGGGTTATTTAGATTCTAAGCAATTACTTCAGGACTGGCTAAACTACTGGAGGGAGGAGGTAGGAGATAGACCGAGGTTAGCATTAATAGGTTTGGATACGTTCTATAAAGACTTAACACTAAATGAATTAATTCAGAGATTAGGTATGTTGGTTAGGAAGTAATTTAATCATGTAGTCCTTCTTAATCATAGGATAACATTATTAAAGTTCTACCATATCAGTAAAGCTAAGAACTCTTAAGCCTGAGTACTTCTGAAGTTGTTAGGGTTTTCTCAATGGTGGACCGGCCGGGATTTGAACCCGGGACCTCTCGGATGCCAACCGAGCGCTCTTCCAGGCTGAGCTACCGGCCCACCTTAATGTTCTTATTTATTTGTTGATTTTAAGTTTTACGTTTTTGTAATGATCTTTAACGTTAAGTTCCATGTTTTATCTCCTACGTAGTGTAGGTTCTTTACTGCCTTCCCCTTCCTCAACTCCTTCATTATTTTAGAGTCTATGAGTGCTTTACCTACAGCTATCGGTGTTTCTTTCTTAGGTTCCCAAACACTTACTAATTCATCCTTATGGAATTCTTCAAACTCAACTATCCCAGGTATCATGACGTCAGCACCGTTCATTATATGCTTTACAGCACCTTCATCAACTACTACCTTAGGTAGTAAATCCTTCACCTTCAACTTTATCAGGACTAGGGTAGGTATGTACGTACCTTCATAGAGTTTAAAAGCTGGTGTATTATCCATAACTAATACTTCCTCCTCACCCTCCTTAATCAGTAGGAATTCATCACAATCAGATATTAGTTGGGATGCTTTAGGGTATAACGTAGTTAAAGTCTGTTTTAACTGTTTAACCTCTTTCTTCCTTAGAGGTGTTATCTGCAGATGCCCACCATTAATAACTTATGAGTTAGATTTTTAACTACTTAAGTGAGTAGTTAGAGGTACTGGTGTCTACATGAGTGATACAGCTCAGAAATTACTTCAGGAATCTATAGGTAATATAGTACTGGTTAAGTTGAGGGGTGGTAAGGAGTTGAGGGGTAGGTTAAGGAGTTTCGACCAACACCTAAACCTAGTTATCGAGGATGCTGAGGAGGTAACCCCCGAAAGTAGTAGGAGGTTAGGGACTGTAGTTATTAGGGGGGAGAACGTACTGTTGATATCACCAGCAACTGGGTGATCCTATGAAAGGAACACCTTCAATGGGTAAGAGGAGTAAGGGTAAGACACATATTAGGTGTCGTAGATGTGGTAGACACGCATATAACGTATCTAAGGGGTACTGTGCGGCCTGCGGCTTCGGCAGGAGTTCTAGGATTAGGAGGTACTCCTGGAGTAGTAAGAAGGTAAATAGAGTTAGGATTAAGTAGATGTTGAGATGCCTTTAAAGAAGATAGTTCTAGATGTGTTGAAACCGCTTAAAGGACCTTCAATAGTTGAGTTAGCTCAGACGTTATCCGGTCTTGAAGGTGTGGATCAGGTAGTAATTACTGTTAATGAGATCGATGTTGAGACAGTAACTCTAACGATAACTATTGAGGGTAACTCCATAGATTATGAGGTTGTTAGGGAAACCATTGAGAGGTTAGGAGGTATAATACATAGTATAGATCAGGTAGTAGCATCATCAAAACAGTAACAAGTATTAATATCTAAACATGAGCTTACTCGACCTACTCGTAGCCCTCCTCCTCTCCAGAATATTAGCAGTTCTTCTCGAGAACGTAGGTATAGCGTCAATGGTAGCGTACATCATTAGTGGTTACTTACTAAGTAAGTCAGTATTGGGTGTACTTAACGATATAGATACTACACTCTTGAACTTATCACTAATAACTTTATTCTTCTACATAGGCTTAAACATAGATTTAAGGATTAGTAAGTCAGTAGCTAGGAAATCACTAGTAATGAGTTCTTCAGGAGTATTAACTACTACAGCATTAGTAGGACTAACTACATATCTAATCACTAACGACTTAATCACGTCGTTAATAGCTGGTATAGCATTATCTAACACAGCTACTGAGGTGATATTCCTTATAGTCAGTTCTAGAGAGTTAAGTAATGAGTTATTTAGGGAGGTACTAGTAACCTCAAGTTTTATTGATGACTTACTAGTAATATCTCTAATAGCTACGTTAGGGTTAGTTAAAAGTGACGTACCGGTAATACCTTACCTAATAAAGCATACGGTCTTCGTTTTAGTAGTAATTACTTTAGGGTACGTAATCAGTAAGTTATTAAGTAGTAAGTTAGTCAGTCCTAGAGTTATAATTAATACCGCCATGTTAATGCTCTTCTCAACTACGTTGACCGCGTATGTATTAGGTGTTGACTTAGCATTTACCGCGTACTTCACAGGTATTTCATTAGGTATTCTAAGGTTTAATAAGGACCCTATGTTAGTTAATATCGTAAGACTTAACGACTTAGTAAGTTACCTTAGTGAGGTTTTAGATATGATTCTAATACCGATATTCTTCCTATACGTAGGAACTAACATAAACTTAAACTACGTGGTCACCTACTCATTCGTAGTAGTACTTACTTCAGCATTCTTAGGTAAGTTGATAGGGTGTTCACTACCGTATATAGTGTTGGGTGAGTATGCTAAAGGCCTACTATACGGTATCCTCATGAATGCTAGGGGTAGTTTAGAATCCGTAGCTGCTGTATTAGCTCTTAACTACGGGTTAGTACGGAGTGATGTCTACAGCATGATCATCACTACATCCATAATATCATCGTTGACGGTATCGTTAATGGTTAGGCTCCTACGTAGGTATTTAAGAAGTGTTTAGTATCTATGTTCATTAGAGTAATACTTAAAAGTTTTATATGTTAAGTAGGTTTAGTCTTTAAGGTGGTGTCGTGGTAGAGTTTAAGGTAGTGGTTTCAGATCCTGAGGCAGGTGATGGTAAGTTTATTAAGGTTAAGGTAGTTGGTTCTGAAGAGCTCAGCTACTCACGGGATGTGAAGAGTGGTAAGGTATTACCTACAGCTTTAATTAATGAGAGGACACTAAAGTTGGTTAATACTCCATACGGGGTAGTTACTTTAAGGGTTTGGAAGGATAGGGCTAAGAATGAGAAGGTTAAACTCACTTTTAAGGTTAGAGTATCTAATGAAGTCCCAGACGATACTATCTACGTACCTAAAGACCTACTTACTGAGAAGTTAGGTGTTAATGAGGTTGTAGGTGAGTTGTTTAGGGCTAAGGCTTTCCAAGTAGTTGTTGATGGTGATAAGGCTAGGAGGTTCGTCGGGTTGAAGGTAGGTGATGTAGTAGATGCTTCAGTAGTAGGTATCCCCGGTAGGTTACTACGTATAACTGGTGGTAGTGATAATACTGGGTTCCCCATGATACCGACATTACCAGGCCCTGCTAAGAGGGTCTTACTCCTATCATCACCTCCAGGCTTCCATCCTAGAGAAGATGGTGAGAAGAGGAGGAAGTATGTTAGGGGTAACACAATTAGTGAAGAGATAGTCCAGATAAACACTGTCTTAATAACGCCTGAGAAATTACAACAGGTAAGACGTTGAAGTTATAATACCTCAACTATCTTAACTAACGCATTACTTAGTTCTAACTTCTTAGGACAGTTAACACTGTTTAAGACCTTCAACACCTTCAACTTAACAGGTCTTACTATTAGTTGAGGAACACATCTAGGGTAGTTACTACAGTTGCTTAAATCACACTTCACCTTATTATAACTTATTATCATGTCTTCAATAGCTACTTTACGACTTACTGCTACTTCAATACTAGCTTCCCTAACCTCTACAGTCTCTACAAACTCGTTGATAGGGCATTTATTCCTTATTCCGTAGACCTTAACTACCTCGTAGATCTGACCTACCTTAAGCTTACCGTTGCATACGTAGTTAAACCTACATTTAAGACATTCTGGTGTCGGGCCTGTGAAGACGAATTTAAAACCTTCCTTAGCTGTTAAGTAGCTGATTAGAGTTATTATATTACCCACTAACTTATCACCTCAGTAATCCTAGCTAACCTCTCAGCAGCTTCCCATGTAAGGCCTGACTCACCAAGTATTGTATACCTCTCAGGCCTTATCTTATGAGCTATTGTTAACGCCTCCACAACCTTAACATCAGGTATTCCTAACTCCTTAGCAGTTGTAGGCAGTCCTAACATACTTATAGTCCTCCTCAACCTCCTCCAATTCCTACCGTGTAGGTACGCCATCATTATAGTACCTAGAGCTACTTGCTCGCCGTGGAGTGCTGGGTAGTTAGCAACTACATCTAATGCGTGGCTGAATAGGTGTTCAGAACCGCTTGCAGGTCTAGTACTACCGGCTATACACATAGCTACTGAACTACTTATTAAACCCTCAACAACTATCCTAACACCCTCTAATGTACTACCTCTTATCAACTCACTATAGTTTATCACGTGCTTAGCTGAGAGTAGGGCTAGTGATGCTGAGTAACTACCGTAGTACTCACCCTTAAGTCTATGGGCTAAGACCCAATCAAGAACTGCTGTGAACTTACCTACTAAGTCACCAGCACCAGCTAGTAATAACCTCTTAGGTGCCTTACTAATAATGTCTACATCAGCAACTATAGCTACTGGTGTCCTAGTCTTGATAGAGACTACACTACCTAGACCACGAATTGATGAGAATGGAGATGCTATACCGTCATGTGAGGCAGCTGTAGGTACGCTGATGAATGGTATCCCCAACCTTGCAGCGACGTACTTACTCACATCAATTACCTTACCACCACCAACACCTACGACGAAGTCAAACCTCTTACCACTGAACTTACCTAGTAAGTCCTCAACAACATCTGAAGTTGATTCACGAACTACTACAACCTCAACATCAACATCATTACTAGATAGTAGGTTAGCTACTCCCTCACCGATGACTACCTTAACATTAGGTCCTGACACAAGTAATGCCTTACTACCTAGACGTAACTCCTTAACAATACTCGGTATGTCATTAATAACACCACTCCCGACGACTACCTTCTTAGGGAGGTCTATCACGTGCTTACTACTCAACATAAACACTAGTAAATTCAATTACGACTAACCTAATAAACACATAATTAAGTAGTAGTAGATGTTTAAGACCTACGTATGTGTAGATAACATATATAGTAGGTTAAGTAGTTAACCAGTACGTCAACTTAGGAATCCTAACATAATGAAACCTCAGAGGTTTGATCTAGGTAGGATCGAACCATACGTATTGCTTACCGATACTACAGTATTACCGTTATAAACTACTTAATCAGTAATTATGGATGGACTAGTACATGTACTAACTAATTCCTTACCTCAATAACTAGTCAACCACTTACGAGTTATTTAGAATACGTAGTACTTCAGGGTACTTAACGCTTAATACTTATAAACACTTTAGTAAGTATTGAGTTACGTTTAGGTGTGTACTCTGACTAACGGGTCTGTCATCACTGTTGATAGGTATAGGGACTCCATAGTTAACGGCCCCGTAGTTAGAACTCTACTTAGGTTAGGCCTACCATTGATAGTCGTTCAACTAGTTAATGTATCCTACAACATAGCTGATGCATTCTGGTTGAGTATGTATAATGATGTGTCTATGGCTGTTCCGAGGCAGGTGCGGCCTCTGACAATGTTCTTCAACACCTTCTTGATGGCTTTATCAACAGCTAATATAGCGTTACTATCATAGTATGTAGGTGCTAGACGTTATGATGAGGCAGGTAGTACAGCGTCTAAGTTCCTTACAGTAGCTACCTTACTTAGTGTTAGGTCAGGTATTACATTCCTAACTATAAGGTACTACGTATTTAAGTATGTTGTTACCACTTCCGCATATTTGCGAGCATACTCCTTACCCTATCCCTCCTTCAGTCCCTCCTCCTCAACTCTCTTACCTACTTCTCTAATTAGCTTGACGAGCTTTACTAGGGTTAGGAGCTGACGTAGATAGAAAAGTCTGTAGAACTTATCTAAGCCGTAGGACTGAGTCCATACTGATCAATTTTCATATATTGCTATAGGTTCTACTGGTATGTCTAGGTTCCCAAAATGACTTTAATCTCTCTAGTGCTTTCCAGAGTTCTTCATCACCCTTTTCTATGGTTGGTTCAAACTCTAAGTCTTTACTGGTTATCCTAACTTTAACCAGAAGTCTTGGTCTTACTTTGTTTTGTCTTGGTTCTTCGAGGCTTATTTCATTGTTTAGGTATTTCTCTAGGTTTTGGCCCCATTTTTAGTATTTCCTTGACATACCACCTATCATTTACTCCCTCGATTTTTGCATGGCAGTATAGGCATGTTGTTTTATTTCTTTTAGCGCCTATGTTTAGTTCTCTACCTAGTGCTGGGTCTCCTACGATTATCTTCTTATTGTTTATCTCTATACCTACGGCTCTATTACCTTTCTTTATGGTTTTAGCTAGCTGTAGTTCTCTAGAGGTTCTCTAGCTGCTGATGTTAATGAGAAGCATGTTTAAAGCTTGAGGAAGCTTCTATTAATTGCTAGACTTCTTCATGGGTATTTTGTAAGTTATTTCTCTAAGCTCTCTATATGTTTGAAGTACCTCACTCACCTCCGCTTCCACCGGTTCGTATTCAGGGTCGTACCTTGCTTTATTTCTTAGCTCTAGCGCCTTGTAGAGCTTTGCTATAATGACTCTATCAACATCTCCTTGAAGCACATATAGCTCTCCAAACTTGTGGATATATCCTCCGTGAGTCCTCGGCAGGGCTTCGCCTTTAGCTAGTATTAACGCCTTTAACAACAGCTCTACAGCATTTTGAGACAAGTCTATGGCGGGCCTGTACATCAGCTGTTGAGCACACCTCACAGCGTAGCTATAGTACTCATCAGCTAGTCTAAGTAGCTTCTTAACCATTTCCTCCTCAGGTTTTGGATCATGATAAAGAACTCTACCAAAGTGTTCAACTTCATAGATAAATGGGTTGTCTAAGCTCTTTGCTCTGTACTCCTCTAAGCCCATAACAATGTACTCTATCGGCTCGCCAAACCTAACACTCACATCAAATGCTATTTCAGCTACAGTACTCCTCACATCATCACTAATCCTATCAACAACGACAAGCACATCAACATCACTACTAACATCAGCAAACCCCTTAGCAACACTTCCAAACAAAACAACCTTAACAAGCCTACCACCTAACTTTTGAGCTAGAAGCTCAGCAAACTTCTCAGCACACCCAGCCTTCCTCACACTAACATTCATAAATAGCTCACCCACAGCCAGTGAAGCCTCTCAAGTCACTAACCCGTAGAAAAGATGTTAAGAGAGTTGATAAATATGATAGTTTAATAAAGCAGCCTAGCACCACCTAAATGTAAAGCCTGTCTATCCCTAGATGCACATCCTTGAGCTTTAGCTGAATCAAGAATTTCATTAACAATATCATACCTCCCCTTAATAATGCACACCTTCAAACCTATAGCCTCAACTCTAACCACCCTCAACACCTGTAATTAAACCAACTTTAGAAGCTTGTAGCCTGTGTAGCAGGGTTTAAGTCTAGCACAGAAATAGCATCTACTATCCCCATGCTGGATCTCTATAACGTTTCCACCTTATGCGTACTTCAAAGCCCCTTAGCGTTATACGAGGTCTCAGCAAGCTCGATGCCATCATATATATTATGCGTATTTTAGAGCTTGTGAGCTCCTGAAGGTACTTTAATAATACTTAAAACTATAGCATAAGTATTTTGACAATGTAGGAAATGGATAACGCACTACTGCCAAACCTTAATATGCTACTTAAGTACTCTTGTTAAAGTGTTGTTAGCATCGCAATTATACCTCCCTTACTATTCATGTTACTCCAAGAAACTTGACATTAATCAACACCTTCTCTAACAATTATGTAGTATATAGAGTAATAACTTTATAGTGTTACCTACTAATAACACCAAATGTCTAGGGACAGCATAGTTGATTATATCACTATTTACGTAGATGATGGAGTATTCACTTATGGAGTTTGATTAATTTAATTTAGAGGTGGTTTTATGATGATGTAGGTGTGGTGGATGTCTTAGTATACTTCTATATTGAGGGTTTTTAACATGATGTGGTGATAGAGGGATTAATGTTTTAAATATGTTCGTTAGGACCTTAATTCTATGGTGTTTTCATCAGTTTATGGATTTTATGGTGTGTCTTGGGGTTGGTTAATTGGATTTAGGTGTAGTTAAGTGTTACTTAACTACACCATCGAGTTATATGGTTATTTGATGGTTGTTAAGTCCCACTTAAGTGGGTATTGAATCCAAATGAGTTTATGGTGTTTTCATCAGTTTATGGATTTTATGGTAGTTCATGAGGTCTAAGTACCTGATATGTAGTCATTCGTTAGTGGTTAGTGTATTAGTTTACGTATTAGTACATCATTAGGTAGGTTGTTAGTTAGTGTTAGGATTCCTAACTAAATCAGGACTTACTAGGTTTACCTAGATCATATGCTGTAGGGTTCATTTAGGGTTCATATGACGGTATTACCTAATCACCTATCCTAGTATGTCTTAGGTTATGTAATGGGTTATGATGTATTAAGTAGTTGATTAGTTGACTAACTAGTGAATCACTTAATACATTAGGTGTTAACCCCCTACATAGTCATTAGTAACCACACACCAACAGCTATTAACAGTAGTCCAGCAATTAACGAGAGTATATTATTATTCCTTAGTAGGAATTCCTGAACGGATTTATACCTCATAGTAGTTGTTATGATTACGAGTATAGCTATTAATGGTGATATGAATAATATGTTATAGAGTGTTAGGAGGAGGTAGGGTAGTGGGGGTGAGTACTTAGAAGCAATACCTACAAACACTACGTAAGGCCCTGCAGAACACGGTAGTAACGTAAACGTGAGTAGTAGTCCTAAAGCAAACGTAAGTGATGTTGATGTTGAAGCCTTACTAATGAGGTTCAACACACTCTCCCTACCTAAAACCCTAGACCTACCCATAACACCTGAGATAGAAACCCACAACCCAAAACCAATAGCTACTAAACTTAAAAACTCCTTAGGTAAACCCCTAACAACACTTATTAAACCCAGCCCTAAGAGGTAGTAACCTACGAAGACTGCAGAAATAAATGAAGTACCTACTAATAAGACATTCCTCCTACGACTAAATGCTATTGAAGTAGCTATGAGGAGTAACGTATATATGAATAACACACACGGATTCACAGCATCACTTAAAGCTAACGGTACTAAAAGTGATAATGCGTAAGTAATAGGTAACGTAGTTACTAAAGAACTAGAACTGCTTCCAGTAGCTGATGCATTACCAATTACTGTGAAGTACTCCGGGACCATGACCCTAGTAAACCTACCCACATCCTCAACCATTAGGTAACCTAGTAAGTTACTACTTATGTAGAGAGGTATGGTATTAGACTCATTAAGACTTAAGAGTGAATCCCAGAAAGACCTACTGTCAACCTCACCTATAACAACAGCTCTTACAGACCCATTAACAACTACGAATGTTAGAGGTATTGAAGCACTCATGTTTAAACTGTGGTAGAAATTTAAGAACCTCTCAACACATGAGGCATTACTATCTAAGCTACAGAAGTAGGTGTTTGAGGAACCATACCAAGAAGTAAGGTAATCCTTCAAAGCCCTACAGTGTGGGCATCCCTCACTACCGTAGATATACAGTAGGAAGTTACCCTCCCCGTAAACATCTACTGACGAAACTACTAAGACGATGAGTAGTAAGGAAAACACTGTAGTTAGTAACTCTCTCCTCAACATTAAACACCATAGAGTTTAAAGGTGTGGAAGTTATTAACTATTTCCTAACTTACTCAGTAGGTTGGAGAGCTCTAAGGTACTCAACAAATACGTAATTTAATTATTTACAATCAACCTATGTTTAACTTATCTATCAATTTAACGCCTCTTTCTAAAGCTTCTAAGATAGCAGGATTCCTACACCTCATCTTAATAAACTCCTTCACCGTTATAAGTACTGGTTCTATTCGTGGGTACCTCCTAATACATACGTCAATCAGGTTAAGTCTTTCAAGAGGGTTTTGAGGTAGTTCCTTAGCTATTATAAGGACATCCACATCACTCCACTCGTTGAAGTCCCCCCTAGCGTAACTCCCGTAAAGTATTGCTGTTATCTCCCCTAAGACCTCAGAAACACAGTTACTGAATTCCCTAGCTTCTCGGATAGCCCCCTCCCTAACCCTTAACCTCTCCTCAATAACTCTCTCCATAACTCCTCAACCCACCCAACAACCCTCACAGCATGTCCTACAGCTTCTTCAGCATCCCTCCTACTATAGTATTCCTCAGGTATACCCTCACTCCATACGTCAGGATACCTAGTAGGTGTGTAGAATTTACTTAACGTCATACATGCGTGAATGATATCTTCTGGAGGGTTTACACCAACGACTTCAGCGAGGTAGTTAAGTAAGTGTATTAGTGAGTGACCGATCCTCGGCTTACCAACACCCCATAAAACAGCTTTTAAAGCTTTCTCAACAGCTTGATGAGCCTTAAAACAAGCCCAGTTATACTCTCCAAACTCTAAATCCTTCTTAGCAGATTCAAGCGTCTTCAAAGCACTCCTTAACCACCTACTGAACTCGTCAGTATCTAGATACGGCATAGATACCGTTGATTACGTAGCTTTAGAACTTAAAAGTTTAGTTTTACTACATTCAGACCTCAGTAATTCATGGGGCGGTCATTAAGCTTTGATTAGAGCTTCTATCTCAGGTTTCAACTTATTTATACGCCACTTAGCATACTGTATGAATAGTTTAAGACCTAGTCTTATAGGTGTTAAGTAAGGTTCTCTCAGGTAGAATTTCTCCATGATCTCCTCAGCCCAGTAAACGGTGTGGTGGAATGTCCTTAACATAACTTCTATATGTTCTTTATTTATGTTATGTTTTCTAAACCAATCTTTATGTTTTAGAGCTCCGAGGGGTACGAAGAACATAGGCACTATTATACTCCTATAAGGTCTTAAACGGTCTAGTAACTCAGCTGTCTTAACGACGTCATCAGGTTCCTCACCTGGTAGTCCTAGTATTAACGTAGCTGCAGGTATTATGTAGTTCTCATGCATGATCCTGAAAGCATCCTCTACGACATCAGGCCAGGCCTCAACAGGGTATGGTGCTGCTTTAGCAGGCATTATAATCTTAGCAAGTCTAGGAGATCCTGTCTCAATACCTACCTCAACACCTATGAACGTCTGCTTACCAACCCTTATGTAGTTGTTAACTATATTAGATACTAACTTATAATTCTCCTCAGCGTATTTTAGAGCTGATAGACTTACGTGGGACCAAGCGATATTACCGTCCTTAACTAAGTCCCTCACAACACTATGTAGCTTAATTAGCGGGTCCGGCTTAGGTCTAATACCGTCAGCACCGTAGAGTAGTACGTCCTCACTATGAAGTATTACACTCCTAACACCAGCTCTTAAATTAACTTTAACCTCCTCACAAATCTTATCTAACGGTATGAACCTAAGAGGTCTTAAAGTAACTGAACAGAACTTACACCCTCTAGGACAGCCCCTCATAATCTCTACTAAGCCGTTAACACTACCACCCTTAATAACAGGGATCTCATCAATTGATGGGGTATCTGAAGGACCTACATATATGTAGTCAGGTAGTTCCTCACCGTCTAAGGCCTTCCTAACAACCCCACCTATAACCCTCTCAACCTCACCCTCAATAACTAGATCAACACCACACTCCCTCCAGAAATCTAATTCCCAAAGCCATTGCCAAGCACCAGGCCCACCAACAATTATCCTGACCCCCCTCTCCTTAGCCTTCCTAACAACCTCACTCCTCATAAACCTCATAAGACTTAACCTATTCACAGGTTCCTTACCAGTTATAACCCACCAACCAATACTTGGGGGTCCGTAAGCGAAGAAGTCATGATGACCTACCATAAGTACCTTCATACTATTTAAATACTTATGTATGTAGTCAGGGTCTATAATTGCTGCTTTAAACCCCTCATCAATTAACTTAGCCTCAACCTTCCTCAAACCGTAAGGTGCTTCCTTAGGCCTCCCAAACTCATCAACTCTTAACTTAGGGGCTGCTAACCACATCCAAACCTTCTCAGGCATATTTATAGCTGGGCCTGTAGCTAAGAAACCTAAGAATTCCTTACCGTGGTGGTTACTCATCATAGTCCTATCAGAGGTTAGTATGACTTCGTAATCAGGCATTTAGCTATATCACCTAGACAGAGATGTAGTTAATACCTAACTCCTTAAGAAAATCCTTAAGTTCTGTAGGAGGCTCACCAACTAAAACCACTACCAACTTACTTAAGTCATGAGTAGACTTAATCAATCTTATGAAGTCGTTAGTGGTTGAACCCTCATACTTAATAATCAGTGAGCAATGTATTAGAGACTGTAAGACATTTCTAAACCTTTCGAAGTATTTAGGCCTACCATCCTGAGAGATTACATGGACGAATAACCTCTTAACACCTCTCTTAATGATGAACTCATTAGTTAAATATACTAACTTATCTGTAGTACCTCCATCCCCTAAAACAACTACTACGTGGTGAGTATCTAAAGAGGTACTCATGAGCATTCAGTCCACCTACTATATAGGGTCTTAATATTCGTGATAATGATATTACGGGGTGTAATATAAGTGTATATGGTAATGTTTATTACTTACGTTAAGAGAATATACTAGGTGGTTTATTCTGAGTTTAGGTTCGAGTACACGAGTTCATGAAATAATTAGAGATCCTCCATTAGTTGTAGGTCAGGATGATACAGTAGGTGAGGTACTTACTAAGATGAGGGACTTAAGGATTAGGGTAGTACCTGTAGTAAGTAATGGAAGACTTGTTGGTGTGGTGAGTTATAAGGGGATATTAATGAGTGGTGCTGGTAGGGCTACTAAGGTTAGGAGTGTTATGGAGCCCCCGTACGGTATTAACTTTATGAGTAGTGTTGATGATGCTATAGCTAAGTTTGTCTTATGGAAGGCTAAGGCATCACCAGTAGTTGATGAAGGTAATCGTTTAGTAGGTTACTTAAGTAGGGGGGACTTAATGAACTTCCTACTAGTTAATGGATTACTACCTAAGATGTACGTTAAGGATGTGATGACGTCACCGGCGGTCACCATTGAAGGTAGTGAGTCTATAGCTAGGGCTAGGTGGTTGATGTTGAGGAACGGTATATCGAGACTCCCAGTAATTAACCGTTTAGGGAGTATTGAAGGAGTTATAAGTATGACTGATATAGTTGAGAGGATATACATTATAAGGCTGACACGTAGGAAGGGTTTCGAACAGTTTGAGGAGGAGTTCCTAGCAGCACCTGTTAAGGAGTTCATGTCAGCACCACCAATATACGTAACACCTAATCAGACACTTGAGGATGTGGTTAAGACGTTAAGTAATTACGGGATAACAGGTATGCCGGTGGTTAGTGAGGGTAAGGTAGTTGGTGTTGTGAGTGGTGTTGATATACTTAAGGCTTATGCTAGGCAGTTAATTTATGAGGAGTTAGTTGAGGCTAAAATACCTCAAACACTTAGAGTTGATGGGTTAGTAAAATCTCAAGTAGAGACTCTAGTGAATGAGTATTTATCAGATATTAGGAGGGTTACTAATGTGATAAACTTTAGCATCAATCTTAGGGAGGAGAGTAAAGGTGGTAGGAAGAGATATGTAGTTAGGACTAGGTTAGTATGTGATGATGGTGTACTAACTAGTGAAGGAGTTGGTTGGGACTTACTATCAGCTGTTAGGGACTCACTAGAGACGTTAGAGAAGAGAATTAAGAAGTTAGTATCTAGGGGTAAGGAATTAAGGAGGAGTAAGTCTAGGAGGGAGGCCTAAGACATCACTCTATTAATCCACTGATATGTAGGTTTTTAGATGTGTTAAACACTTAAATTCCGACTACGGTTAAAGTCTATGTGAATCACTGATGGAGAAGGAAGTGATTAAGTTATACATGAACACATTATACTTCTTCATACTTATATGGTCTGTAGTCCCGATAATACCGCGTTACGTGATGGTCTTAGGAGGTGACCCTATAAGTATAGGTATGGTTATGTCTGCAGCACCTATAGCTACAGTAGTTACTAGAGTAGTCTTCAGTATGTTTTCAGAGGTTTACTCAAGGGTTTTCATGATGAGGTTAGGTATGTTAATCCTCGGTACTAGCTACTTACTCCTATATATCTCCTCAGACATCAATACAGTCTTAATAGGTAGGTTGGTTCAGGGGTTATCCCTAGCTGCGTTCATACCACCATCTATAGCTTATGTCGTTGACCTCGCTAAGCATGGGTTTCTAGGTAAGACTTTAGGTACTAGAGCGTTAATGGCTAGTCTAGGATATACTTTAGGGCCGTTATTAGGCGGCATAGTATCTGAGTTAATTGGTTATAAATCCTTATTCTTAATATCGTCGTTAATGGCTTTCTCAGCAATACCCCTAATAAGACTTAATGAATGTAGGGTTAACTCTAAAACATTCTCAGAACTCATTAAGGGTTTAGTCAATATAGTGATTTGTAGGAACTTCATAATATTATTCGTAGTAACAGCTCTTCAAACAACAATCTTAGCATCGGTAATACCATTCTTATCATCTTATCTTAAGTTAATGGGTTACTCAGATTATGATGCGGGACTGATTAGCTCAGCATACGGTCTTGCAGGACTGTTTAGTAGGTTGTTTATGAATTTATTCAGTGATAGGGATGTATTGATGTTAACGTTCTTAGGCTTAAGTATGGATTTAACCGGACTACTCATACTTAGTTTTAAGCCACTACCTCCGGAAGCCTTCATCCCAATATTACTGATAGGTTTTGGAGACGGTTTATTCGTACCATGTGCACAGACGTTAGTCTTTATGAGCTCTAAGACAGAGTTACGTACAGTTTTATCAGGTATTTACGCTACGGCATGGGATTTAGGTATGTTGGTGGGACCGCTAATTACTGGGTACTTAATAACAATCACTAACGACTACTTAGTAACGTTTAGATATTTAATGATATTTACGTTACTACCTACAGTAATACTATACTTAAAGCGTAGGGAGCTGACATACCGAGGTTTAGGGTTTGGAGGTAGCTCTTGAATTAAGTTTAAATCTCTACGTAAGTTATCTAAGTAGGATTATATATGGAGGTATTAAGTGATTCAGAACTTAAACGTTATGATAGGCAGATAATGTTATTCGGTGTTGAAGGTCAGCTTAAGTTGAAGAAGTCTAATGTATTAGTTGTAGGTGTTGGGGGTTTAGGCTCTCCTATAGCACTATACCTAACAGCTGCTGGTGTTGGTAGGATAGTACTAGTTGATTCAGAGGATGTTGAGTTAAGTAATTTGAATAGACAGATCCTTCACTGGACTGAAGATGTAGGTAAGCCTAAAGTCGTCTCAGCTGTGGATAAGCTAAGACGTTTAAACCCTGAAGTAGTTATTGAGGGTATTAAAGCTAGAGCTGATGAGGGGTTACTTAGGGAACTCATACCTAAAGTGGATTTAGTACTTGACGGGTTAGATAACTGGGAAACTAGATTCTTAGTGAATAAGATATGTGTGGAGTTTAATAAACCATTCATACATGCAGGTATAATGGGTCTCTACGGACAATTACTAGTTATAGTTCCGGGTAAGACACCATGCCTACAATGTCTAATACCTAGAAAACCACCTGAGGTGAAGCCATTCCCAGTACTAGGTACTACACCTGCTGTTATGGCTGCACTTCAAGTAACTGAAGCTATTAAATTAATAACTAACTACGGTGTACCAGCATTAGGTAAGCTGATAATCTACGACGGCTACACATTAAGTTTTAAGGAGGTAGGTGTTTCTAGGAGGCCTGACTGCCCGGTATGTGGGTCTATACGATTATTTAATCATTAAATATCTTTTATAGTTCCTAAGAAATATATTTACTGGTGGTAACTTGCGTTATACTGAGAGAGCTGTTAAGGTGTTCTTAAATACTGGGTTTAGATTCCCACGTAGGGTTATATGGGCTATGGGCTTAATTAAGTATTCAGCTGCTAGAGCTAATGTAGAGTTAGGATTGATTGATGAGAGGTTAGGTAAAGCTATAGCTGAAGCTGCGTTGGAGGTAGCTAATGGGTTACATGACGATAAGATTATCGTTGATGTTTTCCAGACAGGTTCTGCTACAGGTTTGAATATGAATGTTAATGAGGTAGTAGCTCTACGAGCTTCAGAGATATGTGGTTATGAGGTACATCCAAACGATCATGTGAATCTATGTCAATCAACTAATGATGTAGTACCATCAGCTATTAGGATTTCAGCCCTTGCTGAGGTTAGGGAGTCGTTAATACCTACACTTAATGAATTCATAAACACGTTAGATGAACTCTCAATTAAGACTGAAGACGTTGTAAAACCTGGTAGGACTCATTTAAGGGATGCACTACCAGTGACTATGGGTTTAGAATTTAAGGCCTTCTCAGAAGCGTTTAAACATGATTTAAAGTTAATTAATGATGTGTTAACCCATGTTAGGGAATTACCTATAGGCGGTACTGCAGTAGGTACTGGATTTAACTCACACCCGGAATTCCCTAAACTAGTTATTAACTACTTGAAGGAGTTAACAGGTCTAGACATAACACTTAGTGAATCTAAATCTAGAGGTATGAGGTTATTAAGTGATTTAGTGATGTTGAGTTCATCCTTAAGGGTATTAGCAGTAGATATCTTCAGATTATGTCAGGACTTAAGACTTATGTATTCAGGACCTGCGACAGGTTTAAACGAGATTGACATACCTCAGGAAATCCCAGGGAGTAGTATAATGCCTGGTAAGGAGAACCCGGTAGTTGTTGAGGCTTCAATACTTGCAGCAGTTCAGGTAATCGGTTTAGACTATTCTAACAGTATAGCTAATATGTTGGGTGAGTTTGAGTTGAGTATGGGTATACCACTCATAACGTACAACATACATACACAGATTAAATTACTTGTTGAGTCTATGAGTAAGTTAAATACCTACGTATTGATGAGGTTAAGACCTAACACTGAGAGGTTACGTAAGTTAGCTGAGAGTAGTTATGCTTTAATAACGGCTATATCACCGTTAATAGGTTATGATAGAGCTTCAGAATTAGTTAAGCAGTTGAGGGAGGGTAAGGACTTAAGGACAGTACTTAAGGACTTAGGCTTCAGTGATGGGGAGGTGAGTAGGTTATTAGATGTTAATAAGATGTTAAGACCTCAGATACTTAAGAAGACTAAGTAATCAACCTACTTAACATTAGTGTAGACAGCGTTGATGAACTTATGAATTGTTTTCACAATACCCCTCCTAGCTTCAGTAACTACGTAGATAGTACTCCTAGACTTAAATATCGATATTTGGATGATGTCTAACCCAACATCATTTAAACCCTTCAACTCATTCAACACTACATCAACATCTCTAGGATCTTCATAGTATACCCTGTATGTCTTACCTGATAACGTTACCTCCTTCAAGTACATCCTATCTATATGAGGTACATCAACTCTTAATCTATCCTCAAACCTCTTACTACCCTTCCTAACAATATGTAACTCCCTACTTATAAGACCTCTAAACTCAACAGCAATACTTAGTAAGTTCTTCCTCGATAAAGCCTTAGCTATAGGGTAGTAAAGTAGTGAGTACGTAGGTACTGTAGTTAACATCGCATATACATTCACCATATTTGAAGACCTACCTAACTTAAACCTAGCTTTAAACCCTACTAAATAACCAAGTAATTCGTAGACCTTATCAGTAGGTTTGAAAACATCCTCAAGCTCCTTAATAACATCACTAATAAAACGAATTAACTCCCTCCTCTCCCTAAAATACCATACAATCATAGCAACAGCTAAGAAACTCATCAGCATTAATACCACGTAATCATTAAGCAGGTTCTCACCAACTAACCTAGAAGTTAAAACCTAATATTACTTATGTAAGTAAGTTATCCTAAGTAATAGTTACTTAATAAGCTACATTAGATCCTTACTTAATCCCTAATTACGTGGTAGTCATGTAGTTTTAGTTAGACGTTAAGCTTATAATTTTCAGAAGAGAGTAAGTAGTGAGGTATGGTTATGAAGACTAAGGAAGTTATAGGTATGTTATTAACTGTTCTTGGGATCTTACTATATATCTATGTGATAGTTGATGGTGCTATGAAGGGTGGTATAGGTACTAGGGGTAGGGTAGAATTAACACCTATATTGATGGCTATAGGTATGTATGCAATACTTGTAGGTCCTGCATTATGGTTTGGTGAGGTACCAACAGCTATTAAGAAGTTCATAGAGGCTAAGACCGGTAAGAAACTTACTTAAGGTGGTTCTTATGTACCCAATAATAATTCTGATTATAGCTACAGTGATATATGTTGCTGCCTACATATTCTACGGTAGGAAACTACTTGAGCAGAGGGTTGTTAAGGCAGATCCTAAGAGGTTAACACCAGCTGTTGAGAAGTTCGATGGTGTTGATTACGTACCAGCTAATAAGTACGTACTCTACGGACACCACTTCGCATCTATAGCTGGTTCAGGACCTATCGTAGGTCCTGCATTAGCTATGGCTTACGGTTGGATAATGCCTTTAGTCTGGGTACTCTTCGGTAATGTATTCATAGGTGCTGTACATGATTACTTAGCGATAATGGCTAGTGTTAGGCATGGAGGATTAACACTTATGAGTATATCTGAGAACATCATGGGTAGGAAGGCAAGGTATATAGCAGTTATTTACGTATGGATAGCTCTAGTTTTAGTATTAGCTGCATTCTTCAGTGTGGCTGCGAGTGTATTCGTAGGAACTCCTCAGGCAGGGTTAATAACACTCCTGTACATGCCTATAGCATTATTATTCGGTATGTTAGTCTATAGGGTAGGTATGAACCTTAAGCTAGCTACGGTACTCTCACTAGTGTTCGTAGTTATAGCATTCATAGCTTCATACTACATACCCTACTACCTAACTTATGAGGCTTGGGTTATAGTACTTGCTGGTTATTCATTCGTAGCTGCAGCACTACCTGTATGGTACTTACTACAGCCGAGGGATTACCTCAACGCATACCTACTATGGGCTTTCGTAGCGTTAGCCTTCATAGGTGCGTTATTAGTTGCTGGTATACCGTTTACAGGGCCTTCATATACAGACTTCGCTCAACCCCTCAGTATTTTAGGTGCTATGGGTGATTTAGGTAAGCTTGGAATTGCTTACTTCTGGCCTGTAGTACCGTTAATAATAGCTTGTGGTGCTCTCTCAGGCTTCCACGCATTGGTAGGTTCTGGTACGACATCTAAGCAGTTAGCTAATGAGTTGGACGCTACCTTAGTAGGTTATGGAGGTATGTTAACTGAGGGTGCTGTATCATCCTTAGCAGTTATAACACCTATAGCTTTTGCGTGGGACTTCACTCAATTAGGTGCTATGCTTAACTACCCAGTAGCTGATATGTTAGCTAAGGTAGGTATTAAAGTACCGACTATAATTGGTTTAGCAGCTGCTGATAGGTTTACAGTTGGTTATGGGTTACTCCAAGCAACTGCTTGGTCAAGGATCTTCGGTATTGGAGTGTTTGAACCTGCTTTTATAGGGTTTAGAGTATTCGCAGCTACAGCTCTAACAGCATTTATAGTAACAACTCTAGACACTGCTAATAGGTTAGCTAGGTTTGCATGGCAGGAATTATTCCAGTGGATTAAGGTATCCCCAGGAGCTAAGAAAGTACTTACTAATAGGTGGGTAGCATCATTCATAAGCATGTTCTTAGGCTTTATACTAGCATACCCACAGATCTACATACCTGAGTTAGGTAGGGCACTACCAGCATATAACGTAATATGGCCAGCATTCTCAGGTACTAACCAGTTATTAGCTGCTTTAATGTTGATGACAGCATCTCTATGGGTCTACGCTGTCCTTAAGGTTAGAGGTGGTGTTAGCCTATTAACTATGATACCAGCTCTATTCTTATGGGTTACTGTGACTTTAGCGTTATTCATATGGATATTCTATGTGATGCCTTCATTACCGATGCTCTACATAGCTATAGCAGGTACGTTCATAGTGGTAGCTCAAGCACTTAACATCCTCTTACTAGTGTTCTTCATACAGGGTATTAGGAAAGCTAAATAATTATTTTAATAATTTTTATCTCCTCTATAGGCTAATGATATAGGTAGTGGTAGGAAGTGTGAGGAGGATTTCATCAATATTTAAGGAATTCATAGAATTCCTCCAAGGTATTCATAGAGCGACTATTGAGAGTAGTGTCTCATCACTAGAGTTAGAATGTGCTGAGTTAGAATTCGCATTACTGACCATGCTCTTAGGCTCACTAGTAGGTATAATACCTATGCCTACATCATTAACACTCGAACTACTACCGTATCTCAAGGACGAGTTAAGGTTGCTTGAGTCGAGGAGTGTTAGAGGTAGTGATGTGTTAAGTGATCTTATGTCATCATTAGGAGGTGAGTGGTGATTTCAGATAATGTAGTCTTAGTTATGGGTAAAGGAGGTGTTGGTAAGACTACAATATCTATAGTACTCTCACTAATACTTAGTTCCTTAGGTAACACATTACTCTACAGTCTCGACCCAGCTAAACACCTAATCAAGTACTTAGGTATATGTAACGCTATGGAGTACTGTAGAGTGTCTAAAACATTAACAGCCTACCAACTAGATATTAGTAAAGCTGTAAGTACTGCCGTTGATCATTACGTATCGTTGATAAGGGACTTAACACCGTCACTCTCAGTGTTAAATATTGAGGATGTCCTCAACGTCATTAAATACTCCCCAGGGGTTGAGGAGGAGGTCTTCATGAAGGAACTCAAGAAGCTTTACGACTTAAGGGAATATAAGTACGTGGTCATTGATACCCCACCTACTGGTGTGACTTTAAGGACTTTAATAATGCCTAAGATGTATAGGGTATGGCTTGATAAGTTGATAGAGGTTAGGGAGAGGATACTCTCACTTAGGTACACCATAGCTAGGACTTTAGGGAAGGAGTTCAAGGTTGGAGACCCAGCATTAGAGAAGTTGTATGAGTTAAGGGCTGAGTATAGTTCCTTATGGGATGAGTTAAGAGGTGAGAAGACCTCCTACGTCTTAGTAGCTAATCCTGAGGTAATGCCATTACTTGAGGTTGTAGATGTGATTAAATTCCTTGAGAAGGAATTAGGTGTTAAGCCTAAGTTATTAGTTATGAATAAGTTCGAAGACACTTTAGAAACATCTGAACTTCTAAAAGAGTTTAACTCATTACCCTACGATAAGTTATTAATACCTAAGGTTGGGAAACCACCGTCAACCCTAGATAATATGGTGGAACTTTCGAGAACTATTGATAAGGACTACATCATGAAGTTATTTAAGTCTTAAGTATTGAACACTAAACTCTTTTAAACTTAAGCCCTCCCCAGAAAATGATTAGTGTCTGAAGTGTGGCTACTAATTACGGTACTTGCCTTAGGACTCCTACAATTCCTAGGTACCGGGTTGTACTCCTACGTAGCGTATAACTTAAACGTTGGAGGTATATACTTAGGCGTGATGTCTGCCTTATGGAGTTTAACATATATACTAGCTAATCACATGCTTAGCGGGTTAGCAGACTTCGGACGTAATAAACTCCTCATTATAATATCAACCATATCCTTGCTAGCTATATACGTACTCTTCATAAATATTAATGAAGTTAACAGCTTGTTAATGTATTCATTACATGCGTTAGCTATAGCTTCTGTGAATCTAGCATTATCTATTACAGTATTAGAAATCTACGACTACTTTAGCTGGGGTAGGGTTAATATGTTAAGTATGGTTCTCTCCAACGTATTTAGAGGTGTTACCTTCTTACTAGTAGCTCTAGGTAGTATAAACTTAAGTATCATTATAGTATCACTCATAATAACCTCAATAACCTCAGCCCTACTAATACCGTCGATAGGTTTAAACATAGAACGTAAGTTGTATAAGATGAGTAGAGACTTAAGCTTAATTAATGGGTATATGAAGGCATCTACAGCTTTACTATACATACATAGGCCTAAAGAGGCTTTAGAGATTTTCGAGAGGGTTTGGAGTGGTAGTGATAGGTTAAGACCTTGGAAGATACTTATATCGGCATTCTCATATGTAGCGTTTAGCGGTGCTATATTCGTTATCCTCCCATTAATACTTAAGAACTCCTTAAGCCTAAACACGTTGATGTTTTCATGGGGTATAGCATTACTGGTAACAGGTATAACCTCAATACCGGTAATATCAATTATAGGTTCGTTGGAGGGTGGTACTAGTATGAAATTAGTAATCACATCAATATTACTGAGGGGGTTAACCTTAGTACTACTACTCCAGTTAGTATCGGATACATTAACCCTCACCCTCTACTTATTAACTGTAGTGTTTATAGGTACCTTAGCTGATTCATTAATGTATAATAAATTTGTTGAGGTTAACGCTGGCTACAGTACCTCTAGTTACTTCATAGCGAGGGAGTTAGGCTCTATAGTTGGGTCTTTAATCAGTGGATTCGTATTCGTGTTAGTCCCTACAGCTATACCTGTAATTTCCTTAGTATTCGTAGGGATATCCATCATATTCTTAATTATTTAACATTTAAAGCTTAGATTAATCTAAATTTTATGGTGTTAAGAATGAGTTTAAGGGTTAGTGCTATAGGTTTGGAGGACTACTTAACAACTATTTTCAGGTTGTTAGAGGTTTACGGATACGCTAAAACTACCTTAATTTCTAAGGAGTTAGGTGTTAAGCCAGCAACTGTATCGAAGGTCCTTAAGTATTTAGAGGTGAAGGGGTTTGTTAAGAGGGTTAAGTATAGGGGTGTTACATTAACTAATAAGGGGTTAGAACTAGTAAAACCTGTGATTAGGAAGCATAGGATTGCTGAGTTTTTCTTAAGTGAATTCTTAGGTTTCGACCTCTACTACACACACCTATACGCCCATGAATTCGAACACTTACCAGATGATGTGTTAGAGAAGATTTACTTAAAGCTTGGGAGTCCTACTACATGTCCTCATGGGAATTTAATAGACGTTGGTAGTACCTCACTAGCTGGGGTTAAGTTAAGTACTGTTAATGAGGGGAGTAAGGTAGAGGTTGTTAGAGTAGCTGGTGAACTAACCTACGTACTTAAGGAACTACAACGACTAGGTATTAAGTTAGGGACTGTAGTGAGTGTAGTTAAGCAGAAACCACTATATACGGTCATCGAGGTAGTTGAGGGAGGTGTTTACGAACTCCCTAAGGAATATGCTGAAGCAGTTATATGTAGGGTGATTTAATGCTTAAACCATTAACAGAACTCCCTAAAGGTTCTAAGGTTAAGGTCGTAGACATAGTTGCTGGTAAAGGGTTAAGAGATAGATTACTTCAGATGGGTTTAACACCAGGTACTATAGTTGAGGTAGTTGAGAATTCTTCAGGCCCTATAATACTATCTGTTAGAGGTGTTACTATAGCCTTAGGTAGGGGTATGGCTAGTAAAGTCCTAGTCGAGGAACTTCAGACATAACCTCAAAACACCTAATCCAGAAAACATCGTCGTATCTATAAAGTTTTTAAATTTAGACTTATCTAAATTTTAAGGAGATAATTATGTCTAGCAATGATAGGATGACTGAAGGATATGACGTAACAGTAGCTATAGTAGGGAATCCAAATGTTGGTAAGTCAACATTATTTAACGTACTTACTGGTGAGTTAGCCCACGTATCTAATTGGCCTGGAACTACTGTAGCTAGGAAGGAGGGGGTTAGGGAGTGGATGGGTGTTAGGATTAGATTTGTTGACTTACCAGGTATTTACGGGTTAAGTGCTTCTACGTTAGAAGAAGTTATTACGAGGGAGTACGTAGTTAATGAGAGACCTGATTTAATAGTAGCTTTAGTTGATGCTACAATACCTGAGAGGTCGTTATACCTACCAATCCAGTTACTTGAGCTAACCCCTAATGTAGTGATAGTGTTTACTAAAGTTGATGAGATGAGTAGGTTAGGAATACACATACACTTCGATAAGTTAGAAGCTATGTTAGGTGTACCTGTAATCCCTACATCAGCTATTAAGGGGGTAGGTATTAGAGATTTACTTAACACCATAGTAGAATTAACTCGTAGTAAGAGGAAGTTTAAGGAGTTAGTGATTAATTATGGAGGTTTAGAACCATTCATAAATGAAATTTCTAAAATCGTAGTTAGTTCTAAGGTGCTTAAGCCCTACCCAACCCGTTGGGTAGCTATTAGGTTACTTGAGGGTGATAAGAGGCTTGAAGAACTACTCATGAGTAGTAATGAGTTAGACATACTTAACTCGGTGTTGGAGGTTAGAGAAAGTGTTAGACGTAGTATTGGTAGGGACCCTTCAGAGTTAGCTATGGGTGTTAGGTATGAATTTGTAAGTAGTATTGCTAAGGAGGTAGTAGTTAGGGTTGAGAGGAAGGGAGGTTCTGAAGAGCTTATAGCTGAGGTATTTCAGAAGCCGGTATTAGGTGTTTTAGCTAGTTCACTCCTACTACTAACCTCATTCATGCTAATCTTTACAGTGAATACAGGCTTCCCACTAAATATGATCTTTAGGTTTTTAGGTCTTGAAGGACTAGCTGAGTTTCTAGAGACTTACAGTTTAAGCGGGGTTCTAGGACATGCTTTTAACGTAGCCTCAGACTATGTAAGGGGTTTACTACATTATAATCCAGTGTTAGCTTCCTTAATAAGTGATGGTGTATTAGTAGGTGTTGGTGCGGTACTCTCATTCTTACCGTTAATCCTCATGGTATTCTTCCTACTAGCTCTCTTAGAGGATAGTGGTTTAGCACCTAGGATGGCTGTTAGCTTCCACAACCTCTTAAGTAGGTTTGGTTTTAGCGGTAGTTCTATATACCCTATGTTAATAGGTGTTGGTTGTAACGTACCTGCAGTGATGGGTAGTAGGATACTCCTCGATGACGTGGAGAGACGTCAGGTAATCTTCTCAGTACCTTTCATACCGTGTCAGGCTAGGTTCATAGTTACTTCAGCCTTAGTAGTAAGTTATTTTAAATCCCCAACACTTCAGGCAGTAGCCCTACTCTCAATATACTTAGTTGGGGTGTTGACGTTCTTACTGAGTGGTTTACTCGTTAGGAGGGTGGTTTATAAGGTTAGGGAGAGTCCTGAGTTGATATTAGAGTTACCATTAATTCACACACCTAAACTTAAGGTTGTGTGGTGGATTACATGGGATTACACTAAACACTTCTTAAGGAAGGCTGGTCTGATAATACTTACCTTAAGCGTAGTTATATGGTTCATAACTAACTTAGGACCTAACGGATATGTAGGGGACATTACTGAGAGTTTCGGGGCTATGATCGGTAGGTTCTTAGCCCCTATACTAACACCATTTGATATACCGAGTGGTACTGATTGGGTATTAGCTCTAGCGTTATTTCAAGGGTTCGTAGCTAAGGAGTCAGTACTTGATACCTTAGCTATCCTCTACGGTACAGCCGATATTGGTGATGCTATCAACTCCTTAGGCTTAACAATACCTCAAGCATATGCGTTAATACTATTCATAACTCTCTACGTACCGTGTCTAGCTACAGTAGCTGTTGTCTATCAAGAAAGTAGGAGTTTGAAGATGACTGTGTTACAGGTAATTTACATGGTAGGCCTAGCATATATTACAGCGTTAACGACCTACTACATACTTAAAATAATTTAATTAGTATGATGAGGGTGGTTGAATTAGGCGGAGACCTCATTACCAGAGCTATTAACTTGTTAAGGATTAGGAAGTACATAACTAATGAGGATTTAGCTAGGGAGTTAGGCCTAAGTAATGAGGAAGTTAATACGTTGTTAGGAGTACTACTTGCTGAAGGTATTATCGATGAGGTTAGGATAACCCATCAATGTAGTACATGTCCTTTAAGAGGGTTTTGTGGTGTTGTAGGGGGTTGTAAGGATTTAAGAGTATTTAAGTTGAGGATTAATTGATTTAATAGGTGATGAGTTATGGAATTGTTTTGATAGGTGATTGAGGACTCGAGCACTGACTAACCCAAAGTTTAAATTTTCTGATGTAACCACGTTTAAGGTCTAGTAATGACTGACGATACACTGTATAAGTGGGTAGTACTGGCAGTATGTGTCATTACGTTCATGTTAGTAGCTGCATCTCAACTCGCCTCAGTCTCACCAACAATACCTGTGTTTATGGAGGTCTTCAACATCAGTGCTACAGTAGCTGGTTTACTCACTTCTATGTGGGCGTTAGCGAGGGTTGTAATGGCGTTACCTGCTGGTGGTATAGCTACTAGGTTTGGCAGTAAGTTAACATACATCTTCGGTGTTACTACATCAGCTATAGGTTGGTTTGTTACATCCTTAGCACCTAATTATTCAGTAGTACTTATCGGTAGGTTCTTAATGGGTCTTGGTGCTGGAACTATGAGTGTAGCAGGCCCTATAATAATCTCTGAATGGTTTCCTAAGAACCGGTTAGGTACTGCTATGAGTTTTTGGACTGTAGCTATGCCCTTAGGGATTTTATGGGAATTACCCCTAATAGCCTTAATGATTAGTTTATGGGGTTGGAGACATACATTCACGTTATTCGCAGTGTTATCTTCAGTAATGATAATACCATTAACTATTACCTTAAGAAGGGAGCCTCCAAACCCGTTAAGACCTCCATCAACTTTAGGGGGTTTAAAGTTTACAGAATTACTCAGTAATAAAGCATACGTACTTGCATCACTCTCTATATTCTTTAGCTTAGGTATGTGGGGTATTTACTCAACATATATAGTTAAGTGGTGTATGGTTAAAGGTTACGACTACATAACAGCGTCAATGCTAGGTACGTTATTTAACGTTGGTTGTGTATCCTCTCAATTGATTTCCGGGTATGTTTCAGATAAGTTCTTCAATGGGGATCAGAGACCTACCTTCATATTCGGAACTACATTAGCTTCAATACTCTCAATAGTATTCGCATACACGTCACAGGATATCACAACCGCATCGACTGTGTTGTTCATGGGTGTTGGTGTAGCTCCAGTAACTGTAGCTATGTTTGTGATACCGATAAGTATGGCTAAGCCTGAGCTGAGAGGTCTAGCTATGGGTTTTACAGGTATTTTCATATACTCATCATATATCCTCTCACTACTAGCAGGTTATGTTTACGACACCTACGGTCTAGTAATGGCATGCATAGCTACAGCAGTGTTAGGATTTACAGGTATGTTGATAATGTTATTAGGTGTTAGAGGACGTAAGACTTAATAACATCATTCTTCAGACCTTCCACGCATCATCACTAATCCAGTCAATAGTTAATTAACCTGACTAAGTAATAAATTAAGTTGTTAGGGTTGATACGTTAATGAGGTTAAAAGGTAATGACTTTCTAGGTTATTGGTTTGGAGACCTACCTCGAGGATGTAAACTATGTTTTGCAGGTCTTAAATCAGTATTATTTATTACTGGACTATGTAATGTTAAGTGTTTTTACTGTCCTATATCACCTACTAGGAAGTTGAAGGACCTAACATTCATTAACGATATTGAGGTTAGGAATGTTAAGGACATACTCACTGAGGTTGTAGCATCTCTATCTAAGGGTGTTGGGATTACTGGTGGTGAACCTCTAGAAGTTGTTGATAGGGTTGTAGAGTTAGTTAAGGTCCTGAAGGACGTTTTCGGTGGTGACTTCCATATACACCTATACACCAACGGTGTTAAACTCAATGAAGTTATTATGGAACGTTTAGTTAATGCTGGGTTAGATGAGATCAGAATCCACGTCATATCTGATAATTCTTTTAATGCCTTAAGAATATGTCTGAATTATCCGGTCGATGTAGTTATTGAGAATCCAGTCATACCTAACGATGTTGAAGGTCTTAAGAAGATTATTGAGTATGCAGACGGCTTAGGTGTTAAGTATGTAAATCTTAATGAGTTAGAAGTAAGTGAGTTAAACTTTGATGAGTTAATCCTTAGAGGGTTTAAAATATCTGGAGATGGTAGGTCGGTAATAGGTTCTAGGGAAACAGCTTTAGAGGTCTTGAGATGGGTCATGGATTCAGGGATTAGAACATCAGTTCATTTCTGCCCAGCTATATACAAAGACCGACATCAATACCTTATGAGGATGTCGAGGAGGGCTATAGCTACTAAGAGGGTTTTTGAGGAAATCAGTAACGGTATTGTTAAGTGGTTGGAGGTATTAGGAGATGAGGTAGCTAACTTATATCTTCAAGACCTAGTTACTAAGGTAGGGGATAAATACCTAACACATACTAAATTAGGTAGGAAGTTCAGGAAAGCTAAAGTTGTAGAAGCCCTACCACTAACCCCTAGGAAAGTATTGAATGAGTCCCCGTTAGGTAGGGAATAAGCTTAAAACCTTACCCCTAATAAGTAAAGGGTATTAACTGTGGCTGTGAAGGATATAGTAGGAATTAAATATAAGTCATTTAAGTTCTTAGCAGATAATTTCGATAACTACATAAGGATCTTAAGGGATTTGATAAGGTATAGGTCTGTAGCTTCTTGGGCTGATAATGAATTAAGTGATTGTGCTAACTATATAAGTGATATCCTTAAGGTGAGAGGGTTTAAAGTAGATCTTAAAAACGGTGGTGGTGCTCCAGTAGTATTCGCTGAGGTAGGTTCTGGAAGTAGGACAGTCCTGATATATAACCACTATGATGTCCAACCACCAGACCCTTTAGAACTATGGGGTTCAGATCCGTTTGAATTAGTTGTTAAGGAAGACTACTTACTCGGTAGAGGTGTAGCTGATAATAAAGGTAATATAGTTGCTAGGATAGCAGCTATAGACTCATTAATAGATTATCTAGATGATTTAAACTTAAGGGTTAAATTCTTGATTGAGGGTGAGGAGGAGGTAGGATCACCAACACTTGATAAAGTTATTAAGGAGAATTTAGATTGGGTGAGAGCTGATGGTGGTTTATGGGAGTCAGCTTACGTAGGTGTTGATGACAGGTTAGAAATACCTCTAGGACTTAAAGGTATGCTGTATATTGAGGTGATGATAAGAGGCGCTAATAGGGACGTCCACAGCGGGTTAGCACCACTAATACCTAACCCTGCTTGGAGGTTAGCTAAACTCCTCACATATTTAAAAAGTGAAGACGGTGTGATATTAGTTCCAGGAATATATGAAGGTGTCGACCCTGAATTCATACGTTATTCTGAAGAACTACTAAGGAATTTAGACTGTAGTGAATTAGTAACTCTAAGGAGGGAATTAAGTATTAAGGATTTTGTGAGGGGTCTAGAATGTTTAGAAGCTTTCAAGGAATTATATACTAAACCATCATTAAATATCTCAGGACTTTACTCAGGTTATGTAGGTAAGGGAGTTAAGACTATAGTCCCATCAATAGCTGGTGTTAAGATAGACATAAGGTTAGTCCCAGGTCAGAACCCAGCTGATGTCCTTAAGAAATTTAAGGAATACCTAAGTACGTTAGGTTATTCAGATGTTGAGCTACTAGTCCATAGTGTGTACCCAGCAGGTTATACAAAACCTAATGAAGCTATTGTTAAGATTTCTGTAGAGGCAGCTACTGAGGTATACGGTAAATATCCTAAGGTACTACCTCTAGCGAGTGGTTCAGGACCTATATACCTCTTCACAAACATAGCTAAAATCCCTATGAGTGGGGCTGGTGTAGGATATTATAACTCCAGGGTACACTCACCTAATGAGAATATAAGGAGGAAGGACTTCCTAAACAGTATGAAGCATGTAGCTCTAACATTAGTTAAGTTCTCAACGATTTAATGCTGATGTACTTCAGGGGCCACTAATTAAAGTTGGTCTTCAGTAAGTATCTTAGTATAATATTTAAGGCTTGGTGAATATCTATAAGTAGGTAACTGAGTTGTACGAGGATAAAGCTAAGTTTGTTGAGGAGGTCTTAGCAAGTATTGAGGTTCCAGGATTTGATGTAGACCTCATAAGTAGTGGAGTCGTTAGAGGTTTTAGGATTTCTAGTGATGGTGATAGGGTAGCTATCTTCGTAGATTTCCTAAGTTCAGACCCTGTATGCCCATTCTGTAAATTCATTAATCATACCTTATGGAATTCAATAATTAATAGGATTAAGGAAGAGCTTAGTACGGTTGGATTTAAGGAGGTCTTAATATTTGATGTAAGGTCTAAGAAGTACTTATGAGTTAGTACTCCATAATCATTAATGGGTATGTATACTCACACGAATTGGTGATGATGTTTTGAGGAAGTCTAAAGTGTATCTGAGGAGGCATTTAATGGTACGTAGTGAATACGGTAGGTTGATATTAGAAGGTGTTAAGAAAGCTACTATAAGGTTAGGTATAGTCGTACCTAAGTATTATGATGAAGTCATAGTACATAGTGGTGGTAAGCCTATAGCTAAGGTTAGGATTGTCGACGTTATCTATAAGAAGGTATCACAACTAACTGATGAAGATGCTAAATTAGATGGTTTTAGAAATGTTGATGAGTTGATTAAGGCGCTTAAGGAGGTTTACGATGATCTCTCACCTAATGATACTGTAACGATAATAAAGTTTGAATTAATTCAGAGGTTAGATGAGCTTAAGACCTATGATAGGTATTACGGACTTAGTCCAAGTGATATTGCTAGGATAGGTCTGAGGTATTTAAGGGATGTACTTAGTGATGATGAGGTTAAGATTTTAAAAGTCCTCGGTAGTGGTTTATCTATTAGGGAAGCTGCTAAGGAGTTATACGGAACTATAGAGAGGAGGTGGAGGATTAGAAAGGTTGTTAGGAAGGTAGCTGATGAGTTAGTTAGGAAGGGGGTTATAAGGGTAGCTAATAAAGATGGTGTAGGTGGTGTGGAGGGTGCTAAGAATTAAGAGTAAGGGTTAGAAGTCATTTACGTGTAAAGCTTATTGATTAAATCCTTAAACTCTCTTAAAAGACTTCTGTAGTACGTTACCTCACTCTCTACAGGGGATACCCTCTCAGCACTCGATGTGATAGACTCACATAATTCGTAAATTCCTTTCTGAGTAACATGTTTTAAAGCTCTTAATGCTAAGAATATATTACCTATATGTGAGAGGTCACCTACTGTAGTGTGTACGACCTTCCTACCTAGGATATTAGCAAGTAACTTCCTGATGAAGTAGTATTCTGATAACTTACCACCTACTCTAACCTCATTAACGCTAACTCCTACATCCTCCATGCTAGAGTATATTAGGGCTAAGAGCATTAAAACACCCTCAATAACTGAGATAGCTACGTCTTCCTTCCTACTACTACTATCGATCCCTAAGATGCTTAACCTCTTAGTAGGTTTTATGAATGGTAGTCTCTCAGGGTATAGGAGTGGTATTGAAATTAAGGTTTTAGTCTTCTTAACAGTATTATTCAGGGACTCTAACACGTTAGAATACTTTATAGTGTCTTGAGGATCAACATCATAAAGTAGCTTTATAATGTATTCAACCACAACACCAGCGTTATTTATAGCACCACCACCTAACCAAGTCTTATCTATGAAGTAGTATGTTTGAAACGTCATGAGAGGTGATGGATCTACAATAGCTTCTGAAGTTACGGCTCTAATCATAGCACTACTACCTAAATTCACAACACCTAAACCACTTAACCCGCCAGTTGCTCCGTAGATCATTGAAGCACCGTCAAATAACCCTAAAACCACCGGTACGTCATCACTAAGTCCTAACTCCTCCTTAAGTCCCCTCCTTAACATCCCGACATAGTAACCTTCACGAAGCTCCGGTAGTGATTTCTCGTCAATACTTGCTATAGTGAGTCCTAACTCATCCCATTTAAGAGTTCTTAAATTGAGTAGTTGGTATGTTCCTGAAGCTGTTGAGAGGTCTGTAACGTACTCACCTGTGAGGAAGTTCATTAAGAATGCTTTAGAATCCATTAAGTACCTAACCCTCTTAAATCCACTACCTAAACGCTTCTTAAACCAGATTATCTTAGGTAGACCGTATATATGGAGTGGTGGGCATCCAGTCCTGAAGTATAGTTCCTTAGAGTAAGGTATAACTTCATTAAGTACTTCGTAAGGTCTCTCATCCATCCACGTAATAATATTAGTTAAGTAGTTCATCCCCTCATCAGTGAGTAGTAAGCCGAAGAGGTAGGAGGTAAGTACTATAGCGTCTGGGTGAACCCCACCAACACATCCCTTAACTAAAGTCTTAATCTGTTTCTCAATGTCTCTAGGGTCATGCTCGTATGAATTAACTTCAGGCTGTACAGGATTTACCCGTTGACTCAAACTTCTAACGACTTCAACTCTACCGTCTTCGTAGAACTTTATTAAGGCTACCTTAACATTAGTAGTTCCTAAGTCTATAGAAGTTATGAGCATTTAAACCCCGGTTAAACCTCAACTAACTTACTGAACCCTTACTCCTCTCCTCCTTAAGCCTCTCCTCATAAAGTCTCCTCAGTTCTTCATCACCCATAGTATTGTAAGGTTCTGCTAGTAACGACCTTAACTCAGGGTTCTTTATGAAGTAATATACTGCGTAGGAGCATATAGGGATTATCTTCAAGCCCTTCTCCCTAGCCACCTCTACAGCCTTATCAACTAATAACTTAGCATACCCCTTACCCCTATGTTGTTCTGGGGTGTAAGTAGCTATTAACTTCATGTAATTACCGTTGACTTCATATCTTAGGAATGCTTTAGAACCATCACTTAACTTTATGTAGAATACTTGGGAAGTATACCTAACCTCTACACCCTCAGACATCTAAACACCGTATCAATATATAACTCACCAGTAAGTTAATATGTTTATATTGAGAGATGATTACTTAAGATTAAGGGGTCGTAGCTTGAGTGAGGGTAGTTGTGATGAGGTTATGGAGGTATTAGTGGTTAGAGCATCAGATATAGCTAAGTTATTGAGTCAGCCTCCTGAAGGTGATGAAATCTCCATGAAGTTCGGTAAGATTTTTGAGGAGGAGTACGCATTAGCTAACCACATATATATGAGGTCTGCCAGTACTGGAGTTCCTAAGAAGTTTATTAGGAAGGTAGCTGCTAGGCTTAAGTCTGAAGGTATATACAGTAGAGAGTTAGTTGTTAGGGCTTATAGGGCGTACTCAGCATTACTTAAGGCTAGAGTAGTAGGTGAGAAACCACTCACACGGTTTAAAGAGTTTAAAGACTTCATATTCATAGCTGCGCAACCAGACCTCTACGACAGCTCTACAGGGACTTACTATGAGTTTAAGTTATACCCTATAAATGATTACGCTAGAACTCAGGCAAAGGTCTTCGCCTGGGTTTTAGAGAAACCTATAGTACTTGTAGGTCTTAAGGAAATGTCTAACGGGTATTTCGATGTTGAGAAGGAAGTTATAAACCCACCGGAAACGTTAGATGTAGGTCCTGAGGATTTAAAGAAGGTCGCACGTACTGAGAAGTTTTGTAAAGACCTTAAAATCCCAGTACATATGTTTATGAAGTACATGATTGGGTATCCTTACGAATTCGATGAAGAACTAACTCCTTAAGCATATTGAAAACTAGTTCTAAACCTTCTTCAATATCTTTACCAGGTGATTTAGGAGTTATTACTGGTTCATCAATAACACCTACTAACCCCTCTATGAAAGCTCTAAAACTCTTAATCATTCCCTGACCATAACCCCCACCTAATATAGAGACTAACCCAACGACCCTACCCTCACTAAGTAACCTCCTTAAGTAGGAACCATATAGTGCGTAAGTTAACTCACTAACCTGTAAATTAGTTAATCTATCATCTTTATGAGCGTCAAAACCAGCAAATACTACAACTACGTCAGGTTTATATAACTCCCTAGCACGTTCTACTACATTCTCTAAAATCCATGAGTAGTGATTATCATTACTTCCAGGGTATAACGGTATATTTACTTTACTACCCTCAGCTCCAGGACCTCCTACATCACTTAACCATCCAGTACCTGGGTAGATATATCTTTGATGTATGTCTATGTGGAGGACATTAGGATCACACCAGAAAATCTCTTGAGTACCGTTACCGTGGTGTGCATCGAAATCTAATATCATTACCCTATACCCTAAATCTACTAAAGTCTTAGCAGCTACTGCAGCATAATCAAATATACAGAAACCTAATGTTGGTGCACCCATAGCAGGACCTCTCCTACCAGCATGGTGACCTCCAGGTCTAGCCATAATAAACCACGGGTCTCTAGACCTGATGGTATCTAAAGCAGCTACCCTAGCTGTAGCTGCGAATGACGCAGCAACATCGCATGTGTGTTGGGTTACGTATGTATCAGGGTCTATATAGTGGAAACCTTTAGCACACTCACTGATTAACCACTCAACATATACCCTATCATGTACTAGTAATACAGCGTTATAATCAGGTTCTACAGCTTTAACCAACTCTATATAGGGCCAAGCAGGTGAGTTCCTCAACTCCTCTAGAGATTTCTCAACCCTCCAAACACCCTCTGGATGAGTACCTAAGGGATCACTATGAAGTCTATGTCTCTCATCATAAACAAGCTTAAGCATTATTAAAACACCTACTTAGAACTTAGATTATTAAATTAAATACTATAGGTATTTAGGTGTTAAAACGATTCAAGTACTTAATGAGAGGGTCTTATGTAGAGGTAAGAGGGTAACGTTAGTTCAGAGGGAGTATATGTTCGGGGATGTAGTCTTCACTAAGGATGTTGTGAGGTTTGGTCAGGCAGTAGCTATAATCCCAATAATAGGTGATGAGGTAATACTGATTAAACAGTTTAGACCGTCACTGAATAAGTGGATCTTAGAAGTACCTGCCGGTAGGGTAGAGGTTAATGAGGCGTTAGAAGATACTGCTAAGAGAGAACTTATAGAGGAGGTTGGCTATGATGCTAAAACACTAATTAAGTTAGTATCTATCTACCCAGCACCTGGCTATAGTGATGAGGTACTCCATATATTCCTAGCTAAGGACTTAACATATGTTGGTAGTAAGCCGGAAGTAGGTGAGCTTATAGAGGTTGTTAAGGTTAAGTTAGACAGTGCTTTAGATCTCATACTGAGTGATGATGTGGTAGATGCTAAAACACTGATATCACTGCTTATCCTGAAACTCAAGACTCCGGAGTTAGGGTTACTTCCTAAGTGATGAGTTCAGGAATTCATCAACTAACTCACTTATTGTAGGGCCTTCTAATACCTTCAACTCCCAGTAAACCCTAACTACCGGTTTACGTATGTTGATAATCCTTGTCAGGTCTACCGGTGTACCGAGGACCACAACATCAACATCCATCCTATCAATAGTTACTTCTAAATCCCTAATATGTTGTGTGTTGTAACCTACTGAAGGTATTACAGGACCTATGTGGGGGTATACCTGAAGTAACTCCTTAACAATCCCTACAGCATAAGGTTTAGGGTCGACTACTTCAGACGCACCATACTTCTCAGCAGCTACGTAACCAGCACCATACGGTAAACCACCATGTGTAACTGATGGTGAATCCTCAACAACTGCTACCCTCCTACCCTTCACAAGCTCCGGCCTATCTACAAACACCTCCATATCAGCTAACACTATTTTAGCCTTCGGATTAACCTCCCTGACATTCCTTAAAACCCTCTCTACACCCTCCCTACGAGCTCTAGAAACCTTATTAACTATTACAGCATTAGCTAACCTAACATTCACTTCACCAGGATATGTAGACACCTCATAACCTGGCCTCATAGCATCTGCAATAGTTACCATATAGTTAAACCTTATGAATGGGACGTCATTATTCCCACCATCCCATAATATCACATCACCTAGTCTCTCAGCCTCAAGTAATACCTTACCGTAATCTACACCAGCAAGTACAGGTACTCCTAACCGGATATAGTGGATGTACTCCTCCCTCTCCTCAATAGTTACTCCATACCTATCAAGGTCCTCCTCAGACTTAAACACCTGAACAACTACTTCTAAGTCTCCGTAAGCCATAGGATGTCTTATCGGGACTACCTTAAACCCCCTACCCAGTAACTCCTTAGTAATAGTTCTAGAAACAGTTGACTTACCAGCACCTGTCTTAACAGCTGTGACAGCTATTACAGGCTTATAAGTCGTTAAGTAAGTTTCCGAAGGTGGTAGGAGTCTTAATGAAGCACCAGCAGCTAAGACTTTAGAAGCAAACCTACCTAACTCCTCATAAGTTAAGTCACTATAGGATAAGACAACCTCATCAACACCTAACTCCTTAATAAGTCTCGGTAACTCATCCTCAGGGTATATCGGAATTCCTAGAGGGTATTTAGGCCCTGCAAGACTTGCTGGAAACCTCCTCCTCTCAATACCTGGTATTTGAGTTGCTGTGAAAGCTACGACTAAGTATTCAGGGTTATCCCTGAAGTAAGTTAAGAAGTTATGGAAATCCCTACCACCAGCACCAGCTATGATAACCTTCTTAACCATATTAATACCTAAAAATTTTCATTTAGAAATAAAATAAATTTTAAGGATTTAGACTTGATTAAGTGATGTGTAGTTAACTCCTACGGTGTAAACCTCACTGACACAGTACCTAATCTATCAAATGTAGCTCTTACGAAATCTCCAGGCTTAACATCAACAGCACTTATTAGAGAACCACTTAATATCACCTCACCAGCTCTTAAGTAGGTCCCATACTGAAGTAACTTATTAGCTAGCCATAACACAGCAAGTACTGGATTACCCATAACTGAAGCCCCAGCAGCTGTAGCTACTACCTCATCATTAACCTCGAAGACCATCCCAACCAACCTTAAGTCTAAATCCTCTAACTTAGTTATCTTACTACCTAATACAAACCTAGCAGCTGATCCATTATCAGCTATAGTGTCTTGAATCTTAATCCTCCAATTCTTAATACGACTATCTATGATTTCTAAAGCAGGTACCACACCTTCAGTAGCTCTCAACAAATCAACTACTGTGAGTCCAGGACCTCTAAGGTCTTCCTTCAATATAAACGCTATCTCAGCCTCTACCTTAGGCTGTATTAAGGAACTTAATGATATACTACCCCCATCACATACATACATAGTGTTTGTTAAGTGCCCGTAATCTGGTTCATAAACATTAAATAACTTCTGCATAGCCTTACTAGTCAAACCTATCTTCCTACCGATAACTCTCTCACCCTTAGAGACCTTCCTCTCAACATTTACTAACTGGATTTTATAGGCATCATCTATAGTTATTGAAGGGTACATATCTGTTATAGGGTCTATAGGTATTCTCTTTAATTCAGCCTCATATAACATATTAGCTATCTTAGATATCTCATCCTTAGTTAAGGGCATAAACCATCAATACTATATAACCATTATTGAAAATAAATTTTCATAAGGTTAATTAATTCAGTTTTTCTGTCTTTATAGGGGTTTATACGTCTGAAGTTGGAGTTATAAGTAATATTAAGGTTAATTTAAGTGGTAGGGTAGCCCTCATAACTGGTGCTGCTAGAGGTGTTGGTAGGTATTTAGCACTTTCAATGGCTTTAGACGGTGCTGACTTAGTCTTAATTGATAAGGATTTAGAGCCTTTAGAAAAGGTTGCTGAGGAAGTTAGGAGGTTGGGTAGGAGGGTATTAGCTATTAAAGCTGATGTTAGTAGGTGGGGTGATGTGTATAGGGCTGTTGAGGAGGCTGTAAAGGTTTTCAGACGTATAGATATACTAGTTAATAATGCAGGTATTGAAGGACCCTTCGACTTCGTAGAAAATATAAGTGAGGAGGATTGGGATGCAGTAATTAACGTTAACCTTAAAGGTGCTTTCCTATGTGTTAAAGCTGTAGTTCCGTACATGAAGAAGCAGGGCTACGGTAGGATAGTTAACGTAGCTTCAGTAGCTGGTGTTGAAGGTAATGCTAAGATGACGCCGTACTGTGCAGCTAAGGCAGGCATGATAGGACTTACTAAAGCACTTGCTGAGGAGCTAGCACCCTACGGTATAAGAGTTAATGTAGTTGCCCCAGCATTAATTGAGGGTACAGCACTAACTGATAGACTACCTAAGGAACAGAGGGAATTCCTAGCTAGGAAGATACCATTAGGTAGGTTATGTAAACTTCATGAAGTAGCAGACCTAATCAAGTTCTTAGCCTCAGACGCTGCAGACTTCCTAACTGGTTACGTACACATATTAGCTGGTGGTAGGGCTAGAGCTTAAACTTAAATTACTATGAAGTAGGATATAGTCGGTGATTAAATGTTTGAGACTTCTCAATGGTTTGTAAGCCCTTACAACTACGTTGATGAGGTCCGTAAGAAGCTTTCACTACCTGAGAAGGTGTACATCCACGATACTACGTTAAGGGATGGTGAGCAACAACCTAATGTAGTCTTCAGGAAGGATGAGAAGGTCGAGATCGCTGTAGCGTTGGATGAGGCAGGTGTTGACTTCATAGAGGCTGGCTTACCTGCAGTATCTAGGGAGGATTTTGAAGCTATTAAAGCTATAGTTAAGCAAGGTCTTAAGGCTAAGGTACTATCAT
>Ga0080004_1125300_pt1 | contig 78129 bp, 82 predicted proteins | sample WasSprMetagenome_FD_69207 | JGI IMG/M metagenome (GOLD analysis project Ga0080004, IMG submission 69207) | Sulfidic aquatic microbial communities from Washburn Spring, Yellowstone National Park, USA - WS (SPADES assembly) (version 2) | ecosystem: Environmental > Aquatic > Thermal springs > Hot...
GCTTTGGGGGCCCGTACCCGCCCCGCCCCCAGGAGCCGCCAGGACGCTTCGTCAGGTACGTTCACAAACTGCCGCAGCTCTTCTATGGTGCCTCCAGCCTCGGGGTAGGGTAACGGCAGCATACCCTTTGCCCGGCGGAACTTCACCGACGGATAGGCCACCACCCGCCAGCCATCGGGGCCAGCCTCGACGGCTTCCCAGGTCTCATTACCCAGGTCGAGATATATCTTGCCATCCTTCTCCGCCAACCTCGTGAAAACTGGATACTCAGGGCCATCAAATTGGGCCTTCGCCTCCAGCACTCCGATTGCGTCCTGAAGAGCCTGGCTACCCGGTGGCTTGCCATGCTTCTCATAGAAAAGCCGCCGCAGCCAGTTCCGGAAAGGGCCACTACCTCTAGCGGTAATGGGCCACGTTTCCTTGTGGCCGTTAATGGGCACTGTGGCATAAGCTTTTCCCTCAGGGTCATGGAAAAGCTCAACACCGGCTGTTAAAGCGAGGTTTACCAGGGCCTGCGCCTGTGTCTCACGTTCTTTTTTTGACTCTATTCCCAAGGCCTCAGCTACCGTCGTTAATTCCTCTTCGCTAAGCATTTGCAGAAGTTCTTCCCCTAAGCTTGCCACTTCCGGATCACTTCCTTCGCCTGCCGTAAAATCTCCGGTGATGGTGCTTCGCTGTTGAACAGCTCTTCCCAGAGGTATTCCCACCACGATAATTGATGAGCTAGCTTGGCTAGGTAGTCAGCCCCAGAGCCGTCCGCCATGATAATCTCCCAACCGCCGCAACGCCAAAGCAACCCTTCGACATGGCGGATAAGGTCGCCAAGTTTTGAAATTGTTTCCGCTACCGCCCGTTGGTAAGCTCTCTCAAGGATAACTCCTGCCCGTCGCCGGGCCACTTCCTGGCGTTCCCTGCGGGATAGCTGCCTGCGGTGTTCCTGCCTTTCCGGGAATAAGTCGCTCCAGTTCAACCCTAAAGCCGCCAGTATAGCTTCAGTAGGGCATCCCGCAAAACAGTAAAGGAGTACCCGGCCATCCGGGGCTTCTTTTATGGAAAGGCTCGGGTTTCGGTCAGGGTGTGCCGGGCACCGGGCCACCCACTTACTAGGGCCTACCTGCTTAACCTTATGAAGTCTTGTCAGAATTTCGGCTGCTGCCACTTTTCCGCCTCCAGCCGTTATCGAATGCGGTAAAACTGCATTACGTTGCTCAGGGTGTCCGCCATTATTGGCCTGTCTTGCCGCCATAGGATTGCTTTTCTAGTGCCGCCTGCTCAAGCCACCGCTCAAGGCCTGCCTTGGGGACAACAATGCGCCGTCCAATACGGATAGCCGGAAAGCCTTCCTGCCGGGCTAACTCGTAGGCCTTTGGCAGGTTAATACCCAGAAGGGCCGCAACCTCGGGGACGGTATACACCACCCTAGTCGCTTGTGGGGTTCGAGACATTCCTTAATGCCTCCCTAAATCTTGTTTTGTTTGGGTTAGTCTGCTACAATCAAAATAAAGTATCAATATTTGCTTACGGAAGTGATGATACATGAGAAAGAGATATCGGTCGGAAGAAGACATAAAGGGCGCGGTGGAGAAAAAACTGGGCAGGAAGGTTATTGAAGTTATCTGGAAAGTATTGAAAGAAGACGGCTACATTGAAGAAGTCCTAGAGGGGTATGAAGACGCCTTTAACTCTTTGCTACGCAGATACCGGGTGGAAGAGGAAGTTTACCTTGAGGGGGCTAGGGCCGGGGCTGGAATATATGGGGCACAAAGGCTATTTCCTCCACCCCAAAAAGAAGATTCACCTATTACCAAGGCCGACATCGTTTTGTCTAAACTTCTAGCCGCCGAAGTTAGCAAACTGCCTTTCGTGAAGCAGTTTCGCCGTGAAGTCCTGAACGGGAATTTAATCCAGCCTGGTGAAATAGAAAGATGGATTCAGACCACGAAAGAGGAAGACGGGCCGCCTACCCAGTATGTGAAAATACGGGCTAAAAATATTGATGTTACTATAGACAAGGGAAGCTGGTGGCCGTTGAAGATAATGCCCACCTTCGAAGCAGATGACGTTGTTGGGATTGAGCATGAATTCCTCTCATACCCTTCAAAAACAGGATGGGTCGAACGTGTGCCCATTAACGTTGATGGTATTCTGGGTCGTCTGAAGTCGGTTGCCAGAAGGATAATTGAATATTACTGCCCTGCTTGGCAGGAAGCCCAAACGGTCGCTTTTGTCCTTACAGGCCAAGTTCCTATCATTCCCAGGGTACGCTATAGCGTAAACGTAACTTTCTCGGGGGGGCCATGCTGGGTAACACTAAAGTTTGACGCCCGTATAACGCCGCAGGATTTAGCTAGGGAATACTCCAAAATACGCCGCAAGATAATGGGGAACAGCCATGCCAAGCCGTTGACGAAAAAGCACCAGGAATTAGCAGTATTCGCCGCAGAACACAAAGATGGCCTTACATGGGAAAAGCTCATGCACAAATGGAATGAAAAGTTTCCTAAATGGGCCTACAAAAACTATAGGCTTTTCTGTCGTGACGCTATCGGGGCCATCAATAGGCTTCTGAATGGGAAAGTTAATTACGCCAGTTTGCTTGGGTCTGAAGCGCAAAAAAACAACGGCCAATAGGCCGCCCCTGGGGTTATTGCAGTAATGCAGTTTATACTGCAATTACGGCTAAAAAGCATTAAAAAGAGTTAAACGAACAGGGAATTTATGTCAGCCAGAAGGCCGAAAACCCCTGATTTTACTGGGGGTTTAAAACTAGGCTAAACTGCCTTAAATGAAAATAGTGAGACTCAAAATCCGGTGGGGCTCACACCCCGTGCGGGTTCGACTCCCGCCTTCGGCACCAGAAAGAAAATCAAGGGTTCACGGGTTTGGTTAAGGCTTCCAAAGGTACTTTCAAACCGTGAATCCGTTCCCGATGAAAAGCCTCCTACCGGCCAGCGGAAGGGAGGCTTAAACTTTTTTATGCAGGTCTTAAGGCTTAACCCGGCACCCACCACATGGCAGGAGGCACTAGAGGAGTTTATCTTACGGAAGCAGGCCGAAGGTGCCTCCCAAAGGACGCTCGACGACTACCACAAGCATGTTACTCGCTTTTTCGCCAAATATCCCACATGCTGGCCGGACAAGCTCAAGGTAGCCGTGTATGAGTACATGGCGAAGCCCAAGTCTCCTGCCTACTTCAACCTGTGCCTCATCTACCTGCGGGCCTCTTCCAATACTGCCTCGAAGAAGGGTACATTAGCACCAACCCATTGGCAGGCTTCAAGCGGAATTTTTTGCAGAACACTCTTAACAGATGTACCCTGCAAATGTTATCGCATAGCAATGCACGGCCATGCAATGGCATGGCGTTTTGGTTTAGGATGGGGAAGTGGAGTTTTACTTAGTCCCAAGAATAGAACGGGCCTCCCGCAAGCCGGGAGGCCTTTGTTCATAAAAGAAGGGCCTCTTGCCTTCAACCCGGGATGTGACTATGTTGAATTACTAAGCCCGGGCTATTGAGGAAGCAGATTTCTAAGGAGCTAGCTTCTACCTCTTCTATTTCTTGACTGCATGCCTCGGTATGAAGGTATCGCAAGCTGTGTCGTCGGAAACGGAGATCATGTGGTCCATGGAGGTAGGACGTACTTGGATGCTGGAGGCTTTGCACTCGTTTCCCTCTTGGTAGAGGCACTGGTCTACTGAGCATTTGATCCTGGGCATTTTGATCACCTCCTTCCACAGGTGTTAGGGTTACCCATGGAAGGCTAATTTATGCAACTTAGCCCTCATCTCCTTCGCCTTTGATTACGGCCAATGGCTTAAGCCTAACCACAGGCTTAGTTAACCCTGCATCTACCAGGGTACCCACAACTTCATCTATATCTTTGTAGGCCAGTGGAGCCTCATCGAGGAGGTGGCGGAGGTTCTTCGCCCGCAGGAGCACACCTTTAAGGGATTCCCGAAGCTCTTCTGTGGTTAAGGAGTTCTTCGCCTTTTTTCTCGACATGACCCGGCCTGCCCCGTGGTTTACGGAGTTGAAGGTCTCCCCGATACGTTCCGTACCTATAACGACATAAGAAGCCGTGCCCATGCTCCCGGGGATTATGGCCGGGTGGCCGGTTTTAAGGTAACGGACCGGGTTTTCTTTGTGCCCTGCGGGTAAGGCCCGGGTTGCTCCTTTACGGTGGACAAGCAGAAGCCTTCCGTTATGTTCTTCAAATTTAGCTATATTGTGGGCCACGTCATACACTAGCTCAAGTCCCATTTCTTCCAGGGGAAGCCTTAAAACTTCCTCAAAGGCTTCCCGTACCAGGAAGGTTATAAGCTGGCGGTTGGCAAAGGCGAAGTTAGCCGCACAAGCCATTGCCGCAAGGTACTCACGTCCTTCAGGCGAATCTATAGGTGCCGCGGCCAGCCCTTTGCTGGGAAGCCGGATGCCGTATTTAGAAGCAGCCTGGGCCATGCGGGCGGAGTAGTCGGTGCAGATCTGGTGGCCGAAGCCGCGGCTTCCGGTATGGATGAGAACGGTCAATTGGCCCTCGTTAAGTCCCATTACAGAAGCTACTTCAGGCAGGAAGACCTTTTCTACTTCGCCTATCTCTATGAAATGGTTTCCCCCGCCTATGGTAGCCAACTGGTCTGCACGCTCCCGGGCCTGCTTGCTCACGGCTTTAAGGTCTGCACCGGGGAGAGCGCCCCCTGCTTCGATGGAGGCTTCATCCTCAGGGAAGCCGTACCCCTGCCTGATAAAATAGGCTGCGCCCCATTGGGTTACGGCCTCCAGGTCGGCCTCCCTAAATTCCCGATAAAGGCTGGACTTACCCACCCCGGAAGGGATGCGCTTTTCTATGGCTGCAAGAAGTTTTTCGAGTTTCCCGGTACTTAAGGATTTGGCTTCCAGGTTAGTACGTAAGAGGCGCACCCCACAGTTTATATCCATCCCTACCGCACCAGCGGAGACTACTCCGGTCTTTGCATCTGTGGCCATTACTCCCCCTATAGGTAGGCCGAAACCCGTGTGGATGTCCGGCATACCTATGACCGGAGGTACCACCCCTGGGAGGCTAGCGGCATCGGCCAGTTGCTTTAAGGCTTCGCTTTCACCGAACTGGGCTTTTAGCTTAGGGCTTAAGAACACTAAAGCTTCTACCTGCATATCGCCCGAGGGCCGCAGGCGGTAGCGGTTTTTCCCGCAGGGTTCAAGGCTTAAGGTCACTCGACATCCCCCCATTTAAGGAAGTTGCTTAAAAAGGGTATAATGGGGTACAATGGATAAAGCTAAGTCAAGCGGGTGAGGTTACTCCTATGGCAGCCAAGTTGTTACTTATAGACGGTAACAGTGTAGCCCACCGGGCCTTCCATGCCCTGCCCTTGCTTTCTACCAGTACGGGAATCTTTACTAACGCCGTATATGGTTTTACCACCATGCTCCAAAAAGCGTTGTCGGAGGCCCAACCGGAATACGTGGCGGTAGCCTTCGATCACGGCAAGGTTACCTTCCGTAGCGAAATGCTATCCAGCTATAAAGCCCAGAGGCCGGAAACCGCAATAGAGTTACGCCCCCAGTTTGGACTGATTAAAAGGTTACTTCAGGCCTGGCGCATAGCTATATATGAACAAGAAGGCTTTGAAGCCGATGACATAATAGGCACCTTGGCCCGCCAGGCCAAAGAAATGGGGCTGACCTGTCTTATTTTAACAGGCGACCGGGATGCCTTGCAACTTATAGACGAAAAAGTTCAGGTAATGCTCATGCGGAAGGGTATTTCCCAGGTTACCGTCTACGATATTCATGTTATCCGGCAGGAGTACGGCCTAGAGCCGGTTCAGCTTGTGGATGTGAAGGCCCTTATGGGAGACGCTTCGGATAATATACCCGGGGTACCCGGGATAGGGGAGAAGACTGCCCTGCAGCTAATACGGCAGTATGGTGATTTAGAAGGGGTACTTGCCCATGTGCACGAACTTAAAAAAAGTAAGGTAGCCGAGAGTTTGATGGCTTACGCTGAACAGGCCCGGCTTGCCCGGAGCCTTGCCACCATTCGGGTCGATGTGCCTGTTAAGCTGGATTTGGACTACTGCCGCAGGCAAAAGCCCGACTATGAAGCCCTACTTTCACTGTATAAAGAGCTGGAATTTCACAGTCTCATTAAAGGTGTACTCCAGGAGATGCAAGAGGCCGAAAGGGAACCTTCTCCCGTCACCCCGCCTTCTCCACAGGCCAGGGTTAAATCTTTACCCTTACCCCAACCCCGGCTTTTGGAAAATATAGAAGAGCTGGGACGCTTGGCCGGGGATTTGGCCGGGCAAAAAGAAGTAGCCCTTGAGCTTAAACTTACTTCTCCATCTTATTTAGAGGCAGGATTGGAAGCTTTAGCCTTGGCTTGGGAAGAAAATATCGCTGTTTTTGAGGCGCAGCGTGTGCCCCTTAAGGCCGTGGCTGCGGCCCTTCTTCCGCTTCTAGGTGAGGATAAAACCCCTCTTCTTTTTCATGATGCTAAAGCTAAACTGGCCTGGCTTATGGGTGCTGGCGCGCGGGTTGGGGACCCAGCGGGCGACACCATGGTGGCAGGTTATCTCCTAAATCCAACAGCTTCCCGTCATGATCTTCCCGAACTTTGCCTTGAACACCTTGATGTGGCCCTGGTAGAGGAGGCCAATCCCTTGATGAGCACGGCCCGCCGGGCTTACAGTGTTTTTAAACTCCACCAGGTTTTAGTGGAGAAGATAAGGCTTGCCGGTATGGAGAGGCTCTATAGAGATGTGGAAGCACCCTTAACAAGGGTTCTGGCCGCTATGGAAAGGAGCGGGGTGGCCGTAGACCTGGCTACCCTCGACAGCATGGGGGCCGAGCTAGAGGCCGCTCTAGAGAAGCTTACCGCAGAAATATATCAGTTAGCCGGGGAACCTTTTAACATTAATTCCCCCCGGCAGCTAGCTTATATTCTCTTTGAAAAGTTAGGCCTTCCACCAGTAAAGCGTACTAAGACCGGGTATTCCACTGATGCGGAAGTTTTAGAGGAGCTGGCGGACAAACACGAGATAGCTGCTAAATTGGTAGAGTACCGGCAGGTTATGAAACTTAAGTCTACCTATGTAGATGGCCTTAAACCCTTGATCAATCCCCGCACGGGCCGCTTGCATACCAGCTTTAACCAAACAGTTACTGCCACCGGACGGTTGTCCAGCAGCGAACCTAATCTGCAGAATATACCGGTACGTATGGACTTGGGCCGGCGTTTGCGCAAAGCGTTCGTTCCCCGGGGACCGGGTAGGGTATTGCTGGCGGCTGATTATTCTCAGATTGAGCTGCGAATATTGGCTCATATCTCGGGGGATGAGAAGCTAAGGGAGGCCTTCCTTAAGGGTGAGGATATCCATACCCGGACTGCGGCTGAAGTTTTCGGAGTACCTTTAGAGGAAGTTACGCCGGAAATGAGGCGCCGAGCTAAGGCAGTTAACTTTGGGATAGTTTACGGTATAAGCGATTACGGCTTGGCCAAAGACCTGGGTATTGGACGCCGGGAGGCCCATGAATATATCGAGCGGTATTTCCAGCGCTATCCCAAGGTCAAGGCCTATCTGGAGGAAGTAGTCCAAAAAGCGCGGGAGACAGGTTACGTTACCACCCTCTTGGGCCGGCGGAGGTATCTTCCCGATCTCTTTAGCCCCAACCACAATATCAGAGCTTTTGGTGAACGCACGGCCCGGAATACGCCCATCCAGGGTAGCGCGGCGGACATCATTAAAGTGGCCATGGTACGCATTTTCCGCCAGATGGAAAAGGAAGGGTTTACGGCGGAGATGATTTTACAAGTGCATGATGAGTTGATCTTCGATGTGCCGGAGCCGGAACTCCGGAGGGTAGCGCTTTTGGCCAAGGAGTGCATGGAGCAGGCTTTACCTTTAGAGGTGCCCTTGCAAGTAGATATTAAATGGGGGCCCAGTTGGTACGATTTGGAGGAGAAGAGCCTTGCCTGAACTACCGGAAGTAGAAACCATCAGGCGCACCCTGGAACCCAGGCTAAAAGGTCTGGTTATAACTGAAACCCAGGTGTTGCATCCTTCTGTAATCGCCACTCCAGAAATACAAGAATTTTCTTCCTTGCTTCCGGGCAAAAAGATAATTGCTTTAGAGCGCCGGGGTAAGTATTTGCTATTTTCGTTGAGCGAAGGATATACTTTGATCTGGCATCTGGGCATGACGGGAAGGCTTTTGTGGTTGGAATCGTCTGAGGATATTATAGAGCCCCATACCCATGTGATTATCGCCTTAGAAAACGGTGGCCAGCTCCGCTTTGTAGATGTAAGGCGCTTCGGCCGCTGCTACCTGGGCCGTACTCAGGAAGTGTTGCAAGAGGTCGGCATAGAGGATCTGGGGGTGGAGCCTTTAAGCCCTGAGTTTACTGTAGAGAGGCTTATCCAAATGGTACGGTCCACCAAGAGGCGGATTAAAGAGGTTTTGATGGACCAGCACTGTATTGCAGGTCTGGGCAATATTTATAGCGATGAGGCCCTTTTCCAGGCCGGGCTTCATCCTCTAAGACCTGCTTCCTCTTTAAACGAAGAAGAGATCGAGCGCCTGCACCGGGGCATACGTGGGGTACTTGGGGCGGGTATTTCGCATGGTGGCACGAGTCTTCGCGATTATGTAAACGGCCTGGGGCAGAGGGGAAATCACCAGAATTATTTGGCCGTATACGGAAAAAAGGGCGAGCCCTGCCCCCGTTGTGGAAAGGCTATCGAAACTCTAAAGGTAGGTGGACGTACTAGCCATTTTTGTTCTAGATGTCAATTATAAAAAGGGGAACAGGCACTTCCTCTCCTCCCCTGGGCGTATATTGCTATTGGTGCAGGGAGGGAGGTAAGGAAAGTGTTTATCTCTACTTTGCTGCTTGCCCTGGCTGTGAGCCTGGATGGCTTAGGAGTGGGTATTTCTTATGGCTTGCGTGGGCTTAGACTCCCTTGGGTTAGCCTAATTTTAATTACCCTTATTTCTATAGGAGCTAGCTTTTTTTCTATGCTTTTCGGTAGAGCTTTTACCTTAATTTTTTCTCCTCATTTAGCTCAGAAGATAGGGGCTGCTTTGCTATTAGGGTTAGGATGCGAAATCCTACTAGAATCCTACCTAAAAGGGAAGGGGGAAGACTTACAAAATCCACGTACTTTATTACAGGTGCGGGTACCGCGGTTAGGTTTAATCATAGCTATTTTGCAGGAACCCGCCAAAGCCGATCTAGATTCTTCGGGAAGTATCAGTCCAGGCGAAGCTTTAGCCTTAGGTTTGGCCTTGGCTCTGGATGCTTTCGGGGTAGGTTTAGGGGCAGGAGCTACAGGTTTTTCATTGCTCCTTACTCCTCTTTTTATAGGCTGCACACAGTTGCTCCTGGTGAGTATAGGTTTATTGTTAGGATGCCGTTGGCATACAATAAGCTGGGGGAGGAAAGGAGCAGCTCTACCAGGAGTTATCTTAATTGGTTTGGGTCTTTGGCGGTGGTGATGGTATAATATGGAAGGTGAATACTTTTGATAGTTATTGGGTTGACTGGTGGGATAGGGGCAGGCAAGAGCACTGTAGCTCGTATTTTAAAGGAGCTAGGGGCTAAAGTAATCGATGCCGATATGGTGGCCCGCAAGGTGGTAGAACCCGGGAAGCCAGCCTGGAAGGAGATAAAATCTGTTTTTGGCTCCCAATATTTGAATCCAGATGGTAGTATTGACCGCCGCGCACTAGGAAATCTTATTTTTAATGATGAAAAGGCCCGGGCAAAACTTAACGCCATCACTCATCCTAAAATTAAAGCTGAAATACAAAAGGAAATCGAAGTTTATCGCAGGCAGGAGCCCCAGGGGGTAGTAGTAATTGAGGCTCCACTTTTGTTGGAGGCTGGCATGGAGGATATGGTAGATGAGATCTGGGTAGTGACTGCACCGGAAGAGGTTCGGTTAGAAAGACTGGTGAAACGGGACAACCTCTCCCGGGAAGAAGCTTTAAAGCGTATAAGGGCTCAACTTCCAGAACAAGTAAAGTTTAAATATGCTACCCGTATAATTGACACCAGGGGAAATCTGGAGGCCACCCGGGTAGCTGTGCTTGCAGCCTGGGAAGAATTGCGGGGACGGATAGAGCCTAATGCGTAATTACCAGCGGATTCTAATAGTGCTGCTTTTATTAGGGACAGGAGTTTTAGCGGTTAAGCCTTTGGGCCGCCTGTTTTATCCTGCGCCTTACCGGGAGATGGTATTTTTTTATGCCCGCCAAAACGGTTTGGATCCTTTACTGGTATTGGCCCTGATACGCACAGAAAGCAAGTTTTATCCCTTGGCTGTATCTTCTACAGGAGCTCGCGGGCTGATGCAGCTCATGCCCGAGACAGCGGAGTGGGTGGCCAGGAAATTGAGTCTTGAGTTTAAGGTGGAACGGCTTTTTGAACCGGAGTATAACCTGCGGTTGGGCACGTGGTACCTGGCCTATATCCTTAGGGAGTTCGGGGGAAATTTACCTGCAGCCCTGGCCGCGTATAACGGTGGAAGCGAAAAAGTCAAGGAATGGCTGTACAGCGGTACCTGGAGCGGTAGTACAGCAGATCTTTATAAGATACCTTTTCCGGAGACCAGGAAGTTTGTGCGCCAAGTCCTCCGTACCTACTCCGTATACCGCTGGCTTTATTAAGGCGAGCTATTAAAGAAAAGTTATTGTAGAAAAGAGGTATTTTTTGTTGGGAAGCGAATAAATTAACGACAATTTAATTTTCGCGCGCGTAAAGGGAGAGTGAAAGGGTTGGCCAAGGAAGAACTGACCTCCTTAGAGCAGGTTAAGCTTATAGAGGTATCCCCGGACCGTCCCTTTTTTTCGGCCCAGCATGAAGAAATTGCTACCGGCGCTACTACAGATATCTATTTTGTACGGACTTATGAGATATTAAAGGATTTAGGACTTCTTTATACAGAGGTTACAGCAGAGATCTTTCCACGGCGAGAAGGGATACTGGCCGGGGTGGCCGAAGTTCTTAACCTTCTACGGGGGAAAAAGGTGGAGATCTGGGGTCTTCCTGAAGGGAGTTCCTTCGCGGCTAAGGAAGTGGTAATGCGTATTAAAGGGCCTTATGGAGAATTCGGGTTGTTTGAAACCGCTATTTTGGGGATGCTGGCCAGCTCCAGCGGGTGGGCCACGGCGGCCAGAGAGATTAAAGAAGCAGCTTGTGGCAAACCTTTCATATGTTTTGGCGCCCGGCATGTTCATCCGGCCGTAGCACCGGTTATGGAGCGTGCCGCCATTATAGGCGGCGCTTCCGGGGCAAGCTGCATTCTGGCGGCTAAAATGGCCGGGATGGAGCCTCAAGGTACCGTCCCCCATGCTCTATTCTTAATCGTAGGGGATACGGTGGAAGGGGCCAAGGCTTACCACCGCCTTATGCCCCCTGATGCCAAGCGCACTATTCTAGTAGATACTTTTAAGGATGAGGCTGAAGAGGCTCTAAGGGTAGCCGAGGCTTTGGGGCTGGCTCTGGAAGCCATACGCCTGGATACTCCCAGCGAACGGGGGGGTGTAACTCCTGACCTAGTACGGGAGGTGCGGGCGAGATTAGATGGTGCCGGCTTTCACCATGTCCGTATTTTGGTTTCCGGAGGGTTGACACCAGAGAAGGTCCGACAGCTTGCCGAAGCCGGAGCGGATGCTTTTGGGGTAGGAAGTTATATTTCGGGTGCGCCTCCTATAGATATGACCATGGATCTTAAAGAAGTGGCAGGACGGCCAGTAGCCAAGCGGGGTCGCCTGCCGGGGCTCCTGCCTAACCCGCGACTTGAGCGACTCTATCCTTGACAGGGAAGCTTCTCCTGTTTATAATCAAAGTGAAGCCAGTACTTCAATGTGTCGGAGTGGCGGAACTGGCAGACGCGTACGTTTGAGGGGCGTATGGGTCCAGCCCGTGCGGGTTCGAGTCCCGCCTCCGACACCATTCTTAGGCATACAAAATTAAGCTGACCTCTACCCGGGCAAGGTAGAGGTCGCTTTGTTTTTATATAGGCCTAAACCCCAGGTATCGCTATGGTCGTACCGGCCATACCAGCAGTTCTGGTGCCAGCCGCCCGGTCACCCCTTTGCCCGTCTGTGGCCTGCCATGATGGTCGGCGATCATAATCATAGTATGGATATGTTCTGAGTGTGGAGCAGAAATACCACTCCCAGAAGGGACTGCTGAATAAGGATAACCTACTCAATGATGAGTAGCCATATTTATGGCCCTTCCGGAGTATATATTATGACGACGCGAATATTTGATAAAGTTTTTAACCCGGCGGGGAGGAGCGATGGTGTGTTTATTTTGATACATAGAAAATCATTAGTGTTTATATTGTTTCTTTTTTTAGGCATCGCTGCAGGTTTGTGGATGCGAAAATTAGAGGGCACATCTAAAGAAGCAGTTGCAGGAGCTTCCCCGGGGGAGGAAGGGGCTTTTAAAAGAGAAATAGAAGAAATTTTCCGTTTTCGGCTCCAGGCTTTACTTTCGGGCGATACCAGCAACCTACAAAACTACTACGATGTATCCCAAATTACGGGCCAGTGGGCTTTAAACCATGAAATCGGGAGAACCAAATACTTGCAGGAATGGCTGGGAAAGCGCGGGCTAGAAATAGTGGAGAGCAAGCTAGACTTGCGGATAGTAGAAGCCAGCCCCCGAAAGGAGCTGGGCTCGGCTTCTATAGCCCAACACTTAATTCTTACTTATCGGCCCCGGGGATCCGGCCAGGGGAAGGAAGGTCAGATGGGTTTCCGTACCTTACACTGGGTAGAATTGATTTTTAAAGACGGGCGCTGGCTTATTCAGAAAGACTGGTACTGGGATCCTTTGGAAGCAGACGATTTAGAACCGGAGATAGAGGCCATACCTTCTGTAGCGGGTAGGAACTCTGGCCCGGAAAGTTGGGTAAACGGCGAAGGAAGATACAACCGGAAGGGAGCGGTCTGGTATGCCGAGCGTTACAGCGGGGTAAGGATGGGTATAGGAGATGGGCGATACAACCCCAACTATAAAGACTTCACCTGGGAAGGGGGAGATTGCGCCAACTTCGCTTCTCAGGTTTTGACCGATAAAAAGGCGGGTGGTATTCCGAGGGATTGGAACTGGTTTTACAGCCGGGGCCAAGCCACAACCGCCTGGGTTCAAGCTGCAGCATTAGTTCAGCATTTACTTTACAGCGGTTTGGCCATGGTAGTGAAAAAGGGGGATTTAAAGGAGGTTTGGGAGAGCGTTAAGTTTCTAGAACCCGGTGATATAATCGGTTACGAAGAGAAAGGGGAAATTGTTCACGTTTCCATAGTTACAGGGAAAGATGCCAATGGGTATACAATAGTAAACAGCCATACTGCAGACCGTTATCATGTACCTTGGGATCTGGGCTGGGACAAGTATACTTCTTACTGGTTACTTCGTATTACCTATTAATTTTTTTCATAAAGACTTTCTCCGCCGGGAATACTCAATAAAAAAGAGTTTAATGAGGGAGTGAAGGGCGTGGTCGAAGGTGAAAAAGGTTGGGAGGAGTGGAAAAACACTCTAGCTACCGCGGTAAATGTAGGTAATATGGTGGGGATGAATGAAAATACTATAGAGGGGCTGGCTTACCGCATCGGTAATTTTCTGGCCGCACGGGTGGATCCCGCCAACCGGGAGCAGCGGGTATTAAAGGAACTATGGGAGGCGGCCAATGAAGACCAGAGAAGAGTCTTGGCCCAGGTTATAACGCAGATGGTGAGTGATGGGCAGAAATGAAGGGGGCTTACGCCCCCTCTTTTATTTTCTTTGTTTTTATCTTTATACCTCTTTTATCGCTTCGCTAGGGCAAGATTCGATGGCTTCCCGGGCGCAGTCTTCGGAGTCTTCAGGTACCTCATCGACAATGACATGGGAAAGGCCTTCGTCGTTCCAATCGAATACTCCCGGGCACAGGTCTATACAAGCGCCGCATGCAATGCAGAGATCTTGGTCTACATAAACCTTCACCGTTGGATACCTCCTTAAGAAAGTTTAACTTTTCTTTCCAAGAAGACATTACGTATTTTGTACGGCCCCAAGGATTTTCATACCTTAAAGAACCGCTTAGTGTGTGGCCTCCTTAGTACGAGGAGTTTTTACCCAGACCTGGGGTTGGCGATTAAGTAATTTCATTACTGAAGCAGAAGTATAAGGTAAGGGAAGGAAGAAACTGGCTATAGGTAAGGCCAAAAGCTGTAAAGCCCCAAGGATCTGTTCGTACCAGGGCGCTGGATCCATAAGGCGCCTGAAATGGAAGAAGATATAAAATGTGAAAAGGAAGTAGAACACAAAAAGATAATGTAAAACTTGGCGGACACCTAGCGGGAGTATGGAAGAATCCAGGTACCCATTGATTCCTAAGATTAAAAAGCTAAGTGGTACGAGTACAGCTCCTTGGTAAAGGGTCCATTCACCTTGGCCTTTCCAGAAGAGATTATATAACAGTGGTGCCCGTTTGGACCAGTCATACTTATAGGCCCAACGGAATTTGTCGCACACCTGGAGGTGGCCACTGCCCCACCGCAGGCGCTGGCGGAAGAATGCCTGGAAAGTGGCCGGTGTCTGTTCAGTGCTGTAGAAGGGAAAATATTCTGCCCAGACTCCTGTCTCCAAATAGGCCCTGACTCCCAACTCCAGGTCTTCGGTTAGGGCCCGGTGATCATAACCCCCGATCCTTTCTAAGAGCTTGCGGCTGATGAAGAGGTTAGTACCCCCTACAAAAGGTAACCGCTTCATAAGCACAGGCATGTACCACTTATGAGATACAGCTTGGTAGAGGGCTGCCACTTTGGTGATAAAGCCGAGCTGAAAGAAGTTGCGGACCTGGAACACTGGCCCCTGCCATATCCTGTCCCGGGGGTCCTGCAAGTAGGACCAGGCTATATAGAGAAGCACTTTTTTCTCCGGGTGGCTTTCCGCATCGTAAAACCCGCAAATAATAGTACGCGGATCTACATATGAAAGACCGTAGTTTAAAGCACGGCCTTTAGTAGAAGGGACCTCTCGACCTAAGCAGAAGCCCTGGAAGCGTCCGTCAAAATCGTAGGGTACCGTACAATGTTTTAGCTGGGGCACTTCCTTAAGGGTAGCGAATTCTTTAATCTTGGCTTCTACTACATCCTGCGTAGTAAGGCCATTACCCCCCTCCTTTTGGCGGGCTAAAAGTTCTTTCTCGTCGGTGATGACTATGATTTCGTACCGGTCTTTAGGATACTCTAGTGAAGCTAGATGTTCTATAGTGTTGGCTATCACCTCGGCTTCGTTGCGAGCCGGGACCAGGACAGAGAAGAACGGGAGCTCCAGGCCTTTTTCCCGAGCCAGGGCCTCCACTTTTTCAATGCTCAGGGCTGGCCGCTTTCTCCAAAAATGTTTTTCCGCATACCACATCCAAATAAAATACCTTAAAAACAAGAGGAAAAATAAAACATAAAATCCCATGGCAGCAAGATACAACATTTGTGCCAATTCTAGTCCCGTTTCCCAGTCCATATCCCGTCTCCTCCATATTTTGGGTAATTCAACCGGATATAATTATAGCACTGGCTGGCGTTATTACCAATGGGTAGAACCTTTTCCTGCGGCAGTTTTCCCTTTTTGCACTTCTTCTATCCCTATTCCTCAAAGGATATTGGATTATATCTCGTGGAGAAATGCTTAAGAAGCTAGTTAAAAAGAAAACAGGGGGTTTCCCCCCTACTGATAAAACATTTATTTTTCTTTTTGCGGCCGTGATCCTCTGCCCTACAGCCCTCGCATCATCCATAAACCGTAAGGGCCCAAGCTCGCACCTTTATTCTCCGGTCCCCTTAGGAAACCAGGTCTCCAACCTCCCATCATGCCTCCGGGCCCCCAGCAGTACCAAGGTCCGAGGTTGTTGTCCTGGCGGAACTGTTCCATGAGTTCCAATCGCTCTTTTAAGAAGTTACCTTGCTGAGGAGTGATTTCGCCGCTTTCTACATATTTATCAATGATTTGCTTGCGTAGCTCCAAAATCTGTTGGTGAAGAGCATCAATCTCTGCTTTTTTATCTGGGCTGATGGCAGCGAAGGCTGCTGGCAGTGCTAAGGCTAGCAACAAAATTAGGGCCGCTACTAAAAAAATTATTTTTTGTACATAACCTTAACCCCCTCCCTTCTACGTATAAGTATAAGGCAGGAGTATAATGGAAATTTGAGGACTTTATGAAGAAAGAATGAAGATTTTCCAGGTTGACAAGGCTCCTCTTAAACCCCTATACTTTCTCTAGCGATACTATAGTGTGTTTTTCAAAAATAGGTGGTATGAGCGAAATGAGGATCTGTGGTCAAAAGATACGGGAACTAAGGGAAGGGAGAGGTTATTCCCTTCAGGACCTCGCCCAAAAGGCTCGGGTGTCAGTTTCTTACCTCAGCGAAATTGAGCGGGGCACCAAAAGACCCTCCCTTAAAACCTTAGAACGCATAGCCCAAGCCTTAAACATCCCGCGGGACCAACTAGTTGAGGCTGGAGACGGCCGGGGTTTAGAGCTCGGGCAGCGGGTTCGCCTGTTTCGGGAAAGGGCAGGTCTATCTTTGACAGAGTTTGCTGCTAAAGTGGGTATTTCACCTTCTTATTTAAGTGAAATAGAGCGGGGTAACGTATACCCCGCAGTGGATACCATAAAGAAGCTGGCCGAAGGCTTACAGGTTCCTCTGAGCTCTTTATGGGGGCAGGGCGAGACTTTAGGACAGAAGCTACGCATGGCCAGGGAAGAGCAAGGCTTAACCCAGGCCGAGCTAGCGAAGGCAGCGGGCGTTTCTGCTGGGCTAGTGGGGCAGATTGAACAGGGGAAGGTTCAGCCTTCCCTTAAGACCCTAGAAAAACTCGGGGCCGTATTGGGGATCTCGCCTTGTTATTTTATTGCCGAAGATGCCGGGGTAGAGGAGATCTTACACCAAATGAGCCCGGATGTACGCTGCCTGCTTCTTGATCCTAAGGTTCAGGCAGTTTTACGGCTGGTATGCAATTGTACCGAAAAAGAGCTTCGATTTATCCTGAATTTTATTCAACTTTATAAGCGTAGCCATTAAATTTTGAGGGTCTCGATGACCTCCCGTAGGGTTTCTGCCGACCGGTGAAGGGCTAATTTCTCTCCAGAAGCTAAAGGCAACTGGAGTACCCTTATTCTTCCTTCCCGGCCTATAACGCAAGGTAGGCTTAAAGCAACTGTACAGTTAATATCATAGAGATCGTGGATTACGCTGGAGACAGTCAAAACCCGCCTTTCATCCCGGAGTATAGCTTCGGAGATCCTGGTCAGGGCTAGGGCTACACCATAGGAGGTATACCCTTTACGCTGGATAATATCGTAGGCGGCTTCGCGTACCTGGTGGCTTATATCGGCTTTAAAAAGGTCCCGGTCTACTTTTTCCTCACTTAAGGGGAACTCCTCCAACCATATACCGGCGATGTTGGCTAAGGTAAAGACTGGTACCTCGGTGTCCCCGTGTTCACCGATGACATAGGCATGGATGTTGCGGGGGTCTACCCCTACCCGTAGGCTCAGAAGATGACGGAAGCGGGCGCTGTCTAATACGGTACCGGAACCCAGGACGCGAGAGGGAGGGAAACCGGATACTTTCCAGGCTACGTAAGTAAGGATATCCACGGGGTTAGTTACCATAAGGATTATGGTATCCGGGCAGTAACGGATAAGCTCTGGAAGGGTTTCTTTGACTAACTGGGCATTACGGTGGACTAGACTTAAGCGGGTTTCTCCAGGGCGCTGGCTGGCACCGGCGGTAAAGATAAGGATGTCTGCATCAGCACAGTCAGGGGGGTCGCCCGCTAGGATTTTAACCGGCCGGATCAGGGTAGCGGCGTGGGAAAGATCCATAACCTCGCCTTCTGCTTTGGACCGGTTTATGTCTACCAGTACGATTTCCCCTACTATGCCGCTGAAAAGCAGGGAAAAGGCTGTAGTAGCTCCCACGTGTCCGGCCCCGATTATGGCTACCTTAGCTGTACCCTGTTTAGGCATTTTTATACCCTCCTTAGAGAGGCAGGTTTATTAGCTTTATGAATCTTAGCTTACTGGAGACTTTTATTGTTACAGTAGAAAAGGGCACGCTTTCTGCTGCGGCAGAAGAGTTACATCTCACCCAACCCGCAGTCAGTAAACAGCTTAAGACTTTAGAAAAACTGCTGGGTTTGCGCCTTTTAGAACGCTCCAGCCGGGAAGTGAAGCTTACCCCGGGTGGCCACCTGTTTTACCGCCGGGCCCGGGAAATTTTACGTCTTGTGGAGCAGACACGCCGGGAGCTGGCGGAAATGACTGGCTTGGTCCGGGGCAAGCTGATTTTGGGGGCCAGCACTATACCCGGGCATTATATCTTGCCGCGCCTAATTGGGCCTTTTAAAGATAAGTATCCCCATGTAGAAGTCAAATTAGAAATAGGCGATTCTGAAGAGATCATCCATAAATTGATGGGCGGCGAGATTGATCTGGGAGCAGTAGGTGTTGAGGAACGCAGGCGCGGTCTGTTTTACCAGTATTTAGCAGAAGATGAACTCATACTGATACTTCCCCCTGGACATCCTTGGGCTAGCAGGGCTTGCCTTACCCTACAGGAGTTGGCTGAGGCTTCGTGGGTTTGGCGGAAAGAGGGTTCAGGGACTCGGCGGTCAGCAGAGGAACTCCTTAAAGCCCTCGGTTTTACCCTGCGACCAGAAAAAATTGTAGCTGAGTTGGGGAGCACAGAAGCAGTAGTAAATGCTGTAGAAGCAGGCTTAGGTATTTCTTTAGTCAGCCGGTGGGCAGCAGAAAAATCGCTAAGTTTAGGGCGTATAGTTACTGTTCCTGTAGAGGGTATCCAATTTAAAAGATATCTTTACCTGGTACGCAAATCCCGGGAGCTATCTCCTCCTGCTGCGGCTTTTATAGAATTCATAGAAGGCTGGCGGTCGGGTCGTTATCATTTTAATAACGGGTAGGGAAGTTTTAGAAATGGAAGCGGCTGGTATTATATTGGCAGGCGGGAAGAGCACCCGCATGGGTACGAATAAAGCTCTGCTCTCTTTGGGGCAGGAAACGATGATAGGGAGAGTAGTAGGATTACTTAAGCTTATTTTTCCAGAAATCATTATTGTAACTAACGAACCTGACTTATATCAGGACCTGCAAGTTAAACTAGTACGGGATGTAATCCCGGCCCAAGGTCCTTTAAGCGGGATCCATGCCGGGCTTTTAGCGTCTCCTTACTGGTATAACTTTGTGCTCGCTTGCGATATGCCCTTTATTAATTTAGACTTGATAACTTTTATAGTAGAGGAAGCCCAGGGTTTTGATGGGGCCGTTCCTCGATGGCGCGGGTTTTACCAGCCTTTACACGCAGTATACTCGCGGAGCTGTATAGAGCCCATTGAAGCTTGTCTTAAAAGAAAGCTCACGCAGGTTATTGCTTTTTATCCTAACGTGCGGCTTAGGGTTTTGGATGCTGATGTTTTAAAGCGCTTTGGGGATCTGGAAACAATATTTTTTAATATAAATACTCCAGGCGATCTGGATAAAGCCAAGCATAAGTTGGAAAATGAAGGGGAAGGCAGGGCCGAAGCATGAAGGAGCCTGTGGAATGGGAAGGGGCTTTAAGTTTGCTAGAGGAGATTGTTACTCCTTTAACGCCGAAAAAAATCCCTTTAGCCGAAGCCGCAGGCCTTGTTTTGGCTGAGGAGATAATCTCCCCTGTACCTTTTCCCCCTTTTCCTCGTTCAAGGGTGGATGGATATGCCTTGGGCCCTTTCTCAGGAGAAAGTTACTGTTTAGTAGGGGAAGTACCGGCAGGGAAAAGTTACCCTCATCCTTTGGGGCCGGGAGAAGCCGTACGTATTTTTACCGGTGCCCCTGTACCTGAGGGCTCCTTGGGTATCCTCCCCCAGGAATGGGCCAGGGAAGAAGAGGGGAGGCTTTACCTGGCTTTTGGGGCAGATGCCTGCGTTTTGGCTTCTTTGATCCAAAAAGTAGGAGAAGAGATAGAACCAGGGGAAAAGGTATTAAAGACCGGGATGCCTTTGACACCGGCAGAAATAGGGTTGCTGGCTGCGTTGGGGTTTAAGGAAGTAATGGTTCATCCTAAGCCCAAAGTGGCTCTGATAGCTTTAGGCAGTGAGCTAGGGGATGTAGGCGAACGCCGGGAAAATACTGTACCCAGCAGTAACCTGTTCGCGCTGGAGGCTGGGCTAAAGCTGGATGGAGTTAAAGTTTGTTGCCTGCCCTCTGTACCCGATGATTTGGATAGAGTGACTTCGAGTATAAAAGAGATGGTAAACTCGGTTGATTTAATAATAACGTCTGGGGGAACAGGGGAAGGGAAATATGACCTTACAGCCCGCGCATTTTTAGAGGCTGGAGCCGAAATTTTATTTACCAGGGTTAATTTTCGCCCAGGAGGACGGGTAATAATGGCCAGTACGGGCTCGCGGTTCCTGGTAGGGTTACCTGGCACTCCTTCGGCAGCCCTGGTGGCCTTTCACCTTCTGGTACGACCGTTAATAAGGGCCCTGGCCGGGAAGAAATTAAGGCCTTACATCTGGAAAGGAGTATTAGCAGAGCAGGTGGAGAAGGAAAGGCGAAAACGGGTTTTCCATTATGCCTGCGCACGCAACAGAGATGGTATCTGGGAATTAACCCCGGTAAATTTAAAAGAAAGTCCTTTAAAGGCTGGAGTAGGCGCCAATGCCCTTTTGGATCTTCCGGCGGGGAAGTCGCCTATACCTAAAAATGTGGAATTAAATTTTCTACTCCTAAATTATGATTTCTAATAACAAGGAAAGGAGGCGAACAACCTGGTCGAAGGGTAGTTTATTTGACCAGGGGAAGAACGATGATACCTATAATCTCTGTAGTAGGTAAGTCAGATGTAGGTAAGACCACTTTGTTAGTGAAGCTCATACCCGAACTTAAGGCCAGGGGATATCGTATAGCTACTATAAAACACGACACCCATGGTTTCGATATCGATAGACCAGGGAAAGATACCTGGAAGCACGCCGAGGCGGGTGCCGATATCGTGGCCATATCCTCTCCTACTAAAGTGGCCTTTATTGAAAAAGTAGAGCGGGAGCTTACTTTAGATGAGGTGGCTTCTCGTATTAAAGGTGTAGATTTAATAATTACCGAAGGTTATAAGCGGGGAGATAAGCCCAAGATCGAGGTTCACCGGAAAGCATTAGGGGAGGGCCTTCTGTGTACTGAAGAAGAACTTTTAGCGGTGGTCACCGATGAACCTCTACCTTTAAATGTCCCCCTTTTCGGGTTGGATGATGTGGCCGGCTTGGCCGACTTTATAGAAGCCAGGGTACTCAAACGGGGGTAACATTATGTCCAGGCCTTTGAGCGCCTATGATCGTGCCCTCCTAGAGCTGGAGCAGGACATCCTTCGTATGGGCGACCATGTAGAGACCAGCATGGTAAAAGCTTTGGAAGCATTAAAACGGCAGGATACAGTTTTAGCCGGGCAGGTTATTGAGGGGGATACCTTAACTGACGACTGGAGCTACGATATCGAAGAGAGAGCTTTGGAACTCATTTCCCTTCAGCAACCTTTAGAGAAAGACCTGCGGATCTTGGCTACAGTAATGCGGGTGGGCAGGGAGCTAGAGCGTATTGGTGATTATGCTGTAAACATTGCAGAGGTAGCCTTAAGGCTGGCGGGTCAAGGGCCTTACTTTAAACCCCTGGTTGATATACCCCGCATGAGTGAGCTTGCCCAGACCATGCTACGCAAAAGCTTAGAAGCCTTTGTAACGCGCAAGGTGGAGACAGCTAAAGAGGTTATAGCTTCCGATGATGAAGTGGACCGGCTTTTTGAAAGCCTTTATGAAGAGCTTGTGGACTACATGAAAAAAGGCGCTCAGTATGTGGATCAGGCTAGCTATCTTGCATTGGTTGCACGCTATTTAGAGCGCGTGGCCGATCATGCTGTAAACATAGCGGAGATGGTTATTTTTCGGGAGACAGGTGTCCGCCGCCCTGGCCGAACAAAGTAATACAATTAGGAGGCTTACGGGGTGAACTTTTTTATCTTTTTAACCGGCCTTTTGGGTGGGTTGGCCCTCTTTATTTTTGGTACTAACTTGATAAGCGACGGATTAAGAAAGGCAGCAGCTCTAGAGGTACAGAAGATCCTGGGAACCTTCACCCGCAACCGGGTAGCCGGAATGTTAGTGGGTTTTGTGGTAACCATTTTTCTCCAGACCAGCGCTGTAACCAGTGTACTTTTGGTAGGTTTTGTCAGCGCGGGGCTCATGACTATGGAGCAGGCCTTGGGGGTGATTTTAGGGGCTGCTATAGGCTCTACTATTACAGTCCAGCTAATTGTATTCCGGATTACCGATTACGCTCCCTGGGCTTTGATTTTAGGGCTTCTCCCTTATCTTCTAGCTAGGCGGCGCAGGTGGCGCTATTTAGGGCAGGCGGTAGTGGGATTTGGCCTTTTATTTTACGGAGTAGCAACCATGTCTTCATCTGTTCAACCTTTAAAAGAGTACCCGGGCTGGATTCTACAAATCCAACATCTGGCCTCCCATCCTTGGCTTTTATTTGGGGCAGCCACTTTATTCACAGCTATTGTTCAAGGCAGTGCCGCTCCAGTTGCTTTGGCAATCTCCCTTGCTGAGCAGGGAATACTTTCTTTGGAGCCTGCTTTGGCCATAGTGTTGGGTGCCAATGTGGGTACCACGGCTACAGGGTTGCTTTCTAGCCTAGGGGCTTCTTGGGAGGCCAAGAGGGTAGCCTGGGGCCATTTCTTTTTCAAAATATCGGGAGCCTTGCTCTTTTTGCCTTTTTTATCTAGTTACGGCCGGGTATTAGCCTGGACTTCTACTTACCTACCCCGTCAGATAGCTAATGGGCATACGATTTTTAATGTAGTTAACATGCTTATCTTTCTCCCCCTTACTCCTTATGTAAGTAAAATGTTGGAAAGGCTGTTGCCTGAGCAACCTAAAGAAGAGAGAATAGCCAAATACCTAGATGAGACCCTCCTGGAGGTACCGGAGTTAGCTTTAAGCAGGGTTCGCCAGGAAATTTTACGCATGGCGGGTATAATTCGGGAGAAGATGTTTCCCCGGGTAATGCAACCCCTTCCTTTACGAGAGGAGGGGTTACTCCGGAAACTTAAAGAAGTGGATGATGTGCTAGATTTCCTCTACCAGGCTATTGCCAGATACCTGGCCCGCATTTCTCCAGGAGATGAAAAGGAAGAAGTGGAGAAGGCCCGCCTCTTGTATATAGCCAATGATCTAGAACATATAGGCGACGTTATGGTTCAGATAGCCAAACAGTGGCGAAAAATAGAGGATACTGGGCTTGCGTTTTCTGCTGAGGGCCAGGCTGAAATAGAGGAGATGTATAAGCTTGTACAGGAAAATTTTGATAAAGCCGTAGAAGCTTTTGCTTCTGCAGATTATAAGCTTGCGGTGCAGGTTATAAAGCAGCATCCAACGCTTCTTAAGATGGAAAAAACCTTGCGCTTCAATCATTTTCAGAGGTTGCAACAGGAGAACCGCTTAAGTCTAGAAACTACGGCTGTTCACATGGACCTCATAAATTATTTTTTGCGCGTCAATAGCCATACTGTAAGTATTGCCCAGGCAGTCCTTGGGATCATTTAAAAGTTGCACCCTGGGTGGTCATGTTGTATCCTTAAGTCGGCAGGAAAATGAATGGAAGCAGGGAGGTACGTTTTTATGCAGGGCATATGGGTGACCGAACTTCAAACTCCAAGTCTCGCTTTATCTTGTCGCGTTAAGAAAACCCTGCATTGGGAAAAAACACCCTACCAGGAGCTATCCATAGTGGATACGGAAGCCTTTGGCCGGATGTTGCTCCTAGACGATGTGATCCAGACTACAGTCAAGGATGAATTTGTTTATCACGAAATGATAGCCCATGTCCCCTTAAATACCCATCCCCATCCCCGGGAAGTCCTTGTGATAGGTGGCGGGGACGGGGGAGCCATCAGAGAAATTATCAAACACGCTAGTGTTACCCGGGCCGTTTTAGTGGAGATAGATGCTCGGGTGGTGGCGGCTGCACGCGAGTATTTGCCGGAGATCGCTTGCGGCCTTGATGATGCCCGGGTGGAGATACGGTTTGAAGACGGTATCGACCACGTGCGCCGTTTTGAATCCCAGTATGATGTGATAATAGTAGACTCCACAGATCCTGTGGGGCCGGCAGCGGGGCTTTTTACACGTGAATTTTATCAGAATGTCTTTAAGGCTTTAAAACCCGATGGATTGTTTGTTGCTCAGACAGAATCGCCGTTCTTTAACGGTGAGTTTATCAGGCGGGTATATTACGATATAGCCAGTGTTTTCCCGATAGCCCGTATTTATTTAGCGACTATACCAACTTATCCTGGAGGTTTGTGGACTTTCAGCCTGGGAAGCAAAGAATATGATCCTTTAGCGGTAGACCCTGCCCGTATACCCCGGCTCCCCACCCGTTACTATTCTCCGGAAATGCACCGGGCAGCTTTTATCTTACCACCCTTTGTGGAGGAGATAATTAAGCCTGAAGAAGAAAGAGATTAGACTTTAAAGTGGAGGGTTGAAGGGGAAAATTGAAAGATACATTCAACTTCCTAAAAGGGGGAGTATTCTTAGGGGGTAGCAGCAATTACGCGGGCGCGCAGGTATGCCTTCTAGGGGTACCCCTGGATGTGACCAGCACTTTCCGGCCGGGTAGCCGCTTTGCTCCCCAAACCATCCGGGCTGTATCGGAGGTATTAGAAGAATTTAGCCCTTTCCTAAAGCGGAGCCTAAAGGAAGTGACTTTCTGCGATTTAGGGGATTTAGAGATAGTACCTGGACAAGTAGAGGAAAATCTTGGCCGTATAGAAGAAGCTGCTTTTAAAGTATTGAAGGACGGTAAAATCCTCCTATCCCTCGGGGGTGAGCACCTGGTAAGTTATCCGTTAATCCGCGCGGCCCGGAGGGTTTATCCTGAGTTAGGTGTTTTACATTTTGATGCCCACGCAGACCTGCGAGAGGAATACCAGGGTGAAAAATATTCCCATGCTACGGTCATGCGCTTGGTGGCAGAGGAAATAGGGGCAAGTAGCCTCTATCAATTCGGTATTCGCTCCTGCACTTGGGAGGAATGGGTTTACGGGAGCGAGAATACCAACCTTTTTTTAGATCATATTGAGGCACCCTTATCCAAATTGATACCCGAACTTAAAGGGCGTCCTTTGTATCTTTCCGTGGATATAGACGTTGTCGATCCTGCCTATGCTCCGGGCACCGGTACTCCAGAGCCAGGCGGTTGTACACCTCAAGAGCTTTTCTCTGCCCTATACTTACTTAAAGGAGCTAATATCATAGGCTTAGATTTAGTGGAGGTATGTCCGGCTTACGATGCGGGAAACATAACTGCAATCCTGGCCGCAAAATTGGTTCGTGAAGCCATCCTTGCTTTTAGCCCCTTTTAAAACAAGAAGGTCTTCTCCCTTACAAAGGAGAAGGCCTTCTTTTATGCCTGCCGTGTGTGTCCAGATGGAGGCCAAAACAGCAAGGGCTTGTAGCGTGCTTAAGTTTTTGCTTTTACAGAGCCGAGATAAAAATAGAGTTAAGATAAAAAGCCACCTCCAGTATTTTTGAAGGCGGCCATGGACAGAGGATTTATACATTTTACCTGCGGCTTTGCCTACCGCTAGGCTTTGATTCTCAAGGTGGTGCCCCAGGGCGGAATCGAACCGCCGACACGAGGATTTTCAGTCCTCTGCTCTACCAACTGAGCTACCGGGGCAAAACTGGCGGAGCCGACGGGATTCGAACCCGCGATCTTCGGCGTGACAGGCCGACATGTTGAACCGCTACACCACGGCTCCACCACTGGTGGGCGATGGTAGATTCGAACTACCGACCCCTTGCTTGTAAGGCAAGTGCTCTCCCCCTGAGCTAATCGCCCATCTACTGCTCGTTGCGAGCTTTATTATATCACGGTGTGCTACTTAAAGTCAATGGTAACCCGGCTTTAAACATGATTTCCATGTATTTCACCCCGGGCCAGCGAGGCTAAAATACCGCCCGCAGATAGAACAGCAAAGGTTAAAAAAGAGATATGATTACTTGTAAGAAGTAGGGCAGAAGTCTCTGGAGTAATGGGGGTACCTTTAAAGTAAAAAGAAAAGATCAGCGCGACGACAGCCATGCTTAAGGCTTGACCTACAAGACGCATAGTTCCTAGGGTAGATGAAGCTATACCATAGTAAGTTTTAGAGACGGAGCTCATTACAGCATTAGTGTTGGGGGAGGAAAAAAGGCCGAAGCCTATACCCAGAAGGACTAGATTAGCTACTACGGCTATTAAGGAGGAGTAGGCCCCCAGGAAAGCCAGCGTGAATAACCCTAGGCAGGTTAGAGCCATGCCAGTAGAAGCTACAAGCCTGGGTTCTATTTTATCGGAGAGATACCCGGCCACTGGAGATAAAATAACCTGCATCAAGGATTGTACTAAAAGTATAGAACCTGCTAATTGGGGGTCTAAGCCCTTAACTACCTGGAGATACAAGGAAAGGAGAAAGCCGCTACCAAAGGTGGCGCTATAGTTGATGAGCGCAGCCAAGTTAGAAAAAGCAAAAGGCCTGTTAGAGATGAAAAGCTTGAGATTTAATAAAGGATAGGAGATACTTCTCTCATACCACACAAAAATAATTATTCCGGTTATACCTATAAACAAAAGAACTACATAAATGCTGCCTGAGGAAAGACCAGAGGCTCCATATATCAATGCTCCCAAACTAAGGACGGACAGAAAAGAACCTACAACATCGAACTTTTCTTCCCGGTTACCTACCCATTCACTTTTAAGTTTAGTTCCCGCCAAGGTTAAGGTCGTAACTCCTATCAAAAAGGTAACTAAGAAGATGGAACGCCAGCCGAAGTGGTGGGTTAAGAATCCTCCCAGAAAAGGGCCTAAAGTCAACCCGGTATAGACCGACGCAGCGTTGATTCCCAGAACACGGCCTCTTTCTTGGGGCGGGAAAACGGAAGTCAAGATGGCTACTGCTGTTCCAAAGATCATGGCACTACTTATTCCCTGTAAGGCACGGAAGGCTATTAAGGATAAAAGATTAGGGGCTAGGGCTGAAAGAAGGGAAAAGAGAGTATAGCTACTTATACCAGCCAGGAAAATTTTCTTCCGACCGTATAAATCAGCCAGGCGTCCAAAGGGCAAAAGGAAGGCCGCCGAAGTTAATAAAAAGGCCGAAACCACCCAATTAAGGCTTAAAGCGTCGGCCTTAAATTCGGCTCCTATAGTGGGGATGGCCAGGTTAAGGGAACTGCTTGTAAAAGGGGTGAGGAAAGAGGCAAGGGTAGCTGCTATTAACGCGACACGAGGTTGAACTACGTCTTGAGAGAGGGTTGACATAGCTAAGCCTGGTTCAAAAAACTTGACTGTTTCTATCATCAGCCAAGCCGGCCCCCAGACCAGGCTTTCGCCTCCTTCCGGATATTTGATTTGCCCTCGGGGGGCAGGGCGACAGGGGGCCTCGGCCCGGGAGTCCCACCCGGACGGGAGTGCTGCACCGGAAGGGCACAACCGGCACGGACCGCTCACGCGGGGAAGCTTTGGGCTTCCGCCAAGTTGTGTCGACCTCCCGGTGGGGAACCAGTCCCGCCTCCCGCGTCCTGTTAGGATCGCCTACCGGTTTGTCCGATACCGGCTAAACGGGGTCACCGTAAGGACAGGGCCAAAAGCTTTAAGTCGTACCAGACGGAATAATACGCTTCCTGCTGCCACGGGGCAAACCCGTTGTACACAGGAAGCTTCCCCTCCAGCCGCCTCAAGCAGGCCCTGACCCCACGGGTCATCCCTTCTCCTTCCCCCGGTGTATCAGGATTGACCTTCTGGGTCAGGTTTTGCTTGATTTGGGCTACTAATTGTTTAAGCTCTTTCGTTACCCGTTCCTTAAAGCCCATCGCCCGGCGGCCTATACTTAGTGCCGCCGCACAATGCACCGGAACGGCGTAACGCTCCATGTACTTCCAGTAACCTATGGTGGACGTGTGCCGGGCAGGCACGAGCTTGAAAGCCATTCCCTCTTTGACCGCCCTCCGGCACACCGCCTCCACCATCTTCGCAGAGGGAAAGTTGGAAGCCATGCGGTTAAACTTCTTATTGGTGTCCAGCCTGTCTTTACCGAAATCGAGGTCCTCCAAGGCAATCGGCTTGCCTAGAAAGAAGGCTATGTCTGCCACTACTTTGGCTAAAACACCTATCAGGTAGTCCCGCCGGAAGCCGCAAGCATAGCTCAAGTCAGGTACCCTGATGTACAGAAAACCGTTATGGTAGGTGATGACCTGAAATTCTCCTTTATACTTGCCCAGGTTGCTGGGGTACGGGACACTAAAACCTTCCGGCCACGGCTCCGGCTGGCCTGAAGTGTTTATATTGCATAAGGCCACTCCATCAGGGTTGGTATCCAAGGCCAAACAGCCAGAAGCTGTTTCGGGCTCCCGCACCCTGCTCAGTTCAAACGTCAGATGCACTATATAGCGGCCCGAAAGAAGACGGACCAGTTCTACTTTATAGGGCAGCTTCATGGCCAGCCATATCCGTACCAGGTCCCGGTACTTCTCTGGCAACCACAACCTGCCCTCCACCCTCGGGGCGCGGCTCATCTTCGGGCGGCCAAGGACGTCTTCGCCCAGCTTCTCCGAGAGGTGGGAGATGGTCACCGCCAGGTAGAACTCCCCCTCCCGGTAAGTTACCTTTATGTTCGGGTTGCCGCCCTTGGTCTCGTCTCCCCGGGAGTAGAGGCGGTTTTTGCGGGCGGCCCGCCACTCCTCCCGCGTGGCCCGTCCTTTGCAGACTCTTTCCCAAAGCTTTCTCCCGCCAAACACTACCTTGGGTACGGTCCTGTTCTCCCGGTGGGCCTCCAGTTCGGCCAGCTTCTTCTCTAAAGATGCTACCCGGTTGCTCCGCCCCCTGACCACCAGGCGGAATTTTTCAATGACTTCTGGAGCAGCCCCTTTTTTCTCTGCCCCCGCCAGCTTCCTCATAGCCAGGCCGAGCTTCTTCCTTGCCCGGCCCAGCTTCTTTTCCGTCTCCTCAATCTCCAGTCCCAGCAGCTCTTTCTGGGAGTCCAGCAGGACTTGCGCCTTAAGCCTGGCGTCGTCTGCATACCGGGAGTTGAGACCGAAAAGCTCCTGGCCGAGCTTCTTAACCTCGTCGCGGGAAGTACCTTCCAGAAGCCGGTTGAAGGCCCACCTCATGCACGCACAGAAAAGCCGCATCTCCGTAACAAGAGGGTCTTCATCACCCCGGCTCCACTTGGAAGACCGGAAGGGCGGGTAAATTTCCGGAAAGAACTCCCCGCATACTGTAAAGCTAAATTTGTGCCTTTCCTGCTTCTTCGGCATTCCTTATCAGCTCCCGGAAGCCCTGCCGGATTTTCCGCCACTACACGGTAGCCCTTCTCCCGTGCGTATGCCCGCAGTCCCTCCAGTTGCCGTTCCAAATTTCCAGCGAAAGCCTCTTCCTTCGTAGACACCCGGGCGTAGAGGACAACCGCGTCCGGCTCTGCCTTTATCCCTCCCACCCCTCAAAATGCAGTTGATTTCTTCCACCGGGTATCTCCGCATGTACATGCGGGCAACCGTACGGGCTTAATCAGTCCCTGTTTTTCCCATGCCCGAAGCATGTTCGGGTGTACACCTAATCTCTTTGCTGCTTCTCCAATGGATAAGAGTTCCATATTTTTATGGTAGCAGAATGGTTAAGTACAATCAATTACAGTTAAATCCCTCGAAGCTGCTGCAGACCTCCTTTGAGAGGTAACTTTTGATGAAATTGGTTTATTCTCTATTATAACATTAGGTAAGCATCAATGAAGGAAAAAATTAAGCGCCAAGGCCCATTTAGGCCTGGCGGATGGCTATGGCCGGGACCCCCCGGAATTCTACTGCATTTTGCATACGGTAAGTGATCTACATCACACTCCATCGCCAGGGTAGAAGGAAAAACTTCTTACATGTCGAATGAAGCATAGAGCAATGAAACGTAAGCTTTACATCCTCAAAGAATAGGGGGCTGGGCTTTTGCCTTATTATTTTTTTGATGGCCAGGATCTGAAAGCTATGCTCGTGGGAGCGGCCAATCTTTTAGGGCAAGTCCGGGCAGAAATTGATAATTTAAACGTATTTCCCGTGCCGGATGGAGATACAGGGACTAACATGTATTTAACCTTTTTAAACGGCGTTAAGGAGATGCAGAGCCTTAATAATTCCTCTTTGGGGACGGTGGCCGAAGCCTTTGCACGTGGGTGCCTTTTAGGAGCCCGGGGTAATTCTGGTGTGATCTTGTCGCAAATAGTCAGGGGCTTTGCCGATGCTTTGGTCGGTAAAGAGCGTGCAGGAGTTCATGAGCTTGCCGTGGCTTTTAGTTTGGGTAACGAATATGCTTATCGCGCGGTAGATAATCCGGTAGAAGGGACTATCCTCACAGTTTGCCGGGCTATAAGCAGGGCTGCGCTGGATGCGTCAAGTAAGACTAGAGATTTACTTCGGGTCATAATATACACTTATCGGCAAGCTCAGCAGGCTTTAGACCATACTCCCGAACTTTTACCGGTTTTAAAAGAAGCAGGAGTGGTGGACGCGGGCGGCAAAGGGCTGGTTGTAATACTTGAGGGAATTATTAAGGCTTTGGAAGACTTGGCCGTTAAAAAAGATATCCAGCTTTTCGAACTTGCTACTTTTCAGCAAAGGCAATTTGCTCCCTTTAGAAAAGCCAAATTATCGGCAGAAATAGATTATACTTATTGCACCGAATTTGTGTTAGTAGGCCAAAATATTCCTATAGATACTCTAAAAAAGGAACTGGCCCCCTATGGAGACTGCCTTTTAGTAGTGGGAAATGAAAAAACAGCCAAGGTCCATATCCATTCTAATCATCCAGGGTTGGTACTAGAATGTGGGCTTAAATACGGCAATTTACGTTCGGTAGATATAAACAATATGGAAGAACAATACCTGGAGTGGAAAGGAGTTCCCGCAGAAGAAAAGCAACCTTTAGGAATAGTAGCCGTAGGGTCTGGGGAGGGTCTTAACGCCATATTAGAGAGCTTAGGAGCAAGTGTAGTGGACGGTGGGCCGACCATGAACCCCAGCGCCCAGGACTTAGCCACAGCCATAAGAAATGCAAAGGCCGACTTCGTTTTGGTTTTGCCCAATAATGGCAATATACTTCTTGCGGCCGAACAAGCTGTCAAAATAGCAGGCCGGCCCGCACAGGTTGTACCTTCGGTAAGTATACCCCAGGGTATAGCAGCCCTTATGGCCTTTAACCCGTATTCTAGCCTTGAGGAAAGTATAGCCAAGATGATGGAAGCCATAAAGAAGGTTAAAACTGGGGAAATAACGCGGGCGGCCCGGGATTCTCATTTAAACGGGCGTAATATACGGGAAGGGGATTATTTGGGGTTGGTGGAAGGCCGGGTTGTAACTTGCGGCTCTAACCTCCTGGAGGTTTTAAAGCAAATTCTACAGGAAATGATGCGGGATAGCTCTTACCTTGTAACCCTATATTTTGGGGGGGAGCTTACCACCCTGGAAGCGGAAAGCTTAACAGAAGCTATGCGCAAGCACTTTCCCGAGGCTGAATTTGAGCTTTATTATGGGGGACACCCGTTATATGAGTTTATCATTTCAGTAGAATAGACAGGAGAAGAAGACCAAAGGGGTTCCGGTAAAATATGAACAAAATAAGGATCGTTACCGATAGTACAGCGGACCTGCCCCGGGAATTGATAGAGAAATATAACATCGTTGTGGTACCATTAAAAGTAATGTTCGGTCAAGAAATTTACCGGGATGGAGTAGACCTTACCTCCCGTCAATTTTTTCAAAAATTGCGTGCCTCTTCTACCTTGCCCACTACTTCCCAGCCCTCTCCTCAAGAATTTTTAGAAGCCTATCAACCTCTGGTAGAAGAAAAGGCGAGTATCATCTCTATTCATATTTCTTCATCCTTAAGTGGTACTATCCAGTCAGCCAAACTGGCTAAAAGTATGCTAGGCTATGAGGATTTAGAAATAATTGATTCCCGGTTAGTAAGCTTAGCTCTGGGGCTGGTCGTACTGGCAGCGGCTCAAAAGGCTGCTGAGGGTTTTTCGAAAGAAGAAGTACGGGAAGCGGCTGGACAAGTTATAAATAATATACAAGCATATTTTTTAGTGGATACCCTGGAATATTTACAGCGCGGAGGACGTATTGGGAAAGCCCAGGCTTTTTTAGGGAGTCTCCTTAATGTAAAGCCCATTTGCACTTTAAAAGAAGGGATTATATATCCTTATGAGAAAGTACGGGGCAAACCGAAGGCTATGGAACGGCTAGTAGAAATTATAGCGGAAAAGTTCCCGCCAGGCTCACACTTATGGTGTGCCCTCGCTCACGGGGATGATTTTGAAGGGGTTGAACAATTAAAGGAGAGGTTAATAAAGAGGGTTACCATTAAGCAACTTATCACAGGAGAGATAGGGCCGGTTGTAGGTACCCATGCAGGACCAGGTTTACTGGGGATTATAGTTTGTCCTGTATGGGGTGTATCTTAAATGGGAGATCGGGAACGGGATGTACGTATATTGCTTTCCCCCTTAGAGCTACGGGTAGCCCTTTTAGCCAGGGCAGGGCTTAAACGCTGGGAAATAGCCCAAGTTTTAAATCTTAAAGAAGGTACGGTAAAATCCCAACTGGAACGTATCACTGCTAAACTCCGGCCCGGGTGGAAGAAGAGTAGTTTTTGGTTATGGCCTGAACTCTCTTGCGAGTTGGAGGAAGCAATAAGTGAACTACAGGAACGGAGTAGTTCCGGCCCGTCAGAATATACTTTGGTACGTAAAGCAATAGAGGGAAATTTAGCAAGGTCTCACGCAGCTATACTCTATTTACTAGGCCATTCTTCCCTTAAAGGGCGCAAGTTTATTGATGAGGCACGCTCCTTACAGTGGAAGCTGATCCAGCTCGGCGATAAAGGAGAAGTCCTTGCCTTGAGCGCCGGAGCTCGTTTTTGGTTGAAACCTGCTCTAGAGACACTTATAGAAAATAAACACCTTAAATTCCTGCAGAGCGACGGGACAAGTTACTACCGTCCTTCCTGGTTACCTTATTTAACTTCTGGCCGGGCAAGAGGTACAAGAGGAGCCTATTATAGGATCATGAGTAATAAGGACTACATCCAAGGATTTTTAATGAAATGGCTGAGTACAGAATTAGAATATTATGTAGAACGCCTGCACATGAAGATGCTTAAAAGATGGCAAGCTATAAGCCGGATGGCTTGCTTGGCCGGTAGGCAGCCTCCGGATCCCCTTCCTAGTTTAGAAATGCTTTATCAGGAAGCGCGTTCTTTTCTTTTTCCCAGGAGAGGTGAGGGAGGCTTATAGAAGAAGGGGAGATTGTGATAAAATCAAAATATAAAATACTTTTTTTAAGGATGAGAGCTATGCCCTTGGGGGGAAAAATTGTCTACCCTCACCATAAAGATTTTTTAGCTCGTCTAACTACTAAGCTGGTTATAATAAGCCTTTTGACCTTGGGTTTATTTTCTCCGAGAGCACTCGCTCGTTCTACAGAATTAGAGAGCCCCTCTTCCCCTATATATGTACTGCGCGTAGAAGGCCCCATAGTTCCCGTGACAGCCGATTATATACAAAAAGGGATTAATAAAGCTTGCGAAGATAGAGCCTGCCTATTAATTCTTGAACTTAGTACCCCCGGCGGGTTATATAGTAGTACCCAGAAAATAGTAGAAAGTATTTTAAATGCTCCCTTACCGGTAGTAGTACATGTTTGCCCTGCCGGAGCTTGGGCTGGTTCAGCAGGAACTTTTATCACCATAGCCGCCCACGTAGCTGCCATGGCTCCTGGAAGCAGGATAGGAGCTGCCCATCCTGTAGCGGTAGGTAGCGAAGGTGAAATGCCCGAGACACATAAACAGAAGATAACCCAAGATGCCGCAGCTTGGGTCCGGAGTATTGCTGAGTATCGCGGGCGGGACCCTAGAGAAGCGGAACTAGCGGTCCTGGAGAGCAAATCCTTTAGCGATTCCGAAGCTCTGAAAGCTAAACTTATCGATCTGCGCGCGAATACCCGGGAAGAACTTCTGCAACAATTGGAGGGAAGGAAGATTAGGTTAGTAAGCGGCCAAGAGATAACCCTTAAGTTGGCAGATAAACCGGTACATTTTTTACCCATGACTTCGGTTCAGCGTTTGCTGCTGGCTATAAGTGATCCTAACCTAGCCTACCTTCTTATGACGTTAGGTACCTTAGGGCTGCTTGTGGAGCTATATCATCCGGGAGCTATCTTCCCAGGAGTGGTAGGAGGGATAAGCCTTCTTTTAGGTCTTTATGCTCTAGGAACTTTGGAGGCAAGGTTTAGCGGCCTTCTCTTGCTCCTCCTTGGGCTTGCCCTTATGGCTGCGGAGGTTTTTGTAGTAAGCCATGGCCTTTTGCTGGGCGGAGGGCTTCTTTCTTTTATATTGGGTTCTATCCTGCTCTTTAATGAGAGTTCTTTCCATGGGCAGTTGAACTTGGTTTTAGTAGCTGTAACTTCGTTGATTTTGGCGAGTTTCCTTACCTTCCTTCTAGGGGCGGCTATAAAGGCCCAGAGGCGTAAGGTAACCACTGGGAGGGAGAGCTTAATAGGGGCCCGTGGGGTGGCGCTTACGGAATTAAGACCAGAAGGCATCATACTTGTAGAGGGGGAGCGCTGGAAAGCAGAAAGCTTAGACGAGGTTGACCCTGGCGAAAGGGTGGTTGTTACAGGAATAGAGGGCTTAAAACTAAAGGTTAAGAAGCAAGTACAAAATAATTAGGGAAACATAACGTAAAAAAGGGGGCTAATATAAGGTTATGGAAACCCTCGTTTTTTTAATAATTTTAGTGACTGTCTTTGTCAGTTTAGTTTCTTCTTCTATCCGTGTGGTCCAGGAATACGAAAGAGGAGTTATCTTCCGTCTGGGACGCTATGTAGGCGTACGGGGGCCAGGTCTTTTCTTCCTTATACCTTTTATAGAGCGTATGCAGAAGGTGGACCTTAGGGTGGTGACTATGGAAGTGCCCACCCAGGAAGCCATTACCAAGGATAACGTGACGGTTAAAGTTAATGCAGTAGTGTACTTCCGGGTAGTAGAGCCCGCCAGCGCGGTTATCAAGGTTATGGACCATATCCGGGCTACTTCTCAGTTGGCCCAAACTACCTTGCGTAGCGTCTTGGGACAGTCAGATCTAGATGAACTCCTGGCGCACAGGGAACAGATAAACCAGCGGTTACAGCGGATCATTGATGAAGGTACCGAACCTTGGGGTGTAAAGGTTAGTTTAGTAGAAATAAGGGATGTGGAACTTCCCCAGAGTATGCAGCGGGCTATGGCTGCCCAGGCCGAAGCCGAAAGGGAACGACGGGCTAAAATAATACACGCCGATGGTGAATTTCAAGCGGCTGAAAAGCTGGCTGAAGCTGCGCGTATTATCTCCTCGCAGCCAGCCTCCTTACAGTTGCGCTACCTGCAAACCCTTACTGAAATAGCTAGTGATAAAAGCAGTATATTGGTCTTCCCGGTGCCTATAGAGCTTTTTAAACAGTTCACCAAAATCGGGGAACAGGAACAAAAGTAAAATTAAAGAGGGAGAAGGAATCACGGAGGCGATGACTTTCTTGCTGAGAAAGCGCTATGTCCATGTCCAGCGCCTGCGCGAAATTGCCAATACCTTGGCCAGGTACGGTTTTGGGTATTTTGTAGACCAGTTGGGTTTTAGCACTTTGCTTAGCAAGGTAGCCAGGGTAGATAAACTTAAGCTTTCACCGGGACAGAGGCTGAGGTTGGCCCTGGAGGAGTTGGGGCCTACCTTCATTAAGCTCGGGCAATTTTTGAGCACCCGGCCAGATATATTGCCACAGGATATAGTAAATGAGCTTTCCCGCCTGCAGGACGAGGTTTCTCCCGTCAGCACAGAGGACATATATGCCATCCTTGCGGAGGAGCTAGGAGAAACTTGGAAGAAGATTTTCGTGAGTTTTGATCCCCAGCCTTTAGCGGCTGCCTCCATTGGCCAGGTTCACTTGGCGTCTCTACCCGGAGGCCAGCGGGTGATAGTTAAAGTCCGCCGCCCGGGGGTAGAAAAAGTAATCGAGGTTGATTTGGAAATCCTTCATTATATTGCTCGTGTGGCTCAACGTCATACTGTTTACGGGCAAATTTACGATTTTGTATCCATAGCTCAGGAATTTAGCCGGGCTCTGAAACAAGAGTTGGATTATACCTTGGAAGGGCGCAATGCTGACCGGTTACGCCAGGTACTAGCCGGTGAGACCCAGGTATATATTCCCCGAGTCTATTGGGAATACACTACCAGCCGTGTCCTCACCATGGAATTCGTAGAGGGCATAAAGCTCAATAACCTGGAAGAGCTTAAGCAAAAAGGGTATGATCTTAAACGTATTGCTAGGTATTTAATCAAAGCCTTTTACCGCCAGATTTTAGTAGGAGGATTTTTCCATGGGGACCCCCATCCTGGGAACTTAGCCGTATTACCCGGGGAGAAAATAGTTTTTATGGATTTTGGTCTTATGGGAAGCTTATCCGAAGAACACAGAAAGGAAGCTATCCGGCTGGTATTGGGTCTGGTCAGGCGGCGTAGCCAGGATGTAATCCAGGCCATACTCAATCTGGGTGCTGTTCCTCAGGATCTTGATTTTAATGCTTTACGCCAGGAAATAGATAGGTTGCGGGAGCGGTATTTAGATGTGCCTTTAAAAAATATTAAGTTAGGTCAAGCCGTAAATGATCTTTTGGAAGTGGCTTTTCGTTTCCGTATCCAGATGCCAGCAGAATTTTCACTTTTAGGCAAAACCCTCCTTTCTTTAGAGAGCTTAGTAACCCAACTGGATCCTGAAATTAGCCTGGTAGAGGTGGCAGCTCCTTATATAAAGGAGCTTGTTCGTACCAGGTACCGGCCGCGGGAAGTTTGGCGACAACTAGAAGAAAATTTTTGGAATTATATGGACCTAGCCCATGAACTTCCCCAACAGGTAAAGGGCGCTTTGTTAAAACTTAACCGTGGAGAGCTTACCCTGAAACTTGAACATCGGGAGCTCAAGCTGTTTTTCCGCCACCTGGAAGGAGCAGTCAATAAATTGAGCTTAAGCCTTATATTTTTAGCCTTTAGCATCCTGATGGCTGGCTTGATCATAAGTGCCGGGCTGGGTGCTATACCCCTAACAGGAAGTAGATTGTTTTTCCGGCTACCGGTGCTAGAGATAGGTATGGGGATAGCTTCAGTAGTTTTTATTTGGCTTATAATGACCATTTTAAAGGGAGGCCGCTTCTAAAGGAGGTTTATGAAAAAAGATAGGGGGCAGGATATGCAAGGGCAATTTATACAAAGGCTTTTGAGGGCTTTTACCGAAGCCACAGGAGTGCGGGCTGCGGTTTTTAGTCCCGATGGAGAGCCGTGGTTTGAGGTAGAAGATTATCATTACCACTCTCTTTTTTGCCAGATGGTAAATTCTGTACCTGAGGGCAGTGAGCGCTGCCGGGAAACTCATATTAAGGCTTGCCGCCAGGCCTATGGTCAGAAATGACGCCGCGCCAACGTGTACTCACAGCGCTGGCCCGTGGAGTACCCGACCGGGTTCCCTTCGTTGAAAATGATATTGAGGAACCCTTGCAGATCCAGCTCATGGGACGGGCTGACTTTACACCTGATGAGCTGTGCGATGCCCTAGGGCTGGATGCCTTTGGGTACCATTATCCATCTGGCGAGCAAGCGGGGACTGGCCAGTCTATGCAAGGGGCAGATGCTTTCCATGAGAATTATTATAACCCACCGAAGATCACATTTGACTTTTTCCCGCCGTGGATCGCCAAAATGGGGGTGGATGCCGAAGGCCGGAACTTCATTGAGAAGGGGCTACTAGTTAATGAGGACTCCCTTAAACTATTCGACCAGTACTTGCCAGATCCGGATCATCCAGCACGTTATGAAAAGGTAGCTGAGTGGATCGCCAAGTATAAGGGTAAGTATGCTGTCTTTGCCCGTATCCGGCTGGGGGCTGCTTCTACCATTAATAGTATGGGGTTAGATAATTTCGCTTATGCCATGTTCGATAATCCCAAGCTTATCCATGAGATCCACTCTCGTTTCTCTGAGTGGTCAGCCAGGGTGGTTGAGCACTTAAATGAAATGGACTTTGATTTCTTCTGGGCTAACGATGATGACACATAAAGAACGTATGCTTACGGCGGCCCGGGGGGAATGGCCAGATAAATTGCCCTGGGCACCACGGTTAGATCTCTGGTATAATAGCAATTCCTTATATGGCACATTACCCCCTCGTATTATGGTTACCTAATAAGATAATTGGTGTAGGTAAGTAGGGGGCCTAGAAGGCTTCCTGTTTTACTTGGAGGTGTTTTATTTTTGCAGGTAGCCAAATATATTATTGCCTGCGAGGTCTTACGCTACGAGCTAGAAAGCTTAGGGGTAAACTTTAAAGAGGCTACTTTTTTAAAGCAAGGTTTACACCGGACACCGGATTTACTCCGGGCCACGGTGCAGGAGAATATTGAACGACTAGAAAATGAAGGATTCGATGGAACTATTATTCTTGGTTATGGTCTTTGTGGCAATGGTATAGCCGGTTTGCAAGCCCACCGCTGTCATCTAGTGATACCTAAGGCTGACGATTGCATCGGGTTGCTCTTAGGATCTCGGACAGCCCATGAAAGGGATAAAGAGAAGGGCAATGCTTATTATTTAAGCCGAGGTTGGATAGAATTCGGTTCCGATCCTTACAAAGAATACCAGCGATGTGTTTCCCTTTACGGAGAAGAGACGGCCAGGTGGATCTTAAAGGAGATGCTTAAAGGGTATACTCGTGTAGCCTTCATCGATACGGGGCAAAGTCAGGGTGTGGAGGACCGGCAGTATACCCGGGCGTTTGCTGCTTTCTGTAATCTGCATTATGATGAATTGCAGGGTGATTTAAAGTGGCTAGAGCGCCTCATTAATTTGCAATTGGATGGAGAGGGATTCCTAGAGGTGCCCCCTGGCCGAGCGGTAGATCCAAAAGATTTTAGAACAGGGTAACTTATTAATAACTAATAACCTCAGCAAACCTTATGCTTAAGTAGACTAGAGCTCTATAAAGTCTATGGGGTTTGTTTAAAATTGCCTCTTAGGAGTTGGTATAATTAGCGTGATATTGGTATTAATCAGCGCGATACATATATATGAGCATCCCTGGGTAGGGCTAGGCCAGCGGCCACTTCTATGGCCTTCACTAGCCCAGAAGGAACAGGGCAGGCAGCATGGGGGCAATATCGCTGGAAGAGTTCGCGAATACGGCTATGTTCATTTTTATTTCCGATTTCTTCTAGGGGGTTAACTTCGGTAAGCTCAGCAGCTATTTTCTGGATATTAGGGCAGGTAGTGTTAATTTTAACTTTAGCTTGCATTATGTCGTGCGAGGTTACTTCTACTTCGGTGATAAAGCCACAGATACCTGCATCTATCTTAGCATAAGCCATTTTACTTTTATAACCTCCTTTAAGATATTTAATTACAAAACCATAATATTATTTCGGTTATTTCGGAGAAAATCTTTTTAGTCCTGCTGAGCTTCGCTACTTTGACCTTTAATATTTAATATAACGATACATTCAATATAATAACGATATTGTTAAGTTAAGTTTTGTTAGTCTAATTTAATATTGCTTTTATAATACATATGCTCAATAAACGGATTTGATGTGGAAATGAAGTGGAGATGGTGTGGAGAAGAGGAATTAAATATATATTTAATTTATAATTTCCCTGGCTGATCCGGAAGCCGTCTAATCTATTTATACCCAAAGTTTAGATGCAGCTTCCGGCCAAGGGGGTTCTTTGAACTAAAACTCAAGATGGGTTTGTCAAATTTTTTATTTATGTCTTCCTGCAAAAGTTTCGAGCCTCTTTCTTCTTGACAAAAAATTATCGACCAACTAAAATAGAAAATGCAGCGAGCGGAAGTAGCTCAGCGGTAGAGCATCGCCTTGCCAAGGCGGGGGTCGCGGGTTCAAATCCCGTCTTCCGCTCCATTTTATCTATAAGGCGCGGTGGCGAAGTGGCTAACGCTGCGGTCTGCAAAACCGCCATTCGCCGGTTCAAATCCGGCCCGCGCCTCCAGTATATACCCGTGCTATAAAACTGCCGAGAGCGATGCTCCTGAAAAGACCCCTCCACGGGCAACGCTCCAAAGTGAGCGATGCCACGGGAGGGATTAGTTTTTTATGGCCCGCGTGCTGCGTATAAACCCCAGAGAGAAATTTGCCACCTGGGAGGATGCTCTAAACGCCTTCCTCCGCGAGAAGCAGGCCGGAGGACTAGCAGAGAGGAGCCTTGAGGACTACGCGTGGCACATACGCCGCTTCTTTACCCGTACACCGGATGCCTGGCCCCACCCAGAAGCCCTGGAGGAAGCCGTCCTCGGCTACTTCGCAGAGCTGGCTGCTAACAAGCCCAGCTTCTTTAATACGGCCAGGCGAAAGCTGAATGCATTTTTTGCCTGGGCCATGCACATGGGGATTATTCCCTCCAACCCTGTGGTAAAAATAAAGCAGCGCCGCGAGGGTGAGGTCCCGCGGGCGGCCGCTGAGGAAGAGCTGGCCGCTCTGGTGAGCTTCCTTAAACGCAGGCAGGATACCTTTACGGGCCTGCGGGATCTGGCCCTGCTTCTTTTCTCACTCGACACGGGTGTAAGGCCCTCTGAGGCCCTGGCCCTCCTGCCCGAGCACTTCAACCTCCGCAGCTATGAGGCGTACATACCGGCCCATATAAGCAAGACCCGCGTGGCCCGCACTGTGGTCTTCAGCGCGCAAACGGCCAAGCACGTTGCCAGGCTCATCAATGCCCGGCCTGCGGTATGGGGTCCGGCAGTGCCCGTGTTTTGCAGCGAGAACGGCCAGAGGATGCTGGTCTCTTCCTGGGCCCATCGGCTCAAGCGCTACTCCAGGGAATTGGGGATAAACGTGACGCCTTACACCCTGCGCCACAGCGCTGCTATCCTGGCTCTACGAAGCGGTGCAACAGCCTTTTACGTCCAGAAGCAGCTAGGCCACACTTCCCTCAACACTACCCGCCGCTACGCCACCCTCGTAGAGGCGGATCTTCACCGCGAGAATAGCCAGTGCTCGCCCGTAAACCGGCTTATCCAGGTCCGGGAGCGTGTGAGGAAGCTCTAAAACCGCCCTCTATTTTGGCCTATAAGCCCACGAAAAAGGCCGGGGGATACTTCTATACCTCCCGGCCATTTTGCGCCCTTTCTAGGGGCTTGTAGAAGGCGTTTTTGCCAGGCGAGCGGGCGGGAACTTGTAAACAGGTACACGCATTACCCTCTCTTCTGCCGGTGGGGCCTCACGCATAGCGTCTAAGATGCGGCAAACTTCGGCCTCAAAGTATTTTTCACCACAGTTCTCACATACCCAGGCCGGTACACCCTCCACTAAGGTCAGTTGGTCGCCCCACCAGTTTTCGGCGGTGACCAGGCGCTGAACTGTTTTACCTCCGCAAAGATAGCAACGGGTCACCATGTTGTTTCACCCCCTCGTTTTCTCGTCTACCCATTTCGGAGGCTGAGGTTCGTAGACAGTTATAATGAGCAGTGTTCCCGAAGGGTCGAAGGCACAAACAGCGTGCAATGGCCTTTTGTCTTCGGTATAACCCAGAATAAGAGCGCTCGGCCCACGGGGGTCGTTAGGGTAATTCTCCAATATTTCCCCGTTGACCAGGGCATAAACGACTTCCTCATCCTTAATTTTGCGCTGTCCTGCCCTAGCCCTCGCGTGGGTAGTCATGGCCCATTTGCCCTCTTTTATGCATTCACGTATTTTATCCAGCACTTGTGTTTGCTCCCCTTCTACACCTGTGGAAAACTTTGCTTCCCATACAAGCCCACAAGCTCACCAGCCGGGCCCATGAGCCGAGCCCATTAGCGGGCTTGCTCTTCGTCGGGCACGTAAACAAGCAGGTCGCCGGGTTGGCAGCCTAGGGCCTTACATAGCTTTGCTAGAACGTCAAACCGTATTCCCTCAGCCCTATCGTGATAAAGCCTGAGCAGTGTTGATTTCCCGATACCTGTTTGCCTGGCAACTTCACTCATCTTTAGTCGCCTGGCTCCTAGAATGTGAGATAACCTCGATTCTATCCGCATAGCGGGTTTCCTCCTTTCACTACCATTGTAACCATCTTTGAGTATTTTAGCAACGGTGTTGGATAAATTTTTTCCGTTGACGGTTACAAAGGTATTGACAAAGGTACTGTTGTCGAATACAATGTAATCAGAAACGATACCAAAACCAAATTTTAAAAGGAGGTTTTGCCCTATGCTCAACACCAATGCCCAAGTCACCCAGCAGGAAGTAAGGAGGGAGGTGTCAATCGAACAAATCCGGAATGAGGTTTACAGAGCACTTGGAGCGCTATTTGGCTACGTCATTGAAAACACCGATGACTATCACCGTAACGCTTTGATAGACGCCCTTACCGAGGCAGCAAAAGAGCTCGAGGTCCGGGAGCAGTTGTGGATGTTGCTGGATCTCCTCAATGTGCTGGATAGCTATAACGAGTAGCGCCAAAGGAAAGGCCCTAGGCGAAACGCCTAGGGCTTTCGCTTTTGTGTGGGCCCCAAATTGTGGCCAGGCTGTGGTAGCAATAAACGCAAGCCACAAGCCCGGCCTTTTACTTCACCCAGGGGAAATGAGCAGGTACCCGGCCTGGGTACCCCGGCCTCGGTCACGCAGCGGGCTCGGGGCGTCACACGCCCTTGTTTTCTATACGCACGCCGCTATTGCTCCCACTCCCGTAGACTTTTTTCAAGCTCGGCCAGCTCCTCGGGGGTGATGACTACTTGCGGTATGTTAACCTGAGTGGCCACTACCGGCCCACCACCTTGGAGTAAGCCCGCCACCTGCATGACCAGTTTAGCTGCCTGTACGTTCCCGGTCCTGGCTTCCTCAAGCAGGGCCTCCAGAACTTCGTCCGCCGCCTCCACAGCCCTGGCAACTATTGCCCGGCGCCTTTCCTCAAGCACCTCTGGCGAGAGGACATCTGGCTGGCGTCCCATCACGGTCAGGTTATTGCGTGCGTGTTTTTTCACCGACACCATCCCCTTTCGCATTGTGCAAAACCTCTTCCAGCAGCCTCCGTGCTCTGCGGTCTCCTCCAGCCGCCTGCTCCGCCAGCGCTTGCAATACCGCCGGGATGGCCCGCTCAATCGCAGCAGCGGCCTTACGCTTCGCTTCCCGTGCCTCTTCCTCCCATCTTTTCCACATGATGCCGCCGCACCTCCCCGGCGCGCCGCATGAACCACTCCAGCCACGCCCTGGCCGTCTTGGGCTGGCGCACGAGGCCGTTCTGCCGCCAGTACTCATAGCGCAGGCTCAGGCAGTGGCGGCACGCAAAACCCGCTGACCCAGGAGGGAGATACAAGGTCGGGGCTTTTCTCCCACAGGTGGGGCACCGGAACCATAGTACAAACCCACCCGGCGCATTACCACCATATGGGAGCTTCACCCTTTCAATGCGCTGTGCCAAGTTGCCCGAGACTACCCCTATGGCTTTGGGCGTGGCTGTTACACCAAACCCCCGGCCATTGAGGACTAGCCTCGTTTTTCCACGGTATGGTATGGCACTCACGGTCAACTTTGCGCATTGCTCCACTGTTACCATGATTTACCACATCCTTTTGGGCTAAATTTTAGCATACCGCCTGGAATTATGCTACAATCGCCCTAGCCCGCAAAAGGGAGGGATAGACCCTGCTCGGCAAGCTTAAGCCGTCGCCCTACGCCGGGACGGCCCTGGAAGGGCTCGAAACTTGCTTGCCACGCTTCCGCCATGCCGATATACTCCTGTACAACGGCAAGGGGCGCAAGGGCGGTGGGGGCCACCGCCGGGCCTCACGGTACGGCAGCCCCCTCAAGAAAAAGCTCATGCTGTGGTATCAGCGCCGTCATCACGTTTGAGGCCCCAGGCCCGGCGGATTTCATCGGTCAAACCTGCCGTGCCCCCAGCGGCTACGTGTGCCAAAACTTTGCGGTATACGGCAGCGAACCTGAGCAGCCCCAGCGCCAGGCTGGGGTCTGCATTCAGGGCCGCTGCCAGCCAGCCCAAGGGCTGTTTGGCGAAATCTGCCAGGGCCAGGCAAGCCCGAGCCGGTACAGCTTGCGCAGGTAGGAGTTATAAGCCACTCCTCCCGGTCCCGTTGCAGGTACAAGTTTACTGCTGGCTTCCCGCAGTCGCACAAGAGGAAATCCCTGTGAAAGCCATTGGTAGTGTCAAGGCCGAGCTTTATCATTGTGGCTCACCTCCTTAAAAACAAGCTTACATTCTGCTAAATCCTGGCGGATATTCCTGATTGTGGCTAAAATGCCTAAGCAGGTAAGGATTAACAATACATCCAGCATGTTACATTAGCACCTCCCTTTAAAAGCCTTCCGGCACAGGACACCAGGGTTCGTGCAGCCAAATCACCTCCCGCGCCTGACCGGGCCGCACCCGCACCTTTACTTTAGCACCACAGTACGGGCACCGACCTTTGACCACACCGCCTTGCGCATGCAGGGTCAAATTGCACTGCCCTCGAAGTGTGTGTGGGCCTGGGCCAATATAGAGCATTTTCACGGCAGCACCTCCCTTCTTGCGAAGTGTCACCAAATTTGTCGCCACCATAAAAATTGGGTCTCAGCCCTTGAGCGCCAAGGCTTAGCGGGTTTCTATATAGAGAGGGAGAGATGATGCCAAAATTTGGAAATAGGCACTCTCGCCCTTTTATAGAAGCCCACAGGTGAGGAATACCAACACCTGTGGAGCCGTTCCTATAATAAGCGAGAGTGCATTTGTGAAATATTTCACTTTCTCTCCCTCTCTTATAGGAATCCCGCAAACCCTTGTGGCTGTAAGGTTGAAGGGCAATTTTTTTGGTGGCGACAAAAGTGGTGACACTTTTGCTCATGCGCTCGCCTCCTTTAGGAGTGCGACTGCCTTTGAGCGCCCGTGTTTATAAACCCGTACCTCGCCATTTCGCTGGAGGTTTTGAATTGCCTGCTCGAAAATCCATAGCCCGTAGCGCTGCGCATGAACTTTTCTTTGTAAATCGCGCCACGAAAGCACCCCGCAGGTTCTCAGGACTCGTCGAATTTTCTCCTCCAGCTCTGCTGTGGTGGTTAAAGCGTCAATAGGGTCATAGAGCACGCGCATTCGATATTGCCAATCCAGGATTTGGCATACTTTCTCAATTGTGGCTTTGTCAACTTCTTCAAAGTTGCCTGAGGTTATGGCCAGCAGGATAGCCAGGCGTAGGCCGATGGTGTCCAACCGCGTACTGTGGATGTCCCGGGGCCGGCTGGCGTACCAATCCGTCCAAAGGTCTTCAGCTCCGGGGCTAATGCGGAGGCGTAACGGGCCGCACAATGTTGTCTCCTTATCCCCGACGCGCAGGATAATCCTCTGCCGGTGCTGCTCCAAGTCTTCAAATAGGCCCTTGAGGCGGTCCTGGAGCGCTCTCTCCTCCCCCCGTGGAACTTCCTTCACAAATGGATGAGAGCTGCGGGCTTCTCCTGGTACGATTAACAACCGGTTGGGCAACCCGATTGCTAAATTTTGGGTGTCCCATACCAGGGCGTAGCTGTCGGTGGTGCTGGCAGCTAGCAAAGAGAGACGCGCATTCCGCACCCGGAGGCTTTTACCCTTCGTCCTGTGGTCCCAGTGATTCAACTCGTATAGTGAGGTGAGCATTGGCCCCAGGACAGAGCCCTCGATGCGGGTCTTTGAGACCAGAGCCCTGAACTCATCGACTGCGAGTAAGAGGTCGCTGTGGTCCTTTAAAGCCTCTGCTAGACCTTCCCCGCTTCCGGGGGCGCCGTAGAGCACTTGAGGCGGGAAGCCAGCATCCTCGAAAAACTTCACAGTGCGCCGTATCGCTGTGGATTTTTTCTCAAGCCCCGAACGACCAAGCAAGACAGTGTAAAGCCGCGGTTGGGGTTCGAGGTCGCTAGCCAGGGTTACACGGTCGGCGAGCAGGTGGCCGAGCACGGTCAAACAGGCGAAGTACCAAAACTCGACGGGCGCTTCATAATACTGGCTAAATAGCTTTGCAAAGTCAGCGGCAAGGCCCACAAGGCAGGTTTCGGGGAACGCGGTTTCGTTACTTGGGGTCTCCGCAGGCAGTACGATTTCGGCTGTGCCCACTAGTGCCCGTTGTATCGTCATCTCGCCATAAGTCTTCCCGTCGGCGGAGTGCCGCTCGTCCCACTTTGGGCGGTACAGCCCACTCAGCCTAAACAGGAAGTCTAGTTCTTCGGGTTTGCGCAAGCCACAGCGGGAGACGGCCAGGGAGATGAAAGCTAGGTCGCTCTCACTGTGGGATGGATAGTCGCCAATATTGCCCAGGAATAGGCCCTGAAGTTGCGGGCCATAGTTGCCAGCTTCGATTTTGGCCGCTATGTTTATCACACGCAGGTTTTGGGCTACCCGCTGGAGGGCATCCTCGCCAATTTCTCCCAGCTCCCGTGGCGCGTTGGGAAGTTTGTGGCCCGTCACGGTGAAGAACCTCTTGGCAGTGTACAGTTCTACTGGGCCCTCCCGGCGGTTCAGTTGCGCGTCCGTGCGAAAGAAGACTTTAACACCCTGGCTGCTGGGAGAGATTTCCGCATAGCTTGCTGGCAATAGCTGGATGACGCTTTTTGCCCATTGCTTAAGGTGCCCGCGCTCATCAATGCAGTCATCCAGGTCGAGGCCCGCCCAGCCGTCGCCCAACACAAAGCCGATGCCGTCCACCTTACCTGTGGAATACGCGGCTATAGCTTCGTCGAAAATAAGCCAGTTCTCGGGTTGGCGGCAGTCAATAGGGTTCCCGCTCAAGTTGTAGGGAACCTTTTTCCATTTGTTGTCAATGAACTGGTAGCGCCACAGCACCCACCGGCGTTCGCTTTTAAGTTCTTGTGGAATTGCGCCTGGTGTAACAAGGCAATTTGGCGGTTTCTGCATCGGCTTGGGCACCTCCTTGGCCCGTTTTTACGCTACGTGTGTTCTGGTGGTAATCCAGTTGCGGAGCGCATCAATTGGGATGACCACACGCTTGACGCCGATACGCAAGTATGGAACCTCACCTTTACGAATTAGCTCGTACAGAGCGCTCTTTCCAATTCCCAGCAATTTGGCCGCCTCGACGACATTGACGCAGAGTTTGTCCATTCGTAAACACCTCCAGCCAACTTGAATTTTTGTTTCCGCTATGTTAAACTGAACTTGACGAACACACTCGAGCAGAGTGGAAAACTTATGCGTATCCTGGAAGCGGCGGTACAGACTATTATAGCGCTTATTAAAGGAGACCTGCCCGAGCCTCTGGGCGGGTGGTATTACGCGGCGGTGCCTGTCGGCGGGAAACTGCCTCCTTCCGGTAAACCCCCTTACCTGTGGAAGCTGGAATACTACGGCGGTGGGCCACCTGGAACAGGGCAGCTAACACCCGAGCAGGTCAAGCGCCTCCTTAGCCTCCCGCCGGGATTCCGCACTATAAATCTCCGCACGCAGGCGAAGCGGGGGGTGTATTACTGCCTGTACGTAGCCTCTTCGAGTGGTTTTTGGCACTGGTGGATTGATGGGGCAGGGTGTCAGGTAAGTGTCGGCCCGATGCGCATACAGGGAAATTTGCCCTTAGTATTTGCTACTCGGAAAACGCCAGAGGATTCTGTGCGGGTGCAGGTCGGGATACAATTGTACCGTCAGGGCTGGCGCGATGATGGCTTTATAGAATGGTTGTTGGATTGGGTGAGGTTGCGTTCGAGCGAGGAGCTGGCTGGTGAGATAGCTATGAGGCTGCTGAAGCGTTACAACCCAGCTACGTGCTCACCGTCGGCTTACGTTAAGCTGTGGGCTCGTAAATCGCTTTCGACCATCACCCCTGTGGAGAAGTTGGCAGCAGAACTCGGGCTTACTGAGCGGGGTTTATACAAAGCCCTGGAACGGCGTGGTGCTGCCCGGATAGTAGGGAAGACCCACGGGGAGGTTACGCGGCTGCGACGGGTATACGAGCTTACACCTGAAGTGCTGGAGGCTATAAGGCAGGAGCAGGAGTTCCGCCGCAAACACAGGGCTCTAGTGGAGCTGGCTATGCGGAGGCGTGGGGTGGGCAGGAGGGCTGCAGAGCGTTGGATCAAGCGGAGGCTGAACAAGGGCATGAGCATTGAGGACATAGCGAGGGAGCTGTGTTCTGCCTCCCCCCGTGGGAGTTAAATCCTCACCGTGGAGGCTAAGCTCTGGAGAGTTGTGCAAGGTGAGCGGTTGCGCTAGAATTGAATTGAGCACGGCGGAGGCACCTCCTTCCCCCTTTTCTCTGGAAGCGCATTATCACATCCTCGCCCGAACCCTCCCACTAGCGGGAGGGGTTTTCTTTTTACCGTTTCGCATTGCTGTGGTGTGGACGGGCAAGGAATCTTTTTGGTAGTGTCGAAATATTTTTGTAGTGTGAGCAGGGAGGTGAGCCATGCGAAGGTTAGGTAAAGGACTGTGACGAAAATTTTAACCATAGGCAGGAATTCAGGAGTGCATGTAGAATTTCCAGCGCGTAGCAGGGCAAGTCCGTTGGTCCTGACGAAGTGCATTTTTGCAGGGCGTGGAAGGCTTGCGGCCGTAAGGCCGCAAGGGCCCATAGCTCAACGGCAGAGCAGCGGACTCATAATCCGTTGGTTCTAGGTTCGAATCCTAGTGGGCCCACCACAAGAAAAATCAAGGGTTTGCGGGTTGGTTAAGGATTCCAAAAGGCACTTAAAACCGCAAATCCGTTGCTCATGAAAAAGCCTCCTACCGGCCAGAAACGGAAGGGAGGCTTAAACTTTTTTATGCAGGTCTTAAGGCTTAACCCGGCACCCACCACATGGGAGGAGGCACTACAGGAGTTCATCTTGCGGAAGCAGGCCGAAGGTGCTTCCAAAAGGGCGCTCGACGACTACCGCAAGCATGTTACCCGCTTCTTCGCCGAATATTCCACATGCTGGCCGGATAAGCTCAAGGTAGCCTGTATGAGTACATGGCGAAGCCCAAGTCGCCTGCCTACTCAAATCGCCAAAACATGGATAGCGAGGATATTGCCCTTATATCCCGCCACAGTGGAAGCACTGAAGCAGCTTATAGCCGCAAGGCCCGAAGAGTGGAAGGAAGTACCGGTATTCTGTTCGCAAGACGGCAGGCCTATGCATGAAACCTCCTGGGCCACCGTGTAGAGCAATACGGCGAGAAGCTCGGCCTCAAGCTAAGGGCCTATGATTTAAGACACCTGGCCGCTACCTGGTATTTACGCAAAGGTGGTAATGTGCATGGCTTGCGGATACTTTTGGGCCATAGCGATTTGCAAATGGCTAAAAAATACGTCTACTTGGTGGAGGCCGACATATCGCAAGACCACAAGTAGGCTTCGGTAGTAAACAAGCTAATTCAGCCGAGGAAGCGGGTGAGGAGGCTCTGGGGAATGCCCTTTATTCGCCGTGTAAGCCCATGGAAAATGCCGGGCAGGTAATCCCCTTTTGCCCGGCTTTTTGCATCCTTGTCTAGGGCCTTGTAGAAGGCGTTTTTTACTGCCTATCCTGTGGAGCGTGTCCACTGGTAAAGGGCCTGACAGGCACCTGGATAAACCTCTCTCCCGGAACGGTACCTGCTTGCAGAATTCGCTCCATTTCTAAGGCTACCTCTCCGTCGAAGTATTTCTCTCCGCATTGCTGGCACACGTGAGCGGGTACTCCCTCGATAATTACTAGACGGCCTTTCCACCACCTTTCTACGTTGACCTTCTCCAGAACGATCAGCCCGCCACAGGCTAAACATTCACTCACTGCATTCGCCTCCTTGTCCTTTCGTCAATCCATTTGGACTCTTCTGGGTAGATTACAGCCCACCCCTCCCGGTCAAAACCGCATACCATATGCAGGGGTTTCCCAGTCGGTGTCCTGACCAGTATCAGGCAGCTCGCCCCGCGCGGATCTTCCGGGTATTCCTCAATGACCTCACCACCAGCAATAGCCACAAGCAAATCCTCTAAGGCAATGCCTCGGGTGTTAAGCGCTTAATCGCGTGGTATGATATGCGCCACTTTCCTTCTTCGAGGCATTTGCGTATTTTATCCAGCACCCGTTTCACCCCTGTGGAAAACTCTACCTCCCCATACAGGTCCACGAGCCTGCGAGCCCATGAGCCGCAAGCCACAGGCCCGCTAGCGGCCCTGCTCCTCATCCGGCACGTAGATCAAAAGGTCGCATTCTACCCCTAGCAATTGGGTGAGTTCAGCAATCTTAACGGCTGGCTTTTTGATGACCATCGTTTGACCTTCTTTCAGGTGTTATTTTAACCGAAATAAGAGATTTAAGTCAATTACACGCATTGTATAACAACTATGGGTGATTAGCTCTCTTATACGCTTTTAGTCTCTAATTGTCGCCCACTGTCGCCTTGTTACGCTATAAGAAGTGCGCTTAGCCGGATGAAATTTTCGCATGATGAAAAAAGAAAACCGTTGTCTGTGTAGAACAACGGATTGGCCTAGTGGAACCCTGCTTTTGCAAGAGCTTTAAAAGTTTTTTATAGGGAGGGAAAGGGCCTGTTTTTAGAGAAATATATTTGTGAAAAAAGGAATTATCTTTGCACTAAAAGCTAAGGTGAGGTGCTTGATCTACATACAACTAGGTGCTTCCGAAACAAGTATGGTTTTCGGACGGTTGAAGCTTTGTCCTTCAAGGCCTCCTGGTCTTGAGGGGGAGGGGAAAATCAAAGATGATTACAGGCTTTAGCCCGCAAGCATTTGGCAAGTTTCGCTTCGGAAGACCACGACTAGAAAGGGGGTAAAAACGAAAATGATTACCACCTACATTAAAAAGTGGAGACACTAAGAAACGAGGTGGACTTGACGTAAAGATTAAACTTAATCCATAATAGCAAGGGTATGAGGCTAAAATACTTAAAGCCTTAAGGAGAGGTAGAAAATGAGCAGGTTAGGCAACTTTTACAATCCCTCCTCAGTCGCAGTAATCGGCGCATCGAAAACACCGGGTAAAGTAGGCCATTCCATAGTGAAAAACCTTTTAACCTCGGGCTATCCGGGCCGGATATATCCCGTAAATCCCAAGGAAAAAGAAATCGAAGGGCTAAAAACCTATCCCTCTATTTTAGATATTCCCGAGAAAGTAGAGACGGCTGTAGTAGCTATTCCGGCGGCGGGCGTGCCGGCCATAGCCGAAGAATGCGGAAAGAAAGGCGTAGAAAACCTCATTGTAGTAACCGCAGGATTTAAAGAAGTTGGCAAAGAAGGGGCGGACCTAGAAAAGAGGTTGGTAGACATCTGCCGGCAATACAACATGCGGCTTTTAGGCCCCAACTGCGTAGGCATGATGGATACCCACACTCCCATCAACGCCTCCTTCACCAAAAACTTCCCCCTCAAAGGAGACATAGCCTTTCTATCCCAGAGCGGAGCCACCCTTATAGCCATATTAGACTGGAGCCTGTCGGCCGGGATAGGATTTAGCAAGATGGTAAGCCTGGGCAACAAAGCCCTACTTTCAGAGATAGACTTTATAGCCGAGGCGGCAGAAGACCCTTACACACGTGTTATTGCATGTTATTTAGAGGACGTAGTAGACGGTGAACGTTTCCTAGAAGTAGTCCGGGAAGCCACGCGCAAAAAACCCGTTATCATATTGAAATCAGGTACCAGCCAGGCTGGTGCCCGGGCGGCCTCCTCCCACACAGGTGCTTTAGCCGGTAGCGACTTAGCTTATGAAATAGCCTTCAAGCAGTGCGGGGTCATCCGGGCCCGTACCATGACCGAACTCTTTGACCTGGCCATAACCTTTTCCCGGTGTCCCTTGCCTTTTGGGAAGCGGGTAGCCATCATCACCAACGCTGGCGGGCCTGGCATTGTAGCCACAGACGCAGTAGAAGCCAAAGCTTTAAACATGGCGCGGTTCACCAAAGAGACCATCGAAGAACTGCGGGCCGGACTTCCCGAAGAGTCGGCCTTATACAATCCCGTAGACGTCCTGGGGGATGCCAGGGGTTCGCGCTACCGGCTGGCCTTAGAAAAAGTTTTAGCAGATCCCAACGTAGACAGCGTAGTACTCATAATGTGCGCCACAGCCATGGCCGAACCCATAGAAACAGCCCGGGCCATTGTTGAACTCCATAATAACTATCCCCAGAAACCGGTGATGGGAGTATTCCTTGGAGGAGAATCCCTGGCCGAAGGAGCACGGCTATTAACCGAAGCCGGTATACCCTGCTTTACCTTTCCCGAGCCAGCCATTGAGGCACTGAAAGGACTGGCTACCTACAGAGAATACCGGGAAAGACCCGACCAAGGGCACGAACTGAACTACCCCGACATAGACAAAAAAACCGTCAAGGCCATATTCTACGACGTACTACGGGATAAGCGCCTCGTACTCTTAGGCAGCGAAGCCTCCGCAGTAGCCCAAGCCTACGGCATTCCTGTAGCCCCCATATATCTAGCCACCACCCCTGAAGAAGCAGTAGAATTTGCTCAAAAAATGGGCTACCCCGTAGTTCTAAAAATAGCCTCCCCCAAGATACTCCACAAAACAGACATAGGCGGCGTAAAAGTAGGATTAGATACCCCGGAAAAGGTTCACAAAGCTTTTATAGAAATAATGGAGAATGTCTACCGGCTACTACCGCAGGCAGAAATATACGGCATAGAAGTACAGAAAATGATGCCGCCGGGGATAGAAATGATCATAGGCATGACCCGCGACGTACAATTTGGACCCTTAATCGCCTGCGGTCTAGGCGGGATATACGTAAACCTCATCAAAGACGTATCCTTCCGGCTAGCCCACGGCCTAACCCGTAAAGAAATAGAAAACATGGTAGGAGAGACCAAAGCCGCCACCCTGCTCAGGGGCTACCGCGGGAGCCCGCCGGCTGATATACCGGCCCTTATAGAAGCCATCGGCCGGACGGCCCGCTTATGCTTAGACTTCCCTGAGATAGTAGAACTAGACATCAACCCGGTATTTGTATACACCGAAGGCCTAAGTGCATTAGACATCAAAATAACCATATCCTCGTGAGGTGAAAAACATGAAGAGCCTATACATCATGGGGACCCCGGCCAGCGGCAAGACAGCCCTGGCCCTGGGGCTGGCACAAAAACTCCGGCAAGAAGGCTTCAAAGTAGCCTACTTCAAACCCCTGGGGAACCCCTCTCCTGGTGGGGGGCCTTCTGACGATGATGCCCTCTTAATGCGGGAAATCCTGGGGATGGAAGCGCCTTTAGAAGTAATAGTTCCCTGCATGATCGGTCCCTCCTACCTTTCCGGCGAGAGATGTCCGGAGGCCCTCACCCGTATCCGCCGGGCTTACCAAGAACTCGCCCAGAACGCAGATATCCTCCTCATAGGCGGGGCCTGCTACCCGTACGCCTATACCTCTTGCGGCCTTGACGACATAGCCCTGGCCAAAGAGTGGAACTCACAAGTCATACTCGTTTCCAAAATAAAAAGCGACTTTAGCATAGACAGGGCCCTTTTCTTCAACCGGAGTTTAAATAGCGCTGGAATAAACCTTTTAGGGAACATCTTTAACGACATTCCCCGCGCCCTTATAGCCAAAGCGGAAGGGATATACAAGCCCATATTAGAAGAGAACGGGTACCGGGTTTTAGGGCTTATACCCCGCCGGCCGGAGATAGCTTCACCTACAGTCAAAGAATACTACGAAGCCTTAGGAGGGGAGATACTGGCTGGCAAAGACAATCTGGGCCGGCTGGTAGAAGAAGTTATGATAGGGGCCATGACCGTAGAGAGCGCCCTTACCTATTTCCGGCGCTCGGCCGACAAAGCGGTAATTTTAGGTGGCGACCGGGCGGACGTAGCCTTAGCCGCCTTAGAGACGAGCACTTCCGTGCTTATACTAACGGGCGGGTTATATCCGGACGTGCGGTTAATTTCCCGGGCGCAAGAGAAGGGGGTACCTTTGCTTCTTGTTCCCTATGACACCTATACTACAGTAGAGAAAGTTAGCCATTTAACACGGCGGCTTAGGGCCGATGATCCTACGGGTATACGTATAGCCCTGGAGAATGTAGAAAAGTACTGCCAGTGGGAAGCCATAGTGGAAGCTTTGCGGTAGAAGGAGTGGCGAAAGGAAAGGTTGGAAGAACCTGCAAAGACGGAATAAGAGGCTTAAGCCTTTAGGGCTTAAGCCTCTTATAATCTTTTTCTTCGCTACACGTATCAGAAACACCCAGGCGGATCAATTTCTGCACTTTCCGGAGGAATAAATGATGGAGACTCTTGCAGGCTTACGCTTGTCGCCACGCCTTAAGGCTGTAGCAAACATGGTCTATCGCGGGAAAACTTTGGCTGATATAGGCACCGATCATGCTTATCTGCTTATTCATTTAGTAGGGCAGGGGTTGATCCCTCGGGCGATAGGGGTAGAAGCCCGGAAGGAACCTTGGAGGAGGGCCCGGGCCAATGTAGAGGCTGCAGGTTTAAGCCACCTTATTGATATCCGCTTAGGTTGGGGACTTAAACCTTTGCAGCCAGGGGAGGTAGAAATAATCACCATCACTGGCCTCGGTGGAAAGACCATGCAGGATATACTTTCTGCTTCTCCGGAAATACTAGAAAATATAGAGTATCTCGTGCTACAACCCCAAGGATGGGAGGCTCAGTTGCGGCAATGGCTAGCAAGATCCGGTTGGCGCTTGGAACAAGAGGAGCTGGTTTTCGAAAAGGGGCAGTATTACCTTATCTATGCCTGGGAGCGCGGGACTAACCCACCATACGACGTTTGGGAGTGGGAGTTTGGGCCTTTGCTCTTAAGAAAACACCATCCTTTATTGGCGGGATACCTGAAGAGGAAGTTAGAGAAGCTAGAGGCTATTAAAAATGATTTAGCTAAGAGCCAGCGGCCAGAAGCGCTCATCCGTCTCGAAAAATTAAACCTAGAAAGGCAAGCTATACAGGAGGTATTGGCATGCCTGCCAAATGCCGAGACATTATAGAAATTATGGAGAACCTCGCACCTTCTAAACTTGCGGCTGATTGGGATAACGTGGGTCTTCTTTTAGGCGATCCGGAAAAGGAAGTCCGGCGGATTCTAGTTAGCCTCGATATTACTGCTGAAGTAGTAGAAGAAGCAATAGCTCGAGGAGCAGGTCTTATAATAAGCCACCATCCCCTGTTTTTCCGTCCCGTAAAACATTTCCGGTTTGACTGCAGGCAAGGTGCTTTAGTCCGGCGTCTGGTGCAGGAAGATATAATGGTATATAGCGCTCATACCAATTTAGACTATGCTACTTTAGGAATAAGCTATCACCTGGCTGTTAAGCTGGGGCTAGAAGATGTGGAGGTTTTAGTGCCTACCTACCGGGAAAAATACTATAAACTAGTCACTTTTGTCCCGGAAGAGGCGGAAGCCAAGGTACGTAAGGCTATATGCGAGGCTGGAGCGGGTTGGATCGGTAACTATTCCCATTGCACTTTCCGTACCCAGGGCACGGGAACTTTTCTCCCCCTTGCAGGCACTCATCCCTACATAGGTGAAGAAGGCAAACTAGAAGAGGTTAAAGAATACCGGTTGGAGACTATCGTACCTCAAGAACGGCTTTCCGAGGTTTTAAACGCTCTTTTGAAGGCCCATCCTTATGAGGAGGTAGCTTATGATATTTACCCCCTAGCTAATGAAGGGCAGAGCCAAGGAGCTGGAAGGATAGGAAATCTTCCCCAGGTTTTAACCCTTCAGGAATTTGCTTTAACGGTTAAAAAGGAATTAGGAGCTGAAAAAGTGACTGTAGTAGGCGAGAAGGAGCGCAGAATAAAGCGGGTAGCCGTATGCGGCGGTGCTGGTAGTAGTATTATGGATCAAGCCAAAAATCGAGGGGCCGATGTACTGGTAACTGGAGACCTCAAGTATCATGAAGCCCGTAAAGCTTTAGAGGAAGGCTTAGCTATTATTGATGCTGGCCATTTTGCCACTGAAAGGGTTATTGTTCCTGCTTTAGTGGAATACCTCCAGGAAGAACTTAAAGCCCGTGAAGTCATGGTCCTGGCGGCGCAGAAAGAGAGTGAACCGTGGTGGGTGTTGTAAGTCCATGTTATCTGTGGTACAATAAATAACGCTACCAATATTGATGACAGGCATAACTTATAAAGCATAGCCAGAGAGGTTTAGCTTTACATTAGGAAGCCCTTGAGTAAACCGGATGGTCGCGGGAGAAGTATCTCCCGAGGAAAGTCCGAGCTCCACAGGGCAGGGTGCTGGGTAACACCCAGTGGGGGCGACCCCAAGGAAAGTGCCACAGAAACAGACCGCCCGGCTTTATAAGGGCGCGGAAGATAGTCCTGCCTAACTAAATCGGCTCTGGGTCGTAAGCCCAGGGCTTAAGGAGGCAGAACAATATTCCCGCCCTACATTGCGCCGGGTAAGGGTGGAAAGGTGAGGTAAGAGCTCACCAGCGGTTAGGCGACTAACCGGCTAGGTAAACCCCACCCGGAGCAAGACCGAATAGGGGGACAATGGGGTGGCCCGCTCCGTCCCCGGGTAAGGTCGCTGGAGGTACTAGGCAACTAGTACCCTAGATAGATGACCATCCTCGACAGAACTCGGCTTACAGGTTTGCTCAAGGGTTCTATTTTTTGGATTACAGTTGATCTTACGGAGTTATGGCTCACTGAGTGGAGTTATGTCTCACTCAGTGAGCTATATTCCCTTAAGCGTCTCATTTTACGGCCATAATATTGTATCCGCCGCAGTGTTGTGCAAGCTGGAAGATAACCTCCAATGTTGGAAAATTTCCTATGAGCCATTAAAAGTAGCGGTATTACTAAACCAATCGCAACTTTGCACAACGGTGGATAAAAGTGGAAATAAAGTTACGGCGGCCAGGAATATGTATTCCGTAGCCGCCAGGGTGAACCTATTAGTAGGTCGCAGATGAAGAAGATAACGGCTGACCCATTCAAGGGCAATTCTCCGATTAAGGAGTACAATTCCCATGATATGCGGACCACGGTGGCTACCAAGATATCTCAGAAGCCGGGATGCAATACCAGGGCCGTTCAAGAAATCCTGGGCCACAGGCGGGCGGAAACCACGGTAGGCTATGAGAGGGCAGATTCCGAAATCATGAGAGAAGTGATAAGGGAACGTTTTGAAATGATAGATGTAAGGCCAAAAATGAAGGCTGATGTGGCTGTTACCGCACAACCGGCGGCAGAAAGGGAAAACCGGAAGGAGAACAAGAACCCTGACTTAAAACCGGCCTTTACGTTGTTCCCTGAGATATACTTGCAGCAAAGTCGAGACGTAAACTATATGCTCGCCCTGGCTACTCTTAACCTGCGCCAGGGGGTACTCAGCGAGCGGGAATACAAGTTGGTGCTGGAGGCGGTATTTAGTTCTTTAAGGTCTAATATCAGACCAGATGGTGCTCCTAATGCTGACTGAGGTTACGCTGTGACCTGAGGCACGTGACTTCGGGCTAGAGTGCTAAGTATTACTGGTAGTTGGGTATCCAGCACTGCCTGGCCAGTGAGGGGAGCCCCACCTTGAGGTTTCTCTTGTTGATTTTTGGCAGGGACTGTGTTATGTTGGAACCGAAATATATAGGGGCGGGGATGCGAGTTGAGTTTTCCTTGGTTCCGGCACCCTTAAGGGATATGGGGAAGGGACGAGCAGGGTGCGCCTCCGAGTGAAGCTTCGCACCGTTAGCGGCAGGACGTTTTTTGTGTCCCACGGGATGCTACAGCAGGGTCTTACGGCCATCGTGTACGAGGTGTTCAAAGCTGCCGATCGAGGTCTCTGAAAAACCCACCGTCAGTTGGACCAATTAGCTTTCTTATGTTGTTGGAATCTGGAATAGAATGGCAACACAATCAGGGTGTAACCTTAGGAAACATACCTTGAATCTCCTAATCAGGCTTTCTCTTTATAACTCCTTATTGTTTACGGCTGACATGCACATACTGAACCCCTGGCGGCGAGCCTAGTCGCCATTTTCTTGGCATTCACCACCAGAAAGGTCAGAAGGACCTGAACGGTAACTCGAGCTAACCCCCGATACCTAGCCCGGTAGAGGCAGTGCCAGGTCTTTACTTCGCCAAACCCCCTCTCAATGGTCTTTCGGATGTGTATGGCCCTTTTGATGCCGCACAGGTGGTAAGTAAAGACTTCCGGTTTAAGGTAGATGCACTTTCTGGTCTCGGTGTTCTTAAGACAGCCCTCTTTTAGGGGACAAACGCTGCAGTCGCGCTCAGAAAAGTAGTAAAGATAACCTCCACTCCGGTGGGGGCTTTTACCAATAGCGGTTTTGCCCGCTGAACAGGTTAGGATGCCGGTCTTGGCATGGTAGGTAAAACCCTGCCGGGCCAGCCGTTTTAGATCCGCCCGGCTGGGTTGTAAGCACGGATGTCCTCCCGGGCAAGCTCTGCCCTAAGACAAGAGGCGTCAAATGCCTTGTCGGCCGCCAGATACCTGGGCCTTAGACCCTGCTTTTTAAGTTCGCCAACAAGTACTTTGGCCTGGGGAAGTTCAGCCTCGTTGCCCGGGGTGACCTCCACCGCAGTGACAACCCCGTCTCGTCGCAGGCTACATGGGCCTTATAACCCAAGAAGGGCTCATCTTTCTTCTTAAATCCCCAGCGGGCGTCCGGGTCCGAAAGGCTCTCTACCTCAAGCTCTACCGCTTTCCGGTAAAGTTCTTTTAGCTTAAGTAAGTCTTGCTGTTGGTAGGGTTCAAGCCTAATCAACAGCTCCCGGCCTTTGGCCATCTTGGCCGCCAGGAGCGTTTTGTGTTCGGCATAGTCGGTATCCCGTTCCGGTTCGCCAAAACGGCAAGTTCCCGGGCCGCCGGTTCATCGTACCTGGCCAGCACCTTGACCAGTTTCTTCCTACCCTCTCGTACCAGGGCGAGGTGGCTCTTGACCGCCGCATGAGTAATCACTTTGGTGCCGTCCAGGATGGCCCATTTGCCCCGCAAAAGCCCCTTCTGTTTGGGTTGGTCTACCACTCGCTCGAAAAGCCGCCTAAAACCTTCTTCGCCTAGCCGCTTCCTGAAGACCACCAGAGTGGTGTCGTCAGGAACAGGATTCGTCCCACCCGACGCCGCAGAAGTACCGGTAGAGCACGTTGTATCTCAGTTCCCGGCATACCTGGATGTCAGAAAGGTTGGCCCACACCTCCAAAAACAGCACCTTGAACAGCACCTCAGGCGGGAAACTGGGCCGGCCTAGACCCGGATGGTAGTAACGCGCCGTCTCTTCCTTTACAAAGGGAAAATCCACGTGCTTTTTGATAAGAACTAAAGGATGGTCCTCTGGGATCATGCGGCTGAAGATTTCCTGGTCGAAAAAGTTCGTCTGCTGGTCCCGGCGGCCAAGCAAGTGCGGCTACCTCCTTCAAGCAGAGTGTCATTTATTATTTGGCGGTGGTTCCTATCAAATCCTTTTTGGATATGATGACTTTTTCAGAGACCTCTAAAGTGGAATTTAGAAAAGCAGAGCCTAAAAGAGACAACAATAACCCTTTCCGATTATATGGCAATAGTTGGCAGAGAAGGAGATTAAGGAACTCTTGTTATGAAAACTAGTTCCCCACCGTCCCCTTATAGATTTGGCCTTTGCTCAGCAGCGCAAAGACCAGTCTCACTAGTTTACGGGCAGTCAAGACCAGCGCTCGTTTATACTGGTGCTTGGTAACCTCACGATACTTGGTCTGGTAGTAAGCCTTATACTCCTCGTTGTGCACAGAGACGAGTTGGCAGCCTGGACCAGGTAATAACGCAAGTACCGGTTCCCCTCTCTGTCAAGCGACGTTCTTCGGCCTCAAAGTCATCCGACTGGTAGCGAGTCCAGGTAAGGCCTGCAATATTGGGCCAGGGCAGCCTGCCCGTTGAAGCGCTTAATATCGTCGATTTCTGCAATTATACCTGCAGCATAGATAGGGCCGAAGCCACGTACTGAGGTTAGGGTTTGTGGTATAACCTCTAACTCCTGGATAATAACTTTATCTAGCTGTTTAAGCTGTTTCTTAAGATGTTCAATGTTCTGGAGGGTAAGGGAGAGAGCTACCTCACAGGCTTCTAGCATTTTAGGATTAAGGCGATAAGCCCGCTGGGCAGCTTGTTTTAAAGCCTTAGCTACTTCAGTAGGTTGGGCCAGCCTGTTATTATTATGAGACTGGATGAACTCCACCAGGTCTTCCAGTGACATCTCCACTAGTTCATCCGGAGTAAATTCTTGTAATACTGCTAGGGAGGCTCTACTGAAGATTTGGCTGAAAGGCTTGTCTTTATTGTAGTTGGAGAACTTAAGGAAGAGGAGATTTAAGGCCCGGTTTTGTTCAGATGTTACCATCTCCACCAGATGAAGGCGCAGGCGGGTGAGCTGGCGTAAAGGTTCGGTAACAGTTGCTTCCCGGCTATAAGGTGTGAGATGCCCGAATTGTACCCGTTCTGCGATAACGTAAGCATCGAGAGCATCTGTTTCAGGACGCTTGACCCCAAAGGCCTTCTTAAACCCAGCCACCATGATAGGGTTTAATTTCACAGACCCTGGTGGAGCATGCCTTAAGCTGGGGGAAAATGAAGTGCTAGCTCAGCTCACGCGTAAGAAATAGAAATATGTGCCGCACCGCAAGGGTTTTACTCTTTGTTGAATAGTTATCGGGTATAACCGGGCTATAGGGTCAATTAAGAGTACTTCCGCACCAACCTGTGTTGATCTTCGCAAAGGCACACTGAGTTATCAAGAACCTTTCAACTAGTTCTTAGTTCGGAGTTCCACGATAACTTTCAACTCAAATTATGCGAAGGACAATTTTCGTTGACGATCTACCGAAACGCCCTCTCTTCACCCAGCTACACGAGGATAATTCGCCCCTACAGGTTTTCATCCTCTGCTGGTGCCGATGTTAGCGATATTAGGATCTTATATATAAACGCTCCAGATAGGTTAGGGAGCTAACTAGAGCTCAACTGTATGTCTTTTCCGCACCCGCGTGTTGACGTTTAGTACCCAATTTTCGTCTAGACCTGTATCTATGATTATAAGCAGCATTTTATGGAAAGAAACTAATTCGGTTATGATGCAATTTGGCATATAGGCGATGCTCGAACGAAGCGGAAACCTATTCTTTTTTCCTTATACCTTAGACTGTTTTCGAAAAACTTTATGATGCTAATATTCATCATGACATACTGTTTAGAGTAAAAGGAAAGCGGCGAATGTAGTATACACAAGGTTTGGCACTTATTTTGCTATGCATCCTAGTTGAACTGCCTTAGATGATGGCAAAGGGTACTTTCGAAAGAAGAGATGGAAGTAGGTTACAATTATTGACTATAAGCTTATTTCAGAAGGAGTTGTGAGGTTGATAGGAGATATTTGTTAAGCTATGGATAGAGATTGAATGCATAAAAGGATGGCAGGGAAAAGGGTATATTACCTCTAGTACATCGCAAGTAGAAAAAAAGGATTTCCAGGTGTTAGAACTTAAGTTGCAGCCAGATAAGAAACCTGAAACACTTAATGCATAAAAGAGTGCTAGGCAGAAGGAAAGAGAAGGATATTAAAGCCACTACGTTCAACTGGAGTTTTACCATATAAAGCTTCCTGGGGAAGAAAGAAGTTATAGTACTAGCCGGGTTAATACCGTAGACAACAATACGGGCTTAGACTTCAAACCCTAGAAAGAGCGAAAAAAATGATTCTGAACGAGCCGTGTTGGTACTCGATGACACTATCGTTATGGATAAGTGGTAAAATCCCTTGTAAATCAAGTATATGGTATTGGAAGGATGAATAGAGAACCAGCAAGGGCATCGGAGACCGTGGCTAGGCTTTTACCATTGTTGCTCAGATGTAAGCTGTTTTAAGGAAATTAAAAACTGTCAGGGAATCCCGCTTATGGGAAACGAAGTAGGCCAGGATAAGGTGCTGTTCGGGGTCGCGAGTAGGCCAGAAAATCTTATGGCAATTGTCCAGGAGCAAGGATTCATTGGTGTTAACTTTACCGTTCTAGACATGTAGTTCAAGGAGGCTTAAGTTCTGGTAAAAGCAAGAGTCGCTTTCCTAGTCCAGATTTCAAGGGTATCTGGTAAAGGAGAAAAACGTTAAAGAATGTTCTTCAGGATAGCGACGCTAGTCACGGCCGAGAGAGCGAGATAAACGCTAAAGTAAAGGGCAATAACGAGTGCCCGTTTAGAGTAACGCAATCTTGTAGAATAGAAAGGGCCGTATTTCTCGAGAAAACGAAAGACAAGATAGGATTTTGCGCTGTCGGGTAGGGCAGCCAGGTAAATTGAGTTCTGGTAGCAAGAGGAAGGTTTAATATACCTGCCACAGCAGCGGCAGCAGGTATAAGAAGCTTTGACTTTAGGCTTCCATGGGACGCCACGTGGTTTGGGGCGGATAATAGGTTCTGTTTTGGACATGTAATATATCAAATTGGAACTGGTAGCGAGGGGTTGGTTGAGCAGGCTCGTAATTTTAATAAGATTTGTCATCGGGGTCATGCTGATGACTATTTTTGGGAGTGTGAGTGCAGCATTTAGGGCAAGGCGGATTACATAACCTCAAAGTGTGGTATTAAGAGTGGATGCACAGGTAGGGGGTAACTTCCATAGAAAGAGAAAAGTATTGTGCCGAAACAGGTTCAGAAAATCTGTTTGGAAGTATCGGTGAACAAAAGGGGGTGTAAACAGTATGAGAGGTGATTAGTAGGGGTTAAAAATACCACTACACATTATAAATTTCAGAGAGGGGAGTAGTAAGTATGAGCTTAGAGAGGTCTAAAGTTTCAGAGACACCTCGAAATACAGTTAAATTGCCTTCTAACGTTCGATGGAGAGTCATTTTCCTGATATTTTTGAGTACATTCATTTGCTATATGGACAGAGTTAATATTTCTGTAGCCACTCCGAAAATTATGGAAGAATTTGGCTGGAATACTGCTCAGTGGGGAATAATTCTCTCGGCGTTTTTTGTGGGATATGCTATTTTGCAGATTCCTGCCGGCTGGTTATCTGACAAATATGGAGGGGTAAAAACGCTAGCCTTCGGTACAGGCTGGTGGTCTCTTTTTACTATCGCCACTGCATGGGCACGTACTATACCGACAATGGCTGTTGTACGTGCGCTTCTCGGAGCAGGGGAAGCTGTTAATTTTCCCAGCCATACTGCTGTGACCTCGCGCTGGATCCCGGTGCAAGAACGAGGCCGTGCCCAAGCTTTAAACCTTTCTGGTATGGCATTCGGAACTGCATTTACAATTCCTGTCGTAGCATGGATAGTCAAATCGTTTGGATGGAGGTGGGCGTTTTATTCCTTCGGTGTAGTAGGGTTTATTTGGTGTATTATTTGGCTGTGGTATGTTAAGGACGATCCGAGACAGCATCCTGGAGTTTCACCCGAAGAGTTAGATTATATCAGGGCTGGAGAACGAGAAGAAAGACTGACCAATATCGACTGGAATAGAATACTCCGTTCTGGTCCAGTATGGGGTCTCACAGTAAATTATTTCTTTCAGAATTATTGTTGGTATCTTTATCTTACATGGCTTCCCGGTTATCTAGTGATGGCAAGGCACTTCGATCTTATGAAGACAGGTATTTATGCAATGTTACCATATATCGGGTCTTTTATCGCTATGAATTTTGGAGGTTGGGTTTGCGACAAACTGGCTCCAGTAGTGGGTCTCACAAAATCACGTAAATACGTTATGTATTCTGCATTTGCGGGGTGCGCTGTTTTCTTATATTTTGCTGCTAGAGCTCAATCTCCATACACGGCGGTAATACTTATCACTTTAAGTGTGTTTTTCTTATCACTCAACTATGCTCCATTTTGGGCGCTCCCAATTGATTTGGGTCCGCGTAGTGCAGGGGTCATCTCTGGTATAATGAACACGTCAGGTACTTTAGCGGGTATTATTGCGCCGGGACTAACAGGCTGGATCGTTCAAGCGTCGGGTTCCTGGGTTTATGCTTTGACTGTAGCCGTAGTGATGGCTTTGTTAGGTATAATCGTATGTGCTGTAGGAGTGTCCGCGGAAAGAGTTACGGATTAGAAAGTTTTTAATTAGACGATGTGCAGATGATTGTTTCCATCTTGTCCCCAACTTCATTTGGGGACAACTTTCTTGTTGATGAGGATGTTTTTCTATAGAAAGTAGCTTAAGATGAAAATACCTTTCCAAGATTTTTGGTTAACTTCATACAAAAAATCCAAAATTTGGTGAAAGAGTAAAATTGGAGTATAGTAGCACAGAACATACATATACCCATCTTTTGGTATATAACTAAGTTCTCTAAGGCGGTAAACAGAGACTATGGCGTTATGAATCTTCTTCATGGGAGCCTTTAGCCTTAACTACAAAGGATGGCTATTGACAGGGATTACCCGGAAGGCGAATAACAAGCTACTAAACGCTTTTGTTCAAGCCCTCAAGGTTTGTTTGACGTGGCCTAGAGGCTGACTTGAAACAGGGGCAAAAAGAGGACTCTACGATCTTTTGGTCTCTGCTAGTGGAAAATATTGTTTTGAGGGATAACGGCCTTACTGGAGCGTTAATTTCATACTTGCCGAACACACATATCTTGAGGCCAAAGCTGCGAACAGTTGCTGAAGATGTGCCAGCATAAGGAGTAGTGTACGCAAGAGCACCTGGGGGACGGTACAAGTTGCATGCCAATTATTAGGATAGAGAACAATTTTATGATAAACAAGACCAGGGGCAGGCGGCTATTCATTGGTATTTTAGGACAAATAAACCTCTCTCACACTAGGAGAAATATTGAACACGTAGCTTAAAGTTGCTACTAGCCCCAATAATCCCTATGTGGATTTTCTGCGCCGCCGGCTAGACAAGGGACTAGAGCAAAGGCAGCTTAAAGCAGCCTTACACCAGCTTGACTAAGAACTGCAGAGAGACCATTAAAACGCCTGAAAGCTTTCATTTGACCTTCCACGGTGGCTAAACTCACATAAGGTATAAAGCATGGGCGGCTTAAACTTTTATAAGCCGACGGGAGATCCACTCCTTTCAAGTCAGCCTGGGCTAGGCAAAGAGGTTGGTTGCGATAACGTAGGTATGAGCCCTCAAGTGGAGGAAACCCAGGGTCGTTTGCAGAATTTTTATTAAGAAGTATCGTTACCCGGCCAGAAATACGGGTCTAGCTAACGAGAAATCAGCCTAGAGTTCAAGAGGAGGCGAAAGAGCTTTGGTTCCGAGGGAAAATATAGAGTCTTTTGTAAGAGATTTCGATTTTTTTCCTTATCCTTTAACGGTTACTGACACAGAAGGCAGAGTGATAGCAGGAAATAGAGCCTTCGAAGATATCGGCGTGGAAAGTTTCCCTCACGAGTTTTTTAAACTTGAGAATAGTGCAGAATGGGAGACAGGTGGAACAAGGTACCGAATCTATTTCCGGAGTAAAAATTTTGAAGATCAACAATTCATATTGGTTCTACTCGTACCTCTTGATCCTGGAATGATACCGATGGAAGAGTTAACTGAACTCTTAAATGCCTCATCTGATGGGATAGTAGTTTCTGATGAAAAGGGGACCATTCTCTCCATAAATCGAGCCTATGAAGAGCTGATAGGTGTAAAAGCAGAGGATTTCATTGGTCAACCGGTAGAAGAACTGGTCCGCAGAGGATACCTTGAGGATCTGGTAACACCAAAGGTCTTGCGTGAAAAAAGAAAGGTTAGTATGTTCCGTGAAGTACGGGGCAAGGAAATACTGTTTACGGGCTCCCCAGTCTTTGGACCCGACGGGAAAATAAAGAGAGTAATTGCGAATGTGCGGGATTTGACCGCCTTAAACTCTTTAAGGAGGCAGTTGGCTGAGGCTGAGGAACGAGAAAAACGTTATAGTCAGGCCCTTGCAGAGCTACAATTCCAGCTGTCAGGGAAAGACTTAATAGTTGCTAGCGAAGCTATGAGGAAAACAGTAAGTATTGCGTTGCGAGCAGCTTCCAGCGATTGCCCCGTCCTCATTACAGGTGAAACGGGTACCGGCAAGGAATTGTTGGCCGCCCTCATCCACCGCCATAGCGAAAGGCGGACGAAGCCTTTTATAGTTGTTAACTGCGGAGCCTTGCCGGCGAGTTTGGCGGAAAGCGAATTGTTCGGATACACTGGAGGAGCTTTTACAGGTGCCAGGAGTTCCGGTAAACCCGGTTTATTTGAGTTAGCTAATGAAGGAACCATCTTTTTGGATGAGATTGGCGATTTAGACCCGTCTATACAAGTCAAGGTCTTGCGTGTCATCCAGGAAGGAGAATTTTATCGTCTTGGTAGTAGGGAGCCGACAAAGGTGAATGTTCGGGTTATAGCAGCTACCAACAAGGACCTGCAGAACATGGTTCAGCGTGGAGCCTTTCGAGAAGATTTATACTACCGTCTTAATGTGGTAAGTATTGTCGTTCCCCCTTTAAGGTCACGCCGAGAAGATATTCCCGCGTTAACAGATTACTTTCTCAAAAAATTCAACGAGAAATATAATTGCCAAAAGGAGATTTCACCCAGGGCTCTGGCGTACTTCTTTAGTTATAACTGGCCGGGGAACGTACGGGAGTTACAAAACGTTGTAGAAAGGCTAGTATTATTGACCGAAGGGCAAAGGATTGAAGGGGAAATGGTAGAAAGAATTCTTTTTGATATTCAACAAGAGAGCAAAAACGGGAAAGAAGAGAGGCTCGCACTTAAAGGGATTATTGAGGATGTAGAAAAGAAAACCATTATCCAGGCTTACAAAGAGCTAGGAAGTACGCGAAAAGTAGCTAAAGCCTTGGGGATACACCAGTCGACTGTGGTACGGAAACTGAAAAAGTACAAGGAAGGCGTACCTGGGCAGTGATGCATTCTAGCATTAGTCCCTGATGTAGGGTTGCAATTTCAAAAAATAGTGAGCTGCACTGCTAGTGATGAAGCTATCTTAAGTATTCAAGATGCAGAAAAACATCACTCTTAATCCAGCAGGCTTTCTGCCTGCTTTATTTTTGCGCCCTGAAGCTTAGCTGACTGATGATCCCAGATGGCATAAAAATTGCAATACCCAGTTAGTGACGAGATAAGGAGTGGTACCATGGCTTTATTAAATTCTCTCCCCGAGCCGGTTTCTAAATTTCTTGCAGGAGACATACGTGTTCTAAGCTATTTCCTTAACATGGCTGAAAATGGAGATGAACGTCTGTTGGAGTACATGCCCTATCTTTTACCTCATAGCGGTAGATCCTATGTTGTAGGTATAACCGGGCCGCCTGGGGCCGGGAAGAGCACTTTAATCGACGGATTGGCTGCGGCGCTGGCGGAGGAAGGGAAAGAGGTAGGGATTATTTGTATAGATCCCACCAGCCCCTTTACCGGGGGAGCTTTTCTGGGTGACCGTATTCGAATGCAGAGGGCTGCAAAGTTAAAAAATGTATTCATCCGCAGTATGGCTACAAGGAATAGTTATGGTGGCTTGGCTCCTGGCCTGTGGGAGGCCATTGAACTATTAGACAGTTTTGGCAAGGAGGTGGTTATTGTTGAGACAGTGGGTGTTGGCCAACTAGAAGTAGATATTCATGAATTGGCCGATGTCACGGTGGTAGTTACAGTACCCGGGCTAGGAGATGACATTCAAACCCTTAAAGCCGGCCTTATGGAGGCCGCAGACATATTTGTTGTCAATATGGCTGACAAACCCGGAGCAGCTGACAAGATTAGGAGCCTGAAGCATTTCTTGGAGCAGTTAAGAGGCAGTAGAGGAGTTGAAGAAGCTTTTGTTATCCCTACTGTTGCGATAGAAAACAAAGGGATAAACGAGCTGAAACAAGTACTTCAACGGTTCAGAGAAAGACTTGTTGCAACAGGAGAGTGGCAGCAACGAAAGAAGCAGCACTTCCGGGCTCAGGTAAAAAGAAGGGTGCTTGAGGTATTTAGAGATTACTTGGAGAAGCGGTTGGAAGAAGAGGACGAACTTCGAGAATTACTCGGTAAGGTAGAAAGGCGAGAATGTAGTGTTTCATTGGCTGTGTCAAAGATTATAAGTTACTTACTAACAACATTAAGAAACTAAGAATAAGGGAAGGAGAATGTGAACATGAAGATATTTTCCTCAGAAGCTCTAGACCAAATAAAAGGTTGCCTAGCAACGTGGAAAAAGCAAACCCTTAAACAAAATATACCACCAGCTACCACGGAATCAGGAGTCCCTATCGAGCTAGTATACACACCAGTAGATATCGGGGAAATGGATTACCTGGAGGACGTAGGATTACCGGGTGAAGCCCCCTTTGTACGGGGTATTTATCCCAATATGTATCGCGGGCGGCTATTCACTATTCGTCAACTCGCGGGATTTGGAAGTCCGGAGGATTGTAACAAGAGGATAAGATACTTGCTAGAACATGGCGCTACAGGAGTAAACATAGTTTTTGACCTCCCTACGATACGGGGATATGATTCCGACGACAGTAGGGCCGAAGGTAACGTTGGGCAGTGCGGGGTAAGTATTGATTCATTGCGCGATATTGAAGCTCTTTTCGAGAACGTACCAATCGATAAGATAAGTGTTTCTCTTGTTACTCACCTTCCAAGTGTGACGGTTGCTATACTGGCTATGTATCTGGCTATGGCGGAAAAGCGGGGGATTCCTTTTACCGACTTGGCTGGGACCACCCAGAACGATTTTCTTATGGAAACCACTATCGGAAGTGCACCGGAGATAATACCGCCTAGGCATAGCTTCAGGTTGCAGTGTGATGTGGTTGAATTTTGCTCCAAGAACCTTCCACGGTGGAATTCCATCAGCTATAACGGATATAATTTACGCGAAGCAGGAACCGACGCTGTAGCGGAAGTTGCTATCGCTATTGCCAATGCCAAAGCTACTGCTAAGGAACTACTGCGGAGGGGGCTTGACATTGATAGTTTCGCTCCACGTTTATCCTTCTTCTGGGACCTCTGCGATGATTTCTTCGAAGAGATTGCTAAGTGTCGAGCTTCACGGTATGTGTGGCAGAAGATAGCTAGGGAAGAGCTGGGTGCCCGGAACCCCAGGTCTATGTGGATGCGTTTTCACGTACAGACGTCGGGTATAAGCTTGACTAGGGTGGAACCCTTCAATAATATCGCCAGAGCGGCTATCCAAGGGTTAGCTGCCGTTTTGGGAGGGGCTCAGTCATTGCACATAGATTCTTACGATGAGGCCTATTCCGCACCTACGGAAGAAGCGGCGTTAGTATCGTTGCGGACACAGCAAATCATTCAGGTAGAGACAGGTGTGGTTAATACCGTAGATCCACTAGGTGGGTCTTACTATGTAGAATACTTAACAAGGGAATTAGCCGCCAGAATACAGGAATACATCCAAAAAATAGAGAACGAAGGAGGTATTGTAAGAGCAGTAGAAACAGGATGGCTGCACCGCGAGATCGCAGATTTTGCATATACACAGCAAAGAGCTTTAGAAAACGGACAAAAAAGAAAAGTGGGGTTAAACTATTATCCCAGCAAGGAAGTCGGTAAAACGGAAATAGCGGTTTTTACTTACCCAGAAACTGAAAAAAGGCAAAAAGAAAAACTGGCTAAGTTAAAACAGGAGCGGGATGGCGAACTGGTAAAGAGGGCGCTACGCCGATTGGAGGAAGCCTGTGCTTCAGGAGAAAATGTTATGCCGTATGCCGTAGAGGCAGCGAAAGCCGAGGCGACTTTGGGAGAAATAACTCAAGTTTTTCGGGATCATTTTGGTCTGTGGCAGTTCCCGCTTATTACTCTATAAGGAGATCTGGGCTTTTGGTTAAAATCTAACTTCCATTTGGAGGTAGTGGAGATGAAGAAAATAAAAGTCTTAATCGCTAAGTTGGGGTTAGACATTCACTGGCGGGGAGCGGTAGTAGTTTCTCGCTTTCTCCGTGATGCCGGTATGGAGGTAGTATATATCGGTAACAAATACCCCGACGAGATAGTAGATGCTGCCATCCAGGAAGGAGTAGATGTTATCGGTTTAAGCACCCTTAGCGGGAATCATCTCACCTTAGGACCCAAAGTGGTACGGTTATTAGCTGAGCGTGGTATCAAGGATATCCCGGTATTGATAGGGGGAGTTATACCGCCAGCAGATGTAGAAGAGTTAAAAAAGCACGGGATAGCAGGTGTCTTTGTACCTGAAACTCCTATGGAAGAAATAATTAAATTTATAGAAGACATAGTTATTCAAAAGCGAGGGCTTCCCAAGTAACTAGTTCAGAGCCAGTCGTAAGTTGACCCAAATACAGGAGGGAAAAGGCGAAGATGGGTCGAGAAGCTCCCGAGAAGAGGTGGAGGGCTTTACAAGGTCTCTTACAACAAGAAGGGTATGTAGCGGCTATTCTGATGAGCAGGACTAGTATTTACTATTATGCTGGTACCGGCCAACCCTGTAATTTACTCCTTCCAGCCGAAGGAGAACCCGTCTTATTTGTTCGGCGGGCCGAAGACTTTGTCCGGAGGGAGACATGGATTAGGGACATAAGAACCGGAGCGGATTTTACCCCGGTAGTTGAAGAAATAAAAAAGCTCAATAGAACGAGTAAGGTTGGGATAGAAGAAGACATTTTACCTGTTAAACTATTCCGCAAACTTACGGGAATGTTGTCTCATTATGAGCTGCAAGATGTTTCACATTTAATCCTCGAGCAGCGTTTTATAAAGAGCGAGGAAGAGATAGCCTACATCAGAAAAGCCGGCGCTATCTTTCAGCAGGTGCATGAAACTATCATGGATTGTCTTAAGCCCGGAATAACAGAGAGGGAGTTAGCAGGGGAAATTGTCAAGTGTGTTCGGAAGTCTGGTGGGGAGGGTGTAGTCTTCCAGCGCCGGTGGGATGCAGTATTATCTCCAGATGGACTGGTAGTGGCAGGTACCTTAAATTTGACGCAAATCTCGGGTCATGCCATGACCGTTACTGGGGTTGGAACAGGGAAAATAATTCCCTGGGGTGCTTCCGACTATGTCATTCAGTCGGGCGACTTAGTAGTGGTCGATATGGCTATTAATTACCAAGGGTACCATATCGATCAAGCCAGAACTTACGTTGCAGGCAAGGCTAGTAACGAGCAGGAGGTGGTCTTTGCAAAAGTAAAATCCATTCAAGAAGCTGTTCTTTCCAAAGTTAGGCCTGGGACTAGTGCAGAAGAACTATGGGTCACCGCCCGGGAAAAAGCCAAGGAATTGGGGGTAGATATGTATTTTCAAGGGTACGGGACCAAACAAGGGCAATATATCGGCCATTGTACGGGTTTAGAATTTGACGAACCCCCTACCTTGGCACCTGGAGTGAAGAAAAAACTCGCTCCAGGAGTAGTTATCTGTTTAGAGCCCAAACTTATTATCCCCGGCTGGGGAAGTATTGACTTGGAAGACACGGTGCTAGTGACCCTAACGGGTTATGAGTTTTTGTGTCCAGTGAAGAGAGAATTATTTGCCACGGGAGGGTGAGGAGAAGAAAGATGAGAAAAAACAAAAGAAAAAGCTTGCAGGAAGCTGTGGCACTTATTCCTGATGGAGCTACTATAATCTTCGGTGGCTGGACAGTCACGCGAAAACCAATGGCTATAGTGTATGAGCTTATCCGCCAAGGCAAGAAAGACTTGCATCTGGTTACAAACCCTGGTGGTCCGGAAAACGACATTCTTATCGGGGCTGGCTGTGTAAAAATATGTGAAACCAATTACATTGGGCATGAGGTTTTAGGTCATCCTTACTGTTTTAGACGTTTTTATGAAAAGGGCGGACTAGCTAAGACCGGATACCTCCATGATGACTGGACAGTACAAACAGGTGCTTTACGGGTCCTGGCGGGAGCCATGGGAATACCCTTTATGCCCACGAAGTCATTAAGGGGTACGGACATAATCAATCTGGAGTATGACCTCCTAGCTTCGATACGTGGTGAAAATAAAAAATTACCGCGAAAAAAGGTAGAACTTTATACAGACCCGTTTTGGGAGGAAGGAGAAGTGGTTCTGGTCCCTGCCATAAAACCGGATGTTGCCATTCTACATGTTCAGGTGGCAGGTGAAGGAGGAACTGGTAGAATTTACGGAGGACCCTTTCTCGATTATTACGCCGCTATGGCTGCAAAGATGACCATCCTTTCTGCAGAATACGTTACAGCAGAGGAACATTTACGTGGTCAACCCGAGCTTAATACTATACCGGCAGAAATAGTAGATGTTGTGGTAGAAATACCTTATGGAGCTCATCCTACACCTGTAGCAGGTCTGTACGACGTAGACGCGGAATTTTTTAACGAATACATTGCAGCCAGTAAGGACGAAACGACTTTTCAGAAATGGCTCCAGGAATGGGTGCTGGACTTGCCAGACCATTTTGCGTACCTAGAAAAGCTCGGTATAAGGAGACTATTATCACTTAGGGCGGATCCTTTTTTGGGTTACAATCCGGGAGTTAAAAGGCGGAGGTCTTAAGGATAAGGAGGTATGGAATTTATATGCCCAAGCTCCATTATACTCCTCGGGAAGCCATGGCGGTGGCAGCCAGCCGGTTAATCAAAAATGGGGAAACTGTTATTGTAGGGACCGGTCTTCCCTTGGTAGCTGCAATATTAGCTAAACACACTCATGCGTCGGATGCGATTCTTATAATGGAAGCAGGCCCCTATGATGGTTATCCCTTAGCTCTTCCCTCGTGTGTAGCTGACCCTAGGGGGTTCTGGAGGGTTCCTTTGATTTGCGATCCAGTTCAATTGATGGGACAGTTTCTCCAGAAAGGCCGGATTAACGTTGGGCTGTTGGGCGGAGCCCAGGTGGACAAGTACGGGAACATAAATTCTACCTGTATAGGTGACTACCGCAATCCGCAGGTACGCTTAGAGGGTTCGGGTGGAGCGAGTGATATTGCCGCTCTAGCTCAACGTACTTATATTATTATTGCTCATGAGAAAAGACGACTGGTGGAGCGGGTGGATTATCTTACGAGTCCTGGGTGGAGGTGCTATCGCTACCAAGACCGCGAATTCATCAAACGCGAAGAATTGGGACTACGCGGGGGACCCGAGGCCGTCATAACCACTATGGGAATTATGAAGTTTCATGAGGAAACTAAGGAAATGTACGTTGCTGAGTATTATGCAGATTTGGGAATTACCCTGGAAATGATTAAAGAAAATACAGGTTTTGCCATTGATGTCTCCCAGGCCATTCCCTCCGCTCCTCCTACGGAGGAAGAGTTGCAGGTTTTGCGAACTATTGTAGATCCAGAGAAGATTTATATGAATTGATGAATTGAGATGAAGGAAGTGAACTTACTTGAGAACGAGGACAGGTCTTGTTCAAGTGTATACGGGAGATGGAAAAGGAAAGACAACAGCCGCCTTGGGACTGGCATTACGGGCTATAGGGCACGGGTATAAAGTGGCAATAGTGCAATTTATGAAGGGGCGGGATTATGGCGAAAAAGTAGCCATTGAGAGGTGGCTTCCAGGAATAAGCATTTATCAGTGCGGGCGAGATGCTTTTGTAGATAAAAGAAACCCGGATCTTCTAGATATTACTTTAGCGCAAGAAGGAATGGGGTTGGTGAAGAATATTGTGCGAGAAGAAAAGTATGACATGTTGATTTTGGATGAAATCAACGTGGCTGTAGATTATGGTCTCGTCAGCGAATCACAGGTTATTGAAGTTATAGAAACAAAGCCCTTGAATTTGGAATTGGTTCTCACAGGAAGGAACGCCTCCCCTCTAATCATCGAGCGAGCCGATTTGGTTAGTGAGGTGAAAGAAATTAAACATTATTATCGGAAAGGAATTATTTCCAGGGAAGGAATAGAATGGTAACCACTACTTTAAAAGATGGGGCGGGTTGACCATGACTAACGTAGTAATCCTTAGCGCGGTACGTACGGCGATAGGGAGCTTTGGCGGTACTTTAAAGGATATTCCAGCGCCCGAGCTGGGAGCCGTAGTGGTAAAAGAGGCTCTGCAGCGAGCTGGTATAAGACCGGACCAAGTAGACGAAGTGATCCTGGGTAATGTACTCCAGGCTGGCCAGGGACAAAACCCGGCTCGGCAGGCAGCCATAAAAGCCGGGCTTCCGGTGGAAATCCCAGCCATGACTATAAATATGGTCTGCGGATCAGGCTTGCGGGCTGTAAACCTAGCTGCCAGCCTTATTGTTAGTGGTGAAGCAGATATAATTGTTGCCGGTGGGATGGAAAGTATGTCTCAGGCACCCTATGCTTTACCGGGTGCCCGCTGGGGCATGAGGATGGGTGATGGCCAAGTAGTAGATATTATGATTAAAGATGGTCTCTGGGACGTCTTTAATGACTACCACATGGGGATCACCGCCGAAAACTTGGCCGAAAAATATAATATAAGCCGGGAAGAACAAGATCTTTTTGCCCTGGAAAGCCAGAAACGGGCGGAAAAGGCCATAAAAGAAGGCCGTTTCCGGGAAGAGATCGTGCCTGTAGTAGTTCCCCAAAAAAAGGGAGAACCTATTATATTTGCACAGGATGAACATCCCCGCTTCGGCACCACCCTAGAGGCTTTGGCCAAGCTTCGGCCAGCCTTCAAGAAGGATGGAACTGTCACTGCAGGCAATGCCTCAGGGATAAACGACGGGGCAGCAGCTTTAGTTTTAACTTCTGCTTGGAAGGCAGAAAGCCTGGGCCTTAAGCCATTAGCTGTGCTCCGCAGCTGGGCTACAGCCGGAGTAGAGCCAAGCATTATGGGCATCGGTCCAGTAGAAGCTACCCGCAAAGCCTTAAAACGGGCAGGGTTGACTTTAGCTGACATAGATTTAATTGAGGCCAACGAAGCCTTCGCTGCTCAATGCCTGGCCGTAGCTAAAGAATTAGAATTGGATTTAAACAAGACTAATGTGAACGGTGGAGCCATAGCTTTAGGGCATCCCATAGGCGCTAGCGGTGCCCGCATTCTAGTAACCCTCCTCTATGAAATGCAAAGGAGGGGTAGCCGATACGGCTTAGCTACTTTATGCGTAGGTGGGGGTATGGGGGTGGCCACTATAGTGGAGCGGGCAGGATAAGGATTCCCTGCCAAGGTTTTAGCCTCTTTTTCGAAGATAATTATTGACGATCTTATGGATACTTCTTTAAGAAGGGAGAGGTAACTTATGCGCCTTAAGGATAAAGTAGCTATAATTACTGGCGGAGCTAAAGGGATCGGAAAAGAGACAGCTTTGCTCTTTGCTCGTGAAGGAGCCAAAGTAGTTATCTGTGATTTTGACGAAGAAGCGGGTCATAATACGCTAGAGGAGCTTAAAGCTATAGGAGCAGCAGCCCTTTTCTTTAAAGTCGACGTGACTGACCGGGCCAGTGTACAAGCCATGGTAGAGGCCACCAAAAAGGAGTTCGGCCGCATTGACATATTAATCAATAATGCAGGGATAACATCCGATGCCCTGCTCACCAAAATGACGGAAGAACAATGGGACAAAGTTATAGCTGTAAACTTGAAGGGCGTTTTCAACTGCACCCAAGCGGTGGCGCCTATTATGATGGAACAGGGTTCTGGCGTCATCCTAAACGCTTCTTCAGTAGTGGGTGTCTACGGTAATATTGGCCAGACTAACTATGCAGCTACTAAAGCTGGTGTAATTGGCATGACCAAATCTTGGGCCAAGGAACTGGGTAGGAAAGGTATAAGGGTAAATGCGGTGGCCCCTGGCTTTATCCTAACGGATATGACGGCTAAAGTACCTCAGAAGATATTAGATATGATGAAAGAAAAGACGCCTTTGGGCCGTTTGGGCTTACCCCAGGATGTAGCTGCGGCTTATCTTTTCTTGGCTTCAGATGAGGCTTCTTACATTAACGGGCAAGTGTTGGGTGTAGATGGTGGGTTGATGATTTAAATATGGGGAGGTTACAGCGATAATGGAAAAGCGGCATGTCGCTGTGGTGGGTGCAGGGACCATGGGCAGCGGTATTGCCCAGGCCCTTGCACAATTGGGTTTTCTGGTCATCCTCCTAGATACTAACTAAGAGCTGGCTGAGAGAGGATACCAAGCGATAAAGGGTAGCGTGGGGAAAATGGTGGAGAAAGGAAAACTCGAGAAAGAGAAAGCTGAGGAGGCTTTAGCCCGTATCCGGTGCGGGGAAGATCTCAATTTAGCTACAGAAGCTGAAATAGTAATAGAAGCTATTTCTGAAAAAATAGAAGCCAAACAAAAACTTTTCCGTAAGTTAAATAAAATTGTTGTTGGCCTTCTTTAGGAGGGAGCTCTTGTGTCTGTATTGCCGAAAATACTGGCCATAAACGGCAGCCATCGTAAGGGTAAAAATACAGAAGCGCTTCTTTTAGCCGTGTTGGAGGGAGCAAAAGAAGCGGGTGCTAATACTAAGTTGGTCGAACTAGTAGACTATAACATAAAGCCATGTCTAGGGTGTAATCGATGTCTCAGAAAACCCCAGTGTTCCATAACTGATGACGATATGGGTAGGCTAGCCCAGAAACTTTTAGGAGCTGATGGTATTGTACTAGGGTCTCCAGTATATTTTTCAAATGTTACCGGGCGTATGAAAGTCTTTATGGACAGGACAAGGTGGCTTTATTTATCAAAGAGCATGTTGAGTGGAAAAGTAGCTGCTGCAGTTACTCATGCCGCGCTACGTAACGGTGGACAAGAATTGGCCCATCTTATATTAGAGCGCTTTTTTACTGTTCATGGTATGGTTATCGCTTCGAGTAGGGACCCGGAAGGAGAAGTATTTAACAGCGGAGCGATGGGTAGCCTATTTCAAACCTTGGAAAGCAATGGTCATATTGTCTGGAGGCGCAGTGTGGAGGAAGATGAGTTAGCGCTGAGAGAATGTCGCCAGTTGGGCCGTAATATAGTAAGACTGATAAAACAAGTGATGGAGTCGAGAACGACTTAGCAATTTACTGTTCGTTACGAATTGGTTACGTATGTTGATCTACAGTAAAAATTTATGCGCTATTTGCATCGAAAATTGACCCCTCTGGCAGGGAAGAGGTTCACCTTCGGGGGAGGTTTCCCTGGGGTGAAAATGGGGGGACTAAAGAATGGAACGGGGACGGCAAGTAAAACCCTGAGAGTCCGTCAACCGGAAGGTTTGTTGACTGGGGTCAACTTCGCCGTTGAACGTCTGGCAGAAAGGGGCTAAGACGTTAAGTCCTTTAGCCACCAAACTGTTCATAGAAGACAGAAGCCGGGGAGAAACATTCCTCCTGGCGTAGAGCCAAGATCTCTTTCTGGAGCTTAAGGGACAGAACCCGCGGTTTTCCCCGGTAAGAACGCCTTTTCGATTTTAGCCCCTCAAAACCCTGCTGGCGAAAGTCCCTAAGTCAGCTAGCAATAGTCTGGGGAGTATACTCGCGGACACCGTAATACGGTACTTCATGGGCTCTGGCTGCAACACTTTCCAGGTAAGCCTTCTTGCTGGCTACCTATCCATTAAGCAGCGGAGCAATCAGGCTAAAGCGAAACAAAGCAATATTTTCCAGGTCCTTCTCCTCCACCACAAAACCCCTCCCTCAAAAGATTTAAAGTTGACCGGCCCGGGCAACTACCATTTTAACCCTGACTTGCCCCTCTATACCAGGCAAAAGGTGTGTGGTGGAAAAGGGCTTTACGGACTCAGGAAAAAAATGGTAAAATTAATTCGCCATAAAATTGCGCCGGAAATGATCATGGAACTTTTGGGAGAAGGTTTCAGCGTTGGGTAAGGCAGCAATCATTTCCAGCAATTTTATGGCTCTTTGTTTAAACTCCGGCGGTATTACTTCCTGGCGTCCCTGTTCCCGGAAAAACGCCTGGATAGAGTTCATATTCTTAGTCCACCGGCGGCGGTAGAACTGAAGCAGCTGATAGTAAATAAGGAGGCGGGCTTGGGAGAAGAAATTCCAGAGGCAGTTCAGGATAAACCTAAGGGAATACTGGTAGTACGGCAGGAGAAAAGAAGGCAAGGGGGAAAAGGGATGCCGGCAGGAGACGCCCAGGAAACGGAAGATGGGGGGCCGCAGGCCCATC